>Ga0182741_1006191_pt1 | contig 10618 bp, 8 predicted proteins | sample eDN5th37CBELigOP_FD_128874 | JGI IMG/M metagenome (GOLD analysis project Ga0182741, IMG submission 128874) | Enriched Organic Plus compost microbial communities from Emeryville, California, USA - eDNA 5th pass 37_C BE-Lig OP (version 2) (version 2) ...
CAATTCGCATGATAATGAACGGCAGCATTACCGGGTATTGAACCTCCTGTACTACGTAACGCCGGGGTGGACCCTCGAAAACGGCGGCAACCTGGAACTGTGGGACCAGGGCGTGCAAGGCGAACCCCGCACTATTGTTTCGGCATTCAACCGGCTGGCACTGATGGTTACCAATAAGTCGTCCTACCACTCGGTAAGCAAAGTGGTGGCCGACGGGAAGCGGTGCTGCGTGTCCAATTACTATTTTTCCAGGATACCGGCCGAGCAGGAGAATTACTTTCATGTAACCTCCTTTTACGGAAGGCCGGAGGAGCCGATCAAAGGGGTTGCGCTGAAAGTAGACCGCACCCTGCGCAACCTCCTGCGCAAAGTTACCGGTAAGCGTATCGTGGAAACCAAGCACATCTATAAGAAGGGAAAGTAGCTTAACCCCAGCCGCGGCTTTATTTAGAATATCTTTGCCTTCAATAGCCTATTTTTGTAGCTGTCAAAATAATACTGCCATGTCTGATGAAGTTCCGGTTTTATTGAAAGGCGCCCAGATCTATCAGGGGAAAAGCCTGGTGCTGGGCGATGTGAACCTGGAGGTCCGCAAGGGCGAATTTGTATACCTGATCGGTAAAACCGGCACGGGCAAGTCCAGCCTGCTGAAAACCCTTTACGGCGACCTGCCGCTGAAGGAAGGCGAAGGCAATGTGGCGGGTTTTGAGCTGAAGGGCCTTAACTGGAAGACCGTTCCCCTGCTGCGCCGCAACCTTGGTATCGTATTCCAGGATTTCCAGCTGCTGACGGACCGTAATGTGCATGACAACCTCGAGTTTGTATTAAAAGCCACCGGCTGGAAAGACAGGAACCTTATCAGGGAGAAGATAGAGAATGTGCTGGATAAGGTAGGCCTGCATGCCAAAGGCTATAAAATGACCTATGAAATGAGCGGCGGCGAACAGCAGCGCGTGGATATAGCCCGGGCACTGCTGAACAACCCCAAGCTGATCCTTGCAGACGAACCTACCGGAAACCTCGACCCCGAAACGACCGACAAGATCATGCAGCTGCTCTTCACCATCTGCAGGGATTACCATACGGCGGTGGTAATGGCCACCCACGATTACGGCATCATCCAGAAATACCCGGCCCGCGTGGTGCGCATAGAGCAGGGTGCAGTCCGGGAGATCACTACTGCAGGTATGCCATAATACGCCGGGCATTCTTCCGGTTGTCATATCGCTCCAGCAACAGCTTGCTGCGCTCCCGGACCGTATCAGGCTCAAACGGGATATCTGCCAGCGTCCGGATATGCTCAATAAAGGACCCGGCGTTATCCGCTACCGTACAGGCCCCGGCCAGCCCCGTGCCGGCTACCATGGCTTCGTTCACGACCACGTGCCGGCCGTTGAAAAGCGCGTGCAGCAGCTTCAGCTTTAATCCCGTGGCCTGGAAGGTAGGCAGCACATGCACCTGGGCTTCCGCGATCAGCTGCTCCATTTCTTCCATACCGGGGTTGGCCACCAGCCTGCAATGCGGCAGCTCTGCACAGGCTTTGCGGACCTTTTCATCAGGGTCTTTTCCGGCAAACAGGAACGGGATATGTATATACGGGCAGACCTTCTCCAGGAGGAACAGGGCGGCTTCCACATTTTCGGGGTGCCCGAGGTTGCCGTGGTACAGCGCATAGCCTCCTTTTCCGGTTCGGGATCTTACCTCGTTGTAAGGCTGGAAGGAGGGTATGTATTCATGCTTCTTGCCCGGGTAGGCCTCTTTAAAGAAAAGATGGTCGTGCGCGGCCACCGTAAGAAATACATCTGCCGCGCCGAGCCTGGCTTCCCTTGCTTTCAGCAGGCGGGCTTCCGCGCGATAGTAGAATTTCTTCAGCGGGTGGGTTTCTCTTTCTGCAAGATGTGTATAATATTCCTGCTCTATATTCTGGTTGCGCATCAGCTTAAAGCGTTTTTCCAGCGCAGGGTGCGAAAGATAATATGTAGTATGGACGCCTTCGAAGAGAATGGGCGCGTCGATCCGGACCAGGTTGTGCAGCAGCGCATCGTCCCTGCGCGAATACATCATGTAGGGCAGCTGCATCGACAGGCCCTGCAGGCCCGTCCTGCGCCGGTAATAGAATACTTCCTTGCAATATTGCTGCATCTGCGGCGGGGTGCCGCGCCCATACTCGAAACAATGAAGATAAAGCTCCACGCCTGCTTCGTGCAGGTTCCTGATCTTATAAAAAACGTCCACCATACCTCCGTAATCGGGGGGAAAAGGTACATCTGATGAGATAATGTGGAGCTTCATAGCCGTGATTATTCTTGTCCGAAAAGCCTGCGGTATACGCCGATCAGCCGTTTTTCCTCTTCCTGCCAGCAATATACCTCCCGGGCCCGGAGCGCATTTTCCTGCAGTTTATGATGATAGGCTTCATCCGTTATAAGGCGGTTGAGCCCCGCGGCAATGGCCTCCGCGGAGGGCTCTGCAATAAGGCAGGCCAGCTCAAAGCGGCTGTTTACCTTTTCATATTCCGGGTAGGCCATGCAAAGCTGCGGTACGCCGCAGTGCATATAATCAAAAAACCGGTTGGCCATCGACAAGCGGTTGCTTGGCCCCGTGGCTTCAAACAGCGTAATTCCTGCCCGGGCATGCAGCGTATAATCATGCAGCTCTTCCGGCGGCACATAACCCTTGAAAGTGATCTTATGCTCAAGCCCGTACTGCCGGGTAAGGGCTACCGCTTCTTCAAAAAAGTTGCCGCCCCCGCAAACGATCAGCGGCGCCTGCACGTACTGCATGGCGGGGACCAGGAACTCGAAGCAGCGCCCGATGTTGACAGCCCCCTGATATAATATATAGGCCGGCCGCTCTTCCCTCCGGGGCAGAGGTTTGAGGATCGTAGCGTTGCGGACAACCGCATAATCGACCCCGTATTTATCCTGAAAAACCTCCGCATAGCATTCGCCGATAGTATAGCCCGTGGGGAACCTGGGAACGGCAAATCGCTCGATCCGGTCCCACAGCTTTTTTTCTCTGGGCCTCGTTACCACCTCCTGCATTTCCGTAAACAGTTCATGCGCATCGTATACTCTTTTCACACCCCTGATCCTGGAAACGAAATATACCGGCAAAATGGTATCGAGGTCGATAGCGCAGATGGCATCTGCTTTTTTCAAAAGGAGGAAAAAGAACAGCCGGATCCAATACAGGAAGTACATGATCTTGCCCTGCGCCGGACCGATATACAATCGCTTCTGGCCGAAAGCCTGCCGCTTCAGCGGCGGACTTTTGCGGTGCGCCCGCCCGATAAGCAGCACTTCATAGCCTGCCTGCGAAAGAGAATTGCATATACGGATCATCCGCTGATCGTAATTCAGATCATTGATTACCGTTAAGAGGATCCTTTTCTTTTGCGAAGTATTGTTCATTCAGGCGGACCGGATAAAAAAAGGGGCAGTAAAGCCCCTTTCCTATGCAAAAATATTTTCAGAAATCAGTAGAGCTTGCCCCTGGTATCTTTAACCTCCGCGCTTTCACGCAGGCCGTTGATGACCATATTCGCGGCATTGTTCCTGACCTGGAGCTCCATCATCTGGCGCTCGATAGGAATATTGCGCTCTTCGGTAAGGGGTTTTTGGGTACGGCCCAGCAGGCTTATGTAATACACGCCTTCCTGTCCCTGGATAGGAGGCGACACCGTATTTTCCCTGAAGCCTTTGTTGAAGGCATAGCCAACGACTTTGGGCTCTGCTCCCAGGCCGGGAATAAACCCGTTCAGGAAACTTACCGAATCGGCTACGCCTACCTGCTGCCCTTTGGCCTGCGCTATGGCATCCAGGCTGCCTTTGCCCTTGGTTTGCTCCATCAGCAGCCTGGCTTTCTTCATTTTCCTTACATAGCTTTCCAGGATAGGACGGGTCTGTGCATTGATGGGGGCAAGGCCGGCTTCCATAATGCCGCTCAGCCTGGCCACCACGTACTTGTCGTTAATGGTATACACGGGCGATACATCGCCGATCTTGGCTCCGTAAGCCCACTTCACCATATCGCGGGAAGAGCCCAGGCCGTTGACCACGAAGCTGTTCTCGTTCAGGCCGTCGGCAGGAACGGGAATATAGCCGTTTTCCTTTGCTGCCTTTTCAAAAGCACCGCCCTGCGCCTTGCCGGCAAACTGGGTAGCTTTCGTGTACAGGGCGTTGTTGGTGGTTTCGCTTACAGCCAGGTCCTTGGCCAGGAAAGCGATCTTGCTGGACGATTCGGGAGCGCCCTGCTTCAGGATTTCGATATAGTGATAACCGAAATCGGTTTTAACTACTTTGGTTTCTCCTGTACGGCCTTCAAAGATAAAATCGCCGAATTCTTTGGCCAATCCTGATTTCTGGGAAAGCGGGAAGTCGTATGCGCCGCCCTTGTCCTTGCTTCCCGGATCATCGGAGTAGCGTACGGCCAGCGAATCAAACGAAACACCGCTTTTTACCATGGCTACCACGCTGTCGATCCTTTTCTTAGCGGCGGAGTCGCTTAGTCCGTTGGGGTTCTGCTGGCTTTGCACGGCCACCAGGATGTGGCGGCATTTTACCGAATCGGGCAGGGTCTTTTTTTCCGTTATTTTGGCAAGCAGCAGGTTGGTCCCGTCTGAGAAAGGCCCTACTACCGTATTCACAGGGGCGCTCATCAGCTCGTCTGCGTTGGGCAGGCTTTGCAGCTGCTGTTTGGTATAGTAGGCAACCGGCATCTGCGTCTGTGAGTTCCGGTTTACAAATGCTTCATTGTCGGTAGCGGTTGCGAATTCCGCTTTCAGCTGCTCCAGCTCGGCAAATACACGGGCCGAATCTTCACTGGAAGGCACGATGTTAAAGGCAACGTACTGGATAGAGCGGCTGGGCTCTTTTACCTGGAACATGGCTTTGCGCTCTTCCATGTATTTTTTGATCTCCTCGTCGGTAACTTTTACTTCGTTATCATTGATCAGGGTGTAGGGCAGCTTTACATAGCTGATCCTGGCCATGTTGTTGCGGGCGGAGAACTGGTCGTCCAGCATGAACTTGGGCACATAGATGCCGCCGGCTACCAGGGCATTGAACTTGCTCGAATAGCGGCGCTTAACCAGGTCGCTTTCAAAGGCTTCCCACATTTTCCTGGTTTCAGGGTCTTTTTTCATTTCCTGTATCCGGGCATTGGCTTCCTGCGGGTTGAAAATACCTGTCTGCGGGTTGGTAAAAGCCTGGCGGATCGAGGGGTCGGGATTGGCTCCGCTGATCAGGTCTTTAAGCTCTGCTTTGGTAACGGTGATGCCGAGCTTTTCGTTGATATCGGCCATCAGCTTGTCATTGACCATCTGGTTCCACACCTGGTCGCGGAGCTGGGCCTGCATATTGTCATCAATTGTGGCGCTGGGATTCTGCCGCCGGATCTCGTCCTCGCGCAGCCGTATAGCAGCTTCATATTCCTTTACATCTACTTTCGTTCCATTGATCTTTCCGATAGTGGTCGATTGTGAACGACCGCTTCTGCCCAAGTCAGTAAGTATGAAACCCACCAGCGCTATCACGATCAGCGCACCGGCCAGCTTAGCATATTTATCCCGAATTTTCTGAATTACTGCCATAAAAATTGATGTACACAATTATCGAAAGTGCGCAAATGTAATGGAAAAATCGGAAAAACAATATATTTCTCTTAACAGAACGCTATTTATATGCAGAAAAATCACAAAAGGGACCGGCAGAGCTGTTTACGGGGGCGGAGCCGCCCTGCGCCGTTATGTGCAGGAGAAAATTTACCCGCACGGGCAGGCCCCGTGTCCGATTGTATGCATTATTGTGCTAATTTAGCGGCAAAACAGCATCTATGGATCTGAAAAGAATACTACTGGCTGCGCTGGTCCTGCTGGCAGGAGCCGGCTGGGCACAGGCGCAGCAAAGGACCTGCGATATGGAAGTTACGCTTCTCTCCCCGGCCGCATCGGCAGTGATCGCGCCTTATGCCTCTTTCACAGTAAGCGTAAGTATCCGGAATAACGGTCCCGACGACCTTAACGCCGACGATACCGTATATTACTGGACCCGGTCCATTCCCGTATTCAATACCATTCCCCTGAAGCTGCAGCAGCCCATACCTGCCGGCAGCAGCGCAACGCTTACATTGGCTACCTATGTGAACGATAACGGGGCCGGCAACGAGGAGAATTACTGTGTGCGGGTGCTGAGCAACCCCGCTAACACGGGTTTATTCATAGATACGACCAATGACGACAACAATACCGACTGCAACCTGGTTACCCTGCAATCGGTCAATCCCACCGCCATTGCCGGCCTGGCCGGAGCGGAAGGAGGATTAAAGGTTTATCCCAACCCGGCAACCGCAGAGATCGTGATCGATCTCAAGGGAAACAAAGATGCCGGCCTTTCGCTGGTGATCCGGGATATGACGGGCAGGAAAGCAGCCGCTTTCCCCGCAGGCACGCTTAAGCCTGCTGCAGGCGGCCTGCGCGTCAATGTGTCGGCATTGCCCCCCGGAGTTTATCTTTTAGAGCTGTCGGACGGGAAGTCCAGGGCCGTGGGGCGCTTTGCCAGGCGATGATTTCTTTCCTCCTTTGTTATCATGCAGGAAGGTATGCAGCTGCTGCATACCTTCCTGCTCTGTGTATACATAGTTAAAAAATGAATTATTTCCGCCGTACCGTCTTTTTGATGCCGGCCATCGCGGCAGTCCTGGGGCTCTGCTCCTGCAGCCACAGGCGGCAGGAAGAAAAGATGGTCTTCCGCTATAACCAGATCAGCGGTATGGAAACCCTGGACCCGGCTTTTGCCAAAAGCCTGGCGATCATGTGGGGAACTCACTTCATCTACAATACACTGGTAGAGGTAGACTCGGGGCTTCGGCTGGTGCCATCGCTGGCCAGCCGCTGGGAGGTAACGCCGGACGGCCTCCGGTATACCTTCCATCTCCGGAACGATGTATATTTTCATGATAACGAGGCCTTCCCGGGAGGCCGCGGAAGGAAGATGACCGCGGCCGACGTGGTTTACAGCTTCAACCGCCTGATCGACCCGGCCACTGCTTCGGCCGGTGCCTGGATCTTTAACGGCCGTGTGCGTGAAAAAGACCCTTTCCTCGCTCCCGACGATTCTACCTTCCTGCTTTTTCTGAAAGAGCCTTTCCGTCCCCTTCCCCAGATTCTTTCTATGCAATATTGCTCCGTGGTGCCCCGCGAGGTCGTGGAAAAATGGGGCAAAGACTTCCGGAATCATCCCTGCGGCACGGGCCCGTTCCTGTTTCGCTACTGGGACGAAGGCAATATGCTGGTGCTGCACCGCAACCCGCGCTACTGGGAAAAGGATGAACAGGGAACGTCCCTGCCCTACCTGGATGCCGTTCAGGTATCTTTCAACGATACGCGGGCCATGGAGTTCCTGCTGTTCAACCAGAAGAAAATAGATTTTATCAACGGGATCGACGGCTCCATGAAGGATATGATCCTTACCCGCGAAGGAAACCTGCGGCCCGAGTTCCGCGACAGGATCAACCTGGAAAAAAAACGGTACCTGTATACGGAATACCTGGGGTTCGTGATCGATACCACCCATCCCGCCATTCGCCATCATCCCGTACGGCTGAAGAAGATCCGGCAGGCGATCAATTATGCCATCGACCGTAAGAAGATCGTGACCTACTTCCGTAACGGGGTAGGGGTGCCGGCACGGGGGTTCATCCCTGAGGGGATGCCGGGCGCAATGGAACGGGGCGGCTACGAATATGATCCGGGCAAAGCCCTGCAGCTGCTGGCGGAAGCCGGTTTTCCCGAAGGGCGCGGCCTTCCGCCCATCGTATTGACCGCTCCTGATGTGTATGTGGATATCTGCAACTTTGTAGCAGCCCAGCTGAACGAAGTGGGTATCCGTACCCAGGTGCAGGTAATGTTGATGGGGCTGCTGCGCCAGATGATGACAAAAACGCAGCTTCCGTTCTTTAAAGCAGGCTGGGTAGCCGATTATCCCGATGCCGAAACCTTCCTCGCCTGCTTCTATGGCGGATTTCCGGCCCCGCCCAATTATACTTCCTATCGCAATGCCCGCTTCGACCATTGGTACAGGGAAAGCCTTCGCGCACAATCTGACAGCCTGCGTTTCCGGCTGTACAGCCTCATGGACAGCATTGTCAGCAGCGATGCGCCGGTGGTGCCTTTGTATTACGACGAGCTGCTGCATTTTACGCAGAAGAACATCCGGGGTTTCCAGAGCAATGCACTTAATATCATAGACCTCCGCAGGGTACGGAAGGTGGCTTCTTCCTCCCCGATGCCGGAATAGCTCCTCTTTTTTTGTTTAATTGAAAATCTTTATTACCTTTGCCGCCCCGATGGCGAGGTAGCTCAGGTGGTTAGAGCGCAGGATTCATAACCCTGAGGTCTCGGGTTCAATTCCCGATCTCGCTACAGGATAGAAAGCCGCATTAAATGCGGCTTTTTTCGTTATAAATCAACTATTTATGCGTAACTCAATAGGTTTAGATATTTGATTATTGTTACCCACAGAAAATGCAAATAGCTCATTTTCAATAATAATAAGCTCAACTCCTGTTCTGGAAATATTTATACCATCATCTTCGAGGTTTTTTGGCCATTTGCACAGTTGTATAGTACAAGACTTATTTCATAGACAAACTCAATTGCTTCAATCCTCTTTCTGGTGTGAGATCTTTAAACTGTGGAGCTATACTAATTAATTCTTCCTCGCTGCTGCTATTTTAGCTTCATATATCAATTTATTGCGTTTGCTTTTCATTAAATATAAAAAGCAGACTTCAATTTATACACTTTCTTAAGCTCTAGCCGAACGTCCATTCACCTTTTTAGGTTTTTGAATAAATCTACAATAATATTTTTGCAATATGGACTTATTTATTACCTTAGCTTTAAAATTGAAATCTTCTACATTGGAAAAAAGAATGTCAATATCTGAATTATGCGACCTACGGTTTGGGTTTTATAGCCAACCAGACACCGTAGGGACTGTTGCGTATCTGCAAGCTCGTCAATTCAGTGAAGACGGCAGGCAAATAGCTCCTGCGGATGAATATATACAGTTCGATGAAAGGGTGGAAGCGCATATATTAAGAGACAACGACGTTTTATTTGTCGGTAAAGGCAATAGGCTGTTTGCCTGGTGTTATAGACAGACAGGTCAGCCAGCGGTCGCATCTTCGATATTTTTTGTTCTTCGGCCGGATACAAAGATGGTTTACCCGCAATATCTGGCAGCTATTCTAAATACCCCACTAAGCAAAGCTGCCTTTAGTCAGATTGGCGGCGGTACGAACATATTCTCCATTCGGAAATCAGAGCTTGGTGCTTTCCAAATACCGCTACCGTCAATGAGACAACAAAAGAAGGTAGCCGCATTTGCGCAGCTATATCAGCAGGAAATCGAATTGACGCAACAACTTATCGCTCAAAAGCAGAAATTATATAGCGCAATCATCTCTAAATTGACGAAATAATTATATGGAGAAAAAACTTACTCAAAAAGAGATCAACAACATTGTCTGGAAAGCCTGCGATACGTTCCGCGGTACCATCGACGCCACTCAATACAAGGATTACATCTTAACGATGCTGTTTCTGAAATACGTTACCGACGTATGGAAAGATAAAAAAGTCGCCTATGCAGAAAAGTACAACGGTGATGAAGTTCGTATTGAACGGGCATTGCGCAACGAACGCTTCCAGGTACCGCAGGAAGCCACATTTGACTTTCTTTTCGAACAACGAAACGAGGTCAATCTCGGCGAGCTGATCAACATTGCCCTGGAGAAACTGGAAGACGCCAACCGTAGCAAGCTGGAAAGAGTGTTCCGCAATATTGACTTTAACAGTGAAGCAAATCTTGGACAAACCAAAGATCGTAACCGTCGTCTGAAAAACCTGCTGGTTGATTTCTCCGCCCTGGACCTGCAGCCTTCCCACCTGGAAGGCAACGACATCATTGGTGATGCTTACGAATTTCTGATCGCACAATTTGCCAGCGATGCAGGCAAGAAAGCCGGCGAATTTTATACTCCTGGCGAAGTGTCAACGCTGCTGGCTAAGCTGGTTGATCCGCAACCCGGTAACCGGATCTGCGATCCTGCCTGTGGTTCCGGCTCATTACTGATCAAAGTGGCAAAGGAAGTTGGCAGCAGCAACTTTTCACTGTACGGGCAGGAAAACAACGGCAGCACCTGGGCCCTGGCCCGCATGAACATGTTCCTGCACGAAATGGACAATGCCGACATTGAGTGGGGCGATACATTGAACAACCCCCGATTGCTGGAAGGCGACCACCTTATGAAGTTCAATATTGTGGTGGCCAACCCACCCTTCTCGCTGGATAAATGGGGCGCCGAAAATGCACTGGCCGACCAGTATAACCGCTTTCACCGGGGCATTCCGCCGAAGAGCAAGGGTGACTATGCCTTTATCACCCATATGATCGAAACGGCCTACGAGGATGTTGGCAAAGTGGGCGTGATTGTGCCGCATGGCGTGCTGTTCCGCGGCAGCAGCGAAGGAAAGATCAGGGAGCAACTGATCAAAGAAAACCTGCTGGAAGCGGTGATTGGTTTACCAGCTAACCTGTTTTTTGGCACCGGC
>Ga0182741_1006199_pt1 | contig 10610 bp, 4 predicted proteins | sample eDN5th37CBELigOP_FD_128874 | JGI IMG/M metagenome (GOLD analysis project Ga0182741, IMG submission 128874) | Enriched Organic Plus compost microbial communities from Emeryville, California, USA - eDNA 5th pass 37_C BE-Lig OP (version 2) (version 2) ...
CAGCACCGAGACGTAGTTGTCGGTGGGGTACTTCGGGTCGGCGCGCAGATAGGCCGTGCAGTGGGCGAGGAAGGGGCCGGCCTTCATCATCGACAGCTTCGGATTGGAGGTCGTGCCGGAGGTGGTGATCAGCATGGCCACGTCGTTGCCGTCGCCCTCGGCCACCAGCTGCCGGTACAGCCCCGGCTCGCGCTTGCGCAGCTCGTCGCCCAGCGCCATCAGCGCTTCCTGGCTGATCAGGCGCGGGTCGTCGTACTTACGCATGCCTCGCGGGTCGTGATAGACGATGTGCCGCACGCAGGGGCAGCGCTCGGTGATTTCGAGGATCTTGTCGACCTGCTCCTCGTCCTCGCACATCACCAGCTTCACGTCGGCGTAGTTGATCAGGTACTCGACTTCCTGATTGAGCGAGTCCTGATAGATGCCGAGGCTCATGGCGCGCAGCGCGTGCGCCGCCACCTCGCACTGCACCCACTCGGGGCGGTTGCCGCCGATGATGCCGATCACGTCGCCGGCGCCCACGCCCAGACTATTGATGCCGAGCGCCATGCGCTCGACGGTGGTCTGGTAGTCGCGCCAGGTGAACTCGCGCCAAATGCCGAATTCCTTCTCCCGCATGGCCACTTCGTCGGGCCAGCGCTCGGCGTTGTACGCCAGCAGCTTGGGGAAGGTGTCGTACTTGCCCGTATCCGGGTATTCGAAAGACCGGCCCTGCATCACGCCACCGCTTCCTCGTTGTCCTGCACGCTCTCGCCCAGATAGGCTTCCTTGACGCGCGGATTCGCCATTACTTCTTCCGGTTCGCCCTCGGCGATCTTCTGGCCGAAATCGAGCACCGCCACGCGGTTGGAGATGTCCACCACCACGCCCATGTCGTGCTCGATCATGACGATGGTCATGCCCCACTCTTCGTTGAGGTCGATGATGTAGCGGGCCATGTCCTCCTTCTCTTCGTGGTTCATGCCCGCCATCGGCTCGTCGAGCAGCAGCAGCTTGGGCCGCAGCGCGATCGCCCGCGCCAGCTCCACGCGCTTGCGCAAGCCGTAGGAGAGGGTGCCGGCCTGCGCTTTGCGGATGTGCGGGATTTCCAGGAAGTCGATGATGTCCTCGACCTGCTGCCGGTGCTCCAGCTCCTCGCGCTGGGCGCCGAACAGCCAGTAGAAGGAGCCGGTGAGCAGGTTGTTCTTCAGCAGGTGGTGCCGCCCGACCAGAATGTTGTTGAGCACGCTCATGTGGTTGTAGAGCGCCAGGTTCTGGAAGGTGCGGCCGATGCCGGCCTCGCAGCGCTTGTTCGGCTTGAAGCGGGTGATGTCCTCGCCGTTGAAGCGGATGCTGCCCTGTTGCGGCTGATAGCGGCCGGAAATGCAGTTCAGCAGCGAGGTCTTACCGGCGCCGTTAGGGCCGATGATCGAGAAGATCTCGCGCTCGCGCACCTCCAGGCTGACGTTGGTGAGCGCCTTGATGCCGCCGAAGGACAGGGTGATGTTGTCGACTTGCAGTAAAGTGCCGGCGCTGGCTTGTGCCATTCCGATTCCCCTTCGCATAAGTTTGAAGACTCAATCCGGCTGGGATCGCCGAACCGCTCGCGCGATGGGGGAGTGGTTGCGGACGCTGCGGCGCGTCGGACGATAGCGAACCGGCCGCGCTGGCACCGCGGTGTCGCTAACTAGGGCCCTGCTGGCACAGGCTGCCCGCAATTGAACTCGGTCTGACATCGACCGATCCCTCCTCCCGTTACCAGCCGCGTTGCCGGCGGCCGGCGCCTGTGGAACGCTTTGTTTGGTGCGTTCTCCCAGACGTTTTGACTTCTTTTGGTTATTCGGCACGGACCTTCTGGGACCATGCATCGCTTCCGCCACGGGTAACGCCGCCCAGACATGCGGAACCGCGCCGGCGATACCGGCGTGGCGAGCCGCTTGCCTCCCCCGACGGATGGCGGCACGGAAGCTACTTTTTTCAACATAGGTCGAGATCGGCGGAAAAACGATGGCGAATCCGCTCACCGTTATGAGCGGTTTTGCCACTATCGGTGGTAGTTTGAAGAACAGGTCGCGCGGTGCTATCTAGCGCCGCGCCGACGAGAATCGAGAACGGTGGAGTTCAGGGGGAGATGCAGAAACACACCGTATCCATAGCCTTCGTGCGCTCGGCCGTGCGCGCGCTCGACGACGAAGCGCGCCGGCGCCTGTTGGAGCAGGCCGGCATCGCGCCGGAGCTGCTCGAGGTGCCGTCGGCACGGGTGCCGGCGCGGGCATTTTCCACCTTGTGGCTGGCGGTGGCGCGCGAGCTCGACGACGAGTTCTTCCGGCTCGACAGCCGCCGCATGAAGGTCGGCAGCTTCGCGCTCATGTGCAGCGCCATGCTGCAGTGCCCCACGCTCCATGTCGCGCTGCGGCGCTGTCTGCGCGCGTTCGTGGTGTTCCTCGACGACCTGCGCGGGGAACTGAGCGTGGAGGACGGACGCGCCTCGATCCGCATCGAGAACCGCATCCAGGATCCGGACAGCCGCCGCTTCGCCGAGGAAACCTACCTGGTGATGGTGCACGGCCTGATGTGCTGGTTGGCCGGGCAGCGCATTCCCTTGCTGGGCGCGGCCTTCGCCTATCCGCGGCCTGAGCATGCCGACGAGTACAAGATCCTGTTCGCGCAGGATCTCGCCTTCGACGCCGACCGCACCGCCGTATGGTTCGACGCCCGCGTGCTGGCCGCGCCGGTGGTGCAGAACGCGGAAACGCTGCGCCGCTTCCTGCGTTCTGCGCCGCAGTCGTTCTTCCTCAAGTACAAGAACGAGGACAGCTGGACCTCGCGGCTGCGCAAGTATCTGCGCGCCCGCAACGGCCTGGCCTGGCCGACGATCGAGGAGCTGGCGGCGGAATTCCACGTCGCCCCGGCCACGCTGCGCCGCCGGCTGGAAGCCGAGGGCACCACCTACCAGACGATCAAGGACAACCTGCGCCGCGACATCGCCATCCACCAACTGGCCCAGAGCGACATGAGCGTGGGCGACATCGCCGACATGCTCGGCTTCCAGGACACCAGCGCCTTCCACCGCGCCTTCAAGCGCTGGACCGACTCGCAGCCCGGCGAGTACCGGGCGCGGCATGGGGTCAAGCGTTAGCGCTCGCCGTGGCGGCGGGTCGATCGAGCGATACGTGAGCCGGTGAACGCCCGGCTCCAGCTTCCGCCTCCAAGACCAGGCCGCCCTTATCTCGTCGGTTTCGACGATGCCGGCGCCGGTCGCCGGCGCTAGCCTCTTGCCACCATGGGGCCGCGTTCGCGCGGGACCGACCGAACACTAGGTATTGCGGAAAGGGCGAACGACATGAAGCTGGATTCTTCCATCAGCGCGGTGATCACCGGCGGCGCCTCCGGCTTGGGCGAGGCGGCGGCGCGCCGTCTGGCCGCCTCGGGCGTGAAGGTGGCGATATTCGACTTCAACGAGGAGCGCGGCGAGGCGCTGGCGAAGGAACTGGGCGGCGTGTTCTGCCGCGTGGACGTGACCAAGGAGGACCAGGTCGACGCCGGCTTCGCCAAGGCCCGCGCCGCGATCGGCCAGGAGCGCATCCTGGTCAACTGCGCCGGCACCGCCAACGCTTTCAAGACCGCCTCGCGCGCCAAGGACACCGGCCAGATCGGTCATTTCCCGCTCGACCAGTTCGAGCGCATCATCCAGATCAACTTGATCGGCAGCTTCCGCTGCGCGGCCAAATCCGCCGCCGGCATGCTCACCCTGGACCCGCTGCCCGACGGTGATCGCGGCGTGATCGTCAACACCGCCTCGGTGGCGGCCGAGGACGGCCAGATCGGCCAGGCCGCCTATTCCGCGTCCAAGGCCGGCGTGGTCGGCATGACCCTGCCGATGGCGCGCGACCTGATGAACGAGGCCATTCGCGTCAACACCATCCTGCCCGGCCTGTTCAACACTCCGCTGATGGCCAGCCTTCCGGAGAACGTGAAGGCGGCGCTGGCGGCGTCGGTGCCGTTCCCGAAGCGGCTGGGCGCGCCCGACGAGTTCGCCGCGCTGGTCGAGACGCTGGTCACCAACGGCTACTTCAACGGCGCCAGCATCCGCCTCGACGGCGCCATCCGCATGGCGCCGAAGTGATCTCGAGCTAGTACCGCGTCCGTCCGAAAAGGCATTCGCGGCACAGCCGCTCCCACAGGGAAAGGCAGCGTCTCCTCTCCCTGTGGGAGATTCCATGTTCCGGCGCAAGCCTGCCGGTGCTATCGGGCGGTCGGCCTGTGGTGTCTTCTTTCGCTTCTCTTGTGCCTTTCCCTGTGGGAGCTTTGCGGCACTATCCGCGGGCATGACCGGTGCTTGGCCCGTCGGCTTCATTCCGAGGTTCGGTAAGTGAGAAGCGAGAGGCTTGCGCGGCGCAGCCGTTCCCACCGGCGGAAGAGCTATTTCTCCTGTGGGAGCGGCTGCGCCGCGAATGCCTTTTACTCCTAGGAATTTCGGATCGAGCGCATGGGGGATATCCGGCCCCTTGGGATCCTCGCTCACCGACATCGCCGCCGTCCGGACGAGGAGCCAAGCCGGTTACCGGCCCCAAGCGCACCCGCGGCCCCGCTTGGGAATAGGTGATCTCCCGCGGAAGAGAGGCCTTCCCTTACGGGCGCGGCGCAGCGAGCGAACGCCTTGTCGTCCCCAACCGACGGCGCTCACGCCGCCGGCCGCTGGAACGCCAGCCGCGCCCGCTCGACCTCCGCCCTGATCACGCAGCCCTCGACATGGTCGTTGATCAGCCCCATCGCCTGCATGAACGCATACACCGTGGTGGGGCCGACGAACTTCCAGCCGCGTTTCTTCAGGTCCTTGGACAAGGCGATCGACACCGGCGACACCGACACGCTCTGCGGGGCGGGAAGCTGCGCCGGATCCGGCGCGTAGCGCCAGATGAACGCCGCCAGCGATCCCTCGCGCTCGACTAGTTCCCGCGCGCGCCGCGCGTTGTTGATCACGGCCTCGATCTTGCCGCGATGACGGACGATGCCGGCGTCGCCGAGCAGGCGCTCGACGTCGCTATCGGTAAATTCCGCGACGCGGTGGAAATCGAAGTGGCGAAACGCGGCCCTGAAATTCTCGCGCTTGGCGAGGATGGTGCGCCAGCTCAGGCCGGACTGAAATCCCTCCAGGCTCAGCTTCTCGAACAGACGGAAGTCGTCGCCGACCGGGAAGCCCCATTCGGTGTCGTGATAGTGCAGAAACTCGGGCGCGGCCGCGCACCAGCGGCAGCGGGGCTTTCCGTCGGGGCCTTCGATCGTCGTGGTCATTTCGATTTCCTGCTTGGGTGCATTCGGGAATGCCGCCGATAGCGCCGGGATTCGGCTCGCGGCGGTATCTGGCCGAATACGCTGCCACGACTCGGCCCCGCTGTGCCCGTGCATTTGCACAGCGCGCGGGAACCACGCTGGGACAGCCTCCACGCCAAGCGCTGCCGCTGCCCCAATGCCGGTGATGACAGTGGTAAGCTCCGCCTAACTTAGAAAAGCAATAATATCTGGCAGAGCGACGTCGATTGGACGGTATTCCTGTGTCTGATGCCGCCGCCGCGGTGATGGCCGAGTGCGACCGATTCCTCGGCCGCTGTTTGCTGCTCGATCTGGAAACCGGGCGACAGGGCCGCTTGCACGCCACCGGCGCGGTCTTCGGCGACGGCAGTTTGCGGCGGGTGGACATCCGCGACGAGCGCGCCGCCCTCGATGAGTTGGCGCGCTTCGGCGAAGGTGCCGAATTCATCCTCGGCCACAACGTCCTGCACCACGACCTGCCTTATGTCCGCGCGCTGATTCCGGACTGGCCGCTGTTGCGCAAGCCGGTGGTCGACACGCTGTATCTGTCGGCGCTGGCGTTTCCGGAAAATCCGTACCACCGCTTGGTCAAGGACTACAAGCTGGTGCGCGCCAGCGTCAGCGACCCGCTGGCCGACGCGCGGCTTGCCGGCGCCATCTTCCGCGATCAGTGGCTCAGCTTCCGCGAATACGGGCGTAATGTGCCGGAGTTGCTCGACTTCTACCGGTTCTGTTTCGAACACGCGCAGCTCGACGGTGTGGCCGGCAACGGTGCCGGCATGGCAGCCGTGTTCGCCGCGCTGGGGGCACGGCCGCTCGAACTGCAGCAGGCTTTCGCGCACTGGCGGAAGCTGGGCGGCGACCAAGCCTGCCCAAGGGCGCTGGCGAAGCTCGGCATGCAAGGGCTGAGCGACGCAGAGCAGCGGCCGATGTTGGCTTACGTGATGGCGTGGCTGCGCGTGGCCGGGGGGAACTCGGTGCTGCCGCCGTGGGTGCGGCAGCGTTTCCCGCGGATCGGCGGCATCGTCCGCATGCTGCGCGAGCATCCTTGCGGCGATGCCGACTGTCCGTACTGTCGCCGCAACCACGATCCCGACGTGCAACTGCGGACGTTCTTCGGCTACGAGCGTTTCCGTCCCGCCGCCGACGGCCGGCCGCTGCAGCGCGAGATCGTCACCGAGGGCATGCGCGACCGGCCGTTGCTGGCCATCCTGCCTACCGGAGGCGGCAAGTCGATCTGCTATCAGATCCCCGCCCTGGTTCGGCACAAGCGCCGGGGCGCGCTGACCGTGGTGATTTCGCCGCTGCAGGCGCTGATGAAGGACCAGGTCGACAACCTGATGCGCAAGACCGGCGTCAACTCCGCCGGCGCGCTCAACGGCATGCTCACCCCGCCGGAACGGGGCGAGGTGCTGGAGCGGGTGCGGCTGGGCGATATAGGCGTGCTCTACATCTCGCCGGAGCAGTTGCGCAACCGCAGCGTGCGCAGCGCGCTGCTGACCCGCGAGATCGGGTGCTGGGTATTCGACGAGGCGCACTGCTTCTCGAAGTGGGGTCACGATTTCCGTCCGGACTATCTCTACGCCGCGCGCTTCATCCGCGAGCTGGCCCGGGAGCAGCGGGTGGAGCTGCCGCCGGTGGCCTGCTTCACGGCCACCGCCAAGCGCGACGTCATCGCCGACATCGTCGGCCACTTCGAGAAGGAACTCGGCCAGGAGCTGTTGCTGCTCGACGGCGGCGCCGAACGGCACAACCTGCATTTCGAGGTGCACTCGGTGAACCGGGCGCAGAAGCTAGCCTATGCCGCCGAGCTGCTGAAAGCCCGCTTGGGCAATCCGCCGCCGGGCGGCGCGGTGATCTATTGCGCCAAGCGCCGCAACACCGAGGAGGCGCGCGACTTCCTGCGCCAGCAGGGTTGGCAGGTGGAAGCCTTCCACGCGGGCTTGCCGGTGCCGGAGAAGCGGCGCATCCAGGAAGCCTTCATCGCCGGCGAGATCCCGGTGATCTGCGCCACCAACGCCTTCGGCATGGGCATCGACAAGGACGACGTGCGGGTGGTGGTGCACCTGGACATACCGGGTTCGCTGGAGAACTACCTGCAGGAAGCCGGCCGCGCCGGCCGCGACGAGCGCGACGCCGAGTGCGTGCTGTTGTACGACGCCAGCGACGTCGAGGCGCAGTTCAAGCTCGGCGCCATGTCGCAGCTGCAGCAGCGGGACATCGCCCAGATCCTGCGCGGCTTGCGCTACGTGCGCCGCAACCAGGCGGGCGAGGTGGTCGTCACTCCCGGCGAGCTGCTGCGCGACGAGAACGTCGATACCACTTTCGACAGCGACGACCCCACCGCCGACACCAAGGTGAAGACCGCCGTGGCTTGGCTGGAGCGCGCCGGCTTCGTCGAGCGCAACGAGAACGAAACGCGGGTGTTCCAGGGCCGGCCCCAGGTGGAATCGATCGAACAGGCGCAGGCCAAGCTGGAACGCATGAATCTGCCGCCGTGGAAGCGCGAGCAGTGGCTGCGCATCCTGGAAGTGTTGATGAACGCGGACCCCGACGAGGGGATCAGCGCCGACGAGCTCGCCGGCTATCCCGGCGTGCTGCCGCCGCCGGAGGCCGACGACGGCCGGCGCGTCAGCGATACCCAGCGAGTGATCAGGGTGCTGCAGGAGATGGCCGAGGCCGGCCTGATCCGCAAGGGGTTGCAGCTGACCGCTTTCATCCGTCCGCGCGGCAAGGACAACAGCCGCCAGGTGCTGCAGCAGGTGAGCGTGATCGAAACGGCCATGCTCGACCTGATGCGCGAGTACGCGCCCGACGCGGCGGTGGGCGAGTGGCAGCAGCTGGGTTTGCGGGTACTGAGCCAGCGCTTGCAGGATGCCGGGCACGAAGGCGCGAACCCGGCGCTGCTGAGCCGGCTGCTGACCAGCTTGGCGCAGGACGGCCGGGGACTGGCCGGGCGCCGCGGCAGCCTGGATCTGAAGTTCCTGTCGCAGGACAGCTACTGGGTGAAGCTGCAGCGCGATTGGGCCAGCCTCACCGAAATCGCCGAGCGCCGCCGCTCGGTGGCGCAAGTGCTGCTCGAAGCGTTGTACGCCAAGTTGTCGCCGGACAAGGCGGACAGTCGCGCCGAGTTGCTGGTGGAGTTCACCAGCGACGACCTGCATGAGGCGATCCGCCGCGACATGGTGCTGGCCGCCGCCGTGCGCGACCCGCTGGCCGCGATAGACCGCGCGCTGATGTACCTGCACGAGCAGAAGGCGATCATCCTGCAGCAGGGGTTGGCGGTGTTCCGCCAGGCCATGACCATCCGCCTGCTGCCCGAGGCCAAGGGGCGGCGTTACAGCCGGGCCGATTTCGAGCCGTTGTCGCAGCACTACCAGGAAAGAGTGTTCCAGGTGCACGTGATGCGCGAATACGCCCGGCTGGGACTGGAGAAGATCAGCCAGGCGATGCGGCTGGTGGCGGACTACTTCAGCGTCGACAAGAAGGAGTTCGTGCGGCGCTATTTCCCGGGCCGCGAAGCGCTGTTGGCGCGCGCCACCAGCGCCGAGTCCTATCAACGGATCGTGGAGTCGTTGGGCAGCCCGCGGCAGCAGGCCGTGGTGACCGCGCCGGTGGAGTCCAACATCCTGATCCTGGCGGGACCCGGTGCCGGCAAAACCCGGACCGTCGTCCACCGCTGCGCCTATCTGCTGCGCGTGCAGCGGGTGCCGGCGCGCAGCATCCTGCTGCTGTGCTTCAACCACAACGCCAAGCTGGCGCTGCGCAAGCGCCTTTGGGATCTGGTCGGGCCGGACGCGGCCGGCGTGACGGTGCTGACCTACCACGGCCTGGCGATGCGCCTGACCGGCGCTTCCTTCGCCGCGCGAGCGGAACAGGCGGGCGGCGACGGCGCCGAGCCGCTGCGCTTCGATCGCCTCATCGCCGATGCCACCGCGCTGCTCAAGGGCGAGCGCGATATTCCGGGGCTCGGCGAGGACGAGTTGCGCGACCGGCTGTTGGCCGGCTACCAGCACATCCTGGTGGACGAATACCAGGACATCGACGGCGAGCAGTACGAATTGATCTCGGCGCTGGCCGGCCGCACCAGCGACGATCCGGACCGCAAGCTGGCCATCTTGGCCGTCGGTGACGACGACCAGAGCATCTACGGCTTCCGCAAGGCCAGCGTGGAGTACATCCGCCGCTTTCGGCAGGACTATCCGGGCGAGCAGTTCCAGTTGGTGGAGAACTACCGCTCCAGCGGCCACATCATCGCCGCCGCCAATCAGCTCATCGAGCACAACCGCGACCGCATGAAGCGCGGCATGCCGATCCGCATCGATCGCGCCCGCCGCGAGCAGCCGCCCGGCGGCCGCTGGCAGACGGTGGACGCGCTCGGCCGCGGGCGTGTGCAGGTGTTGGAGGTGGCGGACCTGGGGGCCCAGTCGCAGGCGGTGGCGACGGAACTGTTGCGACTGAAGGGCCTGGATCCGGAGTTGGACTGGGAAGACGTCGCCGTCCTGGCGCGGACCGGCACCGGCAAGGAAGAGCTGGCGGCCTGCCGGGCGGCGTTGGAGGTGGCTGGTATTCCGGTGTCCTGGCCGCTGGAGAAGCAGGATGGCCGCGGCAAGAGCTTTCCGCTGCACCGCATCCGCGAGTTCGACATCTTGTTCGGCCAACTGCGCGCGCGGCGCGATCCGATCACCGCCTCCGAGGCGCTGGCGCTGGCCGAATCCGCCGGCGCGGCGAACGGTTCGCCCTGGCGCGAACGCCTGCTGGAATTGTTGCAGGACTGGCGCGAGGAGAGCGGCGACCGGTTACTGCCGGCGGCCGAGCTGAGCGAGTTCCTGTTCGAAGCGCTGGCCGAGCAGCGGCGGGACCAGCGGATCGGCCGCGGGGTGTTCTTGAGCAGCGTGCACGCCGCCAAGGGCCTGGAGTTCACCCACGTGGTCATCCTCGACGGTCACTGGAACGCGACCAGCGACCAAGCACAGGACGAGGAGGAGCGACGCCTGTATTACGTGGGCATGACCCGCGCGCAGCACACGCTCACGCTGATCCGGCGCGGCGATTGCCGGAATCCGCATCTGCCGCTGCTCCGCGGGGATCACATGCTGTTTCGCCCCGGCGACGCCGGGCGCGCCGACCGCGTGCCGCGCCGGCAGTATGCCTTCCTCGGCTTGGCCGACCTCTATCTCGATTTCGCCGGCAACTTCGCGGAGGACGCCTCGGTACACGCGCGCTTGGCCGCGTCGGGCGCGGGCGATCGCGTGTCGCTGCGGCGACAAGACGACGGCAGGATCGAGGTGGTCGACACCGAAGGGCAGGCGCTGGCC
>Ga0182741_1006200_pt1 | contig 10610 bp, 7 predicted proteins | sample eDN5th37CBELigOP_FD_128874 | JGI IMG/M metagenome (GOLD analysis project Ga0182741, IMG submission 128874) | Enriched Organic Plus compost microbial communities from Emeryville, California, USA - eDNA 5th pass 37_C BE-Lig OP (version 2) (version 2) ...
GCCGGCACGCTTCCAGGACCGCCTGCGCGGCCGCCCGAACTTCATCATCGATCACGATGCGTCTCCCCATGGCAGCCGGATGGTCGCACTCGCCATCGCTGCAATGCCTTCGCCCCGGCCGGTGAAACCGAGTTTTTCGCTCGTCGTGGCTTTCAGCCCGACGCGACCGGGCGCAACGCCGGCGATGGCGGCGATGCGCTCACGAATCGCGTCCCGGTACGGCCCGATCTTCGGATTCTCGCAAATCACTGTGGCATCGAGATGGGCGATCGCGCCGCCGCGGGCGCGGACGCGGTCAACGGCAAACGCGAGAAACCGGTCGGACGACGCGCCGCGCCACTGCGGGTCGCTCGGCGGAAAGTGCATTCCGATATCGCCGTCGGCGAGCGCGCCCAGCACGGCATCCGTCAGCGCGTGCAGCACAACGTCGGCATCGGAGTGACCAATCAGGCCGCGCGGGGAGGGGATCGTCACGCCTCCGAGCACCACGTGGTCGCCCGGCCCGAAGGCGTGCACGTCGAAGCCCGTGCCCATGCGCACGTCGCCGGTCACCGCCGCGGCCTCGCGCTCAACACGCTGAAAGTCGTCGTTGGTCGTGAGCTTCACGTTCCCAGCTTCCCCCTCAAAAACTTTAACTTCCATTCCGCTCCACTCCGCGAGAGCGGCATCATCCGTGAACCCAGTGAGGCCCTCGCTCGCAGCGCGGCGATGGGCGTCGAGGAGCGGCTGGAACAAGAAAGCCTGCGGCGTCTGCACGGCGCGCAAATGGACCCGATCCGCCGTCGCGGTCACGCGGTTGTCGGCATCCACCACCTTGATCGTGTCGGTTACAGGCGAGCCGGGAATCGCCGCGCCGGACGCCGCGGCGACGATGGCTCGGGAAACGAGCGCCGGCGAGGCAAACGGCCGCGCCGCGTCATGAATCAGCACCACCCGGGGCTTGTGGGCGACCAATGCTTCGAGCCCGCGCCGCACCGAGCCCTGGCGGGTCTCTGCGCCTGCAACGGGAGGAAGAACAGGCAGGTCGCCGGCCGCCCGCTGGTACAGATCCCTGTCCGCATCATGGATGACCGGCTGGACCAAGGCGATTTCGGCGTGGCGAGCGAAGAGTTCGAGACTGCGGCGGATGACCGGAACGCCGGCGACGGGGCGATACTGCTTGGGAAGCGACCCGCCGACACGCGTGCCGCGTCCTGCCGCCACTATGATCGCTGCCACCGTTCCCGTCATCATTTGCTCCTGCCGGCAAAGCCTTAGCCGCTTCGGTCCCAGAGGCGAAGCTGCTTTTCGGTAGGGCCTGCTGCTATTGTGCGCTGCAACGCTTGCACATTTTGGAGAAGTGGCTAAACTATGTGCAGATCCGGTGGTGCACATTAATTGAGCACATGCTGCCCAAATCCTGTCCAGAGAAGCTCGAAAGCCCGATTGGATTTGCGGTCGGCTCCGTAAGAATCCCCAATCGTGTGGTTTTAGCGCCGATGTCGGGGATCACCGACGCGCCGTTTCGCGGCATTGCTGCGTCGATGGGCGCGGGCATGGTCGTCGCCGAGATGACCGCCAGTGATGCCCTGGTGGCGGGCGAGAATGAGGCCGCCCTGCGCACCGAATGGCACGGTCACGGCCTGCATGTCGTTCAATTGGCGGGCTGCGAGGCCCGGTGGATGGCGGAAGGCGCCCGGATCGCCGAGGCCTCCGGCGCCGACATCATCGACATCAACATGGGCTGTCCTGCGCGGCGGGTGACCAGCGGGGAGGCGGGCTCGGCCCTGATGCGCGACCTCGACCACGCGGTGTCTCTCGTCGAAGCCACGGTGGGAGCGGTGCGCGTTCCGGTCACGTTGAAGATGCGCCTCGGCTGGGACGATGCCTCCATCAATGCTCCCGAACTGGCGCGTCGCGCCGAACAGGTCGGCGTCCGCATGATCACGGTGCACGGACGCACCCGCTGCCAGTTCTACAAGGGGCGCGCCGACTGGACCGCCATCCGGGCAGTGAAGCAGGCGGTCTCGGTTCCGGTGGTCGCCAATGGCGACCTGCAGTCACTCGACGACGCCGACGCCATGCTCGAAGCGTCGGACGCCGACGCGGTCATGGTCGGTCGCGGTGCTCAAGGACGGCCGTGGTTCCCAGGGCAGGTGGCGCACTATCTCGCGACCGGAGAACGCCTGCCGGACCCCGATTTGAAGCAACAGCACGACATCATTCAGCAACTCTATGATCGCCTGCTGTCGCATTACGACGACGGAATCGGCCTGCGCCACGCCAGGAAGCATCTTGGCTGGGCGCTCGATACCGCGGCTGCCGCCGCAGGCGTCCCGGCGGCGGACCTGAAGCAGCACCGCACGCGCGTTCTGACTTCCGAGAGTCATGTCGATGTACAGCGCCTGCTGACCGAAGCATTCGACGCATTTGCCTGGAGGGCCGTCGCATGAATAGGCCCCAGCCACAATCCGACGCGGGCGCGGTCGGCGCTCCCGACGCCATTCTCAACGCGTTGCCGCATCCGGTTATCGTGGTGGCCCCCGATGGACGTCTGGCCAATGCCAATGTGGCGGCCGAAGCGTTCTTCGAAGCCTCCGTGCCCGTGTTGCGCCGTCATCTTCTGGCTGATCTGGTCCCGTTCGGGAGCCCGCTGCTGGCGCTGATCGAGCAGGTGCGGGAGCGCGGCGCGCCGGTCAACGAATATCGTGTCGATCTCTCCACGCCGCGGCTGCCGGGCGAGCGGATCGTCGACCTGCTCGTGGCGCCGCTGCCGGAATGGCCGCAGCACGTTGTCGTGATGCTTCAGGAGCGCACCATTGCCGACAAGATGGATCGGCAACTGACGCATCGCGGTGCCGCGCGCTCGGTGATCGGCCTCGCGGCGATGCTCGCCCACGAGATCAAGAACCCGCTGTCAGGCATACGCGGCGCCGCGCAATTGCTGGAGCAGTCGGCTGCTGACGATGATCGGACCCTGACACGGCTGATTTGCGACGAGGCGGACCGAATCGTGAAGCTTGTCGACCGCATGGAGGTCTTCGCGGACGAGCGCCCCGTCGAGCGCGAGCCGGTGAACATCCATGTCGTGTTGGACCACGTCAAGAAACTCGCACACAGCGGCTTCGCGCGTCACATCCGCTTCAGCGAGGAATATGACCCGTCGTTGCCGCCCGTTTACGGCAATCGCGATCAGCTCGTGCAGGTCTTCCTCAACCTCGTCAAGAACGCGGCGGAGGCCATTGGCGCCGGATCGGCCGACGGCGAGATTCACCTGACCACCGCGTTCCGCCCCGGTGTTCGCCTGATGCTACCGGCGACCAAGACCCGCGTGTCGCTCCCGCTGGAATTCTGCGTTCGCGACAATGGTCCGGGCGTGCCCGAAGACCTCATGCCGCATCTCTTCGATCCGTTCGTCACCACGAAGCCGACCGGAACGGGACTCGGCCTCGCCTTGGTCGCGAAGATCATCGGCGACCACGGCGGCATCATCGAATGCGAATCGCAGCCGCGCTCCACCGTGTTCCGCGTTCTGATGCCGATGTTCAGCGCCGGTTCGCGCGTCGATCCATCCACTGAGCCAAACGTGCCTGCCGGGGGCGAATAAGAGGATTCCATGCCTGCGGGAAGAATTCTGGTCGCCGACGACGACGCCGCCATCCGAACGGTGCTCAATCAGGCGCTTTCGCGCGCCGGATACGAGGTCCGCTCCACCGGCAATGCCGCCACGCTGTGGCGCTGGGTCAGTCAAGGCGATGGCGATCTCGTCATCACAGACGTGGTGATGCCCGACGAAAACGCGTTCGATCTCCTGCCGCGGATCAAGAAGCTGCGGCCAGAACTGCCGATCATCGTTATGAGCGCGCAGAATACCTTCATGACCGCCATTCGCGCTTCGGAGCGCGGCGCCTATGAGTATCTGCCGAAGCCCTTCGATCTAAAGGAGTTGATCGCGATCGTGGGACGCGCGCTGTCGGAGCCGCAGGCGCGCCCGCGCGATCAAGCCGATCCGGAGGAATTCGAATCCATCCCGTTGGTCGGACGCTCGCCGGCGATGCAGGAGATCTATCGCGTCCTCGCGCGCCTCATGCAGACCGATCTCACGGTGATGATCAGCGGCGAATCCGGGACCGGCAAGGAACTGGTGGCCAGAGCGCTGCACGACTATGGTAAGCGCCGCGGTGGCCCCTTCGTCGCTATCAACATGGCGGCGATCCCGCGCGATCTCATCGAATCCGAGCTGTTCGGCCACGAGAAGGGCGCCTTCACCGGCGCCAACAGCCGCAGCTCCGGACGATTCGAGCAGGCCGAGGGCGGCACGCTGTTTCTGGACGAAATCGGCGATATGCCGATGGAGGCCCAGACACGGTTGCTGCGGGTTCTGCAGCAGGGCGAGTATACGACGGTCGGCGGCCGCACGCCGATCCGCACTGACGTGCGCATCGTCGCTGCCACCAACAAGGATCTGCGCCTGCTGATCCAGCAGGGCCTGTTCCGAGAAGACCTGTTCTTCCGTCTCAACGTTGTCCCGCTGCGGCTGCCGCCGCTGCGCGAACGCACCGAGGATATCCCGGACCTCGTGCGCCACTTCTTTGCCCAGGCGGAGAAGGAGGGCTTGCCGCCAAAGCAGATGGATCAGGCGGCGCTCGACCGCATGCGCCGGTATCGCTGGCCGGGCAATGTCCGCGAGCTCGAAAATCTGGCCCGGCGGCTGGCGGCCCTCTATCCGCAAGACATCATCACCGTGGCGGTGATCGACGCCGAATTGTCGCAGCCGGTGACCGTGGCCGGCGACGAGCCGCGGCCGGACGAGAGCCTGTCGGGATCCGTGGAGCGCTATCTCAACCGCTACTTCTCCGGCTTCGACAGCTCCCTTCCGCCGCCCGGGCTCTATCACCGCATCCTCAGGGAGGTCGAATATCCCTTGCTGTCGGCAGCGCTGGCCGCGACCAGAGGTAATCAAATACGGGCGGCCGATCTGCTCGGCGTCAACCGGAACACGTTGCGCAAGAAGATCCGCGACCTCGACATTCAGGTGATGCGGACCAACAGCTGAGCCGGCCGGCTGCGATTGTGGCAGCCATGCCGCGGAAATGTCGCAATCGGGCAACATTGTTGTATAAAAGCATCAATGTTGTGGGCTGAATTCGCGGGGGCGGGACGGATGGGCTGTCGCGCGCTCGGCGACCCCCTGATTGCGGCGAATGGCAACGCTAAACCAGACTTCCCTCGGCGACCGGGCGCTCAGCGTGGCCGCTGACGCCAAGTTCACGTCCAATGTCCTCGGCGCGGTCGCGGTGGGGCTGGCGCTCCTGTCCGCCCTGGTGACCTTTCTGGTGCTGGCCGGCCTCACGCCGATCACGCCGACCCACGAGGTCGTGGTTACCGTTCTGCTGGCCAATATCGCCACCGTCATCCTCCTGCTCGCGGTTATCGTCCGCGAGGTGTGGAAGGTCGTTCAGGCCCGCCGGCACCGCCGTGCGGGCGCACGCCTGCATGTGCGCATCGTCGGCCTGTTCTCGGTCATCGCGGCGGTGCCGGCGGTCCTGGTCGCCATTGTCGCGAGCATCACGCTCGACCGCGGCCTCGACCGCTGGTTCTCGACCCGCACCCGCGCGGCGATCGAGAACTCGCTGACCGTCGCTGAAGCCTATGTTCGCGAGCACGCCCAGTTGATCCGCGGCGACATCATGGCGATGGCGTTCGACGTGTCCCGAGCCAAGCAACCCTTGTTCGACCAGGATCGGGAGCGGTTCCGGCAGTTCCTCAACGCCCAGGCTTCGATCCGCAACCTGCCGCTGGCGATGATCATCGATGGCAATGTCTCGGTGATCGAGAAGGTCGATCTGCGCCAGAACCAAACGCTGATCATGCCGTCGTCCGAAGGGCTCGCGAAGGTCTCAGACTCGGAGCCGCAGATCGCGATCCTGGTGGAAGCGAATTACGTTGGCGCCGTGGTCAAGCTGAAAGGCTACGACAACAGCTATCTTTATGTGGCCCGTCCGCTCGATCCCAGAGTAGTCGACCAACTCAAGGCGACGCAGGCGAGCGTCGCTGAATATGCCAGTCTCGAGACCCGCCGCTTGGGCGTCCAGGTGGCCTTCGGGCTCATGTACACGGTCATCGCGCTGATCGTGCTGCTTTCGGCGGTCTGGATCGGCTTCAACTTCGCCAACCGGCTCGTCGCACCCATCCGGCGTCTGATCGGTGCCGCCAATCTGGTATCGACCGGGAATCTCTACGTGCAGGTCCCCGTGCACGGCTCCGAAGGCGACCTCGCGCATCTCGGCGAGACCTTCAACAAGATGACGCAGGAGCTGCGAACCCAGCACGACGACATCATGCGTGCACGGGATCTGATCGACAGCCGCCGCCGCTTCACCGAGGCTGTCCTCGCCGGTGCGAGCGCCGGTGTCATCGGCGTCGATCATTCCGATTGCATCAGCATTCTCAATCGTTCCGCGGAGCGGTTGATCGGCCATTCTGAAGCGGACGTGCTCGGCAAGCCGGTCTCGGAGGTGTTACCGGAACTCGAACCGCTGCTGAACGAAGCCCGTTCCGGTCTGCACCGGCTGGTCCAAGGGCAGGTCACGATCAGCCGGGCCGGGCGCGAGCGAAACCTGTCGGTGAGCGTAACGACCGAGCACGCCGAGGGCGCCGATCACGGCTATGTCGTCACTCTCGACGACATCACCGAATTGGTCATGGCACAGCGCACGGCGGCCTGGGCCGACATTGCTCGCCGCATCGCCCACGAGATCAAGAACCCGCTCACGCCCATCCAGCTTTCGGCCGAACGTCTGAAGCGGAAGTACGGAAAGGTCATCACGGACGACCGCGCGGTCTTCGAGCAATGCACCGACACGATCGTTCGCCAGGTCGACGACATTCGGCGCATGGTCGACGAGTTCTCGCGCTTCGCCCGCATGCCGAAGGCCGTGCTTGAGCCCGAAGACCTTGCGGAGACGGTGCGTCAGGTGGTGTTCCTGATGCGCGTCGGTTTGCCGGACATCGACATCGAATTGAGGCTGGCCGAAGATCCGATGCGCGTGTCGTTCGATCGCCGCCTGATTTCGCAGGCCGTCACGAACCTCATCAAGAATGCTGGGGAAGCGATCGCGGCCGTTCCTGCCGACGAACAAACCAAGGGGCGGATCGAAGTGACCGTCGCGCGCGATCAGCAGGATATCGTGATCGACATCATTGACAACGGCATCGGCTTGCCGAAGGAGAACAGGAACAGACTTCTTGAACCGTATTTCACGACCCGGGAAAAGGGGACAGGGCTGGGGCTTGCCATTGTCGGCCGCATTCTGGAAGAACATGGCGGACGCATCGAACTGCACGATGCCCCAGCGGTGGCACAGGGTGGACGAGGGGCCTGGATCCGGCTCCGCTTCGCCGCGGGACCGCTCCAGAACGCGCATGAGCGCGACAGCGACACCCGACCAGCCGTGAGCGAGAGATAAGCGATGGCAGCCGACATTCTGATCGTCGACGACGAAGCCGACATCCGCGATCTGGTCGCAGGCATTCTCGAGGACGAAGGCTTTGTTACCCGCACCGCGCGTGACAGTGATGAAGCTCTGGCCACAATCGCGGCAAGGCGCCCGAATTTGGTATTTCTCGACATCTGGCTGCAGGGCAGCCGGTTGGACGGACTTCAAGTGCTCGACGCGATCAAGCAGGAGCACGCCGATCTGCCGGTGGTCATGATCTCCGGTCACGGCAACATCGAGACCGCTGTCTCAGCCATCAAGCGTGGCGCCTACGACTTCATCGAGAAGCCGTTCAAGGCCGATCGGCTTGTCCTCGTTGCCAATCGAGCGCTCGAAATCGTTCGCCTGAAGCGTGAAGTGCGTGAGCTCAAGCAGCTTGCACCGCACGCCTCGACGCTTATCGGCCGCTCGGCCGCGATCAACCAGTTGCGCCAGACAGTCGAAAAGGTGTCTCCGACCAACAGTCGGATCCTCATCGTCGGCCCGTCCGGTTGCGGCAAGGAACTCGCCGCGCGTTCGATCCACGCGCAGTCGGCGCGCGCCCGCGGCCCGTTCGTCGTCATCAATGCCGCCGCCATTACGCCGGAGCGAATGGAAATCGAGCTCTTCGGCGTGGAGCAGGCGAATGGCACCGATGGGCGGAAGGTCGGCGCGCTGGAAGAGGCCCACGGCGGCACGCTGTTCATCGACGAGATCGCCGACATGCCGCGCGAGACGCAGAACAAGATCCTGCGCGTTCTCGTCGATCAGACCTTCACGCGCGTCGGCGGCAGCACAAAGGTCACCGTCGACGTCCGGATCGTCTCCTCCACGGCACGCAATCTCGAGGCGGAGATCGCCGCGGGCAAGTTCCGCGAGGATCTGTACCATCGGCTTTCGGTCGTTCCGATCCGCGTCCCGCCGCTTGCCGAACGGCGCGAGGACATCCCCGATCTCGTCGAATATTTCATGGACCAGATCTCTCAGGCGACGGGCCTGCCGCGGCGCCGGATCGGCGAAGACGCGATGGCTGTCCTGCAGTCGCACGACTGGCCTGGGAACATTCGGCAGCTGCGCAACAATATCGAGCGCCTGATGATTCTGGCCGGCGGCGATCCCGACGCCGTTATCAGCGCCAACATGCTGCCTCAGGATGTCGGGTCGATGGTGCCGACGATGCCCGGTGGGAACGGCGGCGAGCAACTGATGGGCTTGCCCCTGCGCGACGCGCGCGAGATGTTCGAGCGGGAGTATCTTCTGGCGCAGATCAGCCGATTCGGCGGCAACATTTCGCGGACCGCGGAGTTCGTTGGCATGGAACGCTCCGCTCTCCATCGCAAGCTGAAGGCGCTCGGAATCGGATAGAGGCAGCCGCCGGACGCAAGCCGGGGGCGGGGGACAGGCGGCTATGAGAGTGGTGATCTGCGGTGCCGGGCAAGTGGGATACGGCATCGCTGAACGGCTTGCGGCCGAGGACAACGACGTTTCCGTCATCGACACGTCGCCGCGACTGATCCAGGCCATTAGCGAAAGCCTCGACGTCAGGGCGTTAGTCGGTCACGGCGCCTATCCGGACGTCCTTGCCCAGGCGGGAGCCGAGCAAGCGGACATGCTGATCGCCGTGACGCTCCACGACGAAGTGAACATGGTCGCATGCCAGGTCGCGCATGCGCTGTTCAATGTACCGACCAAGATTGCGCGTATTCGCGCGCAGACCTATTTAGCGCCGCACTGGCGGCATCTCTTCGCCCAGGAGAATTTGCCCATCGACGTCGTGATCTCTCCCGAGATCGAGGTCGGCGAGATGGTGCTGCGGCGGCTGGCGCTTCCGGGTTCGACCGACACCGTCAGTTTTCTGGACGAGCGGGTTGTCGTCGTCGGCATGGTCTGCGAGGAGAATTGCCCGGTCATCGATACGCCGCTGCGGCAACTCACCGGTCTGTTCCCCGATCTTCGCGCCGTCATCGTCGGGGTCAACAGGGCAGGGAAGACGTTCATTCCGCGCAGCGCGGATACGTTGATGGTGAACGACCTCGTCTACGCCGTGGCCCATGTCGGATCGGTGCAACGCACGCTCTCCATTTTCGGTCACGACGAAGTCCCTGCCCAGAAGATCATTCTTGCCGGCGGCGGCAACATCGGACTGTATGTCGCGCGTGAACTGGAGCAGCGGAATACGAAGGCCAAGCTCAAGCTGATCGAGATGGGCCGCGAGCGCGCCATTGCGGTCGCCGATCAACTGAAGCGCACGGTCGTTCTCAACGGAAGCGCGCTCGACCGGGACATTCTCGACGAGGCGGACGTTTCCAATGCCGATGCGATGGTGTCCCTGACCAACGACGACCAGGTCAACGTGTTGTCCTCGGTTATGGCCAAGCGTCTTGGGGCCCGCCAGAACCTCGCTCTTTTGAACAACTTCGACTATCTGCCGTTCGCGCGTGGCCTGGGCATCGATGCCTATGTCAATCCGCGGCAGATCACAGTCTCGAAGGTGCTCCAGCACGTGCGGCGCGGCCGCGTCCGCGCTGTCCATTCGTTGCTCGACGGCGGCGCCGAGGTGATCGAAGCGGAAGCCCTGTCGACTTCGCCGCTCGTCGGAAAGCCGCTGCGCGAGCTGGATGTGCTCGAGGGTGTGCGCATCGGCGCAATCCTGCGCGGCGATCGCGTCATTCTTCCTTCCGGAAGCGTCGAAATCGAGGAGAAGGATCGCGTCGTCGTGTTTGCGCTGGCCGAGAAGGTGCGCCAAGTCGAGCAGATGTTCCGCGTCAGCCTCGAATTCTTCTGACGGCGGTCGCGTCGGATGAGCGCCTGCTTCCAACTTCTGTCATACGTCTTGGCCGGCGTCGCTGCGGTGCTCGTCGCTTCGGGGCTCGTCGGCCTGATCTATGCGGAAGTCGAAGGGTTCGATCTGCTCGGTTCGGCCGCCATCGTGCTGTTCCTGGCTGTCGTGATCAGGCTCGTCGTCGCCGGCCACAGCAGCGCCTTCCGCCGCCACGTCGCGCTGATTGCGGTACTGGCCATCTGGATTGTCGCGCCCGCGTTGTTGGCCGTGCCGATTGGCCTGATGGCCGATCTCGGCTTCACCGCCGCCGTATTCCAGGCCGTCTCGGCCCTGACCACCACGGGCGCTCTTGTGACAGTCGATCCCGATCA
>Ga0182741_1006201_pt1 | contig 10609 bp, 11 predicted proteins | sample eDN5th37CBELigOP_FD_128874 | JGI IMG/M metagenome (GOLD analysis project Ga0182741, IMG submission 128874) | Enriched Organic Plus compost microbial communities from Emeryville, California, USA - eDNA 5th pass 37_C BE-Lig OP (version 2) (version 2) ...
ACCGCATATTTTGACCGTTGGATGGATGACCGGATTACCGGTGGGGATGACACGCTGAACGTATACCTCGTGTCCGGGCAGGGTGGCGGCTCGCGTGCGGCCGTTTGGTTTTTCATGGCGATGAACTACCTCGACAGCTTGGAAAGCACGCCATCGCGGCGTTTCTCGGATCAGGTATTTTCGATTTCTACGGTATCCGGGTCCACCTCTGGAGCAGCAATGTACCTCGCAGACCGTTACCTGGACGTGCCGGCACAACCCATCTCGTTGGTGCCGCGCCTGAAAACAATGTATGCCAAAAATTACCTGAGCAGTTCGTTTTGGGGGGCGCTCATCGGGGACGGTTTCGAAGGCATCAAGCATGAAGTGTTCGGTCGGCTGTTCGGCACGCGTAAAGCATTCCCGAAAGACCGGAACTATTACTTCCAGCAGGAGGAAGTAGCCGGATATGCAGCCGCCACGCCCACCCGTGGCGGCGATGAAATCAATGGATTTTTTAAGCGTGATTACCTGGTGCCCTATGTCAAGGAATTCGGGGATAACCGTCAGCAACTGGCGGGCGATTCGCTGGTATTCGGCACCGAAATGCCGCTTTTCTTCATCAACAGCGCAATCGTGGAACGTGGCGAGCGGGGTGTGTTTGCACCCGTGGACCTTGCGGGTTTCAGTCTGGCCACCGATCTCTATGGATTGTTTAAAGGTCATAACCCTAGCTACGATATCCCATTGATTACGTGCGTGAACCAAAGCCAGGCTTTCCCGGTCATCAATGCGTATAACTACTTGGACGGGGCTGGCCGGTTGATCGACGGAGGCATCTACGAAAACTCTGGCACGGCCACCACACTGGAGATCTACGAGACGCTGCGGCGGCATGTGGAAGCCAAGCGAGACACTTCGCGTGTAATCCGGTTTGTCTGTATCAACATCGTCAACACAAATATGGACGCGGCGAAGGAAGCAGTGCGTTTCCGGCCGGCATCGGTACTCAATACGCTCACGGCAGCTTTCCAAAGCCCTTTCGGTGGGCACGAGCAATTTAGCTATCGGAACATCCTGCGGCGGGTGGCAGCTCCAGATACGGCTTATTCGTTTCCCCTGGACAGGCCGGTGCCGCTCACGCGGATGCTGCAGCCCGCCGCCATCGATACGATGTATGTAGCCTTGCGGATGATACGTAGATAAACGAGCGGGGGATCTTGTGCCTTTTAGGCGTGCAACAGGGTGTACTACAAACCACGCAGTAGCTGCGAAGCAAATTCCGTTGTTGCTCGCGAAGCGAGCCTGTGCGGCTTGAAATGGTTTCTCGCCAAGACGCTAAGACGCAAAGAAAGTCACTTCGCGACGCTGCGCCTTTGCGTGAGAAAATGAAAAACGGAACCTGCGAAGCAAGCTTGAGTACCACTGAAAACAAGCAATAGCGAAAAATCTGTCGTGCGCCCCGTGCAACAACAAGTGGCATTGCCTACTTTAAAAAGTTTGGTTACCTTCGCGGGGGGTAATGCCGATGTCGCTGATAAGGTGAAAACAACTCTTGCAAAATTAATATCCACACTTGGTCATCCGTTTTTGACCGTTCCCGTATTTGTTGTTTTTTTGCTCTTCAGCATTGAGCCGACGCGGCAAGCTATCTACCTCTCCCTGTTAATCATCGGTGGCATCTTCGTGCCGATTGGGCTGAAAACCCTCCGAGGGGTGCGGAAAGGGACTTACACCAACCTCGACGTGTCGGACCAAGCCCAGCGGCAAAAATGGTTTATCGCCACGACGATATTGCTGTTGGTGGTTACCGTCATCATCTGGTTGACGGGGCAGGACAGGACGTTGCGTCTGGCCGTAGCCTGTGCGCTGATGCTACTGGTGACTGCACAGGCGGTGAATATGCGCATCAAGGCATCGATGCACCTGGCATTCCATGTGTTTCTCGGCTTACTGATCCTCTACTTCAATTGGACGGCAGGGATACTTTTCCTGATGTTCGCTCCTTTGCTCGCGTGGTCCAGGATACACCTCAAGCGCCACGTGTGGAAGGAAATAGTGGTTGGGGTGATGCTGGGTACCGTACTCGGTACGGCATTCTGGCTTTTGAGCTGAAGCATACTCAGGACGTACCAGCCAATCTGATTACGATGGGCCAGTCTGCCGCGGCCCAATCAAGCTGGGTAAGTTTGGTGGCTGGCAGCCACTGGTGATCGATGTGCTCAGTAAGCAACAGGGACTGAATCCGCATGGCGGAGCAAAGATAGGCCTCCATGGTGATGCGGAAATCGGGATACTCGTGTGTAACGGTGTAATACCATTCGTCAATGCGGATGTCCAGACAGATTTCTTCTTGCACTTCGCGGTGCAGTGCTGATTGCGGGGATTCCCCCGGCTCTACCTTGCCGCCCGGAAACTCATATCTGTGGCTGATGTACGCATACTTGCTCACCCCTTTTTGTACGCAAAGGATATTGCCTTCATGCCGGATAATGGCGGCCACGACGTGATAGTGCGGTACAGGCATGGCCAAAGATACTAAACCAATCGCATGACCGTGCTTTCCGGGGTGATGGCTAATCCGTTGGTATGGGTAAGAAGGTTGAGCCCTGGGGTCTTTCCTTTTTCCAGGGAGCCATAGGTTTCAGCGATGCCAAGAAATTGTGCGCCATTGACGGTAGCCCATTTGATGGTCTCCGTAAGGGCAAATTCCGGAAAATGTTGGTGGATGGTTTTGAGCTCGGAGAGGATGCACAGCCGGTCATTGGAAGCAAGGCTATCCGTCCCCAAGGTGATTTTGTGGCGATAGTGGATGAAGTTTTTTATCTTGGGCAACGTGCCCTCGATATAGCGGTTGGCGTTGGGGCAGAAGCACCACGTGACATCCCTTCCCTGACGTTCTACGAAAAAGATGTCTTTGGAAGAGGTATAGGTGTTGTGTACCAACAACACCGGAGTCGCAGGCGACAGATAGGGCATGAATGTTTGCAACGAATTCCTTGCCTGAGCCTTGAAATCGGCGATGTCTTTGCCCAATGCACGGTAGAAATCCAGAAACTGGCCATTCTTGTAGCGGAATAGCCTGTTTTCATCTTCGCTCTCCTGGTTGTGCACGCTTAAGGGCATTTTCCGCCTGAGGGCTTCCTCGTTGAGCAGTTTGAACAATTCCTTGGAGACGGAATAGGGAGCATGCGCTGTAATGGACGTGCTCATGCTTCCAAATAGCTGGGCGATGGAAATGGCTTCGGCCAGCTTTTGCTCAGCCAATTGGGGCTCAAATCCCAATACTTCCACAAAGGTGTGGTAATGAATCCTGCTAGCTGATTTTATCCCGGCTGAAATCCCTGTATTGGCATGATCGCCTACTGCCACGATGCCGTTGTTGTACAGTTGCTTGTCCGCATCTGCCATGGCTTTTTGGATTCGGCGTTCTTCGGCCGTCCGCAGCGATATGACCTGCTGCAAAAAAGGCACCAATCCGGTACCTTTGGGGATAGCACCCTTCAGGTGGGATAATTCAAGGTGGCAATGCGAATTCACGAAGCCCGGCGTGATAATCCCCTTGTATTTGTTGACTGCTTGGCCGGAAAGCCTTGGATGGTCGGACGCATATACAGCTACAACGATTCCATCGTCGGTTAGCTCAACAACCCCATTCTTGACGGCGTCACCGGTGACCGGTAATACATAATCTGCCGAGAAAAAAGCGTTCATACTTATATTGGTTTCATGTTAGGCCGGTCATCAATTAAACCGAAGCGTCGCCCGTCGCGAGTGTCGTGATTCATGCACATCCATGATACAGCTAAATAGATATAGCGTCATTCAGGCTAGGTTCAATTTGAAGAACACAATTGCAAATATGTGTTTTTTTTAGTGTTTAACCAAATACCCAACAAAAATAGGTATAAAAAAGCTGTATCTTTGTGCCGTGGTCGGTGCTGAATCAAAAATCGATATCCGGAAGCTGACGCTGGAGCAACTCCGTAGCCATTTAACGGCGATGGGTGAACAGGCTTTTCGCGCCAAGCAGGTCTATGAATGGCTTTGGCAAAAATCGTGTACGGATTTTGACCAGATGAGCAACCTGAGCAAGCCGTTGCGAGACAACCTCAAGCGGGTATTTGCTATCCATGCCGTCAATGTAAACCGAGCCCAGCGAAGCGCAGACAGTACAATAAAAAGCAGTTTTATGCTTTATGACGGCAACATCATCGAGGGGGTTCTGATTCCGGCCCCCGACCGCATGACAGCCTGTGTGAGTTCCCAAGTGGGGTGCAGCCTTACGTGCAAGTTTTGCGCTACGGGCTATATGGATCGCAAACGTAACCTCCATGCGGATGAAATTTACGACCAAGTAGTGCTTATCGGCAGGCAAGCGCAGGAAAACTACGGCCGGCCGCTTACCAACATCGTTTATATGGGTATGGGCGAGCCGTTGCTTAACTACGCCAATGTCTTGGCTTCCGTCGAGCGTATTACGGCTCCTGATGGACTGAACATGGCGGCAAGGCGCATCACGGTATCTACCGCAGGTATCGCAAAGATGATCAAGAAGCTGGGCGATGATCAGGTGCGCTTCAATCTCGCGCTGTCGCTGCATGCGGCCAACGACCGTAAACGCAATGAGATCATGCCCATCAATGAGCAAAATTCGCTGCGTGCGCTGGCCGAAGCGCTGAAATACTATTATGCCAAGACCAAAAATCCGGTTACCTACGAATACATCGTATTCGACGGATTCAACGATGACCTGTCCGATGCGCAGGAATTGGCAGCATTTTGCAAACACGTGCCAGCTAAGGTAAATATCATCGAGTACAACCCCATCGCCTTTGCCGATTTCGAGAATGCTACCGAAGACCGAATAGACAGGTTTGCCGATTTGCTCCGGCAGCGGGGAATCGTCACTAATATCCGCAGGAGCCGGGGCAAGGACATCGATGCTGCCTGTGGGCAGCTGGCCATTAAGGAAACCGAAAACCCCACGGTTTGATTGTCCATGAGGATCAAGCGGTACTTCCAAGACCTGGTTTCGCTGCTTTTCCCGCAGACTTGTGTCGGGTGCGATACCCCCCTTGCATATGGTGAACACTTGATTTGCGCAGCTTGTTGGTATCACTTGCCCTACACGCAGGCACACCGGGACGCCCGAAACGTGAGTGCAAGGCAGCTTTGGGGGCGGGTCCGATTGGAGGCCGTGGCCTCCTACCTGTATTTGGTCGATGCTTCACGCGTGCAGCGGATCATATACCAGTTCAAATATCGACGCTGTCCGGACATCGGCATACTTATCGGATCTCGGTATGGCGAGATACTGAGCGGGACTGCGCCTTTCAACCAGGCGGATGTGATTGTGCCGGTGCCGTTGCATCCGAAAAAGCTCCGCCAACGTGGCTACAACCAAAGTGCCTTTTTCGCCGAAGGGCTTTCCCGTTCGATGTGCAAACCGGTCGTGGCAGACGGTATCAGGCGGCACGTAGCTACCGAAAGCCAAACCCGGAAAAATCGTTATGAGCGCTATGAGAACATGCGCGCAACCTTTGTGGTAGGCGACCCGGAAGCCATCGCCGGCAAACATATTCTGTTGGTAGATGATGTCCTGACAACGGGAGCTACCGTCGAAGCCTGTGCGGATGCGTTATTGGCTGCCGGTGCGGACAAGGTGAGCGCCGTCACCATCGCCAAAGCCTTGTAAGGGCTGATTGGGTGAAGTGACCGCCGATTGGCGATGGACAGGCGGGCATTTGCATCCACGGCGGAAAAGCCCGCACGCCGACAGGGAAACAAGGAGGATGACCCCGAAAACCAAGTGAACGACACGATAATGGAGGCTTTTCATTTTTCGATGCGGTAGGTGTTGTGCAACAAAAGATAGGCAAATACGCCCATACCGGTACCCACGGCATCTGCAAACAGGTCCCAAGCTTCTGCCGAGCGATAGGTAAATATCTTCCATTGCAAATATTCGGTAAATAACGCAAATAAAACTGAAAACGTAATTACCCTGACCGATATTCCCCAAGAGGGTGTTGATGTGCCGGACTTCCTGATGGCCCCATAATAAAGCAGCACGGTAAACACAAAAAAGAAGCCCGTATGGACCAATTTATCTATCCCTGGGAATTTCGGTATGCTATCCGTACTTTCCGACGGGAGGCCGCATAGCACTAAAATCACCACAGCCCACAGTATCGCCCAACTATAATGCTTCATGTTTTTTGCTCGCTACGCTCGGCGTCTATACAGACACTTGTGCTTCATAATCCGCAGCGGAAAGCAACGCTGCGACATCGGAGGGGTTATGCAGCTTCACGCGTACTAACCAGCCCTCGCCGTAGGGGTCTTGGTTTACCAATTCCGGCGAGCCGTCTATTTTCTCGTTGACTGATAATAGGGTTGCGGTGACCGGCATAAACAGATCGGATACGGTCTTTACCGCCTCCACTGTGCCGAAGACGTCGTCCTTTGCCACTTCCTCACCGATGGTGTTGATGTCGACGAATACGATATCTCCCAGTTCGCGCTGTGCGAAATCGGTGATGCCGACAACGGCTTCTTCGCCTTCCACACGAATCCATTCATGGTCTTTCGTGTACTTCAAATCTGTAGGGAAAGTCATTAAAATATGTTTTGTTTACCGTTCGTTAAAAATATACCCGCCAGCTGACGAAATCGATGCAAGCGGATGTGGGCCCCTAGGACAAAATTTTCCCAAAAATAGAATTATAAGATGAAACCGCAAAATACCGCTATCTTTATCCTGCCATGAACAAGCATATCAGAAAATTATATACCATAGCGGGAAAGAAAAGCAGGTTGATCGTCGGTCTCATGTCAGGCACATCCATGGATGGATTGGATATCGCGCTTTGCGAGATTACGGGCAGTGGCACCGATACTGCCTTGGAAATCCTGCGTTTCGATACGAAGGGTTATTCAGGTGGATTCCGTGACCGTATTCGGGAAATCTTTGCCAAACGGACGGTTGACCAACAGGTGCTTTGTGGACTCCACGCATGGGTAGGGCAAATGCATGGAAGCCTTGTGAACGAAGCGCTACGCGAGTGGGGAATTGACAACGACGTAATCGACGTGGTGGCCAGCCACGGGCAGACGGTCTACCACGCCCCCAAGTCGCTTACGGGCAGCGACGAATATCCGAACAGCACCCTCCAGTTGGGCGATGGTGACCATGTGGCGGTGACAACGGGTATCATCACGGTTTCGGATTTCAGGCAGAAGCATGTCGCAGCGGGTGGGGAAGGGGCGCCACTTGCCGCCTATGGGGATTACCTGCTTTTCGCGGATGAACGGGAAACGCGTGTGCTGCTCAACATCGGCGGCATCGCCAACTTCACCTTCCTGCCGGCCACCGCAGATGGAGGCGCATGTTTTGCCACCGATGTGGGGCCCGGAAACACGCTGATGGATCAGTATATGCAGGAGCAACGGGGCGTTGAAATGGACAAGGATGCCAGCTTGGCGGCTAGCGGCGCCGTAAACGGCGCATTGCTCCGGGCCTTGCTAGACAACGAATTTTTCGCATTGCCGTTTCCCAAAACCACGGGCCCGGAATTGTTCAACCTGGAATACCTATTCAGGGCCCAACAGGTATCGGGTACCACGTCGCTGCCTGAGAGCGATGTGATGGCCACCCTCTGCGCATTTTCGGCTTCGGCCATCTGTTCGGCCATCCAGCGGGTATCCCGGCCCACCGGAGACCTGCAGCTGTACGTAAGCGGTGGTGGACTACACAATCCTCTGCTTATGAATCGGATAAGGGAAGATCTTGCCAACGTTCAGGTGTCGTCGTTCGACCGATTGGGCTTGTTGCCCGACGCCAAAGAGGCGGCCTTGTTTGCCTTGCTGGCCAATGAAACGCTGGCAGGGGATGCTGCCAATGCCGGAGCTATCTTGGATGCACCGGCCGTGTGCATGGGTAAGATCAGTTTCCCGGAGTGACCTATTCCTCACCAAGTGCTTCGTGCAGGAAGAGCTTGAAGCCATACATCCGCCGGAACGCTTGGAGTACGCGTTCCAGTCCGTTATCGCTGGACAACTCATCGTCGGTAAACTGTTCGAACGCCGTGAAGCTCTTGAGCTTGATGAATTCAATGTAAGGGTTGTCTTCGTCGAAACCGGCAGGTGGGCGTTTCAGCTTGTCTTGCGTATCCAATTGGCAATGCTGCTTGAACGCAGGCTCATCCAATATTTCCAGCAGTCGAACACCATTATAATCAATCTCTTGCCTGATGGCTGCCAAATGGTCCTTTTCGGGGCGCCAATAACCGCCCGCGGCGAAACTGTTTCCGGGCTGGATGTGCAGGTAGTACTCAGGGCCGTTCAATTTCCGTCCGGCAGTGGATATTCCGGCGCCGAGCCAGGTTTTGTACGGCGCTTTGTCCTTGCTGAAACGCGTATCGCGGTATATCCGGAACAGGCATTTCGACAGGGGAATGTCTTCGGTGATATACCGGTCGCTTTGGGTGAGTCCGTCGATGACAGCTTGGGTAAAATCCTTCATGTTCTGCCAAGCATGTTCGTAGGTGTCGCGGTTTTCTTGGAACCACTCCCGGTTGTTGTTCTCCTTGATGGCCGCGAGGAAACCAAAGGTGTTGGGATGTATGGATGGTTGCATAACTATGGAATTACGGGGTTCACGATAAAACGACTTTAAGGAACGCGAGCACAGCCGGAGCAGCGAGCAGCAACCCGTCAAAGCGGTCGAGCAAGCCGCCATGCCCCGGAAGTACAGCACCGGAGTCCTTTACCTGCTGGCTGCGTTTAAGCATGGATTCCACCAGATCACCGAAGGTGCCGAATATGGAAACCGTCAGCGCCATTCCCAACCATTGCCAACGGGCTAGTATGGGGAAGTAATGGGCTAAGAGCAACGAGGTGACCAATGCCAACAGGATGCCGCCAATCAACCCTTCCCACGTTTTTTTAGGTGAAATGCGTTCAAAGAGCCGATGCTTTCCCCAAAACCTACCAATCAGGTAAGCACCGGTATCGTTACCCCAAAGGATGAGCATAAAACCCAGTGGAATACGGTAGTCATAGCTTCCCGTTAGAAAACCCAACGTGACAAAGGAGGCAAAAGGCAAAACTACGTATAGGATTCCCAATAGTGTATAGGCGATGTCCGCAAAAGGCTTTTCGCGTTTCTGGTACAGCGATGCGATGAATACCGTGGCGACCGCCGGAAAAGCGAGTGGTAGGTAGTCTTTCGGCACCCAGCCCAAACAGTATGCAGCGTACAGGACGAATAGCATGACCCCAAGCGATAGCCCCCACGATCGGTGGGGGTTGCCTGAATCACCCGCCACGATTCGGTAAAATTCGCTAAGGCAATATGCGCTGAGCGCAATAAAAAAAAGGACGAACAAGTATACGCTCACTAGGATGGAGGCAAGTACCACGATGACAAAAAAGAGGGCTGTAATGGCTCGTACTCTCATGACCGTTTAGGCTTCGTTATTTCCTTGTTCCATTTCGGCGATCAATTGGCGTGCAGCCGCCTCCTCGGATTCATGTACATATAACTCGATCTGCCCAAAGCGATAGGAGGAATCCTGCTTGTTGATGATTACCGCAGCTATTTCGTGTGTTTCGAGCAGTTGTTTGGTAATCTCCGCTTGGATGGGATTGGTCGTAATGAGCAGTTTAATCCAGTTTTTTTCCATAATGCCGGTTGTTTCCTGCGGTGGCTGTTTTGTAGAATTGGTATAACAGCACTGCGGTGAGGACAAAACTAATAAAATAAAGGGAGGAGGGTAGTTGTTCGCTCAAATCCATTTCGTCGAGCGACTTGCCTTGTCTTTGCAGGTAAAAGGCCGATACGGTCGCTGCAGCATTATTGATGAAATGAGCCAGCACTGGTAGCCAGATGTTTTTGCCCCAGAAGAACAAATATCCGAACAGGGCGCCAAGCAGCATCCTCGCAGGAAACCATAGAATTGCAAGTGTATGGCGCTAAAAATGATTGCCGTGAGCCAAATGGCAACATGGGGATTTTTAAACCAGCGGATCAGGATGTTTTGCACACCCCCCCGGAATAGAAATTCTTCACCAATGGCGGCGATGACAGCAACCACAATCAGGCTGGTGAATAAGCCCCAATAGCTGGTGTCGGACAGCAGCAGGTGGGTCAACCGTTCCTGTTCGGCTTCCTTGGCCTTCATCCAGTTTTCCAATCCCGACAGCGCTTCAGGAAGATCCATCTGTTCGTTCAGCTTGATACTTTGTTCAAAAACCGGAGCCGAGAAAAACAGGATACCCACCAGGATGAACCACAACATCGGATTTGTTGGTGCATTAAAAGGCAGGTAATCGTAGCGCCGCTTTTCGATGACGCTTAGCAGCAATGGTGGCAAAACAAACATGCCGATACTGGAGCCGGCTTGGACGATTTTCAGGAAATCGGCGTTGGCGGCATTTCCCGACAGCAGGTTTTCCAAGTTGCTGATGTCCACTCCGCCGCTGACAGCTATCAGTCCGACCAGTACGGAAAGCGTACCGAAAAGGATAGCCCCGACAAAAACCAAGGCCAATAGCAGGATTAGCGACGTTAGCGGGTGATTTGCTCCGTGGTGCGGGTTGTTGTCGTGGAAAGCGCGGTGATTGG
>Ga0182741_1006204_pt1 | contig 10605 bp, 3 predicted proteins | sample eDN5th37CBELigOP_FD_128874 | JGI IMG/M metagenome (GOLD analysis project Ga0182741, IMG submission 128874) | Enriched Organic Plus compost microbial communities from Emeryville, California, USA - eDNA 5th pass 37_C BE-Lig OP (version 2) (version 2) ...
ACAACCTGGTAGGCGTTGAGGTCGCACTTTCGAGAGATCCGAGGTCAGTCACTTTGCTTTGCCTCCGTGTGCTAGTGTAAACGTCGTTGCCACCTGTAGTCGTGAGAGAACTTCGTCTGGAATAGGGTGGTAGACCTGGTGACGAAGTTGTCGAAGAGACACTTGCGCCTGAGGATGAGAAGGTGGCACCCTTGGGAAGAGGCGTTGATGCTGCCGAGGAGAACGATTTGCAGGACGGCGTCTGGGGTGAGATCGGGGTCGGCATCCTCACTGAATCGGTGCAGCTGGTGGTGGTGGCTCCTGGTTGCGTCGAAGTGGTGGTTTCACCAACGCTCGTTGTGCCAGAGAAGGAGGAGGAGGAAGAGGAACTGCTTGTGGTAACAGAGATAGCAGATGGAGACGGTAGACCACGGAGATATGTCGCACGGAACTTATCTGCATGGCTGGTGTGCGAGTGTACGGGGGTAAACGCCCCCGATGTCAGTGGGGCTCGTCCAACTGGGATGTGACTGCCCCCTCGATTTGAACCAGTTGTGCCTGAGGCAGAAGGACCAGATGGTACTCCAAGGAGCTTAGCTCCGAGCGAGTATGCACTTCCTAGTTGTTGTGAACCGGATCCTACAACAAAGGGTGGCACGGATGAGGAGTCTGTTGACAGCGATGAAAGAGAAGAAGATGAGGATGACTCGATCGCTGAAATGTCATCAACAGATTTCCAACTGCTAGGTGCCAAGTATTTGACGCGGACGCGAGCCTCGTTCTGGGCACGGGTGAAGGCTTCAGGTAGAGTTGAGGGGGTCGTCAACACATCAAGTTCCTTCTGCCGTTGCTCCCTCTCCTTTGCGTCTGCTGCAGCCTGCAATTCTGCTTCAACACGCTTGCGCTCTGCCGCCAAGGAACTCGAGACCTTATGCGCTCGCTCCAAAACATATTCGTCGACGGTGGTGGCCGCTCGGGCCTTCATGGCATGGGCTTCCGCTTGCTCACGCAGTGCAGCTTGTTGCGCGCGCCTGCGCTCAGCTTCTTTCAATGCCTCCATTTGTCTGTTAATGGCTTCCAGCCGCTGATTAAAGTGTTGTTCGCGTTCGAAATCCTTTTGCTGTGCAGCTAGGCGCATTTGGGACTGGTACTCTTGCTTCGCCTTCTCCAGCTCCAAACGGTGACGTTCGGCAAGCTCTTGATGCTTCTGGTGGTATTGCTGCTCAAGCAACGCACGATACTCTTTGAAACGTCGTCGCTCTTTTTCAGCTCGCTTCTCGCTTTCAAGCGCAATGCGACGAGCTTCAGCAGCTTCATTGAGTTTGTTCTGCAAATCCAACGCCTCGATCGCCTGCTGACGCTGGAGCTCAAGTGCTTCTTGTGCACGTGCGGCTTGTTCTTCTATCCGCTCAACCGCGCGTTGTCGCTCCTCCGCCCGGATTCGAGCCAAGGCCTCTTCATGCTCCCTTTCAAGCTCTGCGAGCTCCCGCTGGCGTCGCTCTTCAGCGCGTTGCTCCGCCTTCATCTGTTCTTCATCACGAAGTCGGCGCTGTAGTAGTTCTTCCTCAAGCTTCTTCACCCTTAGGCGCTCTGCTTCTATCTCTGCTTGTCGCTTCGCCTCCAGTTCGGCCTCCTGCGCGCGGCGCTGTGCCTCTCGCTCAGCCCCTACTCGTGCCCTCTCCATATTAAATTCTTGTTCAACAGCAGTCAGCCGTTGCAGCCTTTCGTTGAGAGCCTCTCGCTCCCGCTTTGCAGCATCATTTTTGTCTCGTTGAATCAGGAGGAACTGATGTCGCCATACACGCAATGCTTCAGTGCATAGTTTGCGGGCGCTCATTTTGGCGCAGAGTGTCTCCGCCTTCTCTAACCTCTGGCGCTGTGCTCGCACTCGCAGCATCGCCTCAAGCCAGAGGTGCAGGATCTTGCGCTTCGCTGCACGTCGACGTGCCGCGATCCAAGCAGCGAATGCGACACTCTTGGCGCCCGCAACGGCCTTCGCAGCAACGCCACGGTCGGCTTCAATGCGTGCCTCAGCTGCTTTGAGTACTAGTTCGCGTGCCATCGCGGCACGGGCCAGAACCGTTTGTCGTGACCAGTGTCGGAAGCTCGCCAGGCCTCGTGCATGCACATGTCGAAGAAGTGCACTACCCAGCGTCTTTGCAGCACGCAACTTTCGCGTCGCATAGTCTTTCCACTGCTCAAGCACTGCACGTGACTGGACATCTGCTCGCATCTTGAGCAATCGTTCACGCCAAGCCAGGGCGATGTTGCGCATGCGCGCGATCGTCTCATCGCATTGTGCTTTGAGACGTAGTGCAGTCTTTCGATACAAAAGAATTAGCCACTTCGCAAACGAGACTGCTTGAAGGTGCCGCTTGTGAGAGCGCGCACAGACCTTCACAAGGTGCGCTCGCTGATGTTCAATGATACTCTCGATGTAATGAATGTGCTCCTGCATAAGCTGGAGCTTCGAGTGCTGCTCATGCAGTTTCGCCTCCAGATTGGCCTTCTCCGTGCTCGAAATGTTGGCCTCGTTCTCAAGGCGATGCACCTCGGCAATTTGTCGCTCTAGCTCGAGGACTAGCGCGGACCTCTGTCGAGTCTCACGCTCCAGCTCGGTCTGGAGGTCGAGGATTTCGGCCTCCTTTCCTCGAATCGTATTGGCATCAGCAGTTCGTGCCTCCGCCTCAGCTGCGAGACGTGCAGCTAGATCGTCTCGTTCTTGAGCAGTGATGTTGAGCTGTGCCGTCAGCTGATCGATTAATTGCTTGAGGCGGAGACGCTCTGCCTCACGATCACGTTGTTCAGCCGCCATAGCCTGTGCATGAGATGCATTCGCTTGTTGCAGTGCAGCTTGTGCGCTCGCGAGGTCCCAAGCAAGTTGCTCGAGATCATTCAGTGCCTGATCGCTGATCGGGGCGACACTGGAAGGAGGGCAGTGATGGTGGTGATGGACGTGGCTGGTTGCAGTATTTGCAAGATACTCACCGCCAGATCCGTTAAACCCTCGCAAGGCGTCACGGATCTGGGCATCGAGCGTCGGATCGCTTTGCGGAACCCGGACGCTTGCCGTCGCGATTGAAGGAGAAGTCCCTCCAAGTTCAGCTGCTGATGCGGCAGCAGCCGCAGCGGAGCCCGCGATCCGGTGTGCGAAGCATCTTAACATTTGGCGTTCAACCTGAAGTTTTTGGATCAGAGAGCGGAGATTATTCATCTCAGCCTGTGCTGCATTCACTGCCGACGACTTCGCAAGGTTGCATTGGTTGAGTTGTTCAGCGAGCTTACTAGCGTTGTCCTTCAGGGTCTGGATCAACTCAATTGGGTCGATGGGTTGGAGCTCTTTGGTATTCCCAAATCGTGTGCTATAGTCTGCAGGCAATGCAAAGGGTGACTTTAGCAGTAAGGCTCGCATATCATCAATTCGCTTTTTGTTCGCTGCTGACTCCGCTGCGAGTTGTTCGCGCGAAGCGATGAGTTCCTCACATCGCTCACGGAGCTCCTCGATGGTTCGGTTCAGCTCCTTCTCGCGGCGCTTCTCTGCCTTCGATCCCGTTTCGAGCTCGACCCTGAGTCTTGTGCACTGAGATTGGCTCTCTTGCAGTTGCTTCATGAGTGTTTGTACGTCCATGCGACTCCGATCCAATGCAGCTTGAAGTGTACGCACCGTAGTCTGCAACTGCTTCCTCTCGACGTCTGCAGCCGCAGCTTCTATACCTGCAAGACCCAGTGGTTTCAAGCCCAGATTCGACGCTCCAGTAGAACCGGTCAAGCTGTCAAACGTGAACTGCGGGGTCTTGAATTTGACCAAGTCGTCGCTGTCGTCATCATCATCGCTGTCGTCATCGCTGCCTTTCGACGTTTCATAAAGCTTATAGCGGTTGTGAGCAAACTCGCGAGTAGAGCCGTTCGCCCCACTATGTTCATTCGCACGTGGCACAAGATCATCACCACTATCACTATCGCTGTCGTATGTCGTACCTGCACCGTTGTCTACACCACAATCGTCGACTGGAATGCCACACTCGCGGCCAGAGACCTTGAGTCCTCGCCTGAGGATGCGCGAGAATGAATCTGTACCCTTACGGTATGAATTTGCAGATGCACCCCCACGAACGGCCTTTGACGTCAGTCCATGACTGTCGAGGCGGAGATCAAGTGCGTCAGGATTACTCGTGCACGTGCATTGTGCGGATGAGCCTCCACAAGATGTACCTCCCGACGACTGACACGAGCACCTCGAATACGAAGTAGGCAAGCATTCCGGAGGGGGGAAGTACGGCGACGAAGGCACTTGGGATCTGACTGAGGAGATCCCGAGTGAATTGTAGGCATCGGTTGCAATGGACTTCGCGGTGGGTTGAGACGAAAGGATCTTCGCTGACCGGTCCAAGATTTCTGCAAATCGGTCCAGTGTCGCATCTCCTGTGGAGCTCACACGAGTCCCACTGATGCCGCTGCTTGTGGGTAGCACGGTGTCCTGTGAGCCGATATCTTGGGTATGTACATTCGCTGCGCTGTCATGATCAGTTGCTGCTCCTGCGTTCTCGAAGGCAGGTGTTTGTCCCCTTGAGGTTGTCTCTCTAAGTTGCTGTGCGCCCGCTTCTCCAGCAGTGAAAGCGCTTGCACTTGTACCGAAGCTAGCCATCCCGGGTATGGTATCCTGTTGCTGCTGTTGTTGCTGCTCCAAATGCGGAACGGACTGCTGGTAAGAGAGCAACTGAGGAGTCTGACTTCTAGAGGATATAGAAGCTGCTCCTAGGCTGGGGGTTGCTGGGGATGGCGCCGGATCTTGTGAGGTGGTACTGCCGTTAACAAGATGGTGTGTACCAGAGTGGCGATGGATGGGTGTGGCCCGTCCTGTGCTTGGCTCGGATCCGAGATGCGCTCTGGATGATGAGGTGTTAACTACCGCGAGCCTGTCAGTGCTACTACTCGGTACCAAGCCTTTCGACAACTCCGGCAAAGTGGCCAGCTGGTTCTGCATGCTAGTCGATGCTAGTGCAAATATAATGCTTCACTATTGCCTTTCCGTTCTTGTGCGGGATTGGGCCTTACCCTGTGAAAGCACAGTTCAGAAAAGGGCGGGCGTTTGTTGGGCCGCCTGGATCCCGTTCACTACGCTGCGTGTGGAGCACTCAGTAGGCGGATCCGACGCGGGGAACCTAGACAAACGAAGATGATGTGGAGTGCGGTCACACGCGATGTGTGAGTATCTGTGAGCAGAGGAAATCCCTCACGGTCGCGAAACAGTCACACGAATTTGAAATTGTGCGCGTGAGATCGGGATCTAGTAGGGAGTGCAACGATACAAAACCCCCTAGAATATAGTCAGGATATACATCAGTATCGAACGGTGTACCCTCTATTGGAACTGCAGTCCCACCACTCGCCATACAAGACCCCACACCATTCTTGTGATCGTTGGTCCGATTTGAAACTTTGAATTTGGGCTCAGGCAGCCGCTGGGCGCCAAGGGTGGGCTCGCTGCGGCGCGAAGGGGAGGGGGTCGTGAATTGGAATCACACGCTGGAATATGATGATAGAGAGATAGATGTCACATTAACTGCGACTGAGGAGTCTTCACACCTCCCCCAAGGGCGCGCCTCGGCTGTTTGGATCGTAACCGCGACTCGCTGATGGGTCTTAAAGCAAGAGGATGCTAAGATGTAGTGAGCTCTAACTCACCAAGTAATGACCCGGAGTGTGTATTTGCTGCGGTATGTAAGTCGGTAGGGCCTTGTGTTGAGATCCATGTCAGTTGTCGACAATCCGCTTCCCGCTAAGAACTGTGACATAAAAAGGACCCAATTTCCTCAACCTCGGTGAAGTCTGGGTTTCTCAGCTCCATTACCTGACCGATTGTGTTAGGCTGGCGAAGATACCCTGCGCCGATACTCTCCAGTATTCTCTCTGAATAACACGACTCGAAGTTTCACAAACACCGAGGTCGCCGGCCAGGAGGAAGAACTTGAAGCTCTAACCTGAGAGCACTCACCTCCATATTGAGAAGGCTTTAGCAGCAATAGATACGGATGTGCAGGAATTGTCTGTGGCTCTAGAGACAGGGTTGCTACTACTGGCTATGCTGGTCCTGCTGAGTCATAGGACACATGGGCCCTTCATTACGCAAGAGCTAACTGTCGCGAACAGGTCTCAGGTATGAAAGTCCGCTTTGCTTGGTTCGCCATATGGACATAATGCAACCGGTACATTTTAAGCACGACATTATGTTAGAAGACTATGTCAGGATGTCAAATCCTGAGAGGCGGACAGGCCTCCCTCCATGGTGTAAGCTGCGCTGAAACCCTCACACACAAACCACACAAACAAGTGCCCAAAGTGAAGAAATCCCAAGCTCCAAACAACGGTGTCGCAGCAAAGTGCTTACATTAGAAACTGTATATTATTGTAAGATAGCTTGGTATATATTGGATTATTACACTCTTATTGTCAGATATAAGTAGAAAACACGCAAATTCGTGCGAGAATGTTACCCTGCTCGCACGATCACCGAACGACCCAGCCAAATGTGCCAAATGTGCCAAATACGAGTAGCTTTGGACATAATCCCAACTCCACAACACACACACTACGGAGATACACTGAAACACTCCGACATATGACGAAATCCCTTGCGGATCGCGTGAAACTCAGGCTAGAGAACTTTCTGAAACGACATAATTTTGCCAGCCACTGCATCAGCCACGCAAATCAGTTTACGGACTCGGACCTAAGCCACGACTTCCGAATAGATGTAGCTGCTCACTCTGTCGAAGACGTTGCGCCGCGTTATTCGAGACATACGACCGAGCAGGCCCCTAGTACGCCTCAGACTCGGCTTCTTTTTGTTCCATCCTTCCTCCAATCGCTCAACCCAGTGTCCCTCCACGACATGAATAGGACAGACGTGCCGCAACACGGACACAGTCCACGAGATCGACCCGCGGAAGGCCTTGGCATCTCAGATATTGTCCCCGTAGGTATCCTGCGTTCAGCGCGAGACTACTCCAGCAAGTATGGCCGGAGTGGCCTCGACATCTGGACTGCAGCAATGCAAAATCATGCAGTCGTTATGGGCAGTGCAGTAGAGCACCCCACAGTAGCAGTCGCTGCCCGCGTGAACTCAACACCTCCACCGGCCGATGCAGTGTCAACGGCCACGGATAAGCCGATCGTGCAACCTTCAGAACCACCAACTCCATCTTCCAGTGCCAACAGCAACAGCAAGGATCAAGGGTCTACGCACCACTCTCCGTGGTATGTTCAATGCATTGCGGGAGCGGGCGCTGGTGCAGTGGCTGCGGTATTTGTCTCCCCTTTGGATGTGATCCGCATGCGGATGCAAGTCTTGAAGACAAGTTCTTACGACGTGTTTGGTTTCGCTATCATGAAGCGCATGATACAGACGGAAGGTGTGCGATCGTTATATTATGGCCTTGGTGCCAACCTTCTCGCGCTGATCCCCAATTGGCTAGTCTATTTTTTAAGTTATTCCGAATTTCAGAACGCGCTCCGCTCGGAGTTGCAACCCATTATTGGTCGGGTACCGTTTGATATGCTCGCGTCGGTTTTCGCAGGTGCTCTGACAACTCTATCGACTCATCCACTTTGGCTTGTGAAGGCAAGGATGCAGGTGCAAAACGTATCGGCACCACTGGCGACACCAACAGCAGTCGTAGCAGAAGCTCCCATAGCAGCAGCCGTGCACACAGTCGTAGATCATCATGATCCAGCACATCCCCGGTCCTCCGTTCCTGCGCACCGCTCGATCGCTCAGGTAGGCTCCCAGGCTGGCGTGCCTGAAGCAGTCGAGGAGGCGTTTGAGCGGAGTCATTTGTCTAAAGTAAGAACTAATGGTGGTAGTGCTGTGCACCCTCCAGCGCCAGCTGTTCATGCGATCCCACCACCGCCACCTCAAGCAAGAGCAGCAGCAGCAGCAGCAGCAGAGGCAGCAGCAACATCTGCGACACAAGGAGCGTTAGGAATTCACTACCGCAACACATTCCATGCCCTTCACACCATTCGTGTCAAAGAAGGCATCGAAGGCTGGTATCGTGGACTTTCCCCTCAGCTCTTCGGACTCATCCATGTTGGTGTCCAGTATCCCCTTTACGAATATCTAAAACGGCATGTAGTGTCCTACAAGGAACGCTTTATTTATCCTTGGGCCCCCCGCTTCATCACACGTACGCTGTCATCTAGCCAGCCAACACCAAAGCAGCTAGTCTCATCCTCAACCACTACCGCCGGTGCTGGTGACGCGCCAAAGCCAAAGAACGTCATGTTGAACTCGTGGGACATTGTTTTCGCGTCAACGCTATCAAAACTAGTGGCGTGTGCGTTTGCGTATCCTCATGAGGTCCTGCGGTCTCGATTCCAGACTCAACATCATCTCGTAGCGTTGGGTGTGTCCAAATCCCAAGATGTGTATAACTCACTGTTTGAAGCTATCAAGACAATTTACCGCACCGAAGGCCTTCGAGGCTTCTACCACGGGCTACCTGTTTCTTTGCTACGTTCTGTTCCGGCATGTGTTGTAACCTTCCTAACATACGAATCCATTTTACGAAAACTGGACCCCAAGTCTGCCGAAGTTTAGCCGAGGCGCGACGAATCTCTCAAGAAGTGCTTATAGTTCAGAACCCCTCACGCTTCGATCGTTGGAATATGAACCTGCGCACAGCGTGTGAAAGACGATTAAAGGCGTGCGAATGTAATATTGTACGATGTATTGAGCCCGCAGGCTCGTTCTGGCATACCATTTGGTCTTAGCACTATGTACAGTCTCTAGGTTACATTACAAAATTGGCAATATAGTCAATTCGCTTTTGCTATTCGCTTGGACAAGCACACTAAGTAACGAGTTGCGGGGTATTAGTACAAAGAGTGAGTACGCTAGTCTGAAATGAACGCGAGCAGAAGTCCATCAGCTCAACAGAGTGAAGCTGCGTTGTAGTTCTTAGTTCCTCAACGCATGAGAAACAAGAATTTCAGTAGTAAAACAACTTGTTCAACTAGTTCAACTATGAGGTAAGTAGGAATCAAGCGTCTAACATCGAGGTGCAACAAATTCGAACGTGAGAAGTTGCCTTCTAGATGGGATCAATCTCTGAACGTTGGCTTCAGGAAGAACAAACAATACGACGACAAGTGGGGGGTTATGGTGCATTGTGATTTATCAAATGTGCTACAGGATCAGTCATATGCTAGTGGTGCTCATTTTAGATCATGTCCTTAAACGGATCATCCTCATCATTGATCTTGAAAGCGCTCTCGGCTTCACGCTTCCTCTTAGCCTCCTCGAAAGCGGCTTCTTCAGCGGCCTGAGCTGCGTGCGCGGCGGCTAACAGTTTGTCCAATGCGTTTGCCTCAGGCATCTTGAAGTTGGAGACGTGGGCAATGTTTGCTTGCGCGGCCTGGCGCTCTAGATGGGTAAGTAACATATGATGCGTACTCAGAATGAATGGAAGATACAACGACACTTTGAATTCGTCATGGGTACATTTGTTCAAGTGCACTGCAGCCCATAATCATATCGCTTCCTTGGAGCGACGGGAATGAGGCGATGCGACAGCATGGCTACGTCAACTTACCTTCAGCGGATGCCAACGGATCGAACGCGGCAATGTCCAGCGGCTTGGCAGGCTCGGTCGTTGTCTCCTTAGCCTCGGCGGAAGTCGGGGTCTTGGTAGTCTCTTCACTCATTGTGACGAATACGTATGTGAGCTACTAGAGGGCGCAGTCGTGTGCGAGGGCATAGAATCACAACAACATTGTGAGCGTCGTAGCATCGCATCCGAGTTGATCTGACTGGAATCAGCTTCCTCCTGAAGAGGTATGGAGCATCGTGCGTGTGGTCCAGCGGGGCTCCGGGGCTCAGCCACGCTACGGTCACGAAGTACAAGCCAAATGGCCTAGACTCAACTTGAACGGGCGACCTCTGTGGGTCGCTTTGGGGTGCCCAGCGATCACTCGAAACACGAGACGATCATGATCTGGAGTTACACATTTCAGGGTTTGACCTCCTTGGCAGGTATTTCTCTTGTTAGGAAGGCCCTATCTGGCTCATAATTCACCGTACCATCCATCAGTCAGTGATCTACCATCAGGGGCCATTTTTGGCGTGGTATTACTCACGCAAACCCACATACTCCGCCTGGTAGAAATGTGCACGAGCTCCTGGGAATTCCTCTTCGACAGCTTGGAACAGCAGGATCCCGGACCCTAGGCAGCCGACTGAGCCCGCAGAGCGTCTAGGGGACATACAGGCGTTGCAATATTAAGCTGCTTACTACCTCCCAGGAGGACACCCCAGAACGACATAGCCTCGGATGACGAGAGGAAAAAGTAAAAAATGGGCTCGGAAACGGGAGCTTTACGAGGAGGAAACCCGTGTGACGTTTGATTCTTTGTCGTGATTACAATTGAATTTGATGAAGGTTCATGTGATAAACGTAAATATGCGCGTTTATTTCTGACACAGTGGCTCCTTGCGGTGAAAGTCCACAAAAACACCCTCGCTCACTCACTTTTCTCAACGGTCACGCGTTCATGTTGAACCCCCAGCTCTCTAGACGACACGCGCCTCGGTTGGTCAGACCCCTGACAGAAGTTTTACATTAGCTC
>Ga0182741_1006207_pt1 | contig 10602 bp, 11 predicted proteins | sample eDN5th37CBELigOP_FD_128874 | JGI IMG/M metagenome (GOLD analysis project Ga0182741, IMG submission 128874) | Enriched Organic Plus compost microbial communities from Emeryville, California, USA - eDNA 5th pass 37_C BE-Lig OP (version 2) (version 2) ...
CTTCGACCGCGTGCCGGACCTCGATGATCGAAGCCGCCGGACAGGGGACATCCAGAGTGTTTTCGTCTTGCCGGAGCATCGGCGACAAGGCGTCGGGCGTGCACTCGTCGCTTCTCTTCTGGAGGCTGCGGACCAACGCCGCATCCCGAGAGTCACGGTACGCGCGAATGCATCGGCTGCGCCACTGTATATGGCCGCAGGGTTCCGCTCGTCCCCACTTCTCCTAGAACGACGGATCGAGCGTGACGACGCTCAGTAAGGGACCGATGTTCGGGCCGGTACAGATTGAAAGCGGCATGATTCGCTACCGTGGGCCGCATGACCCGCGTGTGGCTGACGGAGTGGGAGTGGGCGTGCTGCGGTGACCCTTTCGCGGTCGGCGACGAGGTCGACTTCGGCGTCGCCACGCGAATCCCGGATTCATCATTGGCCGAGCTGCTCGGTTCGGGACTGATCGCCACGGTGGACGCGGTCGAGTCGCACCACGAAGAAGAACTCGCCGAGCGAGTGCACGGCCGCGTGACCGCCGTACACGCCGTAACGCACGAGGTCGAGGAGCGTCGGTCGTTGCGTCGTCCTGGTCACGGCGCTCCACCGGACGCCGTCATGCCCGCTGAGGGTGAGGAGTGGCCGATGGTACGCCGTGAGCTTGGCGGCGGGGTGTTCGCTGGCTCGCGCCCGTCGCGTTACGTGATCGAGATCGTGCCTCGACCCGGCACCGCCACGCTGAAGCCCGTCCGCGGCGTGCGGCTGACTTCGGAAGAAGTTGAAGCTGCGCCACGGCCAGAAAGCAACAGCACCAGCGATGCCGCCACCGACGGGACGGCTCGATCACTCGCCGGGTGGCTGGTCGACATCGACGACCGCTCACGACCGCCTCTCGGGCCGCTATCGTAAGTCAAATCATCGGCTCCGCAGCTGCCCGCTTGTTCGACAGTCGGCGCCGAATTGCATCGGCGCCTACGAATGGGCCGATCTCTTTCCAAGCATCCGCGTCCTCCACGGCCCACTTCTCGCCGAACTCGTCGTGAAATCTCACGACGTTCTCCGCGATCTCGGTCACGTTCCACGACAGGGCTTCGGCTGCGTCCCGTCGCGACCTACCCTGGGTAACTGCGCCCCACCGAGACATAGGACTGTCGAGCTCGTTCGCTGGCAGTAGGTACGTGCGAAAGACATTGCGAGACCGCTGCAAGGCCCATATCAGCGCGAAGTACGCAGCAATGGAATCGAGACGAGACGGAAGGTCGCTGCTGCCTGTCGAGTACAGCAGGGTACCTATCGTGTTTCGCGCCGCCGCCGTCTCGCCACTTGTGAGCGATACATGGAGATCCGCTAACGCCTGCCGGCGTTCCCGTCGGCGAAGCCCAAAGAAGACAACGGCCGCGATGACGGCTGTCGCAAGAGAGAGCAAGACTCCAGCCCAGGTCGCCACATCCCCAACTTCGAGACCATTCTCTCGGGCGATTGCGTACACGTAGCCCAAGGTATCTGACTTGAACGCCGTGATCGCAGATCGGGCGTCCGCGGGGCGACCCATGTGCCGGCGTGCGTTCGGAGCACGCGTACTAGGGCGCACGCGCACGGGAGTCGCGCAGGGGACGTGAATAGCAAACGCGGCTGAGGCAGTACGGTGAGTTCATGGGGAGTGTCGCCGATTGGGTGGGTGCGATCGCACCGTCCTTGCGCTAGCTTTCGGTGTGATTCTGTTCGCCGTGGAAGTTCGGTGAAACCGCAGGGCCCACGTCGACCGACTGGCTACGTGGATAAGTCACCGGCTCGAGAGCGGCAAGTGGTACACGATCATCGAGCTCGAGAACACTGGAGACGCGCCAATACTCTCCGTCTTCCTACGCGCGACTCCCGCCGCGGGAAACGTCAACGAAGGCTTGAACGATCCCGGTGACGGATTCGCGGGCGTTCGGGGCAAGTCCAGGGTCCGCATTGAAATGCCAAGGTCTCGCGACCCGCGCGGGATTCCGATCTATGCCGAAATCATGGACGCAGCGGGGTGCAAGTGGGTTCGCAATCTCCAGAAAATTCGATACGTGCCGATGTGGCGCTGGGCGATCATCCGAATTTGGCTTGATTTCCAACAGCGCCGCTGGGCACGCGAGGCACGGAAATCTCTTCTCGTGGCGGCGAGGGACGCCGGGTTGCAAGTGACCCCTCTACCGCACGACTGATCGCTAGGCACGTCGGGGCTGGCGTTTAGAGGGGGTTTATCGGGCGTCCTCGTCAGCTCCCGACTAGCAGGCTTGTGTGCAATGAAGAACCGGCTTCGGGGCACTGCTCACGGACCAGTTCTGCCCTGAGGGAGCGTTCGACGACGGACCCGGCTGCTGGCGCGCGGATGCCACCGAACGAATCAACTGCGGCGGCACCGCGCGCCCGAGAAATGCGACGGTGTAGCGGCCGCTCGGTAGAGTCACGACGTGACCAACCTGCAGTCGCTGGAGCTTCTCGCCGCCGTTGCCGTCGCTTCGCTTACAGGAGAGCGCTGGGCGATCACGGATGCCGCTCCGCATGTTCCCCCTCGGCCCGGCTTGTACGCGATCTATGGCGACGAGCAAGCCTGGATCGACCTAGGACTCGATCCGGAAATACATCGACCGCTGTACGTCGGGAAAGCCGAGGCGAGCCTTGTCTCTCGGGATCTGAACGGGCACTTCGCCACGAACCCGAACTCTAAGCCCCGCACAGGTGGGTCCACGGTACGCCGCTCCTTCGCAGCTCTCCTACGCGAAAAACTAGACCTGAATGCCGTGCCCCGGAACCTCATCAAGCCCGAACGTTTCGCGAACTACGCTCTTGCCGACGGCGGCGACGCGAGACTCAACGAGTGGATGCATGCTCGTCTGACGCTCGCGGTCTGGCCGGCACCGGCCGGTATGGGCGTGCAACTTGGCGACGTCGAGACACACGTCATCGTCCGTTTCATGCCGCCGATCAACCTGGACAAGAACCCCGGCAAACTCGCTCGACTCAGCCGAGCCCGCGCAGACATGGCGGCCGAGGCGTCAAGTTGGCGAGCGGATGGCCAGTGAAATCGGTCCGCGGCCTCATTCGATTCCTGACCGCCACTGAGGTCTGACGTACAAGCCCACCGTGGGACCTCGGCGGTCAATACTGCCCGCATCTTCGCGTCCACGAGGTATACCTCGGCGTCCGAATCGTCGCCGACACAACCGACGTCGGGCCAGGAATCGACCATCGCGTTCGCCTCGAGTTGCTCTACGTCGGTGTCGACTACTCGGAGCTCGCTCCGGCGTGCGCTTTGAGATTCTCGAGGGACCGCGTCGTGGCGACCGGTCAGGCGCCATAGCACTGCGACGCCACGCCGCCCGCCGAGGGACCCTCAATCGCGCCATGGTGTCCGGCGGATCTGAAGCCGAACGCGCTCCGCTCGGCTCAGTACTCGTCCTGCTCAGCTAACAGCTGAGCGTCTGCTCGACGTCCATCGCGCACCTCATGGACGATCGCGATGAGACGAAGCGCGTCGCTTTCTTCAACGACGCGCTCTAGCCCTTCTCGGACCTCGGCAATCTCGGCGATCGGGCGCGGAGACTTAAGGCCGTCTCGAGAAGTCCGCGCATACTGAACTCGCTCGTCACCCTCCCACACATAGATGATTCGCGCATGAATCATGGCATTCCTCGCCTCAAGCGCATCTCGGGCATCTGCGAGCCACCGTTGCCAGCGATCCGAGTCCTCAAGGCGTATCGCGTCTGAGAACGCTCGAGCGACGCCGGGACGAGCCAGCGCTGCGCGTACCTGTGACACTCCCCGTCTTCCCGGGTCAGTGATGCCGTGGATCCCCGGACCGAGCCAGCTCGCGACACTGAAGATGATTCCCTCGATCGCTCCCGCCAGTACCGTGATCTTCCCCAGCTCAAGGACCGTCTCGTTGGGGATACGGCGCCAATGATCCTCGAGTGCGCGCGGGTGCTCAGGCATGCCGTCACGCTACCCGCGAGTCTGACGTTCTTTCCGCGACAGAGCTAGGAATGCAAGTTCGCGTTAGGGGGGTCCTCGACCGCCGCTCGTACCCATGGACCGACCCGCCGCGACCCGGGCGTGCATGCTCGTCACGCCAGGAGCATTCCGCGCTGTCGGCCAGAACACTCGACCGAGTCCGCGTGGCCGGGAGTTAGAACTCTCTGCCGAGCAGGCCTCCGGTCTCTGTGTCGAGGATCGTGCGAACGACGCCCGTCTTGAACCACTCCTGGTCGAGGACCTCGTCCGGCACGTCGTTGCTGTTGATCGTGCAGATGTACTGGCCGCCCGTTGACTCCACCATGGCTTGTGCGAACTGGAGGGCTCCTGCGCGCTGACGCGGATCGACGCCATCGAAGACGGATGAGTCGTGTACGAGGAAGTCGGGATGGTGGTTGGTGATGATGCCTTCTTCGAGCAGCGTGAGATCGAAGCAGAACAGGATCATCCGATCGACACCCGTGCTTCCCGCCCCGGAAGCGCTGATGGTGAAGTTGTATCCGGCGTCATCGACGGACACCGTGAGCGCGGCGTCCTTGCCATAGAGCTGTCGCATCTTCTGGCTGAAGCGATCGCTGATCCGATCAAGCTTTTCGCGCGACGTCGTGAGATCGCGTGTGGCTTCGCTCCTCTTCGTGGACTGCACGAGTTTCAGCTCTTCGCGGCGTGTCACGAGCTCTCGTGATTGTTCGATCTGCAGATCCAGCGCCGCCATACGCGCTTCGATGTCACTGAGCTCGTCGCGCATCGCATTCAGTTCATCGAGCGCGCCGCCGGCATCGAGGGCGCGTAGCGCGGCGTCGCGCTGCTCGTCGAGGCGGCTGAGTTCCTCCGCGCGTGTCCGGATGCGCGCGTCGAGGATCTCTATCTCGCCGGTGAGGAACTGGCGGCGGTTGGCGAGCAGCGTCGCATGGAAGTCCCGAACCTCGCTGACCTGGCGCTTGAAGCCGTCCGCGAGGATCACTCCGGCCGCGGTGAACAGATCCTCGACTGAGACGGATTCATCCTCGACGTCTGTCGAGTCGGTGAGCGAGGCTAGGTAGAGATCGCGCATCCGCCGATCGACGACTGCTGCATCGCGGAGGCGGCTGATCTCCGCTGTCAGGTCGTCCGCGCGTGCGACGAGAGAGTTGGGGTCCTCCAGAATGCGGAATCCCGAGATTCGTTCGCGCCACTCGTCCGCCTCGTTCTTGAGTGCTGCACGTTCCAGTGCGAGTTCCTCCTCTGGGCGGAGCGAGGTAACGAGGCCTTCCTTCGTCGCGGCGGTGATGACCTTCAGCTGCTCGAGGCCCTTCTTGACGTTGGCGAGGTCGTGGATCACCCGCCAGTCGAGGCCGAGGAGGAACGCGACGTGCTCGCGGCTGCTGGTCGCGCCCTGCTGCGGGATGACCTTGAAGGGATCGCGGGGCGTGTCGGTCCGGATCACGTACGACAGCAGAGTTCGAACTGACAGTCCCCCACCCTCGTCTTCAGCGGCCGGCTCGAGACGGAACAGCGCTAGGCCGAGTAGCGACTTCCAGTTCTCGAGGGTGATCTCACCTTCGGTCAGCCACGGGTTGATCATCTCCCGCGCCGGCCCTTGGGCGGCAATCGTGAGCCGCCGGCCGCTGGCCAGGGACCGCGTGGCCGCGACGGTACCTCCAAACATCTCGAGCGTCAGCGTGACCTCCCAGCCGTCGTCGGCGAGAGGACGCAGGCTCTTGTGCAGACTGCCCGCGAGGACGTAGTTCATGAGCATGAGCATCGTCGACTTGCCCCGCGCATTACGGCTGTCCTGATCAGTCGAGTCGTGTGCGCGTTCGGCGACGATCGCGTTGAAGCCCGGCTGGAAGTCGATAGGCTTGACGTCCTCCTGGTTCACGCTCAGGCGGATGAACACTAGCTGGCCCTCACCATCTGGTCCTGGTAGTCGAGCGCGCCCGCTCCGTACAGCAAGGTCAGCGCGGCGACGAAGGTGTCGTACGTCGACGCGACCGCCGACTGACGGCGTTCGACGTAAAGCTGACCGACACTCATGCTGCGGTCTGCGAGCAGCGCCAGCAGTACGGCTGCCTCGCCGACAACCGTGCGCTCCAACGGCGTGAACTTGTCGGGGAAGAACTCACTCACGTTCGAAGATCTCGCAGATCTCGAAGAGGTAGGCGATGACGGCCAGGGCCGCCGCGCGTACCTGTGGGGTGTCTCGGGGGCCAGCGTGCTCGATCGCCGTTTCCACGAGGTAGTCGAAGACACCGTCCGGCTCAAGGCTCTCGGCTCGCGCCGCGTAGTAGTCGCTCTTGAACCTCGCGACCAAGCTGCGTCCGAACGCCGGTTTGACGGAATTCTGGAAACTGATGAAATCCTCCACTCGAGCGGCCTGCGACAGACCGTCGGTGATTCGCTGCACGGAGGTCGGGCCGAGCTTGTTCAGATCGATCTTCTCCTGAAGAGGCAACGCGAGTTCCACGCCGAGCTTCTGAGGCGGGGCGGGCTGGTTGGCGATGACCGTGCACACCACGGTGAGCTCCTCATACGTCACCTCGCCCAGGGCGCTCCGCACCGCGCGTTCCACCGCCGCCTCGTGCGCGCGTTTGGTCTCCAAGAGGAACGCACGGGTGTGGTACTCCAGTTGCGTATCGACGGCGTCATGATGTGGACCACACAGATAGATCAGATTCTCGGCCGAGCCTCGCTCCTCCGACGTCATCTGCGGGTCGTAACGCGGACCACCCGGGCTGGCCGCAGCGATGTGGGCGACCCTGCCGGTCGCCTTGGGGCGGTCACCGCCAGCCTTCGGGTCGATCGTCAAATCCACGCCACACCCCGGGTACGCGCACTTGTTTCCACTTCGAGCGATGACAACCTTCTCCTGCGCGGGCGGAACGCGATCCCGCAGAGAGGTTTGAGCCATGGATTCACAGTATCGGGCACTGTCGCTCTCGCCTCGATGGCACGACGCGTCGTCCGCTCACGAAGTGGCGACCCTCCGCTCACGGTGTCGATGCGCCAACCTCTGGCTGCCGTGTCGGAGTATCGCGTTGGCGGGGTGGGGCAGCCCCATCTCGGGCACCTCGATGAACCCGCGCCCGCACCTTCGGCCCCGACGTCGCGAGCCTCGACGTCAGCTTCTACTGGGGGCACCCCACCGGCCCGCTATCGGGGCCGTCGTGGCGGTGCTCGTCCCTTTCGTTCTCGCGGGTACGGCGGTGGACGCAGCGAGCCCAAGGCCGCGCAGGGCGCCCTCCGCACTGAGGTCGGACGCCCGCCCTATCCTGAGCCGCCCGACGCGGCACGCTATCCGCATTACTCGCCGATTGACTCGCCACGACTGGAAGACTCGATGCCTGCTCCTAACCGTTCCTACGCGCTCGATCACATTGTGGTCGTGCTGTTCGAGAACCGCTCCTTCGACAACGTCTGGGCTGCCTGAACGGCCCGGCCGATTGAAGCACGTTCGAGGTGGTGATCGGCCAGGACTTGAGCAATCCGATCCCGGAGTGGGCAGAGCACGCGCCGACCGCAGGGGCGTCCCGTACAGAGCCACGACCACGAACACGCAGGTGTTCGGGACGATCGACGATCACAACCAGTTCAAGATCGGCGGAGGGCGTGACGGAGCCGTGAACGGGCCCGCGTCTGGAGCGACGCCGACGATGAACGGTTCCGCCGCCGACTACATCTCGACCTTCACGAGCGAGATCGGTGCGCGCGGCGCCCGGACGATTGCACGCCGACCGCTCCGCTCCCGTTCGTTGTCCGATGAGGGGTCGCTCAAGACGTGATTCCTCGCGCTATGGTTCTCAAATGCAGAAGCGCGAGGTCGGGTTCGTTGCGAAGTACGACAGCGGGACGTGTACTACATGTGACGAGCCAATTGAGGCTGGGCAGGAGATTCTGCAATCCCGAGGCGGGCGCATCGCAAGATATCGCCACGTGGAGCCGTGTCCTGGCGCCGCGCCGATTGAGTGCTCCATTTGCGGCGAGAACTGGTGGACGTGCGATTGCCCGTAGGGCGGTCGCGCCGCGGCGTGCTGGTCTCATACCGTGCGCTCCGTGGTGGTCCGATGTGTAGGGTCGTGATCAGCTAACACGTCTGAGCGGTCTGTGGGGAGTCACGGCATGCAGTTTGAGAACGAGGACGAACTCAAGCAGAAGATGGGGATTGACTCGTGGAGGAATCTTTCGAAGGAGAAGTTCCTCACATTCGTGTCGGAGTTGCCGAACATGAGTCAGGAAGTCGCGCTCAAAGTAGTTGAACAATTTCCCGACTTCAAGTCACTTGTTATGGGTTCATTCGACCACGTCCAGGCGCAAGCAACGAATGCGGTCGGCGCCAACTGGAAGAGCCAGAAGAAGGTTCACAAGGCCTTCACTGAGTATCGAGCGATCCTCAGCAAAGAATTGGACCGAGACAACCTTTCGTCGGAAGACCGCTTCCGCATCCTTGAACTGCTGAAGAAGGCGCTCGACGACGAGGCGCTGAAGGATTCCGAGCACAAGGCGTTCGCGCTCAAGGCGCTCGGCGTCGTCGCGTCCGCGGCAGTGGTTGTAGTTGCAGCTGGCCTAACGGTCCTAGGCGGCAAGGCGAAGATCAACCTCTGAGCGATCGTTATCCGGGCGTTGCCCGAGCGAGGGATCCCAGCGGGCAACGACACGCAACTCCGACGGAGCGCTAGCTACGATCCCGCACTCAGCATCGATCCTCCCAAGCATCCGGCCAGAACTCAGCGGCACTTGAACGCCCGACTGCGCACAACGTTCGGGCTCCGTCCGTCCGATGCCCCTCAGAGCCCGGCACTCGTGAGATCGGGCGGCTCTTCGGCGGCGAGCAGTAGGCACCATCGCGGGATCACCACGCAACGAGTCGCCAGGAACACGAAAACCCGCGGAGATCCGCGGGTCTTCGATCGTTACTGTCTCAACACAGTGCGCGCCCGAAGGGACTCGAACCCCTAACCTTCTGATCCGTAGTCAGATGCTCTATCCATTGAGCTACGGGCGCATGTTGTTTACTCTCGCGCACAACGTCGTCAAGAATACCCCACGCCCGCCATCGGCGCGAATCGAGGCCCCTCCGGTCCGATCCCGGGCGTGTCCTGCCCCCGGTGGACCGACGCCCGACGGTCGAATCCGCACGCGATGCGCGGCGATTTCATACGCGAAGGGTGATGGCGCCCCGTCATCGCTGGTGGAGACTGACCGCTGATTTTCGCTCACGCTGGGGGTGGTGGAATGCACACGACGAGGATCTGGGCCGTGACCATCGCATTGGGAGGGATGCTCGCGCTCGCCGGCTGCTCGTCGGATCCGCCCGCCAACGAGCCGACGGCGGACGCGTCACCCGTCGCCGACGCGTCCCCGAGCACATCCCCGACGCCCACCGAGTCCGAGGAGCCTGAGGCGAGCGCCTATGCACCGTGCCCCGACGCGCTCGTCGACGCACTGAACGCTGCGAGTTCCGGCAGCACATCGTGGGAGATAGGGACGTGGGCGGACGTCCCGTTCGGTGCCGAAATCGATGCGCCGGTTCCGTCATGTACAGCGATCCGCGGTCCGAGCTGGTCGCAGTCGTTCTACGTCGGCGGAGACCAGGCGCTGTGGGATCAGCTTGCGGCGTCGATCGCGGCGACCGGCATGCCTCCGTACAACTCCGAGTTCGAAACGCCGGGCAGCGCCGCCTGGGGCACGCCGGAGACCGGCTTCGTGTCAGTCACCATGATCACCGCGGGAGACACGTCGATGATCCTCGGCTCGACCTTCACAGAGCAGACCGTCGTGCTCGACGTCAACGGAGTCAGCTGACCCCGTTGCCGCGAGCCCGCCGCCGGCGTTTCAGGAGTCGAGTTCGCTGACGTCGATGCCCGACACCTTGGGCGACGGCGCCGACTCGACGGGCTCGTCGTCGGCGTGCGCGGCGACGTCCATCGCGCGGCGGCGGTGCGCGGCCAGGCGCGGCAGGTCGACGAGGCGCAGCGACTGCATGCGGGCGGCGCGCATCTTCTCGTAGTCGGGATCGAGGTCGGGGCGCATGCCCTCGACGCGCAGTCGCCGCTGCAGGTTGGCCTCGACGTCGCCCCACGCCGCGTCACGGGCCTGCTCGATGAGCTGCCGCACGACGTGCGGGTCGTCGGCCATCTGCCGCAGCTCCTTCGCGACGCCGAGGTACTGCTTGCGGCGACGACGCAGGTTGCGGGTGTCGCGGTCGCGGTAGTCGTGCGTGCCGTCGGGGTCGGTGAACTTGCCCCACGCCTTCTTCGCCTGTCGGTGGGTCAGCTCGGCGGCCTGCTCCTGTTCCTCGGCGAGCGCCTTGAGAGTCTCCACCGCGAACGGCGTGAAGCCGGCGACGTCGAACGGCTCGTCGTTGGCGATCGTCTCGACGAGGATGCGGTTGCGGATCGCCAGGCGGGCGGCCGCGGAGGCGATGAACACGCCTTCGGCGATGGCTTCAGCCGTCTTGCTCATCGAGACCTCCCTTCAAGAGGCTAGCGTCCGTCCCTGAGATCGGAGTCGGCCAGAATCGAACATGCGGCCGTCATCGGCGACGCCGCAGTCGACGACGACACCGAAAGGCAGGACGATGGCGAGCAGACGCCCGCTGGACGTACGAGGCAGGACGACCGTGATCAC
>Ga0182741_1006208_pt1 | contig 10600 bp, 12 predicted proteins | sample eDN5th37CBELigOP_FD_128874 | JGI IMG/M metagenome (GOLD analysis project Ga0182741, IMG submission 128874) | Enriched Organic Plus compost microbial communities from Emeryville, California, USA - eDNA 5th pass 37_C BE-Lig OP (version 2) (version 2) ...
AGCATTCGCTCGACCGCCAGCCGGGCCCGCTTGGACACTGCCGGATCTATCGTGACCTCGTGCCGGCGCTGCTCGAGAGCCTGCCGGATCTTGGGCAGGGTGATGCGCTTCATGTGCGGGCACAGGTTGCAGGGGCGCACGAACTCGACCTCCGGATACAAAGCCGCGACGTTGTCGCTCATCGAGCACTCGGTCACGAGAGCAACACGGGCCGGGCGCCTCTCGCCGACATAGTCGGCCATCCCTGCCGTCGACCCGGCATAGTCGGCTGCCGCCACCACCTCCGGCGGCGCCTCTGGATGCGCAAGGACCACGACATCCGGGTAGCTTTCTCGCACTTCCCGAATGTCCTCGGCGGTGAAGCGCTCGTGCACCTCGCAGTGGCCGGCCCAGGTGATGATCTCAATGCCGGGCACCAAAGCGGCTGTGTTCTGGGCCAGGAACTCGTCCGGCAGCATGATCACCCGATCGACGCCGAGAGACTCGATCACCTTCTTCGCATTGCCCGAGGTGCAGCAGATGTCCGACTCCGCCTTCACGGCGGCTGACGTGTTCACATAAGTCACGACAGGCACGCCCGGGTAGCGCGCCCGCAGCTGGCGCACATCCTCGGCCGTGATCGACTCGGCCAGTGAACAGCCGGCCTGATCATCCGGGATGAGCACCGTCTTGTCCGGATTGAGGAGTTTGGCGGTCTCCGCCATGAAGTGCACGCCCGCCAATACGATCACATCGGCGTCGGTGTTCGCGGCTTCACGCGCCAGGGCCAGACTATCGCCGACGATGTCCGCCACCGTGTGGAAGATCTCGGGCGTCTGATAGTTGTGGGCCAGAATGACCGCGTTGTGCTCGTGTTTGAGCGCCAAGATGGCCTCGATGTCACCTGCGAACATGGGCCATTCCATGGCCGGGACGTGATGCCGCACGCGTTCATAGAGGTCGGGCAGGGGCAGGGACGCAAACGAAGCAGCATTGGCCATGGCAGCCTCCTATGCTCATTCGGAGCATTAGTGGATCGCAGAAATACTCATTGTGAGCATTTCTGGCGTGCAAGAAAGCCGGCTTTGTAGCCGGCGTATAACTTATGCTAGGCGCGAGTATAAGTCCGCGTCAACCCACAATCTGCTGCAAAAGTGCATCACCTCAGGCGGGGCAGACGCACGCCGGGGGCCGGACGCTCGACGAGCACCTCGCGCCGAAAGCGCACCAGCCGGGCTGGCCGCCCGCCCGTCTCGGTTGTCACCTCACCGGTTTCCTCCACCAGCCCCTGCATCTCCACTAGGCGGCGGAAGTTCTGCTTGTGCAGCCGGACACCGGACAGCGCCTCCACCGTCTTCTGGAGGTCGAGCAGGGTGAATGAGGCCGCCATGAGCTCAAAGATCACCGGCCGGTACTTGATCTTACCACGCAGACGGCCGATGGCCGTAGCCAGGATGCGGCGATGGTCGAGTGCCATCGGCTGTCCAGGGGCAAGCCGCATCTTGGAGGAGCCAGATGCCTGTCCGTCACGGAGAGCCTCCGGAACCAGACCGGCCTCGAACAGCAATTCGTAGCGCTCCAGCACCCGCTCATCGGTCCAAATGCCGGATGCAAAGCCGAACGTGAGTTCGATGCGCTCCTCACGAAACCGCCTCAAGGACTTGCCGCCCGCTCGCGCCCACGCCTTTAGGGCGGGCTCAATGACCTCGAGCGCCATAGGGCGGCCGTCGCGCCAGTCCTCCCACGGCAGAAAGGCATACCAGTTCCGCCATGCCGCATGAGCCAGCCCGGCCGGACGCGCCTCCTGGACAAGAGCGAGATAGGCGATGGATAGAGCATGCCCCGCCCCCGGATCATGAGTCTCGGTCCGGTCCCGGTCCCCGAAGGTGTAGAGCTGTTCGACATAGCCCAGGGCCAGCTGGGTCTGTTCTGCCACCCACGTGCGCAGGCCCATCTCGAGCGTGCGGTGCTGCGACTGCAATGGACCTGAGGGCAACCCCTCAGAGTGCTGCGGAACTGCCCGAATGGTGAGGACCCGTGGCTCGTCGGGCGTAGCCGCCATGATGACGGCACTGAGATCAACCGACAGATCCGGCTTGGAAGAAGACTTTAGTCGCCGGGAGGAGGGTGCGGACGCCATGGATACTCGACAGGACACAGAGTGATCAATTCAGCCAATAACTCACTAGCATATCAGCCGTGCTCTGCCCGACCAACCGTCCCCACCGGGACCAGATCCTCAGGCGGAGATGCGAAGGCATCCTGTCCGGTCGCCCTGGAGCCTTGGCTTTTTCAGTTGGGCATATTTTGGGTTAACAAGTTGCCTCGCCCTCGTATGGCCAGGAATGGCTGCTCGTGGCACCTCTCGGAAGTAGACCCAAAGTCTGGTCTCGCGAGGAACACCGGACGTTCCTGGAGGTCAGGGGATCGGCAGAGGTTGACCCTGAGCAGCCATTCCGATGGATGGATGACTCCAGCCAATCTGAGATTTATCAGGAGCATGGGCCACGCCCCTCAGTCATAACTTCCGCGAGAGCTGCAACAGGGTGCGCCTGACCTGCACAGGTCAGCTCTTCATGTGCCTGGGTCAGGAAGACGTAGCTGACCTTCGGACGCCGCTGCGTTCCTCGGAAGGAAACGAGCATCTGGAGCGTGCCATCGCGGAAGCGATCGCCCGCAAGCCCAAGGGTCACGACTTCATCATCGACCGTCGCCACGACCGTCCGGCGGTTGGGCGCCATATGAGCATGACAGGCGGTTGATAAAGGATCACCGAGGCACCGAAGGAACGCGATCATGTTCCCGATCAACGTCCAGTGTGTCCTCATTTGCGAAAGCTGAATCTCGGGCTGTGCTGGAGGCTGTAGGCCGTGCAACATCCCTGTCACGACAAGGCGGCTGAATATCGTGATCAGGCGCGGGAGATCCGGGCAATCGTCCAGAAGCTCTCGGTCGATGAGGCCCGCGAGCAACTCCTTGAGACGGCCAAGCGCCTTGATGAGCTCGCGGAAGATGAGGAGCGCAGGGCTCAGGCCGACGGCTCCAGGCCGGAGCCTCGATCAGGGGCATGACCTCCGGGAAGCGCTGTCTGGACCGGCGAACACAATGCCCACCTGAGCGTTACGGCTACCATCCGCCGGGGATGCACAGCCATGCCGCGATACTTTTTCGACATCCGCGAGGGGCTTGGTTTCCGTCCAGATCGGGTCGGCGAGGAATTCGATGACCTGGGCTCTGCCAAAGCCCATGCCGTGGACCTTGCCGGAAAGATCGCCAAGGCCATGCCGCTGGAACCCTCGAACCATGTTGTCCTCGTTGAGGTCTGCAACGAACACAAAGAGCGCCTGATCACCGTGACCGTCTCGCTCTGGTTCGAACGAACCCAGGTCAAGGATCAGCCCGTACATCCTTGGAGTGCGTAATTCGCGGCAGCGGGAATCATGGAACGTACGGCCGAGCAGTATCGGTCAGTCATCAGGGATGGGATCCAGCCAGGGCAAGGGCCGACCGGGGTGAACCGGAGATGCAGGATGATAGGCTCGGGACGTCGGCGGTCCAGCTCACACTTCGCACATTCGCAGGGATTGTGAGATCCTGGGCCGAGCGGTCCACCTGTGTTCATTGCAGGTCGGCCGTGGGCACCCGAGAGGACATGCGCAATGTCTGGCACTGAGATTGCATCCCATTCCGACATACCTGGCGAGAAGGCGGATGGATTGGCTCTCCTTCGGCGCATGTGGGCTCGCCGTTCCACCCCGCCGAGGCATCTGGTGGCGCCCGGTCCGACGGCAGAGGAGGTCCGCATGCTGATGCGGGCCGCGTCCCGGGCGCCCGACCACCAGCGCTTGCGGCCGTTCCGTTTCTTCCTCATCGCACCCGACGCACGGGAGAGCTTGGCGGATGCATTCGAGGCGGCGGAGCGCGAACTCGATCCCGGCATCGCGGACGAGCGGCTCGAACGTGCCAGGGAGAAGGCCCTTCACGCGCCGACGCTCCTGGCCGTCATCTCCCGCGTGCAGGAGAATGACGAGGTTCCCGAGATCGAGCAGCGTGCGTCGGCCGGAGCGGCCATCGGCTACGTAATCCTGGCCGCCGACCTCCTCGGCTACGGCGCGATGGCCGTGAGCGGCCGCAAGGTCGCTACGAAGGCAATGCAACGCGCCTTCCGTCTCGCCGACAACGAGGAGCTTCTGTGCTTCGTCGGGATCGGGACGCCCGCGAAGGTCAAGGGGCCACCGCCGGAGCCTGATCCGGAACTCCTGCGGACCTGGCAGCCCGACGCGGGGGAGGCCGGCTGATCCCGTACGGGATTGGCCGTGCCCGTGGATCACCTCCTGCGGGCAGTGACCCACAGCAGCCCGACGAGCCCGAGGTTCAGGCAGGTCAAGCCGGAGAGAACGCCGAGCGCGGCATCCGTGCCGCCCCGTTCGATCAGGATCGCGCCGAGTGACGGGGACAATGCCTGGGCGAGCAGGCTGGGCATCGCCAGCCGCCCCATGAGCGAGGCGTAGCCCTCGGGACCGAACAAGGCGAGGGGGAGGGTGCCCTTGGCGATCGAGCCTATGCCGTTCCCGGCGCCGTAGAGCGCCAAGGCAAGCGCCAGGATCGGGAACCCGAGGAGCAGCAGCACGACCCCGCCCGCGACCAGGGTGACAGAGGCCGCTAGGGTCCAGATCGGATGGTAGTGGCGGCCGAAGGCCATCTCGACGATGCGGGCGCCGACCTGCGACGGACCGACGAGCGCCCCGAGGCCAACGGCCGCCGCGAGGCCGAGGCCCCGTGCATGGAGGAAGGTGAGCAGGTGCACCCCGATCATGGAGGCGGTCACCGCCCCGAGGGTGAGGATTGTGGCGAGCAGCGCGAATGCCTGCATCCGCCTGGTCCCGGTCAGAGGGGGCGGCGAGGATATCGCGGGGTTCGCGCCGGGTGCCCTGCCACCGCCCGCAGCCGGCCTGATGCCGGGCACGACGAAGGCGTGCAGAGGAAGGCATATGAGGACGTGGATCGCGGCGTAGGCCGCGCAGGCACCGCGCCAGCCGAAGTGCTCAACGAGCCAAGCGCTGAGCGGCCAGCAGACGGTGCTCGCGAAGCCGCCCCACAGGGTCAGGGTGGTGATCGCGCGCCTTGCGTCCTTGCCGTACAGGCGGCCCAGCGTCGCGAAGCCCGCGTCGTAGAGACCGGACCCCATGCCAACGCCCATCACGAGCCAACCCATCAGGTAGACGGGAAGGCTATGGGCGAGCGCGAGGGTCGCGAGTCCGGCGGCGAGCAGGACCGAGCTGGCGACGAGGACAGGACGGCCGCCCTTCGCGTCGATGGTGCGCCCGACCCGCGGCGCGACCAGCCCGGCCGCGAGCAGTCCGACGGAGAGCCCGCCCACGACCCAACCGAGCGACCATCCGGTGTCGGCGGCGATCGGCTGAGCGAGCACGGCCGGCAGGTAGAAGGACGCTCCCCAGGCAAGGATCTGCGTGATCCCGAGAGCGGAGATGACCACCCTCGGACTCGGCTTCGGAATGGCGGGATCACTTGCCAGGGACTCACTCACGGGATTCGACACGGGCGGATCTCAGCAGCAGCCCGCAGGTTCAGCAACCTTCTCCGGCACCTTCGCGGGACCGCATCCGCAGCCGGACTCGCCCTCGCCCTTGGCCGCCGCGTCCGCGACGCAGCAGGCGTCCACTTCCGCCGGGGCGGGGCCGCCGCAGCAGCCCAAGGATGCCGTTGCACCGTCAGCAGGGATGTTGGTCGAGCACACGCCCGTCTCGGGCAGGACGAGGTGGACGTCGTCCGCAGCCGCAAGGTCGCCGGCGATGGCCGCCACGACGGAGCGGACCTGCTCGTAGCCCGTGAGCATCAGGAACGTCGGGGCTCGTCCGTAGCTCTTGATGCCGACCGTGTAGAAGTCCGGCTCGGGATGGGCGAGTTCGCGGTGGCCGTGCGGCGGCACCGATCCGCAGGTGTGCAGGTTCGGGTCGATCAGCGGGCCGAGCGCCTTCGAGCTCTCTAGCCAGGGGTCGAGGTCGAGCCGGAGCTCGCGGGTCAGGTTCAAGTCCGGGCGCTGTCCGGTCGACACCACGATCCGGTCGACGGGACCGACCTCGCAGAGGCCACTCGCTGTCTCCCTCTGGACGATGACCTGCACGCCGACGGCGCGCACGCGGACGACGGAGAACCCAGAAACCAGGGTGACCTGGCCGCTGTCGACGAGCGCCTTGAGGGCCGAGCCGAGCTCACCGCGGGCCGGAAGCTGGTCGGCGCTTCCGCCGCCGTACACGCGCATCAGGTTCTCGCCGCGCGTCGCCCACACGATGGACGTTTCGGGATTGCGCTCCGCGAGCCGGGCGAGGTCGAGCAGGACGTTGGCGGCCGAGTGCCCGGCACCCACGACGAGGGTCGTCCTGCCCTCGTACACGGCGCGGTCGCGCCCGAGCACGTCAGGGATGCCGTAGGCGATGTTTGCCGCATTCTCCGCCTCGCCCTCGGCGAGGATGCCGCCCGCGCCGAGGGGATTGGGAGCCGTCCATGTGCCGGAGGCGTCGATCACCGCCCGCGCGAGGTCGCGCCGGATGGCGCCGTTGCCGTTGGAAACGGCCAGCACGAAGGGCTTGGTCTCACGGCCCTTGCTGAGCACCTTGTCGGCGCCCTGGCGGGTAATCGCCTTCACCGCGGCGCCGGTTTCGATCACCGCCGCCATCTCGGGCGTTTCGGCGAGCGGCTTGAGGTAGGCGTCATAGAGGTCCGATCCCGTCGGCATCGCTTGGCCGGGCGGATCCTGCCAGCCATGGGACTGGAGCAAGGCGCGGGCGGCCGTGTCAGTGTTGTACTCCCACGGCGAGAACAGGCGGACGTGGCCCCAATCCTTCACGTTGGCGCCGACGGTGGCACCGGCCTCATACACCTTCACGGGAAGGCCACGCTGGATCAGGTGGGCGGCGGCGGCCAAGCCGACCGGGCCTGCGCCGATGACGGCAACGGGGAGGACGTCAGACGAGGTCATGGAAGGACTCCTTGGTCAGCGGCAGGAAGCAGGGCGGGGAGCGAAGCCGTCGCGCACGCGCTCGACGAAGACGCGTCCTTGGTAGCAGAGGATCTTGAGCATCCGCGAGGGATCGCGGTGGCGGGGCTGAGCTAGAACAGCGAGGACGTCTGCCCGATCGATGCCGATGTCGCGGAGGAGATGATCGTCCAGCTCGCCGAGGGCGGCGACATGCCGACGGTTCCGGGCCGCGCGGGCAAGATGGAGGACGAAGGGAAGGAAGCCGGGCATCTGTCTCTCCTCTTTCGTATTTCCGGTAGTATGGAAATACTGGGCAAAAAATTAATCAGGCGGCGTTCTCCGCCTGGGTCGAGCATCCGGCATCGGCACAGCACTCGTCGGCCAGGAAGCCGATGAGGCCGTTCATCGCCGGGTAGTTGGCCCGGCAGATCAGCGTCGTGGCCTGCCGCTCCTGCGTCACCAACCCGGTCAGCAGGAGCCGCTGGAGGTGGTGCGACAGCGTCGAGGGCGGAATGCCGAGGCGTTCCTGGATCTGCCCGACGGGCAGGCCTGCTTCACCTGCCCTGACGAGGGTACGGTAGACTTGAAGGCGGGTGGTGTTCCCGAGCGCTTCGAGTTGCTTGGCTGCTTGTTCGATGTTCATGGAAATCCGATGGACCTGTCCGGCTCGGTCGTCAAGCGATATTTCTAGGATCACCGAAATTGCCTCCCGGACCGGATTCGTGATGATGCCTCATGAGCCTTGATTCCGATCTCCCGACCGTTCACCGGAGCATGCCCGCTGCCTTTGCCGCGGGCTCCGTCGTCGGGATACTTGGCGGGCTGATCGGTCTCGGTGGCGCCGAGTTCCGGCTGCCGCTGCTCATCGGGATGTTCCGCTTCGCCGCCCTGGAGGCAGTGATCCTGAACAAGGCCACGAGCCTCGTGGTGGTCGCCTCCGCGCTGCCGTTCCGGGCCGGAACGGTGCCCTTCGGACTGATCGCGGCCCACTGGCCGATCGTCCTCAACCTCCTGGCCGGGAGCCTCCTGGGAGCGTGGGTGGGGGCCGGGTGGGCGACCCGCCTGAAATCCCAGACACTCTACAAGGTGATCGCGGTGCTTCTGGTCGCCATCGCGGGTGTGCTGGTGTTCGGCCATGATGCGACCGCTGGCCAACCGCTCCTAACCGGATCTGCACAACTCGTCGTCGGCATCGTCGCCGGGTTCATGATCGGGATCGTGGCCTCGCTGCTCGGCGTGGCCGGGGGCGAGCTCCTGATCCCGACCCTGGTGCTGCTGTTCGGGGCCGACATCAAGCTGGCCGGGAGCCTGTCCCTGGCCGTCAGCCTGCCGACCATGCTCGTCGGCTTCACCCGCTACAGCCGGGACCGGAGCTTTTCCGTTCTCGGCCGCAACCGTGGCTTCCTGCTGGTAATGGCGGCGGGGTCCATCGTCGGCACGTTCCTCGGCGGTCTGCTGCTGGGCGTCGTCCCGGATGCGGTCCTGCTGCCGCTGCTCGCGGCAATCCTGCTGGTCTCGGCGGTCAAGGTGTGGCGGCACGGGTAGAACCCCGGTTCGGGTTCTCCTACTCGGCCGCCTTGACCTCGTGGCTCATGGCTTCCGCGGCGAGGCTCCTGGCTTCCTTCTCCGCGGCCTCCTTGCGTTCGCTGTAGCGGTCGGTCAGGTAGTCGGAGCGGTCGCGGGTCAGCAGCGTGAACTTCACCAGCTCCTCCATCACGTCGACCACTCGGTCGTAGTAGGAGGACGGCTTCATCCGGCCAGCCTCGTCGAATTCCTGGAACGCCTTGGTGACCGAGGACTGGTTCGGGATCGTCACCATCCGCATCCAGCGCCCGAGCACGCGCATCTGGTTGACCGCGTTGAAGGACTGCGAGCCGCCCGAGACCTGCATCACGGCCAGCGTGCGGCCCTGCGTCGGCCGCACGGCCCCGACCGAGAGCGGGATCCAGTCGATCTGCGCCTTCATCACCGCGCTCATCGCGCCGTGCCGTTCCGGACTGCACCAGACCTGGCCCTCGGACCAGAGCGACAGCTCCCGCAGTTCCTTGACCTTGGGATGGTCGCTGGCAGTCGCGTCCGGCAGTGGCAGGCCATGCGGATCGAAGACCCGCGTCTCGGCGCCGAAGTGCTGGAGCAGTCGTTCCGCCTCGAGGATGAGGAAGCGGCTGTAGGAGCGCTCCCTTAGGGAACCGTAGAGTAGGAGGATGCGGGGAGGGTGCGTGGATACCCTCCGTGGCTCCAGCTTGCCGAGGTCCGGCACGTCGAGGACCGAGAAGTCGATGTTGGGAAGATCACTCACCGGGCTGGACTCCCTGCTTGGAGGCGGAAGCGGGCGTCCTGTGCCGCACCGCACCGCGCTCGTACCAGCCCTGGCTGCGGTTCACGATCCACACCACCGACAGCATCACGGGCACCTCGATCAGGACACCGACGACCGTGGCCAGCGCCGCGCCCGAGTTGAACCCGAACAGGCTGATGGCGGCAGCCACGGCAAGCTCGAAGAAGTTGGAAGCGCCGATCAGGGCAGATGGGCCGGCGACGCAGTGCTGCTCCCCGGCGACCCGGTTGAGGAGGTAGGCTAGGCCGGAGTTGAGGTAGACCTGGATCAGGATCGGCACGGCCAGCATTGCGATGATCAGCGGCTGGGCCAGGATCTGTTCGCCCTGGAAGCCGAACAGCAGCACGAGGGTGGCGAGCAGCGACACCAGCGACAGCGGCTGGAGGATGCGCAGCAGCCCCGTCAATGAGGCCTCGCCACCCTGCGCGAGCAGGCGTCCGCGCAGGAACTGGGCCAGGATCACCGGGATGACGATGTAGAGCACGACCGAGAGCAGGAGCGTGTCCCACGGCACCGTGATCGCGGACAGGCCGAGCAGAAGGCCGACGATGGGCGCGAAGGCCACCACCATGATGACGTCGTTGAGCGCCACCTGGCTCAGGGTGAAGTGGGGTTCGCCCTTCGTCAGGTGGCTCCACACGAACACCATCGCCGTGCATGGGGCTGCCGCCAGGATGATCAGGCCGGCAATGTACGAGTTGATCTGGTCCGCGGGCAGGTAAGGCCTGAACACGTACCCGACGAAGAGCCAGCCGAGCGCCGCCATCGAGAACGGCTTGACCGCCCAGTTGATGAACAGCGTCACGCCGATGCCGCGCCAGTGCTCGCGCACCCGCCCGAGCGAGGCGAAGTCGATCTTGATCAGCATCGGGATGATCATCAGCCAGATCAATGCCGCCACGGGCAGGTTGACCTTCGCGACCTCAAGCCCGCCGACGGCCTGGAAGAACCCGGGGAAGGCATGGCCAAGGGCGATGCCGGCCACGATGCAGAGCGCGACCCATAGGGTCAGGTAGCGTTCGAAGATGGACATGGGAAAGGTCTCAGGCCGGGTGACGGTCGAAGGGAACCACGGTGCCGGAGGTCGCGCCCTCGAGGCGGCCGATCTCCGTCAGGTGACGGGTGAGGGCGGCTTGGTCGAGGCTCGCCACGGGCAGCGCCAGGAAGGCCGAGATCCGGTTCCTCAGGTACTTGAAGGCCTGGACGAAGGCCCGTTCCTTGTCGATGTCCGAACCCTCGACGGCGGCGGGATCCTCGATGCCCCAGTGGGCCGTGGCCGGATG
>Ga0182741_1006212_pt1 | contig 10594 bp, 10 predicted proteins | sample eDN5th37CBELigOP_FD_128874 | JGI IMG/M metagenome (GOLD analysis project Ga0182741, IMG submission 128874) | Enriched Organic Plus compost microbial communities from Emeryville, California, USA - eDNA 5th pass 37_C BE-Lig OP (version 2) (version 2) ...
ACCACGCTCGACATGGTGAAGATGGCGCAGCAGGTCGACTCGCTCGGTCCCGAGACCAGCAAGCGCTACATGCACCACTACAACTTCCCGCCGTACTCCACCGGTGAGACCGGCCGCGTCGGCTCGCCGAAGCGTCGCGAGATCGGCCACGGCGCCCTCGCCGAGCGCGCGCTCGTCCCGGTTCTGCCGAGCCAGGAGGAGTTCCCCTACGCGATCCGTCAGGTCTCCGAGGCCCTCGGCTCGAACGGCTCGACCTCGATGGGCTCGGTGTGCGCCTCGACCCTGTCGATGCTCAACGCCGGTGTGCCGCTGAAGGCTCCGGTCGCCGGTATCGCCATGGGCCTGGTCTCCGACGAGGTCGAACTCGAGGACGGCACCCGCGAGACCCGCTACGTCGCCCTCACCGACATCCTCGGTGCCGAGGACGCCTTCGGCGACATGGACTTCAAGGTCGCCGGCACCAAGGACTTCGTGACGGCTCTGCAGCTCGACACCAAGCTCGACGGCATCCCCTCGCAGGTGCTCGCCGGTGCGCTGTCGCAGGCCCACGACGCCCGCGTCACGATCCTCGAGGTCATGGCCGAGGCCATCGACGCACCCGACGAGATGAGCGAGTACGCCCCGCGCATCACGACGATCAAGGTGCCCGTCGACAAGATCGGTGAGGTCATCGGCCCCAAGGGCAAGATGATCAACTCGATCACCGAGGAGACCGGCGCCAACATCTCGATCGAGGACGACGGCACGGTCTACGTCGGTGCTGCGGACGGCCCGTCCGCCCAGGCCGCGATCGACAAGATCAACGCCATCGCCAACCCGCAGCTGCCTAAGGTCGGCGAGCGGTTCCTCGGAACCGTCGTCAAGACCACCGCCTTCGGTGCCTTCGTCTCGCTCCTGCCGGGGCGCGACGGCCTGGTGCACATCAGCAAGCTGGGCAACGGCAAGCGCATCGCCAAGGTCGAGGACGTCGTGAACGTCGGCTCGAAGATCCGCGTCGAGATCGCCGACATCGACAACCGCGGCAAGATCAGCCTCGTGCCCGTCGAGGACGACGCACCCGAGGCCGGCGAGAACGCCGAATCCTGATCGCCTCTTCCCCCGGCCGGTGACGGCCGGGGAACGGTGGACCCACCCGTGGGGCCCGGCATCGTGCCGGGCCCCACGGGCGTTCACGAGGTGTGAACAGGCGGAGCAGACCCCCGGGTGTACTGTGGACTGTTCCGCGCCCTCCGACCCGTCAGGACCATCGAAGACCCCATGGTTTCCAGTTCCCACCTGCAGAACGACGCTTCGACCCCCGACCCCGCGGCGGAGACCGGCGTCCGTCGCACGGTCCTCCCGGGTGGCGTGCGGGTCGTCACCGAACACGTCCCCGGTGTACGTTCCGCCGCCGTGGGCGTCTGGGTCGGTGTGGGCTCCCGCGACGAGCAGCCGTCCGTTGCCGGCGCCGCCCACTTCCTCGAACACCTGCTGTTCAAGGCCACCCCGACCCGCACCGCCCTCGACATCGCCGAGGTCATCGACGGGGTCGGCGGCGAGCTCAACGCGTTCACCGGCAAGGAGCACACCTGCTTCTACGCCCACGTCCTCGACGACGACCTGCCTCTCGCGGTGGACGTCGTCGCCGACGTCGTGCTGCGCGGCCGCTGCCTGAGCGCCGATGTGGACGTCGAACGGCAGGTCGTGCTCGAGGAGATCGCGATGCGCGACGACGACCCCGAGGACCTGCTCGGCGACTCGCTGCTCACCGCCCTCTACGGCGATCATCCGCTCGGCCGGCCCGTCATCGGCTCGGTCGAGTCCATCGAGGCGATGACCCGCGCCCAGCTGCACTCCTTCCACGTGCGCCGGTACACCCCGCCGCGCATGGTGGTCGCGGTGGCCGGCAACGTCGACCACGGGCACACCGTCGAACTGGTGCGCCGCGCCTTCGCCGGGCACCTCGACACCGATGCGCCGCCCGCGCCGTGCCGCGGCGGCACCCTCCGCCTGAACACCCCGCCCACCACCAGCATCGTCGAGCGCGACAACGAGCAGGCCCATCTCACCCTCGGGGTGCGCTCGTTCGGCCGGCACGACAGCCGTCGCTGGGCGCTGTCGGTGCTCAACGCCGCCGTGGGCGGTGGGCTGAGTTCGCGTCTGTTCCAGGAGGTCCGGGAGAAGCGCGGCCTGGCCTACTCGGTGTACTCGGGGGTCGACACCTTCGCCGACACCGGTGCGTTCTCCGTCTACGCCGGTTGCCACCCCGAGAACCTCGGTGAGGTCGCCGCGGTGGTCCGCGAGGTGCTCACCGACGTCGCCGACAACGGCATCACCGACGCCGAGTGCGCACGGGCCAAGGGGTCGCTGCGCGGCAGCCTCGTCCTCGGCCTCGAGGACACCGGGGCGCGGATGCACCGGATCGGCCGCAGCGAACTGAGCTACGGGCAGCACTGGAGCATCAGCGAGACCCTCGAACGGATCTCCACGGTGACCTCCGATCAGGTCCGCGCCGTCGCGGCGGACATCCTGCACCGGCCCTTCGCGGTCGCCGTGGCCGGCCCGTACCGACACACCCGCGACCTCCCGGCCCAGGTGCGCACCCTGGTGTCCTGACCCGGGCCGTTCGCCCCGCGCGGCCCGCCCGCCGGGACGGTTGCGTAGGATTTCCGCCGAGACGGGAACGAAAGGGCGTGACGACGCAAGTGGATGCAGCAAAGGTTCGGGTGGGTGTACTCGGCGCCAAGGGCAAGGTCGGGCAGGCGATCTGCGCCGCCGTCGAGGCCGCGGCGGACCTCGAACTCGTGGCGACGGTCGACAAGGACGACAGCCTCGAGACCCTCGTGACCGCCGGGACGCAGGTCGTCGTCGACTTCACGCACCCCGACGTCGTCATGGACAACCTGAAGTTCGTCGTCGAGAACGGCATCCACGCCGTCGTCGGCACCACCGGCTTCGACGACGCACGCCTCGACACGGTCCGGTCGTGGCTCGCCGAGCGCCCCGAGGTCGGTGTGCTCATCGCCCCCAACTTCGCCATCGGCGCGGTGCTGTCGATGAAGTTCGCGCAGGCCGCCGCCCGCTACTTCGACTCCGTCGAGGTCATCGAGCTGCACCACCCGAACAAGGCCGACGCCCCCTCCGGCACCGCCTACCGCACCGCCCAGCTCATCGCGAAGGCCCGCGCCGAGGCCGGTGTGGGCCGCAGCCCCGACGCGACCTCCACCGAGCTCGAGGGTGCCCGCGGCGCGGACGTCGACGGGGTGCGGGTGCACTCGGTGCGTCTCGCCGGTCTCGTCGCCCACCAGGAGGTCCTGCTCGGGACCCAGGGTGAGACGCTGACGATCCGCCACGACTCGATCGACCGGTCCTCGTTCGCCCCCGGCGTGCTGCTCGGCGTGCGCGAGATCGGCTCCCGTCCGGGCCTGACGATCGGCATCGACCCTCTGCTCGACCTGTGAGCCGCAACCTCCTCAAGGTTCTCGTGCCCATCACGTTCATCGTGGTGGCTCTCGGGTTCTACTTCTTCCTGCTCGGCTCCACCGGTATCGATCTGATCCGGTCCGGTGGGGTCGCGGGCATCGGCCTGGGCATCGGAGTGCTGCTGCTGCCGATCGTCGGTGCGTGGATCGTCTACGCCAGCCTCCGCGCGGGCCTGCAGCACCAGCATCTGGCGCGGCGCATCCACGAGGAGGGTCTCGACCTCGACGTCTCCGACCTGCCGCGGCTGCCGTCCGGCCGGATCGACCGCGACGCCGCCGACGCCCTGTTCGCCTCGGTGAAGCAGGAGTGGGAGGCCGACCCGGACAACTGGCGCACCTACTACCGCCTGGCCCGGGCCTACGACTACGCCGGTGACCGCGGCCGCGCCCGCGAGACCATGCGTCGCGCGGTGGCGCTGGAGAAGCTCGAACGGGACGGCCGCACCGGGGCCTGACACGCCTACTCGTGGGGGTCTGCGCCGGTCGTGGGCCCGGTACCCTCTGCAGGTGTGACAGCCGAGGCCCCGACGTCCCCGCAGATGTCCGATGGTCCCGACGGGACCCGCACCCTCCTCGTCGTGCACCACACTCCGTCCCCACCGACCCGCGAGATCCTCGAGGCGGTGCTGGCGGGGGCGAACGACCCGGAGATCACCGGCGTCACGGTGCGAGCCGTACCGGCACTGGGGGCGACCGTGCCGGACGTGCTGGCCGCCGACGGCTACCTGTTCGGCACCACGGCCAACTTCGGGTACATGTCCGGTGCGCTCAAGCACTTCTTCGACACGGTCTACTATCCGTGCCTCGATGCCGTCGCGGGTCGTCCCTACGGCCTGTGGGTGCACGGCAACAACGACACCGCGGGCGCGGTCGCCTCGGTGCGCAAGCTCGTGGTGGGCCTCGGTCTGACCCAGGCCGCCGGGGACGTGGAGATCACCGGCCCGATCGATGCGGGTGTGCGGGAGCGGTGCTACGAACTCGGCGCGACGGTCGCGGTGACCGTCGCAGGCGAGCTGTAGCACCGCTCCCCGCGATCAGAGGTGATTTCATCGCTCCGCGATCAGAGGTGATTCATCGCTCCGCGATCAGAGGTGATTCATCGCTCCGCGATCAGCGGTAATTCTTCTCCGTGAAGCTCTTCAGGCCCTTGCCGGCGATGTCGAGGGCCATCTTCTCGGCGCGGCGCACGAGGAAGCCGGGGATCGGGATCTTCGGGTCGATGGTGAGCGCGAACTCCACCGCGGTGCCCGAACCCTTCGGGGTGAGCGTGTAGGCGCCGTCCTGCTGGCGCTGCTGGCTGCTCTCCACGAGCGTCCACGACATGGATTCGTCGCCGTTCCAGGTGTAGTCGACGACCTGCTCGTCGGTGATGCCGACGATGGAGACGGTCATCCGCACGCGGTGCGGGCGGCCGTCGGGGTGCGTGGACTCGATGGTGACGGACTTGTGGGTGGGCGACCATTCCGGCAGGCGGTCGACCGCGGCGATCGCTGCCATCACCTGCTCCGGGGTTGCGTCGATCTCGAAACTCCGGGTACTGCTGACCGCCATGTGACCTCCGTCTCTCGTGGGTGTGCGACGGCACTCTATCCCGCGATGGCCGGATCAGGCGTCGTCGCGTCCGGTCGTGTCGTCGGGGCCGGTGGGGTCCTGGGGGCCGGGTGTGCCGGTGGATCCCGTGTCCGTGGTGCCGGTCCCGGGAGCCTCGGATTCGGCCGGGGAGGGGGAGGTGGACTTCGTCCAGCCCGACTGGCGGCGCCACTCGTCGGCGCGTCGCTGGTAACGCATCTGCTCGCGGAGCGCGCCCTGTACCGCCTGGGCCACCCACGAGTTGAGGGACAGCCCGCTCTGGGCCGCGGCCTCCTCGGCCTTGCTCTTGATCTGCTCGACGAGCCGCAGGGTCACACGGCTGATGTCGCCGGTCATCTCCTCGAACGTCGGGACCGGGTCCTCGTGCGGGGGAGTGGCCTCCTCGTGCACCGCGACCACCGCGTTCGTGCCGTCGAGTCGCACCGACACCGTCCGGTCGCCGAGTTCCTCGGTGATCTCGTTCGCCATGTCCGACAACGCGGCGAGTACCGCGAGGCGGGCCGGAGCGGCGATCGCCGTGGCCAGAGCGGCCGCGGTGCGGCGGGTCTGTTCGTCCCCGAGTTCCGCGGCGGCGATCACCGCCTCGGTGATGGCGGCGGTGTACTTGTCGATGTTCATGAAGTCAGTGTGACGCCATGAGTGATGCCACACAAGTGTCATCGTGACGCCATGGACTACATGTGGGGGTCGGGCGCGTTACTGTGCGGGCACAGGCATGACAGGGGAGGAGACGACGATGGCCCGACCGCCCGCCGAACCGGAGGTTCGGCTCATCGCCACGACCGAGTTCCATCCGCCCCGCGACGTCGACTGGGAGACCGACGCCGACGGCGGTGAGGCGCTCATCGAGTTCGCCGGCCGCGCCTGCTACCAGAGCTGGTCCAAACCCAACCCGCGGACCGCCACGAACGCCGGCTACCTGCGGCACCTGCTCACCGTCGGACATCTGTCGGTGCTCGAGCACGCCACCGCGACCTTCTACATCACCGGCATCTCCCGCTCGTGCACCCACGAACTGATCCGCCACCGGCACTTCTCGTTCTCCCAGCTGTCGCAGCGTTTCGTGGCCGACGGGGACGTGCCGGTGGTGGTGCCGCCCGCGATCGAGGGCGATCCCGGACTCGAGGAGCTGTTCCTCGCCGCCGCCGAACGCAGCCGCGAGGCCTACGTCGCGCTGCTGGCCGCCCTCGACGAGAAGCTCTCGCACCTGCCCGCGGGTCCGCTGCGCGCCAAGCAGGTTCGCGAGGCGGCCCGCGCGGTGCTGCCCAACGCCACCGAGACTCGCATCGTGGTGACGGGGAACTTCCGGTCCTGGCGGCACTTCGTGGCCATGCGCGCCACCGAACACGCCGACGTCGAGATCCGGCGACTGGCGGTCGAATGCGTCCGTCAGCTGGCGAAGGCCGCCCCGAACGCGTTCTCGGACTTCACGATCAGCGCGTTGCCGGACGGCAGCGAGATCGCCGTGCCGGGCCTGGCGACCGATATCTGATCGAGCTTTCGAGGGCAGGCGTGTGTCGGAGCACCCGAGCCACGCGGTAGCCTTCTGACCATGACCAATGGTGAATCCGCAACTGCTGTCGAGCTGCCCTTCGGCACCGTCGCCACCGCGATGGTGACCCCGTTCACTGCCGACGGCAAGCTCGACGTGGATGCGGGGGTGCGTCTGGCGAACCACCTCGTCGACGGCGGCTGCGACGCACTGGTACTCGCCGGTACGACCGGTGAGTCGCCCACCACCACGGAGAACGAGAAGATCGAGCTGATGCGGGCCGTGCTCGCATCCGTCGGCGACCGGGCGAAGATCATCGCCGGTGCCGGCAGTAACGACACCGCCCACAGCGTCGAACTCGCCCGCGACGCCGCGCGCGCCGGTGCCCACGGCCTGCTCGTCGTGACGCCCTACTACTCGCGGCCTCCGCAGGCCGGCCTGTACGCCCACTTCGTCGCGGTGGCCGACGCCACCGACCTGCCGGTGATGCTCTACGACATCCCGCCGCGGTCGGTCGTCCCGATCGAGACCGACACCCTGCGCCTGCTCGCCGAGCACCCGCGCATCGTCGCGGTCAAGGACGCCAAGGGCGATCTCAACGCCGGCGCCGAGCTCATCGGCACCACCGACCTGAAGTTCTACTCGGGCGACGACCCGCTGAACCTGCCCTGGCTGTCCGTCGGCGCGGTCGGATTCGTCAGCGTGATCGGTCATCTCGTGCCGGGCCGCCTGCGTGAACTGCACACCGCCTTCATGGCCGGCGACCTCGAGCGCGCCCGCCAGATCAACCTGTCCATGGTGCCGATCTACCGCGCCGTCGCCCGCCTCGGCGGGGTCAGCGCCTCCAAGGCCGGCCTGCGACTGCTCGGCATCGACGTCGGAGAGCCGCGTCTGCCGCAGGTCGCGCCGGTCGCCGCTCAGATCGACGCCCTCGCAGCGGATCTCCAGGCCGCAGGGGTGTTGTGATGAGCCGCCCCTCGCGCGGCCGGGGCCGCGCCACCCGGAACGCCGGACCGCCCTCGTCGCGTCCGGCCCGGCGGGTCGTGCAGAACTCGGCTGCCACACAGCGGCCCGACGCCCGCGTGGTGGATCCCACCGACCGGCTGGGCCCGCCGCCGAAGGCGCCGAAGAACGGCCTGCGTGTGGTCGCGCTCGGGGGCATCGGCGAGATCGGTCGCAACATGACCGTCTTCGAGCACCAGGGCCGGATCCTCATCGTCGACTGCGGCGTGCTGTTCCCCGAGGACCAGCAGCCCGGCGTCGACCTGATCCTCCCCGACTTCCGGTACATCGAGGACCGGATGGACGACGTCGAGGCGATCGTCCTCACCCACGGTCACGAGGATCACATCGGCGCGGTGCCGTTCCTGCTGCGCCTGCGCCCCGACATCCCGGTCGTGGGTTCGAAGTTCACGCTCGCGCTGGTGGCGGCCAAGTGCCGCGAGCACCGGCAGCGCCCCAACCTCGTCGAGGTCGTCGAGGGGCAGACCACCGTGCACGGCCCGTTCGAGTGCGAGTACTTCGCCGTCAACCACTCGATCCCGGACGCGATCGCCGTGGCGATCCGCACCGCCGCCGGCGTCGCCCTGCACACCGGCGACATCAAGCTCGACCAGCTGCCGCTCGACAACCGGCTCACCGACCTCGCGGGCTTCTCCCGCCTCGGCGACGAGGGCGTCGACCTGTTCCTGGTCGACTCCACCAACGCGGAGGTCCCCGGCTTCGTCACGCCCGAACGCGAGATCGGCGGTGTCCTCGACACCGTCATCGGCAAGGCGAAGAACCGCGTCATCGTGGCGTCCTTCGCCAGCCACGTGCACCGCATCCAGCAGATCGTCGACGTCGCCGAGCGCCACAACCGGCGCGTGGCGTTCGTGGGCCGGTCCATGGTGCGAAACATGCAGATCGCGCAGGAACTCGGCTATCTCCGCGTGCCGGAGGGCCTCGAGGTCGACATCGACACCGCCGCGAACCTGCCCGACGACCGGATCGTGCTGGTCTCCACCGGTTCGCAGGGCGAGCCGCTGTCGGCGCTGTCGCGGATGGCCCGCGGGGAACACCGGCAGATCAACATCCGCGCCGACGACCTCGTCGTGCTCGCCTCCTCGCTCATCCCGGGCAACGAGAACTCGGTGTTCGCCGTGGTCAACGGGCTCGCCAAGCGCGGCGCCAAGGTCGTGACCCAGCAGAACGCCAAGGTGCACGTCTCCGGGCACGCCTCTGCCGGTGAGCTGCTGTTCCTGTACAACGCGGTGCGTCCCACCAACGCGATGCCGGTGCACGGCGAGTGGCGGCACCTGCGCGCCAACGCCGCGCTGGCCGAATCCACCGGCGTGCCGAAGGACCGCATCGTGCTCGCGGAGGACGGCGTGGTCGTCGACATGGTCGACGGACTCGCCGAGATCGTGGGCCGGGTCCCGGTCGGTCACGTCTACGTCGACGGTCTGTCCGTCGGCGACGTGGGCGAGTCGACGCTGTCCGACCGCCTCGTCCTCGGTGAGGGCGGCTTCATCTCCATCTCGGTGGCGGTGGACGCCACCACCGGCCGGGCCGTGAGCACCCCGGAGGTCTCCGGACGCGGCTTCTCCGACGACCCGGAGGCGCTGAACGAGGCGGCACAGCTCGTCGACAAGGCGCTCAACGAGCTCGCAGCCGAGGGCGTGACCGAGACCCACCGCATCGCGCAGGGCATCCGCCGGGTCGTCGGCCGCTGGGTCGCGGAGACCTATCGCCGCCGCCCGATGATCGTGCCCACGGTGATCCCGGTCTCCTGACCCCGGCTGCGGCAACAGGGCGCGTCCCCTGCCGCACAAGTGGTGGGAGCGAACGATGGGCGTGCCGCCCGGCGCTCGTTAGAGTGGCGGAATGAGCCTCGCCCGTAGCGAACGACACGCCCTCGTCCGCACCATGTCCGAGGTCGGACCCGACGCACCCACCCTGTGCGGCGACTGGACGGTCCGGGACCTGGCCGCCCACCTGCTCGTCCGTGAGCGGCGCGTGGACGGCATGCCCGGCATCGTCGTCCCCGCCCTCGCCGGGCACACCGAGAAGCTGCGCAAGCAGGCCACGGACCGGCAGTGGGCGCACCTGCTCGCCGACCTCGACTCGGGTCCCCCGAAGTGGTCGCCGTTCTTCCTGGTCGACGCCGTCGCCAACGCGACCGAGATGTTCGTCCACCACGAGGACGTGCGCCGCGCGCGGCCGGGTTGGGAGCCGCGGGCCCTGCCGAGTTCCGAACAGGACCAGCTCTGGCGGTTCGCCCGGATGATCGCCCGCACCGGCTACCGCGGCTGCGACCTCACCGTCGTCTTCGAACGCTCCGACACGGGGGAGCAGGTCACCGTCCGCAAGCGCGGCCCGCGGACGGTGGTGCTGCGCGGCGAACCCGCCGAACTTCTCCTGCACGCCTTCGGTCGCGACGAGGTACGGCTCGACGTCGACGGCGAGGAGGCCTGGGTCGCCGAGTTGAACGCCTCCCAGCGGGGCGTGTGACCAGTGCCGCCGTGCGGTACCCGTGTTGCTGATGGTTCATGAGAGGTCCGGGCGGCTACCCTGACGGATATGGCAGGAAAGTCGTCGGGCAGCCGCGGATCGTCGTCTACGACCTCACGGTCGCGGACGGGGGCCCGCAGCTCCGGCGGTAGCACGACCCGGTCGAGCGGTTCCGCGAAGAGCCGGTCGAGCGCCCGGACCTCGAAGTCCGCCTCGGCGAAATCCTCGGCCGCGACGAAATCGGCCGGTTCCGCGAGCCGGCCCTCGGCCCGTAAGTCCACGCCCGCCCGCCGCAGTGGATCCGGCGGTCGCGCCCCCGCCCGGGCGTCGTCCGCCTCGCGGCGTCCCACCCCGGCACGGCCCCGCCGCAGTTCCGGCGGTCTCCTCACCGCGGTCGGCCGCACGGTCGGCACCGGCTGGATGATGACGGCCCGGGCCGTGGGCGCCACGACCCGCACCATGAGCCGCGCCACCGAGATCGAGGCCGGGCACCGCCGCGACGCAGTCGCTCTCGGACTCATCTCGCTCGGGGTGATCGTCGCCGGCACCGTGTGGTTCG
>Ga0182741_1006214_pt1 | contig 10593 bp, 8 predicted proteins | sample eDN5th37CBELigOP_FD_128874 | JGI IMG/M metagenome (GOLD analysis project Ga0182741, IMG submission 128874) | Enriched Organic Plus compost microbial communities from Emeryville, California, USA - eDNA 5th pass 37_C BE-Lig OP (version 2) (version 2) ...
CCGGATCACCGACGACGCCCTCGAGGAGCTGCGGGAGACGAACCGCATTCTGCGCGAGTCTCCGACGAACCGCATTCTGCGCGAGTCTCCCTCGGAACGGAGCGAGCCGGGCAAGCCCGCCGCCAGCACCCTCGCCAACGACCGCTTCCACACCCTCATCCACGAAGCGGCCGGCAACGAACGGCTCACCCGGGTGATCGCCCAGCTCAACGAGACCTTCCCCCGGAACGTCTCCGCCATGGTGCTGCAGGACAATTCGCGCCACCGGGAGGACAACCTGCGCGAGCACGAGCAGATCGTGGCCGCCATCGAGGCCGGCGACCACGCCGCCGCGCGCGAGGCGATGCGCCGGCACGTGCTCAGTGCGGGCGAGCAGCTCGCCCGCTGGTACGAACGCCGGTCCTCGACGGTCTTCAAGGGCTGACGCCCGCGTCCGGAACCGGACGAGCACGGTCGGGAACGGCACACGAACACACGCGGGAACCGCACACGAGCACACGGAGAACCGGCCCGGACGCCCCTGCGACGTCCGGGCCGGTCCGTTTCCCGGTCAGACCCGGGCGGGGGCCAGCATCCGATCCGGTTCCAGGAAGTCCAGATCGGGTCGCTCCACTCCCGTCACCAGGTCCGCGAGCGCCTCGCCGACCGCGGGCCCGAACTTGAATCCGTGGCCCGAGCACGCGGCCGCCACGAGGATCTGCGGGGTCTCCGGCAGCGGGCCGAGCGCGAAGCGATTGTTCGGTGCCATCGTGTACCGGCAGGACAGCGAGTCGACCACCGCCCCGTCGGCGGCCGGCAGGAAGCGGCGGACCAGATCGTGCAGGATGTCGATCTCGCTCTGCGACACCGGCTTGCGCGCGACGGTGAGGTCGTCCGCGGGGCCGTGGTCGAGGCCCACCTTGAGGGTGTCGCCGCCGTAGGACGGGATGCCGTACATCAGGCCGACTTCGGGCACCTCGATCGAGAAGGGGCCGAGGTTCGGGGGCGCGAGCATCTCCGGCCGGGACCCGGCCACATGGATGTTGACGATGCGCACCACGTCGAGCACGGGTGCGAACTGCGGGAGCAGCTCCGAGATCCACGGTCCCGCACAGACCACCACGCGCGCGGCGCGGATGCGCCCGGCGGTGGTGGTGACCACGGCGCCGTCGCCGTCGGCGTCGATGCCGAGCACTCGGACGCCCTCGCGACGGTCCACCCCGGCACGCCGGCCGATCGCGGTCAGCTGGGCCATCGCGGCCGCAGCGTCGACGACACCCGCGGCGGGGTCGTACAGTGCGCGGAAACCGGCGCCGAGTTCGAGTCCGGGGAAACGCCGGGCCGCCTCGACGTGGTCGACCATCACGCAGTCCGGCCCGTCGAGCCCGGACTCGGCGTCCAGCGCACGGGCGTAGAGGCCGCCGGTCGTGGTGATCAGCGGCCGGGCGATCTCCTCCTCGAGCTCGGCCCAGGCCCGGTAGGCGCGGTCGACGAAGGGGTACCAGATCGGATTCGGGTAGGCGCGCCGGATCATCCGGGCGCGACCGTGCGACGAGCCCTCCACGTGTCCTTCGGAGAACTGTTCGAGCTGGATCACCCGCACACCGCGCCGCGCGAGTTGCCAGGCGGTGGAGTTGCCGTGGATGCCCGCCCCGACGACGACCACGTCCGTCGACTCCGCGGTCTCCACCGGTGCCGAGCGACGCGGGGCGAGGTCGGCGAGCGAGGGGGTGGCGGGCAGCGGCACCCGCACAACTCCCTCGGGTTCCTGCAGCACCTCGACGAGGGCGTCGAGGTCGTCCTGCCCGTTGTAGACGTGCATCGAGGCGCGGACCACGGCGTCGATACCGCGGTCGCCGAGATCCCACTGGGCGTGGGCGGCGGGTACCGCGACGACGCGGATTCCGCGCCGGCGCAGGTGTTCCTTGACCTCGAGGGCGGACCGTCCGTCCACGCCGAAGGTGACGATGCCACCGCCCGCGGCCGGTGGGTCGAGGACGGTGACACCGTCGACCTCGGCGAGCTTCGTGCGCAGCAGGCTCCCGAGGCCGTCGATGTGCCGGGCGATCGCGTCGATGCCGGTGGCGAGTGCCTCGTCGAGGGCGGTGCCGAGGCCGAGTTCGAGGGCGTGTGAGGCCTCCCAGGTCTCGAACCGCACCGCCGAGTCCTTCAGTGCGTAGGAGTCGTCGGCGTTCCACGCCGCTCCCCGCACGTCCGGGGCGCCGGGACGCAGGGTCTCGCGCGCGGCCGGGGAGACGTACAGCAGGCCGGTGCCGCGCGGGCCGCGCAGGAACTTGCGTCCGGTGGTGACGAGGATGTCGCAGCCGATCGTCGCGACGTCCACCGGCAGCTGGCCGACGGACTGTGTCGCATCGAGCAGGTAGGTGACGCCCGCTGCGCGGCAAAGCGTTCCGACCTCGGTGACGGGTTCGACGAGCCCGGAGGAGGTGGGCACGTGCGCGACGGTGACGAGCCGGGCGGGTGTCCTCAGGGCTTCGGCGAGGGCGTCGAGGTCGATGCGACCGGCCGCGTCGTTGGGGACGATCTCGATCTCGATACCGACGCTGTCGCGCAGTTCCAGGAGGTGCAGAGCCGAGCTCACATAGCTCGACCGGGAGACGAGCACCCGGTCGCCGCGCTGCAGTCTCAGTGCGGCGAGGGCGCGGTGCCAGCCGTCGGTGGCACTGTTCACCAGTGCGATGTCGGTGGCTTCGGCGCCGAGCAGCCGGGCCGCACTGTCGTACACCGCGTCGATGCGCCCACGGGCGAGGGCGTCGGCCTCGTATCCACCGATGCGGGACTCGACTTCGAGATGCTGCCGCACCGTGGACAGCACCCCCGACGAGAGCAGCGCGGCGCCCGCGGCGTTGAGATGGTGGGAGAGGCCGGCCCCGGGCGTGTGCGCGCGGTGGTCTGCAACGTCGATCACGAAGCACTCCTGGATTGAAGGGGCGAGTTCGCCCGGTCCGCTTTGTATACCGACATTAGCAGATTGGATCCAATAATGTCGCGCCGGAGAAAGACGAAAACGGCATCCACGGAGCGCTTTTCGCTCCGCGGATGCCGTTTCGGCAGCACGAGTGCCTCGTCTACAAGGCGACGACCACGCTCTTCGGTTCACAGAATCCGAAGAGTGCCTCGTCGCCGAGATCCCGGCCCACACCCGAGTCCCCGACCCCGCCGAAGGGCAACGCGGGATCGAAGACGTTGTAGGTGTTGACCCACACCGTGCCGACTCGCAGCCTCGCCGCCATCCGGTGGGCCCGGGAGACGTCCTTCGTCCAGACGCCCGCGGCGAGACCGTAATTCGTGTCGTTGCCGATCGCGACGGCCTCCTCCTCGTCCTCGAACGGGATGACCCCGACCACCGGCCCGAAGATCTCCTCGCGCGCGATGGTCATCGAGTTGTCGACCCCGACGAACAGGGTCGGTTCGACGAAGAAGCCCGGCCGATCGGGCACCCCACCGCCGACGAGCACCTGCGCGCCCTCCTCGCGGCCGATCCCGATGTAACGCAGGACCTGCTGCCTCTGCTCCTCGGAGACGAGGGGGCCGACGGTAATGCCGCCGTCGAGACCGTTGCCCACGGGCACCTTCTTCACCGCCGCGGCGAGCCGCTCGTGCATCTCGTCGAGGATGGACCGCTGTACCAGCAGACGGCTTCCCGCCGTGCACATCTGGCCCGAGTGACCGAACGAGGCGCGCATCGCGGTGAGGACCGCCGCGTCGAGGTCGGCGTCCTCGAACACGATGTTGGGACTCTTGCCGCCGAGTTCGAGGGTGAGCCGCTTGCTGGTGGGGGCCGCCGCTGCCATCACCGCGCGCCCCACCTCGGTGGAGCCGGTGAACGACACCTTCGCGACGCCGGGATGCTCGACGAGCCGGGCGCCGACGCGACCGTCGCCGGTGACGACGTTCACCACACCGGCGGGAACACCGGCCTGCTCGCACAGCGCCGCGACGCGCAGCATCGTCAGCGGGGTCTGCTCGGCGGGCTTGACCACGACGGTGCAGCCGGCGGCGAGCGCGGGCGCGAGCTTGAAGCAGCCCGTCATGATGGGGAAGTTCCACGGCAGGATGAGCGCGGCCACCCCGACGGGTTCGCGGGTGGTGTAGACGTGGTGCTCCCCGGCGATCGGGACGGTGGTGCCCGTCAGGCGGGTCGTCGCTCCGGCGAAGTGCCGGAAGGTGTTCGCGCTCGACTGCGTGTCGGCGCGGGACCGCTCGATGGGCTTGCCGTTGTCGCGGGTCTCGAGCACCGCCAGTTCCTCGAGGTTCTCCTCGATGAGATCGGCGATGCGGGTGAGGATCCTGGCCCGTTCCAGGGGCGGCAGTGTGCGCCAGCGTCCGTCCTCGTGGGCGGCGGCCGCGGCGGCGACGGCAGCGTCGACGTCCGCGTCGGTGGCCGACACCGCGCGGGTGAGGACCTCCCCGGTGGCGGGGTCGAGGACGTCGAAGCATTCACGGTCCCCGGCGGGGATCCACCGGCCGTCGACGTAGAACGGTTCGGCGGCCGAGACTGCGGGTTCGGTGACGGTCAACGAAGAAACTCCTGACAGGCTTGGATCAGCGTGGGGTGGGCCAAGGTTCGGCGATCGCGGCGGCCACCGCCTTCGCGGTGGTACGGATGCACCGTTCCATCTCGCGGGCCCCGTTCTCCTCGGTGGCCTGCTCGACGTCCCGGCCCCACACGCCCGAGCGACTGACCTGGTCGGTGCGGTAGTCCCAGAAGGTGTCGCGGTCCTCGAGCGACTCGGCCCGGTCCATGTGCACGACCTCCGGGTCGATGTGCAGCATGAGCGAGGTCTCGAAGTAGTTGGCGTGCATCAATCCTCGTCCGTAGGTGACGCGGCCGTCGACCTCCGGGCCCGGATAGCAGGTGACGTAGAAGATGCAGCGCACCCGCACGTCGTCGTACTTGACGCGGAGCTTGTCGGCGACGACCTCCATCGGACCCGCGTTCCAGGTGTGGGCGTTGACGAAGACGAACTGCCGCACCCCGAGTGCGTAGAGGGAGTCGGTGATGTCCTCGAGCATCGCGATCATCGTCTCGGGACGCAGCGTGAGGGTGCCGGGCAGGGTGCCGTGGGAACCGGAGACCCCGTAGACCAGCGGCGGCACGACCGGGACACCGGTCAGCGCGGAGACCCCGAGGCAGACGTGGTGGGCGATCTCCCCGTCGACACACAGTCCCAGATGCGGTCCGTGCTGCTCGGTCGCGCCGAGGGGGATCAGCACGGAATCGACGTTCTCGAGCATCCTTTCGCACTCGCGTGCGGTGAGGCGCTCCCACTGGATCGGCTCCCCCGTGCCGCCGAGTTCGGCCGCGAGTTCGGCGGAGACGACCGGCGAGTAGAGGCGTTCGAATCGTGGGCTCACACCGTCACCTCGAGCTTCAGCAGGCGGGCCATGTTGAGTCCCTCGACCTTCGCGCGATCCGCGTCGTCGGGGATCGCCTTGCGGATCTTGAGTCGTTCGATGTCGAAGTCGCTGCCGGGCCATTCGGTGCCCATGAGGATCTTGTCGGGGCCGAGGCGGTTGTAGGCGCGCTTGACGTCGGAGAGCAGGGTCGCGGAGGTCTCGAGGTAGATGTTCTCGGTGCGCTCGGCCACGGTGATGGCGTCGGGCACGTTCCACACCGCCCCCATGTGGGCGATGATGGTCGGCACCTCGGGGTAGTACCTGGCGACCTCCTCGATCGCGAACGGCGAGCAGAACGCGTCGTCGAGGGAGTTGAACAGCACGATGAGGCCGCGCTCGCGGCACACCTCGAAGATGGGGTCCAGCAGGCCGTGGTCGGAGGCGATGTAGCCGTGCAGGGAGGGGTGCAGCTTCAGCCCGGGCAGGCCGGCGTCGGCGATCCGGTGGATCTCGCGCTCGGCATCGTCGTCCTGCGGCATGACCTGCCCGAATCCGAAGAACCGGTCGGGATGGGCCGCGACGAGGTCGATGAGGAAGTCGTTCTCGATGCGCTGAGCGAGCGAGCAGACCATCGCCATGTCCACGCCGGCGGCGTCCATGCTGTCGAGGATGCGCTGCGGGTCGAACGGGGTGTAGGGCGGCGGGGCCTCACCGCGCCGCACGCCGGTCAGATAGTCCGACCGGCCACGAACGTCCTGCGTGGTGTTGTAGGCGTCGATGATCATTCGGGGATTCCCCTTCGTCGGGTGGATGCACGCCTGCAAGGCAATCCGGCTCGCCCGAGGCACGAGTACGAAGCTAACAGAATTGGATCCAATTATTGCCATACAGAATCCATTCTTAACGCCGATGTAACGCGTCGCTGCGAACCTGACGGAATGACAAGCATTTCCGGATCCGTACCCGACACCCCACCCCCGCCCGGCCTCGCCCTCGAGGACACCGACCTGTGGGACGCGGCCGTCTCCCTCCTGCGGCGCACCTACCGCTCGGGCCGGCACGAGGTCGCCGCGGCCGTGCGGACCAGCTCGAGCGGCATCCACGTGGGCGTCCACATGGCGGGGTCGGCCGGCCGCACGTCGATCTGCGCGGAGGGCATGGCGCTGGGGGCGGTGCTCGCCGCCACTCCCCCGGAGCTGTCGCTCGCCGACGAGATCGACACCGTCCTCGCCGTCCTGCACCGGCCGGGAATCGGGATGCGCATCGTCTCGGCCTGCGGGGTGTGCCGCGAGCTGCTGTTCGACTACTGCCCCGAGGCGTGGAACTACGTCCACCGGTTCCCCGACGATGCGCCGCCTCCGGGAACGCCGGAGGCCGTGTACCTGCCGGAGACCGGACGCGGAATCCGCGAGGTTCCCGCACTCGCCCCCGGATCGGCAGAGCGTCTGCGGGTGCGGGAACTGATGCCCGCCAAGAACGTTCGGTCCTGGTGACGTCTCAGCGCAGCCCGGCCGCGAGTGCGGTCGCGCTGCGCCAGGCCAGGGCCTCGACGGTCTGCACGGGGCCGCGGCCCCCGCAGGTGGGGAAGGTCGCCGTGCCGGTGACCACCAGGCCCGGCACCCCGTGGACCCGTCCGTAACCGTCGACCACCGAGGTCTGCGGGTCGGTTCCCATTCTCGCCCCGCCGTAGAGGTGCGTGCCGAGGGGGTGCGCGGCGAACTCCTCGGCTGCGGTGATGGCGGCCCCGGCCGCGACGAGCCAGTCGCGCATCACGCCCTGCAGACGGCGGGCGCGGCGGTGGTCGTCGTCGTGCAGCGCGAAGGTGAGCCGTGCGACCGGCCGGCCCAGCACGTCGACCGCCACCGGATCGAGGTCGATCGCGTTGTCCCGGTGGGGCAGCTGCTCGGGCTGGGCCCACACCGCACCCCACTCGGGGTCCGGCGACGGAGCGGGGCCGGTCATCGCCGCCTGCAGGATCGAGCCTCCGACGAATCCCTCGCGGGTGCAGTCGATCCCGTCGGCGTCGTACTCGGCGACCGCCGTGGCCGTCGCGGGCCCCGCCGATCCCCGGTCGAGGTCCACCCCAGGGAAGTGCCCGCGCACGCGAAGGAAGTTGTGCGACATGAAGTACCGCCCGACGGCCGGGCCGCCGAGCCCTGAGAGCAACAGCAGGCGCACGTTCGCGAGCACCGACCCGGCGAGCACCACGGCCCGGGCGGTAACCGTACGGATCCGCCCCTCGTGGTGGACGCGGACACCGGCGACACCCGACCGGTCGGTGAGCACCTCCAGGACGGTGGTGCCGGGCATCGTGGTCACCCGCCCGGTGGCCACCGCCTGCCCGAGGAGGACTCCGGTGTCGCGGGACGCCGCGGCCGGAGCCGCGAAGGGCTGCAGGCCGAGGGTCCGGGCAGCCGCCGCCATACGGCGGGTCCACTCCGTCGGCGGCCGCGGTCCGACCCGCAGGAGGTGTTCGACCCGCTCGTACCACTCGTGCAGGACGGCGGGGTCGAGCGGCCAGTCGCGAACGTCCGTGCCGGGCGGCAGGACACCGGCGCCGTGACGCACCTCGACCCGTGTGCGCATCCGCAGCGTCCACGGGTCCAGGCGGTAGCTCTGCGGCGCAGCGAGGAGTTTCGATCCCCCGATCCCGTCGCGGCCGGCCTGCGGGCCCGGCGCGCGCACCGCCTCCTCGTGCACCGTCGAGCGCACCGTCGGCGTGGCCGCCGCGAGCGGCGCCCGGGACTCGCTCCCGGACGTCCCGGCGTCGATCGCGGTGACGGCGTGCCCGGCACGGGCCAGCGCCCACGTCGCGATCGTCCCGGCCGGCCCGAGGCCCACCACGACGACGCTCACACCACCGGGCCGGTCACGATCTCCGCCGCCCCGTCCGCGCGGGGGTCGGATGCGGTGGACAGGTTCCCGCCGGCGAGGCGGGAGACCTGGACGTGGCCCGCCTCGTCCCAGCGCGCACCCCGTGCCGTGCTGCGCAGCCCGGCGCGTGCCGCGACCTCCGCGAGATCGTCGGCGACACCGTCGTGTTCGACGACGAGGGTGGGCTCGTCCGCGCCGATGTCGCGGGCACCGAACACCCACCGTTGCCGGCCGAGCACCTCGGCGGCATCGGCGCCGGGGTCGGTGAGGTCGCCGGCGACCTGCGACAGGATCCACGGCTGCGCCCGTCCGCCCTGGCAGCCGAGGGCCAGCACCAGGTCGTCGCCGACCGCGACGGCAGGGCTGAGGGTGTGCGGCGGCCGGGCTCCGGGGCGCAGGAAGGCGGGATGGCCGGGGTCGAGGGAGAACGCCGATCCGCGGCTGTGCAGCACGATCCCGGTCTCGGATTCGAGCAGGCCCGCGCCGAAACTCTGGTACACGCTCTGGATGAGCGTCACGGCACGGCCCTCGTCGTCGACTGCGGTGACGGCGACGGTGTCACCCTGCGGGCGGGGGACACCGGGCCCGGTGAGCGCCGCGAAGACGTCCGTGCCCTCCGCGGCCGCGAAGAACCGGTCGAGGTCGACCTCGGCCACCCGCGGGTCGGCGAGCAGCGCGTCGCGGGCCTGCGCGACGCGGATGGACCGGTCGAGCAGGTCGGCGGCGGGCCGGTGGGCGTCGTCGCCGAGGACGGCGAGCAGCGCCGAGGCCTGGCTCGGGGCGGGCGCGGCGAACCACGTCACCCCGGAGATCGTGCGGGAGACCGGGGTGGTCGTCTCGGCCCGGTGGGCGGCGAGATCGTCGGCGGTGATCGGGCTGCCGAGTTTCTGCAGTCCGGCGGCGAGGGTGGCGGCGAGTTCGCCGGTGTAGAGGGCGGACGGATCGTCGGCCAGGGTCCGCAGGGTGCGGGCCAGGACGGGTTGCCGCCACAGGGCGCCCTCGGCGAGGGGCTGTCCGTCCTCGTCGAAGAAGGCCGCTCGCGAACCCGGATCGGTGCGCAGCAGTTCGGCGTTGGCGAGCAACGCGCGCCGCATGCCCGCGGACACGGCGGTGCCCTCCTCGGCGACCCGGGCCGCCTCGGTCAGCGCCGAGGACAGGGGCAGGGCCGCGCCGAGACCTTCGAGGGTCCGCCAGCCCGCCACCACACCGGGCACGGTCACCGCGAGCGGTCCGCGGCCGGGCATGCGGTCGTGGGCGGCGCGGATCGCGGCCACGTCGATTCCGGTGGCCGCGGCCCCCACCGAGACGACGGTGTGCACGGAACCATCCGGCTCGCGCACCACGGCGATGAGGTCGCCGCCGAGGGCGCACTGGTGCGGGTAGACGACCGTGAGGACGGCGGCGGCGGCGAGGGCCGCGTCGAGGGCGTTGCCACCCGACTGCACGGCCTGCCGGGCCGCCGCGGTCGCCTCGTGGTGCGGTGCCGCGACCGCGACGCGCCGCGTGCTCATCGCCGGATGAGGATGGTCCGGGCCGGCGCCGCCTCGCTGCCCTGCAGCTTCAGTGGCAGGCACACCATCTCGTACGGACCGGCCTCGACGGCGGCGAGATCGAGCCCCTCGAGGATGATGACGCCGTTGGGCAGCAGCTCGTGGTGGGTGTCCCACTCGACGGTGTTCTCGGGGGATTCCAGGGTCAGGTAGTCGATCGCGATGATCTTCACGCCGCGTTCGCGGAGCAGCGCCGCACCGTCCGGTGCGAGACCGACCCACTGCGAAGGCTTCTCGTCGGCACGCAGCGCGCCGGACTCGGACGAGTTGACGGTCTTGAGGATGACGCGGGTGGCGTCGCCGATCCCGGCCGCCTCGAGTTCGGCGGCACCGATCTGTCCCGTCACGCCGGTCAGGTCCAGCACGACGGCGGGGCCGACGAGCACGTCCATGTCGATCCGGTCGACGGGCAGTTCGCCGTCCTTGAAGTGCAGCGGGGCGTCGACGTGGGTGCCGGTGTGCGAACCGATCAGCCAGCGGGTGACATTCGAGGCGTCGCCGGCGGCGATGGACTCGACGGTGGTGATCTCGGGCTTGCGTCCCCAGTGCAGCATCTGCGGGTGGATGGGGAGGGAGATGTCGAAGATTTGCACGGTGTCTCTTTCTGTCGGGTCCCCCGCGGGACCGAGCGTAGCGGGCGCATCGGGTCGACTGCGCCGGCGGTGAGGGGTGCGGCTCAGAGCAGGCCGAAGTATTCGCGTTGTTCCCAGTCCGAGACGTGCGCGAGATAGCGTGCGAACTCGGAGCGTTTGAGCGCGAGATACCAACCGACGAAGTCGGATCCGAAGGCGGCGGTGAGCTGTTCGTCGGCCTCGAGGGCGTCGAGTGC
>Ga0182741_1006215_pt1 | contig 10593 bp, 6 predicted proteins | sample eDN5th37CBELigOP_FD_128874 | JGI IMG/M metagenome (GOLD analysis project Ga0182741, IMG submission 128874) | Enriched Organic Plus compost microbial communities from Emeryville, California, USA - eDNA 5th pass 37_C BE-Lig OP (version 2) (version 2) ...
AGCTCAGTTGGTTAGAGCGCACGCCTGATAAGCGTGAGGTCAGTGGTTCAACTCCACTCAGGCCCATCCCCGATTTTCCGATCCCGTACGGCCCTCCAGCCGTGCGGGATTCCTTTTTTTCCGTGGACCGACCGTGGACCCGCGGCCGCTCATTCGGGCACCACCACGAACACGGCGAACTCCGGTCCGGTGGCCGCCTGCGATCGCCCCGTGATCGAGCGCACCGGTTGATCGCTTCCGATCGGGATGTCTATGCTGCCGCCCGCAAACGTCCCGCTGGCCACGGGCGTACCGTAGAAATCCTGCACGTTGCGCACCTCGTAGCGCTGCCCCGTGCGGAGCACGCCGGAGAGGTCCACCGGGACGCTGACCAGACGCGGCCAGTTGTACACGATGATGGTGGCGCGTCCCTGCTCGTAGCGGTTGGGCTGAACGACCACGCGCGCGAGAGTCGGCGGCGCGCCATCGATCACCACGTTGCGTGCGGCGTCCACGCTTCCCCACCGCACGATGAGCAGCTTGCCGACGAAGTAGTTGTCGGTGATGGTTCCGCCGTAGTTCAGCGGCCCCCAGTCGTAGCCGAGTCGTGCCGTGTTGTCGTCGCGGAGCGGGGGACTCCGGTAGCTGTTGTTGTTGGTGAAGACCAGTTTCTCGAGCGGCGACTCGCCGCCCACCTGGTAGTCCATCCCGCCCGACATGCCGCTCTCCACGCCGACGCCGTTGTCGAATGCCGTGTTGCCGTCGATCACGTAGTTGTTGAGCGCGGCCTCTTCGGAGCCGTACACGTGGATGCCGTATCCGAACTGGTCGAAGAGAACGTTGTCGATGATTCGCTGCGTACCGGTCCTGTTCTGGCCGTAGATCCCATGCGCCGAATGGTCGGCCGTCTGGCCATGGAAACCGTTCTCGAAGATCACGTTTCCGTAGGCCTCCTGGTTCGGGCCCTCGCTCCACATCCCGAGCCCGTTGCCGGAGTGGTCGTGGATGACGAGATTGATGAAGCGGCAACCGGGGCAGTGGGAGTCTATGCCCATGACGTCGGTGGTGCCCGTGTTGCTGTTGGCGACCTCGAAACCCCAGTACCAGGTATCGCGCCCGTTCACCACCAGCGATCCGTCGATGGTGGCTCGGTCACCCGGATTCTGGCGCACGATGATCGGTGCGTCGTCCAGACCGGCGAGCGTGCTCGTGAAGCTCCCCGAGTAGCGTCCGCCAAGGAGCCAGAGCGTGTCGCCAGGCTGGATCCTTCCGCCCGCGCCGCTCAACGCGGTGGCTAGATCCCAGGGACTGGAGAGCGTTCCGTCGGAGTGCGAGGATCCCGCGGGCGAGGCGTAATGACCAGCTCTGGCGTGGTTCCCCGCGCCGGAGCTTTCGGTGGGAGCATCGCGCGCGGAGCACGCGGCCGCGGCGATGACGCAGAACAGCAAAGAAACGAGGCCAGCGGTGCGGTAGACCGGCATACGCACACCCTCCCGCGGATCCCGCGAGACGGCCGGCGAAGCCACCGCGGCTCCAGTTGCCTCGGCCGCCTTCTCTCCGCGTGGTCGGCCGCAGCCGACGCACTACTCTTAACTTTTTTCCTCCGCGCGGCAAGAGTGCGTTGCGGTGGAGAGCGCTCGAGATGGTGCGGGCTCTACCTGATCAGGTAGAAACCGTTCTGCCTCCCCAACACCCATTGCCAGCCGTTCGCTCCGAGCATCGCATCTTCTTCTAGCGCGAAGCGCACCGGGACGTTCCCCCACTCGGGGACGTCGTGCGTGGCGTTCAGCTCGATCGAGTACCAGCTGTTGGCGTGGAAGGGATAGTCGCCCGATCCCGGCACGCCCTGCTGGTAGTCGGTCATGCCGAGAGTGGTTCCGGCGCCGTGGCCATGATAGCCGATCGGATGCGTGTAGATCGATGGCGTGATTCCTTCCGCGATTGCCCGCTTGCGCGCGGCGGCGAGCGCCGCGTTGCCGGTGACGCCCACCTTCGCTTCGGTCATGGCGATGTCCTGCAGGCGATTGGCAGCGGCCAGGCCGGCGCGCAGCCCGGCCGGCGCTTCGCTCTCGCCGGGCAGGAGCACGTAGGCGAGATGCTGCGTGTCGGTGAAGAGGTTCATGTACACCAGACCGAAATCGCAATGCAGCATGTCGCCACGCTGGATCACGCGGCGCTCGGGGGGGATGGTATCCGACACGACTCCCGTGCGACGCCATATCGTGACCGATGGCTGGAACCATTGCTCGAAGCCGTAGTCGGCCACGCGCTGGCGCATCCACCACACGACATCCTCGGTCGTCGTGACTCCAGGTACGATCACCTCGTTGGAGAACGCTTCGGCGATTATCTCGTGGGCGAAGCGCATCACGTGGCGGTAGTCCGACTCCTCTTCCGGGAGCTTCGTCTCGAGCCAGCCGACCGCCAGCTTCTCCGCCGATTGAACCTTTCTCGACCACTCCGGGCCCAGTGCGCGCAGCAGGTTGTCGCGCTCGTTGGCCGAGAGTCCGTTCGCGTGGCTCCACGTCTCCGACACGTTCACGCCGATGGCCCTGGGCTTGCGCTCCTCCACGAGCTTCCGCAACCCGACCCACTGACTGTCGTTGTGCGTGCGGTACAGAGTGTACATGCCATCGTAGTCGAAGCGGCCGACCGAGATGCGCTCCACCCCGCGGTCGCCGCCCCGGTCGTGGAAGACCAGGATCGTTCTGCGACGCGACGAATACGTGGTGAAGGGGGCGAGCGAGCGGAATACCGGGTCGTCGTCGTACTCGCGGGAGATGACGAGCCACATGTCGATCCCGGTGCGGCGCATCAACTCGGGGAGCACGGTCGCGAAGCGGTGCTCGAGTCGCTCCTGGATGCGCGCGTTCTGCTCTCTGTGCGTGAGCACGCGCGTGCCGGCGCTCGGCGAAGCCATGGCCGGGACGGGATGGATGACGGGCGCCTGTGCCGGCGCGGTGGCGCATGGGATGGCGAGGCAGGCGAGCAGCAGTCGTAGCGGAGGCATCGTGTGGAGTCTCCCTGGCGTGGAGGAACGGTGGAGCAAGGCAGCATCCGTGCCGCTTCCCGCCGCACGCCGGCGCGCGCGATGGATCGCCGTATCCCGTTGCGGCGACGGCGCTTGTCGTTCCGGCAGCGAACGCACCGCGTCCCGATCCGGCGCCCCGGTGCGTCCCGGATGATGCGGCTGCCGCAACCGCGCGGCTGCGGCGCGGCGCCGAACCGCGATGCGCGATGCGCGAGGTGCGCCGGCCGCGTTGGACGGCAGGGCGGTTCTCGGTTCCGGCTCGCCGGCTCGCGGTCGTATCTTCCCTCTCGAACGTGAGCGCGCCGCGCGGAGAGCGCGCGGCATTTCCATTGAGCTTATCTCGATGTTTCGCTTCCATGCTGCATGCACCGGCGCTGCGCCTCGTGAAAGTGAGCTAGCGTGATGGCCAGCGCGCCAGCTCGAGGCGAGCCGTCTGCCGTGGAGTCGGAGGAATGACGGTGGCGCCAGCGGTACGGCGCGGCGCCTTCCGCCGGCTGCTCGACGAGGCGACGCGCATCGATCGCTCGATAGTTTCCACCTCCATGGCGGTGAGGAACGCCGCGGGGGTGGTGATGCCGCTGGCCGTGGGTTCCGCCAGTGGTCATCTCGTGGGCGGTCTCACGGTGGCTGTGGGCGCGCTCAACGTGGGCTTCTCCGATGGTCGCGATGCATATCGGACCCGGGCCGGCCGGATGCTCGCGGCCACCTTCCTCAGTGGCCTCTCGGTGTTCGCGGGTGCATCGGCCGCCGGGATCGGGTGGCTCTCGGTGCTTCTCGCCGCGCTGTGGAGCTTCGTGGTGGGGATGCTCGTGCTCTTCGGAAATACCCCGGCGCAGCTAGGGGTCACCACTCTCATCCTGCTCCTCGTCTTCGGCGCCGAGCCGATGCCTCCCGAGCGGGCGCTCGCCACGGCCGCACTCGTGTGCGCGGGCGGCCTGCTCCAGACTCTGCTCGCCGTGGCTGCCTGGCCGGCGCGCGGCTTCGCGCCGGAGCGCCGCGCCCTCGAGCGCGCCTGCCGTGCGCTGGCCGAGTGGGCCCGCGCGCCCGGGCGCGCGGGCGAGGGGTTTCCTGGCTCTACGGAGCTGGCGGCGGCCAACGATGTGCTGACGGCCACGCGCACCGATCACGGCCCGGTCGCCGAAGCACTCGTGAGCGTGCTGAATCAGGTGGAGCGGATGCGGCTCGTGCTCGTCTCGCTCGACGACATCGCGGCGCGACTCGGCCAGGCTGGCGGCGGCGACGTCGCGGTGAGCGTGATTCACGGGCTCTTCGACGTGGCTGCCGACGCCCTGCTGCTGATAGCCGGATCGCTGGCCGACGAGCCGGCGCCGCGCGATGCGCCGCGCGATGCGCCACGCGATGCGCATCGCGTGCTGGAGCGGTTCGACGCCTTGCTGCATTCCCTGTGCGATGCCGCCATGGGAGCGGACGAGCGTTGGCTCCTCGAGGGTGCGCTGGGCCGCGCGCAGACGCTTCGCGGAGAGTTGCGCGCGGCGATGGAGATGAGCGCGCGGGCTCGCGGAGGCGCTTCGCTCGAGAGCTTCCGGGTGGAGCTGGAGCTCCCGCGCGAGCTGCGTCCGTACGGCATCTGGCGCCGCTTCCGTGCCAACCTCACTCCGCGTTCGGCGGCCTTCCGCCACGCGGCCCGCCTCGTGGCGTGCATCGTCCTCGCGAAGGGGCTCGCGGTGGTGCTGAACATGCCGCACGCGTACTGGATACCGATGACCGCCGCGATAGTGCTGAAGCCCGACTTCACCGCCACCTTCACGCGCGGGATGGCTCGTCTGGCGGGTACGCTGGCCGGCCTCCTCGCGGTGTCGCTCGTGCTCCACTTCGTCCCCGACCGCGTGTCATACCATCTGGCGCTCGTCGCCCTGCTCACCTTCATGGTGCGGGGCGTGGGGCGCTCCAACTACGCCATCCTGGTGTTCGCGGTCACGGGGCTGATCGTCGTGCTCCTCACGCTCGGTGGCGCACCCGCGCTTCCGTCCGTGGAGGCGCGCGGCATGGCTACGCTGGTGGGCGGTGCACTTGCGCTGGCTGCGTATACGGTGTGGCCCACCTGGGAGCGCTCGCAGACTCCCCTGGTGTTGGCCGAGATGCTCGATTGCTACCGCGAGTACTTCGACTCCGTGGTGGCGGCCCTGGTGGACCGCACCGCGGGGGCGGACCGGCGGCTTCGTACGGCGCGGCTCGTCGCCCGGCTCGCGCGCTCCAACGCGGACGCTTCGGTGGACAGGCTCTTCACCGAGCCGCGTGGTACGCGCCGGGAGCGGAGCAGCGCTACCCGCCTCCTCGCCACGTCTCGTCGCTTCACTCGCGCCGCGATGGCGCTCGAAGCGGGAGTGCACGCGGGCGCGTCGCGCAACGGCTGGCCACGCGAGCTCGAGACCTTCGCGCGGAGCGTGGACGTGACTCTGGTGGCGCTGGCGCGCGCTCTCAGGGGCCAGCGCGCCGCGCTGGAGTCGCTCCCCGACCTGCGCGCCGACCAGGAGGCGCTGCGCTCGGTGTTAGCGGAGGAGGAAGTTGGCGAAGAACGATCGTCCGATCCAGCCGCGGACCCTGGTGGCGCCGCGCTGGTGCTGGACCAGACCGAGACCATCGCGAACGCGGTGAACACGATGGTGGCGCTCCTCGTCTGATGCGCCTCTGATGCGCTGCGGCGCGGCGCGGCAGGCGCGTGACCACCTCGCGCCGGCAGCGCGAGCCACGTCGCCGCCGGTTACCGCGCGCCCGGTCGTACCTCGTCGTCGCCGATCCACTTGGGATAGGTGCCCAGCAGACGGTACTCCAGCGACGCCTGCCTGAGCTGGTCGAGCGCGGCGAGGGCGCGCGGATCGAGCGCGGGATGCTCGAACTCGAGGAAGAAGCGATAGCTCCACGGCTCGCGCGTGGGGCGCGCCGCGAGGTGGGTGATCCTGAACGATGCATCGGCGATGGGCTTCAGCCCCTTCACCAGAGAGCCGGCGGCATCGGGGAAGACGCAGCACACCGCGGTACGCGCCATCGCTCCTTCCTTCAGCGGCGTCGGATCGCGTGCCACGGCCAGGAAGCGGAATTGCGAATCGGGCCGGTCTTCCACTCCGTCGGCCAGGATCTCGAGGCCGTACTGCTCGGCGGCACGGCGGCTACCCACGGCTCCGCGCGTCAGGTCGCCGCTCTCGGCCACCTCCCGCGCCGCGCCCGCCGTGTCGGACGTGGCCAGGGCGCTGATCTCCCGGTGCCGCTCGAGGAAGTACACGCAGTGCTCAAGTATGAGCGGGTGGCTCGCGACGCTGCGCAGCCGCGAGAGGCTCGCCCCGGGGAGAGCGAGCACCGCGAGCCGCACCGGGAGGACCACCTCGGCCGCTATCACGAGGCAGTCGTGCAGCGCGAGAAGGTCGTACGCCGAGCCGACGTCGCCCACGAGCGTACTTTCCACCGGGAGCAATCCGTAATCTACGTCGCCCTCCTCGGCGGCGTCCGTCACCGCGGCGAAGGTGGCCATGGGTACGGGCTCGGCGAGCGGGCCCCAGAGCGCGTGGATCGCGTCTTCGCTGAAAGCGCCGGGCTCTCCCTGGAAGGCCACGCGCAGCCGCTCCGCCAGCGCCGCGAGCGCTGGCTGCGGATCCGGGTCCACGCGCCGCGCGGCGCGGAGCTCCGGATCATCGGGGCGGGCGGAAGCCGGATGCATTGGATCGTGGGGGTGGCGCATGGCTCTGAAGCTGTTGCCGCAGCATGGCGTTGGCAATGTCGCCTGTCGCAGCTATACCGTGCATCAGGGGCTCGTGGCGCACCCGCCAGCAGGACTTGCCAGCAGGACAGTCTGGCGGCGACGGCTTTGCGAGAGCCGCTTCGGTGACTATCGTGTGAAGATGCTCCGCCGCACCCCGCGTTTCCGCTACTTCGCCCTGGCGTTCGTCGCGCTGCAGCTCGTGCTGCGCGCGGTCGTCGGCGTCGCGGACGCGCGCCTCAATGCTGTGAGCGGGCCGTGGGAGCACTACGTCCACTACGAGTCGAAGGGATCGAACCACATCCCGCCGGAGCACGGCACCGACTGTGGACTCTGCAGCTACCTCTCGGCGAGCTTCACGCGCGCCCCGGCCGTGGGCATCGAGCTGCTGTCGGTGCGGCTCGTGGTGCCCGTCGAGCTGCGCGTGCCGCGCCCGGCGCGCGCGGCATCCGCCGTCCTGCCTCCGGCGCGAGCGCCTCCCTCAGTCTGACTCCGCCGCGCCTGAGCGCGGCCCACTACACGAATCCAGATAGACATCGCGACGACCGCCCGCAGTGCGGGCGGAGATCGCGCGACTACTCGTGCACACAAGGAGTCAGACATGTCGCCATCCACAGCGCGGCACGCCATGGGCGTGCTCGCCGTGCTCTTCATCGCGGCCGTGCCGGCGCACGCCGCAACTTCACACGCAGACAGCATCACCGCGGCCGCGCCGCCGGTGGCCGGAACGGTGCAGGATACATCCGGTGCTCCGCTCCCCAACGCGAGGGTGAGCATCGCTTCACTCGGCATCGCCACGACCACCAATGGCCAGGGTCGATTCACCATCGCGTCGCTCCGGCCGGGGCGCTATCACCTCACCGTGCAGCTCATCGGCTATGCGCCGGCGCACCAGGATGTGGTGGTTGGCGCGGACGGCGAGCCGGTGGACGTCACGATCACCCTCCGCGCGACGGCTCTCTCGCTGAGCGGCGTGGTCGTGACGGCTACGCCGACTGCAACCGATCCCCTGAACGTACCGCAGGCGACCACCGAGCTGTCCGGCGATGCCCTCGCGCGCCGGCTCTCAAGTTCGGTGGCGCAGACGCTCGCCGACGAACCGGGGATCTCCGTTCGTTACAACGGACCGGCGGCCTCGGCTCCGGTCATCCGCGGCCTCCAGGGCGACCGCATCCTGGTGCTCCAGGATGGCCAGCGCACCGGAGACCTCGCTTCGGCGGCACCCGACCACGCGGTATCGATGGATCCGCTCGCCGCGGAACGCATAGAGGTGGTGCGTGGACCAGCGTCGCTCCTCTACGGAAACAACGCACTGGGCGGCGTGGTGAACGTCATCTCCAATGACATTCCGCTGTCCGTGCCGTCGCACGTCGAAGGGTATCTCGCTGGCCAGGCCGAGTCGGTCGATCCCGGCGGGGCGCTCTCGGGCGCGGTCACGATTCCGGCCGGGGAGTCGTTCGCGATCACGGCACGAGGCGGGTGGCGCGACGCGCAGGATGTACGCCAGGGCGGCGGCGTCCGGCTCGACAACACCTACAGCCGCAACTACTACGGTGTCGGCGGCCTCGGATATTCGCGGGGCGATGTCAACGCGGGGGCGGTGTACCGCGGCTACAAGTTCGATTACGGACTCCCCAGCGCGCCGGGCGATGAGGAAGCGGGCGTGCACATAGAAGGGCACCGCCAGGAGTTGGCGGCGAAGGCCACCCTGTCGCTCCCGAGCAACGCCCTGAGCACGCTCGACTTCGATGGAACTGCGCAGTGGTACTCGCACGATGAGATCGAGGCGTCTGGCGAGATCGGGACGAGCTTCCAGCTCGATACCCGCACGCTCGATCTGACCGGAAAGACCCGGTTTGGTCCCCTGAGCGGAGCGGTCGGCGTGTCCGGGCTCTTCAAGCGTTACTCGTCGACCGGTGAGGAAGCGCTCACGCCCGCGGCGAACAGCGACGCCGGTGGAATTTTTCTCTACCAGGAGCTCCCGCTGAGCCACGACGCCGACCCGGATGCGCGCGTGCCGCGGCTGCAGGTGGGCGGGAGATACGATCTCTATCGCATCGCCTCCCAGGCGGGCGACCCGAAGTTCGGTCCCGCGCGGAGCCTCGACTTCGATAGCTGGTCGGGCTCCGTGGGGATGACGATCCCGATCGGGACGAACGTCTCCTTCGGCGCCAGCGCCGCGCGCGCTTTCCGGGCGCCGACGGTGGAGGAGCTCTTCTCCAACGCCTTCCACGCGGCGGCCGGTACGTACGACCAGGGGAACCCCGATCTGACGGCCGAGACGAGTCGCGGGCTCGACGGCGTCCTGCGCGTCCAGTCGACGCGAGTGGATGGACAGCTCGCCGCCTTCTACAACCGGATCGACGACTACATCACCGTCGACATCACCGGCGACACCGCGGTGGACGACGGCGTAGTGCCCCTGAACCGCTTCGCGCAAAGCGATGCCACTCTGAAAGGGGTGGAGGGGAAGCTGGAGGTGACGGTACTGCCACAGCTCGTGCTGGGTGTGATGGGAGACCTGGTGCGCGGAGAGCTCGAGGATGGCACGCCGCTTCCGTTCATCCCGGCGGCGCGCCTGGGCGGCTCGGCGCGGTGGAAGGGAAGACGCTTCTCGCTCGGCGGGGAGCTACGCCACGGCTTCGCGCAGCAGCGTGTTCCGCCGGCCGAGGTGGAAGATGATCCGTCCGCCATCGTGACCGGCGCCTACACGGTGCTCGATCTCAGCGCGGGCATCGACGTCGCCGCGGGCGACCGGCTGCACTCGATCATGCTGCGCGTGGACAACGTCACCGACGAGGAGTATCTGGACGCGACCAGCCGCATCAAGAGCTTCGCTCTGCAGCCGGGGCGCAACGTGGCCCTGGTGTACAAGGTGGCCTTCTGATCCGGCGTCGGTTGCTGCCGCGGCACGGCTGCGAGGCGTACGCCTCGCAGCCGTGCCGCGGCAGGAGCCGTGCGCGCGGAACCATCAGCGCACGGTGTGTCTCACTCCCGCCACGCGATTCTCCTCGCGCTTCCCCCGCGCGGAAGCGACCTTCTCCCACTTCAACGCGACCCGCTCCACTACCACGTGCGGATGCCAGCGTAGGAGGACCCAGCACTTCCCGAGCGCGGCGCGCCACCGCCGCGCCGCCACATCCTCGTGGATCTGCGTTATCACCTGCTCGGTGAAGTAGCCGTGCACGCGTGCTATCCCCATGCGGCGCGCCGGCTCGAGGTGCGGCTTCTCCCTCGTGAGCCCGCGCTGCTCGCTCAGCACGCGGATGATGGACATCATCATGACCGGCGCGTTGAGCGTCATGTTGTTCCCGTGCTTCCGATACTCCGCGATCGGTTCGTCGTAGAGGTGGAACGGGAATCGGCGCGCGATGCGGATGTCCATGTCCCAGTCCTCGGCCGAGCGCAGCGTGGTGTCGAAGCCGCCGCCGACCGCCTCGATGGCCGAGCGCCGGTACATGACGGTGAGCGGATAGATGCCGCAGTGGTTGATGAGCAGTTGGGCGACGTTGTCATCCGTGACGGGGAAGGGCTGCCAGCGGCGCAGGAGCGAACCGTCCGCCGCGATCGTGTGCATCCTCCCGGCCACGAAGCCGCAGCCCGGATTCCGCGTGTGGTGAAATACACCGCGCTCGATGGCGTGCGGGAGGAGCCGGTCGTCGGAATCCAGGAAGACGAGAAGCTCGCTCGTGGTGGAGCGGATCCCCGTGTTGCGTGCGGCCGAGAGTCCCTGATTGCGCTGCCGGATGCAGCGAACGCCGGGGAAGCGCGCGGCCACTCCGCGAACATCGTCGGGAGAGCCATCGTCGATCACCACCACCTCCGACGGAGGCAGGCTCTGTTTCAGTGCGCTCTCTATTGCGTCGCCTAG
>Ga0182741_1006216_pt1 | contig 10592 bp, 10 predicted proteins | sample eDN5th37CBELigOP_FD_128874 | JGI IMG/M metagenome (GOLD analysis project Ga0182741, IMG submission 128874) | Enriched Organic Plus compost microbial communities from Emeryville, California, USA - eDNA 5th pass 37_C BE-Lig OP (version 2) (version 2) ...
ACGGCCATTTGTCATGGCCGGGCTCGTCCCGGCTATCCACGTCTTGCTTGGAGGTTGATGCTCCAGACGTGGATGCCCGCGACAAGCGCGGGCATGACGAACGTCAATCGAGCTGCGTCGGCGTCCGTTCTTTTCGTTTTCGTGGCAAACGCGGGAGTCCCCGTTCCTGTGCCCGGACGCGATGCAGCTCGTAGTGATGCATCGCTGCTCCGGGGCCGCGCCACGCGCCGGTACAAGCGATCGAGGGGTTGAAGTTGCGTGCCGGTGCCCATGGAGGTTAACCACGCTTGGTACTTTCAGCGCCAGCGCCCCGGATCAGCGCCGCACCGCTGCGCGCTGCGTCGCATCCGGGGCACAGCGTGCGGAAGCCAACGGCCATTTGTCATGGCCGGGCTCCGTCCCGGCCATTCACGTCTTGCTTGCAGAACGACGCTCAAGACGTGGATGCCCGCGACAAGCGCGGGCATGACGGGTGCGAATGTGGCTGCGTTGTTGCCCAATGCGTCAGTGGAGTGAGAATCGAAAGCGTCGCCCGGTCCGATGCCGCGGACGCGATGCAGCGCGCAATGATACATGGGGGAGGAGCTCACCGGCCCTCCTAGACCCTCGCTCCCCTCGCACCCGAAGCGGGGACCCACCCCTACCGCAAATTCCGCTCCAGCCCATTGTGAATCGCCGTCGCGGCGATGGCGCCGTGGCCGGTGGCGACGGCGATCTGGTGCAGGTCGGTGGTAACGTCGCCGGCGGCGTAGAGGCCCGGCACCGCGGTCGCCTGCTTGTCGTCGATCGCGAGCCGCCCGTCCGCCGTCGCGGCGGCGCCGAGCGCGACGGCGAGGTCCGAGCGCACCCTGGCGCCGAGCGCCGGGTAGAGCACGTCGACCCGCGCGCGGGTGCCGCCGCGCAGCAGCACCTCGACCGTGTCTCCGGCGGTTTCGACGTCCTCGGCCTGGTCCGCCACGTCCACGCCGAGGCGTTTCAGGTCCTCGCACGTCTTCCCGTCTTCTTCCGGTGGATCCAACGGGAACACCACGACGGTCTTCGAGTAGCTGCGCAGGAACAGCGCCTTGCTCGCCGCGCGGGAAAGGGGCCCAAGCACGCCGATCGTGCGGTCCAGCGCTTCGTAGGCGTCGCAGATCGGACAGAAGCGGACCCGGCCCTGCGCGATGCTCTTCTGCAGGCCCGGCATGTCCGGCTTGTCGTCGACGATCCCGGTCGCGATCAGCACCGTGCGCACCGCGATGCGCGCCTCGCCGGTCTCGGCCACGAACAGATTTCCTTCGCGCGCCAAGGCCTTGACCCGGCCCTGCGCAAGCCCGGCGCCGTAGCGCCGGGCCTGTTCGCGCAGGGTGGACAGCAGGGCGTGGCCCGAAATGCCGCCCGGAAAGCCCGGGTAATTGTGGCTTTCCGGGATCAGCGCGGCGCGGCTCGCGCCGGAATCGACCACCACCACGTCGCGCCGAAAGCGCGCGAGATAGAGCGCGGCGGTGAGCCCGGCCGGCCCGCCGCCGACCACCAGACAGTCGAGCGGCGTCATCGCATTCCGTCCCGCTTGCATCGATGCATCGGACGGAAACGGCCGGCGGCCGTTTTGGTTTCGGCGCTTCGCGGCTTAGCCGGAGGCACGCTGGTAGAGCTTCGCCGCCATCTCGTAGATCTCCTCCGGATGGTATTCCGGCACGAAGGCTTCCGAGGCGGCGTCGAGCGGCATGTAGTCGCCGCCCTGCGGCGGGCCGTCGACCACTTCGAGCGGGCCGGAACCGTCGAGCGCCATGCCGTTCCACACTGAGCGGATCTCGCCGTAATCCTCCGGGCTGAAGCGGTAAAGCTGGCGGTGCAGGCCGCGATCCATGAATGGCCGCGATTCCGGCAGATCGACATTCTCGATCTTCGGGATCGGCAGCATCTTCTTCATCTCGACGCCGGTGAGCTGCTCCAGCGCCAGCGCGTAGGAATGCGCGTGCACGCCGCCGCGCACGAACAGGTATCCCAACATCTGCCGCGCCGACGGGTTGTCGGTCATCTCGTAGACGCGCAGCTTCTGCGTCCGTGCGCCGTTCTCCAGGAAGAAATTGTGCAGCAGATCCAGGATCAGGTTGCCGGAGTTGAAGACGTAATCCCCGCGCCACGGCTGTCCCATAGAATTGGCCGCCATGATGCCGTGACCGGCGACGATATGATGGTGGCTGATGCGCGCGTCCTTGAAAGCCTGCTTGTAGCTGGCGGTCCCGCCGGCGGGATCGCCGTCGTTGGGAATACCGTTCAGCAGCGAATTCACCGCGGCGGCGACGAGCTCGATATGGCCCAGTTCCTCGGTCGCGATGTTGGCGATGAGGGCATAGTACTGCCGCAACTTTTCCCGGCCGCGAAAGTTGAAGGACTGGTACATGTAGTTCATCAGCGTCGACATTTCGCCGAAGCGACCGCCCATCAGCTCCTGCACCGCAGCGGCAGCGTTGGGGTCGGGATCCTTCGGAACCGGCATGTCGATCTGCAGCTTGTCGATGCGCAGAAACATCGTGGCCTCCTGTTCTGATGGAGCCCCGGGAAAAATTCTGCGGTGGGGGCGGGGACAAGTGAAATATGTTCTTCCGAACGACCCGATAGGCTTCGGTTATCGATGCTCAACGGTCTGTCCCTGCGAGACCTCGAATACGTGATCGCGGTGGCCGATCTCGGTCATTTCGGCCGCGCGGCCCAGCGCTGCGCGGTGTCGCAGCCGGCCCTCAGCGCGCAGATCGCCAAGCTCGAAGATACCCTTGGCATCGTCCTGTTCGAGCGCTCGCGCCGCGGCGTCTTCGTCACCCCGCCGGCCCAGGCCATCATTCTGCAGGCGCGCCGTACCGTCGCCGAGGCGCGCCGCCTGCTCGAACTGGCCCATTCCCAGGCCGGCGAACTGTCCGGCGAATTGCATCTCTGGTCGATCGCGACGCTCGGGCCCTATCTCATCCCGCACGTGCTGAAGCCGCTGCGCACGCGTTTCCCGCGTCTTGAATTGATCATCGGCGAGGGCCTCACCGATCACATCCTCGAAGGCCTCGCCAGCGGCGACATCGATGCCGCCTTTCTCTCGCTGCCGGTGCCGGAGGATGGGCTGGCCGTGGAGCATCTGTTCTTCGAGCCGTTCATCGTCGCCCATCCGCCTGACCATCCGCTGGCGGACGCGCACCCGCTCACCGTCGAGCGTTTGCGCGGCGACGATCTGCTGCTGCTCGACGAGGGCCATTGCCTGCACGATCAGGCCTTGCGCCTGTGCGGCTCCGCCTCGCGCGTGCTGCGCCATGCCGGCAGCCTGGAGACGGTTCGTCACCTCATCGCCGCGGGAGCCGGCTATTCGATCCTCCCCGCGCTCGCGGTCGGCGAGCACAACAGCCTGGCGGATCTGATTACTTACGCGCTCTTCGCGGAGCCCGGGATCGGCCGCCGCATCGCGCTGGTCTGGCGCTGCAGCGATCCGCGCGCGGTGCATTTCGTCGCGCTCGCCGACGTCATTCGCGGCAACGCCACGTTGACCGCGCTGCTCAGCCGTGCCTGCGGTCCTGTCGTGGAAGCTGCGGCAGCGAACGGCGGAAGTCGGCCATGACCTCGGCCACCACCTCTGTCATCGGCACCGGACGGCCGAAATAATAGCCCTGGGCCAGGTCGCAGCCGCAAGCGCGCAGGAACGCGGCCTGCCGTTCCGTCTCCACCCCCTCGGCGGTGATCTTCATGTTCAGGGAATGGCCCATGCCGATCACGGTGTTGATGATCTTCTCCACCTGGCCGTCGCCGGCGTCGAAGGCGCGCATGAACGCCCCGTCAAGCTTGAGCTTCTCGAACGGGAACCGCCACAAATAGCTGAGGCTGGAATAGCCGGTGCCGAAATCGTCCATCACGATCGCGACGCCGCGCGCACGCAGCCGGACCAGCTCGGCCATCACCGCGGCCGTATCGCTGAGCAGCAGGCTTTCCGTGATCTCCAGTTCCAGCCGCCGCGGATCCAGTCCCGAGGCGGCCAGCGCTTCGCCGACGACGGTGGAAATGCGGCCGTCGTTGAACTGCGCGGGCGACAGGTTCACCGCCACGGTGAGGTGACCGGGCCATGTGGCCGCGGCCTTGCAGCTTTCGTTGATCACCCAGCGGCCGATGGCGCCGATCAGTCCGAGATCTTCGGCGAGAGGAATGAAGGTCGCCGGCGGCACGTAGCGGCCGTCCGCGCCCTTCATGCGCAGCAGCGCCTCGAAGCCGACAAGCCGTTCGTCCTGCAAGCGGACGAGCGGCTGGAAGTGGAGTTCGAGCGTGTTCTCGGCGATGGCCCGTCGCAGCTGCTGTTCCAGCCGCAGCCGTTCCTTCAGCATCGCGTCCATTTCGGGCGTGAACATGCGGATGCCGTCGCCACCCTCGGCCTTGCCGCGATAGAGCGCGATATCGGCGCAGCGCATGACGGACGGGCCGTCCCGGCCGTCGCGCGGCGCCAAAGCCACGCCGATTGTGGTGCGAACGGCAAGGTCGTGTCCGTGCAGGGCGACCGGAGCGTCGAGCGCATCCTTGATGGTGCGGGCGAAGGCTTCCGCCTCCGCGGTCTCGGTGAGCTTCAACTGGAGGACCGCGAATTCGTCGCCGCCCAGATGCGCGATGAGCCTGTCTTCCCCCGGCAGCGCGCGCAGCCGCTCGGCGATCGTTTGGATCAGCCGGTTGCCGGCCTCGTGGCCGGCCGTGTCGTTGATGTCCTTCAGCCGGTCGAGATCGATGTGGTGCAGCGCCAGCATCCGCCCCAGCGGCAGCGCTTCGATCTCCCGTTGCAGCGCCTGGATCAGGCGGTTGCGGTTCGGCAGCCGTGTCAGCGCGTCGTGGCCGGCGAGAAACCGGATCTGCTCGTCCGCGCGCTGCTTTTCCTTCGTGCGCGCATAGAGGGCGGCGGCCGGGATGCCGAAGGCCAGCAGCGCCAGCACGCTCAGCGCCGCGGCCGTTCGCATGAAAATGGCGCGGAAATCCCGGTACTGTTCCGTCTGGTCGACGTAAGCCTCGACCACCGCGACGGTCCGTCCGTCGACTACGACGGGAACGTAAGCTTCAGCGTAGTAAAGGGGGCGCTGCGGCGGCTGGCCCTCTTTGGCGAACACGACCGGCTGGCCCGAGGCGAGCGCACGCGCCGCCGCCGGATTGTGCTGCGCCAGGCGCTCGCTTCCGGCCATGACGATGTCGCCGCCATCCGCGACGAGGCGCTCGCGTCCCGTCGCGTCGAAGATGCGGAAGCGGAAGACGTGTCCGATCGTCTGCGCCCGTTCCAGGAACCGCCGGCTGGATTCCGACAGGGGCGCGCCGTTGGCGACCGCCTCGAGATCGAGGACATTTGCCGCGATGGAGCGGGCCCAGATCTGGCCGGCAGCCGCCGCGTCGCGCTGCATCAACGCGTCGACCGACCAGCGGGCGATCAGGACCGCCCCGGTCGTCAATGCGACGAGAACGAGGGCGAACAACAGAACGTGGCGGCCCGGCGGGTGCATGCCGACGATATTGACGGCAGAATCCTTTGCCGCCAGTTGCTTCGGCCGTGCGCGATGCCTCGCGGGCGCCGGATTTGCGTATTCGGCCCGTAAATGCGAAGCGGGGTTAACGACTCCCTAATCGAATCATTCCAGTCTGCGCGACGGACGGAGGTGCGCGATGGGCTTGGCCGTGATGATCGCGGGTCTCGCGGTGTTCCTCGGAACGCATGTCTTCACGACGCGTCGCGAGGCGCGGGCGGCGCTGATCGCGCGGCTCGGGGAGGGGCCGTACAAGCTCCTCTATTCCCTGGTGGCGGCGCTCGGCCTCGTGCTGATCGGCTACGGCTACGGCGATTATCGCGCCAACGACTGGATCGCGGTCTGGGAGCCGCCGGCCTGGACGCGCCACGTCGCCGTGCTGCTGATGTGGCCGGCCGTCATCGCCATCCTCGCCGCCTATCTGCCCGGGCGGATCAAGGCGACGCTGAAACACCCCATGCTCGTCGGCGTGAAGCTGTGGGCCTTCGCGCACCTGATCGCGAATGGCGATCTCGGCTCGATCGTCCTGTTCGGATCCATCCTGGCCTGGGCCGTGTTCGACCGCATCGCCGTCAAGCGCCGCGGCGATCCCTTGCCCGTCGCCCGCGCCGGCGCCTGGAAGAACGATCTGCTCGCGGTCGTGGCCGGGACGATCCTCTATCTGGCGCTGGGCCTTGTCTTCCATCCGGTGGTGATCGGGGTGCCCGCCTTCGCCGCCCGCGTGGCGCCGCCGCTCTAGCGCCCGCTTTGCCTTCCGTTCGCCATACCGCTATTTTACGGGCTTGGGGACGGGACCGTCGCCGACGCGCCAGCGCGGATCGGTGACAATGGCGTCAAGCCATTGACTTCACGATAGATTGCGGCTTTGTCCGGGTTGGGCGCCCTGGCGTCGAGCGCGGCTGCCGGCGTGAACCCGTCGGATAACTGGAGAGAATGCGCGTGGCCGATATCTTCCATGAAGTCGACGAGGAGGTTCGCCGGGAACGGCTCAAGAAGATTTGGGACCGCTACGGCGCCGTCATCGTCGGTCTGGCCCTGCTGATCGTCGTCGGCGTGGGCGGCTGGCGCGCCTATCAATGGTGGGAAGCGCAGCGCGCCGCCGAATCCGGCGCCGCCTTCGAGGCGGCCGTCACGCTCGCGGAGGAGGGGAAGCACGCCGAGGCCCGCGCCGCCTTCGACCAGCTCGCTGCCGAGGGCACCGCCGGCTACCGCCTGCTGGCGCGCTTCCGTGCCGCAGCGGAACTCGCTGCGACCGACAAGCCGGAAGCCGCCAAGGCCTACGACGCGCTCGCCGCCGACGGTTCGCTCGGCAGCATATTGCAGGATCTCGCGCGCGTGCGGGCCGGCCTGCTGCTGGTGGATACGGCCGGCTACGACGACATCCGCAATCGCCTGGAACCGCTGAGCGGCGCGGATCGGCCCTTCCGCCACACCGCGCGCGAACTGCTGGCGCTGTCGGCCTGGCGCGCGGGCGACGCGGAGGCCACGCGGCGCTGGGGTGAAATGGTGACGCAAGATCCCGAGTCGCCGGCGGGATTGCGGAGCCGAATTGAAATGCTGCTGGCGCTCGCCGGCGATTCCGCGAAAAGCTGAGCGGGAGGGGTCGATGAACGCGTTCCGGATCGTGGTGATGCTCGCCGCTGCCTTGACCTTGGCGGCGTGCGAGAGCTTTGACCCCGACAAGCTCAATCCGTTCGGCGAGCGTGAGACGCCGCTGCCCGGCGAGCGGCGGCCGGTGTTCCCTGAAGGCGTCCCCGGCGTGGCCCAGGGCGTGCCGCCGGAACTGATCCGGGGGAATCAGCAGCAGGCGGCCGAAGGGGAGCCTGCCACGGCCGCCGCGGCGGGTGCCGAGGCCTCGTCCATCGCCACGGAAGAACCCGCCGCGCAGCCGGCTCCGGCCAAGCCGAAGCCGAAGCGCTCGGCAGCCCGCCCCAGGCCGCAGGCTCCGGCCCAGCCCCGTACTCAGCAGCCCGCGCAGCAGGCCGCGCCCACGCAGCAGCAGGACGCGGCTTGGCCCGATCCGCCGCCGCCCCAGGCGCAGCCGTCCGCGCAGTCGCCCTGGCCGGATCAGGGCGGTCAGCCGGCATCCTCGGGGGGATGGGCTCCGCCGCCGCCGCCACCTCCGACGGCCTGGCCCGATCCGCCGCCGGCGGGTGGCCAGCCGGCCCGATAGTCTCTTCGTGTATCGGCCGCGTTTCGCGTCGCGGCCGGTGCCGAAAGAATGGACGCTGCCACTGTCATGCCAGGCACCATTGCGATTGTCGGCCGACCGAATGTCGGCAAGTCGACGCTGTTCAACCGGCTGGTCGGCCGCCGCGTCGCTTTGGTCGACGATCAGCCGGGCGTCACGCGCGATCGGCGTGAAGGGGAGGCGCGTCTCGGCGACCTGATCTTCACCGTCGTCGACACGGCCGGGTTCGAGGAAGCCGGGCCCGAAACGCTGTCGGGGCGCATGCGCGCGCAGACCGAAGCAGCCATCGCCGGTGCCGATGCGGTGCTGATGCTGGTCGATGCGCGCACCGGCCTCACGCCGCACGATCATGCTTTTGCCGAGGTCGTTCGCCGTTCGGGCAAACGCACCATCGTCGTCGCCAACAAGAGCGAAGGCCGCGCCGGCGAGGCTGGCGTGCTCGAGGCCTTCGCGCTGGGGCTCGGCGAACCGGTCGCCATTTCCGCCGAGCATGGCGAAGGCATGAGCGACCTCTATGACGCGTTGCGCGCCGTATTGCCCGAGCCGCCCGCCGCCGACGACGAGGCGGAAGACGAGACGGCCGCCGACGGCCCGCCGCGGCCGATCAAGCTTGCGATCATCGGTCGTCCGAATGCCGGCAAGTCCACGCTGATCAATCGGTTGCTCGGTGAAGATCGCCTCGTCACCGGTCCGGAGGCTGGGATCACGCGCGATTCCATCGCCGTCGACCTGGAATGGCAGGGGCGCGCCTTCGAAGTCTACGACACCGCGGGGTTGCGCCGCCGCTCCCGCGTGGAAGCAAAGCTGGAAAAGCTGTCCGTCGCGGAAACGCTCCGCGCCATCCGTTTTGCCGAAGCCGTCGTCGTGTTGATGGATGCGGAGCGGCCGTTCGAAGAGCAGGACCTGCGGATCTGCGATCTGGTCGTCCGGGAAGGTCGCGCGATCGTGCTCGCGATCAACAAATGGGATCTCGCCGAGCGCAAGCCCGGTGCGATCAGCAAACTGCGCGAGCAGGCTGAACACTGGCTGCCGCAGATCCGTGGCGTCCCCTTCGTGGTCGTCTCCGGTCTCACGGGCGAAGGTCTCGACCGCCTGATGCAGGCGGTGCTCGACGCCGACGCGGTTTGGAACCGGCGCGTCCCGACCAACGCGCTCAACCGTTGGCTCGAACAGGCCCTGGCCGCGCACCCGCCGCCGGCCGTGTCCGGCCGCCGCATCCGCATCAACTACATCACGCAGGCGAAGGCGCGTCCGCCGACCTTCGTGCTGTTCTGCACCCGCGCCGACGCCATCCCCGAATCCTACCAGCGTTATCTGGTCAACGGGCTGCGCGATGCGTTCGATTTGCCGGGCACGCCGATCCGCCTCACGCTGCGCGAGAAGAACAATCCTTACGCGCCGCGCAAATGACGGGGCTGGCTGTCAAGCGGGGCTGCGGAAGCTGAGCAGCTTCTTGGTCGGATAGTCGAACAGCTTTCCGCTTTCTTCGAAGCTCGGCAGACACAGTTCGAGGATTCGCTCGGCGACCTGCTCGGGTGTGTCCAGCGTTTCCGGATCTTCGCCGGGCATGGCCTGGGCCCGCATCTTGGTGCGGATGGGCCCCGGATTGAACAGATTGACCTTCACCCGCGTGGTCGCCGTTTCGGCGGCATAGGTGCGTGCCAGCACATCCAGCGCGGCCTTCGACACCGCATAGGGCCCCCAATAGGCGAGCGCCTTCGTTGCCGCGCCCGAGCTCACGAACACGGCGCGGCCGGCGGGGGCGGCGCGCAGCAGCGGATCCATCGCGCGGATGAGCCGCCAATTGGCGGTGACATTGACCGCGAACACGTCGTCCCAGGTCTTCGGATCGACATGCCCCAACGGCGAGAGAACGCCGAGCACGCCGGCGTTGCCGACCAGAACGTCCAGCCGGCCGTAGCGCTCGTAGAGCGCGCCGCCGAGACGGTCGATCGCATCGTAATCTTTGAGATCGGCGGGAACGAGCGTCGCCGAGCCGCCTTCGCGCCGGATCGCGTCATCCAGTTCCTCGAGACCGCCGACCGTGCGCGCGACCGCGACGACGTGGGCGCCCGCTTTGGCGAGGGCGAGCGCGGTGGCGGCCCCGATGCCGCGCGAGGCGCCGGTGACGAGAGCGATACGGTCGGCGAGGGGAGCAGGCATGGCGATCCTTGAAGTCGTGTGGGCGGCGTCGCTGGGGCGAACGTCTGCCCCTTTCTAGAGCCATCGGCGGCTGGGACAAGCCCAGTGGGCGTCACGGCTCAGAGTTGGCGATGGACGATGTCGGCGAGCAGATAGGGCCCGAGGCCCCAGACGGCCGTCCACAGCGCGGCGCCAATGGCGTTGGCGACCAGGAAACGGGGCCACGGCATCGACACGGACCCGGCAATCACACCGTTGAGCTGCCGCAGCAGCACGACGAACCGCGCCGACAGTACGATCCACGCGCCTTTCTCGCGGAACAGCCGCTCCATCGTGGCAAGCCGGTCGCTCGTCAGGCCGACGCGCGGTCCATGTTTCTGCAAAAGCGGGCGGCCACCGAGGCGCCCGATCAGGTAGCCGGTGCTGTCTCCCAGCACGGCACCCGCCCAGACCGCCAAAAGCGCCTGCGCAATCGACACGTCGCCCTTCGCTGCGAGCGCGCTAATCGCGATCAGCGCGCTTTCGCCGGGAAGCGGTGCACCAAGGGATTCGAAATAGACGATGACGAAGACCGCGATCACGCCATAAGCGACGATACCGGCCTCGAGCGCGGCCAAACCGTGATGGACCGCGTTCATGCTGGGTTGCCGGCAGGTCGCCGCCGGGCCGTCGGGCGCGGCGGCAAGCAGGCGGCGCTCATTGCGTCAGCTGGCTTCCGCCAGCAGCGAGAGCTGCCGCGGCCGCGGGGCCTCCGC
>Ga0182741_1006217_pt1 | contig 10590 bp, 6 predicted proteins | sample eDN5th37CBELigOP_FD_128874 | JGI IMG/M metagenome (GOLD analysis project Ga0182741, IMG submission 128874) | Enriched Organic Plus compost microbial communities from Emeryville, California, USA - eDNA 5th pass 37_C BE-Lig OP (version 2) (version 2) ...
ATCTGGCATCGTCGCTCATCGAGCACGGCGCCATCGAGACCACCGAGGCCAAGGCCAAGGAGCTTCGTCCCTTCGTGGAGAAGCTCATCACCAAGGCGAAGTCGGGCACGCTCCACGCGCGCCGGCTCGCTGGGCGCCATGTACAGAAGCGCTCCACCGCCGACAAGCTCTTTCAGGAGGTGGGTCCCCGCTTCGCCAAGCGTCCTGGCGGATACACCCGCATCCTCAAGACCGGGCACCGCAAGGGCGACGGCGCCGAGATGGCGCGCATTGAACTGATCGAGGGCTGACCATGCAGAGTAAACGCTGTCACGTGTGCGGAAAGGGCGTCACCTTCGGGAACAACGTCTCGCACGCGAACAACAAGACCCGCCGCGTCTGGAAGCCGAACCTGCAGGTCGCGCGCATCCTCATCGACGGCAAGGTCACCAAGGTCAAGGTCTGCACCCGCTGCCTCAATGCCGGGAAGATCGAACGGGCCCCGCGAGGGAGGCAGGTGGCGTGAAGCCCGTTGCGGGAGATCGAGCTCGTGTCACTGGAAGGGGAGCTGCAGGGCTCCCCTTTTGCTGCCCGGCTGCCGGCCACGCGCCGGCAGAGGCGTTGAGGAGCTGACGCGATGCCCACGGCACTGATCACCGGCATCACCGGTCAGGATGGCTCGTATCTGGCCGAGCTCCTCCTGGAGAAGGGCTATCGCGTGGTGGGCGTGGTGCGGCGCAGTTCCACCACTCCGTACGAGCGCATCGGACATCTGGTGGACCGCATCGAGCTGGTCTCCGCCGACCTCCTCGACCAGCACTCGCTCGTGGAGGCGATGTCCTACTGCTCGCCCGACGAGGTCTACAACCTCGCCGCGCAGAGCTTCGTCCAGACCTCGTGGACGCAGCCCGTGCTCACCGGCGAGTTCACCGGTCTGGGGGTGACGCGCGCGCTCGAAGCCGTGCGCAAGGCGGCGCCGAAGGCGCGCTTCTACCAGGCCAGCTCGAGCGAGATGTTCGGGAAGGTGGTGGAGTCGCCGCAGCGCGAGAGCACGCCCTTCTACCCGCGGAGCCCGTACGGCGTGGCCAAGGTGTACGGCCACTGGATAACCGTGAACTACCGCGAGAGCTACGAGATGTTCGCGGTCTCCGGAATCCTCTTCAATCACGAAAGCCCCCGCCGCGGTCTCGAGTTCGTCACCCGGAAGGTCACCGATGCCGCGGCACGCATCAGGCTCGGCCTCGCGCGCGAGGTGCGGCTCGGCAACCTGGATGCCCGCCGCGACTGGGGCTTCGCCGGCGACTACGTCGAGGCGATGTGGCGCATGCTGCAGCAGGACGAGCCCGACGACTACGTGATCGGCACGGGGAAGACCTGGTCCGTGCGCGATCTCTGCAAGGTCGCCTTCGACGCGGTGGGGCTCGACTATCGCGAGTTCGTCGTCCAGGATGAGCGCTTCTTCCGCCCCGCGGAGGTGGACCTCCTGGTGGCCGACCCGACCAGGGCACACGAGCGGCTGGGCTGGACGCCCAAGGTATCCTTCTCCCAGCTCATCTCGATGATGGTGGACGCCGACCTCGAGCGCCACCGCAAGCGAGTGTAGCGCCTTGCGGGCGCTGGTCACCGGAGCGGGCGGGTTCGTGGGGCGTTGGCTCTGCGGGGCGCTCATCCGTCAGGGGTGGGAAGTCTACGGAGCGCGGCTCGACGCCGACGCGGCGGCGGGGCGCGCGCCCGGTACGACGCCCGGTACGACGCCCGGTACGTCGGCCGAGGAGCTCGGCGCCACGCACTGGCTCTCCTGCGACGTGACCAGCCATGCCGACATCGCCCGTGCGCTCGACGCGTCCACGCCGGATGCGATCTTCCACCTCGCGGGAGTCTCGTATCTGCCGGATGCGGGGAGCGACCCGGCGGCGGCGCTGGCGGTGAATACCGTTTCCGCGGCGCGCCTCCTCGCACAGCTTCGCCAGCGCAAGCGCGCGGGCGTGCTCGATCCGGTCGTCGTGATCGTGGGAAGCGGCGAGCAGTACGGGGCGCACGCTCCAGAGGAGCAGCCACTTCCCGAGAGCGCCAGCCAGCGCCCCGCGAACGTGTATGCGGCCTCCAAGGCGGCGCAGGAGGTGATCGCGCTGCAGGCCTTCCGTGCCGACGGGGTGAGAGTCGTGGCTACCCGACCGTTCAACCACAGCGGGGCGGGGCAGTCATCGCGTTTCGTGCTCCCGGCTTTCGCGCGCCGCGCGCTCGCGCTCCGCGAGAGCCCCGGCGCGGTGCTCCCGGTGGGCAACACTTCACCCATCCGCGACTTTCTCCACGTCGCCGACGTGGTGCGCGCCTACATCCTGCTCGCCGAGCATGGCGAGGCCGGCGAGGTCTATAATATCGCCAGCGGGCAGGGAGTGACGATCGGCGAGCTGGCCGCCAGAATCCTCGCTATGGCTGGCGCGGATGCTAGTTTGGAGAGCGATCCCTCGCTCGTCCGTCCCGTGGACGTCCCGATCCTGGTGGGCGACCCCGCCAGGTTGAAGGAGACGACCGGTTGGTCGGCCGAGCATTCACTGGACACAATCATCGAAGACGTGATACGTGCCACGGCGCACTGACATCCAACGCGTGCTCCTGATCGGCTCCGGACCGATCGTCATCGGCCAGGCGGCCGAATTCGATTACTCGGGCACGCAGGCGGCGAAGGCTTTGCGGGAGGACGGTTACGAGGTGATCCTCGTGAACTCCAATCCCGCCACCATCATGACCGATCCGGAGTTCGCCGACCGCACCTACATAGAGCCGGTAACTCCCGACGTGGTGGCGCAGGTCATCGAGCGCGAGCGACCGGACGCGCTCCTCCCCACCATGGGCGGCCAGACGGCGCTCAACGTGGCCATGGCGCTCTCCGAGCGCGGAGTGCTCGAGAAGTTCGGCGTGGAGCTGATCGGCGCCGACGCGCGGGCGATCCAGCTCGCCGAGGACCGCGAGCTCTTCGCCGAGGCGATGAAGCGGATCGGTCTCAAGATCGCGACCGGCGGGATCGCGCGAAGCTGGGACGACGCGGTAGCGCTCAGCGACATGATCGGCTTTCCGGCCATCATCAGGCCCTCCTTCACGCTCGGCGGCTCCGGCGGCGGCGTGGCGTACAACCGCGACGAGTACGAGGACATCGTTCGCCGCGGCCTCGAGCTCTCGCCGGTGAACCAGGTGCTCATCGAGCGGAGCGTCCTGGGGTGGAAGGAGTTCGAACTCGAGGTGATGCGCGATCAGGCGGACAACGTGGTGATCGTGTGCTCCATCGAGAACATCGACCCCATGGGCGTGCACACCGGCGACTCCATAACGGTCGCTCCCGCCATGACGCTCACCGACCGCGAGTACCAGGCGATGCGCGATGCATCGGTCGCGATCATCCGCGAGATCGGCGTCGCCGCGGGCGGGTGCAACATCCAGTTCGCCGTGAACCCGGCCGACGGCGAGATGCTCGTGATCGAGATGAATCCGCGCGTCTCGCGCTCGTCGGCGCTCGCATCCAAGGCGACCGGCTTCCCGATAGCGCGCATCGGCACCAAGCTCGCCGTGGGTTACAACCTCGACGAGATCGTCAACGACATCACGAAGACCACACCCGCCTCCTTCGAGCCGGTGCTGGACTACGTGGTGGTGAAGTGTCCGCGCTTCGCCTTCGAGAAGTTCGCGGCGGCGAACCCGGGGCTCACCACGCAGATGAAGTCCGTGGGCGAGTCGATGGCCATAGGACGCACCTTCAAGGAGGCGCTCCAGAAGGGGCTGCGCGCGCTGGAGACGGGGAGGAGCGGCTGGGTGACGGGGCAGACCCTCGCCGACGACCGCCTGGCCGACGACTCGCTGGAGACGCTGCGCGGTGCGCTGAGGCAGCCCACGCCGGAGCGCATCTTCCAGGTGAAGCACGCCTTCCTGCGCGGACTGACGGTGGACGAAGTGCACGAGCTCACGCACATCGACCCCTGGTTCCTCTCGCAGATGTACTCGCTCGTGGAGGAGGAGCGAGCGTACGCCGCGCTCCCCGAGGTCGACGAACGCGCGATGCGGCGGATGAAGCGCCGCGGCTTCTCCGACCGCCAGCTCGGCGCGCTTCGCGGCGAGACCGAGCAGGAGGCGAGGGAACGCCGCTGGGCGCTCGGTGTGCGGCCGGTCTACAAGATGGTGGACACCTGCGCCGGAGAGTTCCCCTCCGCCACGCCGTATCTCTACAGCTCGTACGACGAGGAGAGCGAGGCGCCTCCGTCGGGCCGAGAGCCGGTGATCATCCTGGGGAGCGGCCCCAATCGGATCGGGCAGGGAGTGGAGTTCGACTACTGCTGCGTGCGCGCCGCGCTGGCGCTCCGCCAGCAGGGGTACGAGACGATCATGGTGAACTCCAACCCCGAGACCGTCTCCACCGACTTCGACATCTCCGACAAGCTGTACTTCGAGCCGCTCACGCTCGAGGATGTGCTGGAGATCGTGCACCGCGAGCAACCGCGCGGGGTGATCGTGCAGCTCGGCGGCCAGACGCCGCTCAAGCTCACACGCCCGCTGGAGGCTGCCGGCGTGCAGATCCTCGGCACCCCGCCCGACGCCATCGACATCGCCGAGGACCGCCGCCGCTTCGATGTGATCGCCCGGAAGACGGGAGTGCGGCAGCCGTCCAACGGCACCGCCACCAGCGTGGACGAAGCGGTGCAGGTCGCCGGCGAGGTGGGCTACCCCGTCCTCGTGCGGCCGTCGTACGTGCTGGGCGGCCGCGCCATGCAGATCGTGTACGATGATCAGTCGCTGCGCTCCTACTTCGAATCGGCGGTTCGGGTGTCCGAGGATCGCCCCGTGCTCATAGACCGCTTCCTCGAGGACGCATACGAGGCGGACGTGGACGCGATCAGCGATGGCGAGCGGGTGGTGATCGGCGGCGTGATGCAGCACATCGAGGATGCGGGCATTCACTCGGGCGATTCCGCGTGCGTGCTCCCGCCCTACATAATCGGCGAGGCCGATCTCGGCGTGATGCGCGAGCACACGGCCGCGCTGGCGAAGGCGCTCGGCGTGGTGGGGCTGATCAACGTGCAGTTCGCGGTGAAGGACGGAATCGTATACGTCCTCGAGGTGAACCCGCGCGCCAGCCGGACCATCCCATTCGTCTCCAAGGCGATCGGCGTGCCTCTTGCATCGATCGCAGCCCGTGTGATGCTGGGCGAGTCGCTCGCCTCCATCGGCTTCACGGAGGAGATCGTGCCGCCGTACGTATCGGTCAAGGAGGCCGTCTTTCCGTTCAACAAGTTCCGCGAGGCCGATCCCATCCTCGGACCCGAGATGCGCTCCACGGGCGAGGTCATGGGAATCTCGGACTCCTTCGGGAGCGCCTTCGCGAAGGCGGAGCTGGCGGCCGACAACGGGCTCCCCACCGAGGGCGCGATCTTCGTGACGGTGAACGATTCGGACAAGGATTCCGTGGTGCCGATCGCCCGCCGCTTCCAGGAGATGGGCTTCCGGCTCATGGCCACGGCCGGCACCGCGCGCCACCTGCGCGGGCGTGGGATCCCCGCGGAGCGCGTCTTCAAGGTGCACGAAGGGCGTCCGCACGGCATCGACCTGATCGTGAACGGCCAGGTGAAGCTGCTCATCAACACGCCGATGGGCAAGCACTCGCAGCGCGACGACTACTCGATGCGCCAGGCCGCGGTGGCGCACAGGATCCCGTACACCACCACGCTCTCGGCGGCCAACGCCGCGTGCGACGCGATCCTCGCCATGCGCTTCCGGCCGCCGCGCGTCCGCTCGCTTCAGGAGTGGCACGAGCAGGTGCGCGTCGTATCCACAACCTGAACACGAATCGGAGCGAGCGTCTCACATATGCCGGTACCGTTGCTGGATCTCCGCGCGCAGCACACGCGGATCAGGGAAGAGGTCGTGCGAGCGATGATGGCCGTCGTCGACGATCAGGCGTTCATCCTGGGCGAACCGGTGGCGCGGCTGGAGGAGACGGTCGCGGAGCTCTCCCGCACGCGCTTCGCGATCGGCTGCGCCAGCGGCACCGATGCACTCCTCCTCGCCCTGCGCGCGCTCGACGTCGGCCCGGGTGACGAGGTGGTCACCACCCCCTTCACCTTCTTCGCCACGGCGGGCACGATCCACAACGTGGGAGCGAAGCCGGTGTTCGCCGACATCGAGCCGGAGAGCTTCAACCTCTCCGTGGAGAGCGCGGCGGCGGTGGTGGGGCCGCGAACCAGGGCCGTCATCCCGGTCGACCTCTTCGGCCAGATGGCGCCCATCGAGCGCTTCGCCGCCGAGCTGCCGGAGCTGCCGATCATCGAGGATGCCGCGCAGTCCATCGGCGCCAGCCGCGATGCGGGGGGCGGGCGCTACATGGCGGGCGAGCGCGCCACGATCGGCACTTTCAGCTTCTTCCCCTCCAAGAACCTCGGTGCGTACGGCGACGGGGGGATGATCGTTACCGGCGACGAGTCGCTCGCGACGCGGCTGCGCCGGCTCCGCGTGCACGGCGGCGCGAAGCAGTACTATCACGACGAGGTGGGCTACAACAGTCGCCTCGATGCACTGCAGGCGGCGGTGCTCCTGGCCAAGCTTCCGCATCTGGCCGAGTGGAGCGCGGCGCGCCGCGAGCACGCCGGGTACTACGACAGCGCCTTCGCCGATGTGCCGGAGGTGCGCACGCCGGCCATCCAGGTGGGCAACGAGTCCATCTACAACCAGTACACGCTGCGCGTGGAGCGGCGGGATGCACTGAAGGAGCATCTCACGCGCGAGGGGATCGGGAGCGCCATCTACTACCCCCTTCCGTTGCACCTGCAGCCGTGCTTCGCCTACCTGAGCTACCGCGAGGGGAGTTGCCCGGAAGCGGAGCGCGCCGCACGCGAGGTGATCTCGCTCCCGGTGTACCCGGAGCTCTCGCGCGCGCAGCAGGATCAGGTCATCTCGGCCGTTCTTCGGTTCTACGGCCACTGAGAGCGACCGGCTTAGTGGTTGGCGGCCGGCCGATGCGCCTTCCGGCCGGTTCGTCGGCCGGAAGGTGGAGCCGGGCGCGGTTTTTCATGCGAATAGCGGCCGACCGCCACCGGCGAGGTATTGCCGGCGGACGGCGTGGGTCGTCTATGCCGGGGAAGTTCCTTCGCGGCGTTCACGAGCGGATCGAGGATGAGCATCGCAGCCAGGGGTGAGAGCGGGCCCGCAGCGTCCGCGCCGCGGGATCGCGAGGAGTCGCGCGAGGGCGAACCGGGAGCGGGCGAGCCGGGGGGAGCACTGGGCTACCTCCTCGCGTTCAGGCATAGACGCCTGCTCGTGATCGCGCTTCACGTGGCGATAGTGGCGGCGAGCTACGCGCTCTCCTACGTGTTGCGCTTCGACAACGAATTCCCGCGATCCCACCTGTCGCTCTTCCTGGCGACGCTGACACCGCTGGTGCTCATTCGCGTGGGGGCGTTCATCTACTACCGCCTCTACAGCGGCTGGTGGACGTACGTGGGCGTGCGCGACATGATCGCGCTGCTCAAGGCCGTGGCGGTGAGCAGCGTGATTTTCGCTTCGTACCTCGTTCTCTCCGGTTCCGCCGTCGGCTTTCCGCGGTCGGTGCTGGTGATCGACGCGCTGCTCACGGTGATGCTCATGGGTGGAGTGCGCTTCGGCCTGCGCATCTTCCGCGAGAGCCGGCGCCCCACGACGGCCGCACCACGCCCCAGACGCGTCATGATCATCGGCGCGGGCGATGCCGGCGAGCTTCTCCTGCGCGAGATGCACAACAACCCGCGCCTCGGCTACCTGCCCGTGGGCTTCGTGGACGACGACCCGCGGAAGACCGGCTTCCACATCCACGGCGTCGCGGTGCTCGGTGACACAGATGCGCTGGCGCAGATCGTGGAGAGCCACCCGGTGGACGAGCTGATCATCGCCATCCCATCGGCCTCGCGCGCCCAGATCCAGACGCTCGTGGACCGCTGCCTCGCGCTCAAGCTCCCTTTCAAGATCCTGCCTGCCATCGCCGCCCTCACGGGACACGTGCAGATGAGCCAACTCCGCGCCGTGCGAGTGGAGGACCTGCTCGGCCGCGACCCGGTGGACCTCGATACGTCGCTGATCCGCGCCGACATCGCCGGCCGGCGGGTGCTGATCACCGGCGCGGGCGGCTCCATCGGCTCCGAGCTGGCGCGCCAGGTGGCCAGCTACGGCCCGACCGTGGTGGGCCTTCTCGAGCGCAGCGAGAATCTCCTCTTCCTCGTGGAGCAGGAGCTCCGGCGCGCGCACCCGGAGCTGGAGGTCGTCCCCATCATCTGCGACATCCGGGACCAGAGCGATGTGGAGCGGGTATTCCGCGCGCTGCGCCCGGACATCGTCTATCACGCGGCGGCCTTCAAGCACGTGCCGATGATGGAGCAGCACGTGGCCCAGGCAGTGCACAACAACGTGTTCGGTACGCGGAACGTGGCATCGTCGTCCGCGGCTTTCGGCGCGAAGTTCGTGCTGGTCTCCACCGACAAGGCTGTGAGCCCCAGCAACGTGATGGGCGCGACCAAGCGGCTCGCCGAGCTGATCGTCCTCTCCCTCGACCCAGCGCGCGCGCACCACTTCGTGGCGGTGCGGTTCGGCAACGTGCTGGGGAGCAACGGATCGGTGGTGCCGCTCTTCACGCAGCAGATCGCCGAGGGCGGTCCGGTGACGGTCACGCACCCGGACGTCACGCGCTACTTCATGACCATTCCGGAGGCCGTGCAGCTGGTGCTGCAGGCGTCGGTCCTGGAGGAGGCGCGCAACCGGATCGTCATGCTGGAGATGGGCGAGCCGGTGAAGATCGTCTCGCTCGCGCACAACCTGATCCGCCTCTCCGGGCTCGAGCCCGAGATCGACATACCGATCGTCTTCACCGGCCTGCGCCCGGGCGAGAAGCTTCACGAGCAGCTCACCTCGGACACGGAGGAGACGCTCCCCACCCGCTACGAGAAGATCCGCATAGTGCGCACCGATGCACCGCGGCCGCTCGACCAGGCGATCGAGCAGCTCTGGCACGCCGTCGCCATGCGCGATGAGCGCGGCACCCTTAGACGTCTACAGGAGCTTGTGCCCGAGTTCACCCCGCAGGCCTCGCTCCTGGCCAGCGTTCGCGATCGCATCCCCGCGGCCGAGGAGCGGCGCGCGAGCCGCAGCGCTGGTTGAGGTACGCGTCCGGCCGGATCGGCGCTTTCGCGATGGCTCCCGCGATGGCTCTCGCCGTGGCGCTGGCGCTCGCGGCGACCGTGACGCGGGCCGCCGCCCAGCATCCGCTCGTGGCGCTCCCGCTCGACGACCCCGCCTACCAGCAGCTCGCGGCGCTCGCGCGTGTCGGTTGCGGCGAGGCGCGGGTCTCGGCGTTCCGACCGTTCACAGTGGTGGACATCCGCCGCGCGCTGGGCGCCGCCCATGGCAACGCGCGCTGCGCTGGTCCCGTGCTCGACGACCTCGTCGCGCGTTTCCTTCCGGCGGGGAGCGGCGGCGCTGCCCCGAGCGGCGCGGCCGCCAGCCAGACGGGCGACAGCGCCGGTTTCGACTTCGGCGCGGCGCTGCAGCTGCGCGGCACCTCGCTTCGCAACGGCGAGCTGCGCCCGATCTGGCGCGACGTGCGGCCGACCTCGGAGGGCGATCCGCCGCTGGTCGCGCGCGCTGACCTCCGCCTGTCGTGGAGCGGCGGGTCGAGGATAGCGGCGGTGGTGGATGCCTACGGACAGACCGACCGGCGCAACGATCCCACCATCCGTGCCAGGCGCTTCCGCAGCACCTCGGGAGTCATCGACTTCGCCGAGGCGTACCTGTCGGGTCAGCTCGGACCGGTCGTGCTCTCGGTGGGTCGTGGGCGCGAGGCGTGGCTCGGCGACGCCGGCGATCCGGCGGAGTCGCTGGTGCTCTCCGCCAACGGCCCACCGCTCGACCGGATCCTGCTCGACGCGCAGTGGACGCGCTTCCAGTTCCGCGCGCTCGTGGGATCGGTCGACGATGTCGTGCTTACGCCCGCGCGCGACATGACCGCCGACAGTCTCGGGAGCCAGCGCTGGCACCGGATGCTCATCGGGCACGCGCTCACCTACCGTCCGTCGTCGGCGCTCGAGTTCACCATCGGCGAGACCGGCCTCATTCCGCGCCGCGGAGGCGGGATCGCGCTCGGCTTCGCCAACCCGCTCATGCTCTACCAGGTGACGCAGAACGATGCTTCGCCCGGGGCGGGGCGCGATGGAGGAGTCAACCTCACCGCCTTCGGCTCCGTGCGCGCCGCGCTCGGCCCCGCGGCGCTGCAGGGCGACCTGGTCATCGACGACGTCCAGATCGACTCGAAGGATCGCGACGTCTTCCCGGACATGATCGGGTGGAACGTGGTCGGTTCGGTCGCGCTGCCGCTCCAGCTTCCCGCGAGCGTGGCGCTGCAGTACCGGCGTACCGGCAGCTTCACCTATCTGAGCTGGTCGTACGCGAACGGTTGGCAGCAGTATGGCCAGCCGATCGGCTCCGAGCTCGGCCCCGACGCCGATCTCGCGCGGCTCTCGGCGGAAGTCTGGCCCTCGGGGAGGCTGCGCCTTTCGGCGGGCGCATCGCGCTGGCGGCGGGGCGCCAAACGGATCGATGCGCGCCCGG
>Ga0182741_1006219_pt1 | contig 10588 bp, 7 predicted proteins | sample eDN5th37CBELigOP_FD_128874 | JGI IMG/M metagenome (GOLD analysis project Ga0182741, IMG submission 128874) | Enriched Organic Plus compost microbial communities from Emeryville, California, USA - eDNA 5th pass 37_C BE-Lig OP (version 2) (version 2) ...
ACTCCGCTCAAGGTCAGCGAGCAGTTCCAGCCAGTACTGGTGATGCCGAAAACACCGGGTTTGACGACATCAGACAAGAGCAAGACCGCGGTGGTGATCTCAACTTCCAAGTCGGCAACCAAGAGTCAACAGCATCCATTCCAGCAGCAGCAGCAACAACAATGGATCCTGACAGATACGATGCCGGCACTGGTAGGCACTTGCCAGAGCCTCGAGAAGGACTACTTTAGACTGACCGCGGCACCTGATCCAGCTACTGTCCGACCAGAGGGCGTGCTGAGACAGGCCCTACCGCACGTGCTCCGAGAGTGGAAGCTCGGACATCACGACTACAACTGGTTCTGCTCACAAGTCAAGGCCATCCGACAGGACATGCATCTGCAGCGGATACGCAACGGCTTCACTGTGCTCGTGTATGAGTACCACGCGGATGCCGCAATTCAGGTGGGTGACCTCGGAGAACTCCAGCAGTGCCTCGCCCAGCTCATTCAGTTGTATGACTTTGCCGACTCCAAACTCAACTCACCGGCAGCCGACTCACTCGATAAGAAGGAGCGGAAGCTGTACAATCGCATGCTCAAACACAACGAAAAGTATCGCGCGTATGCAGTTGTTCTAGAGTCCTCAACACAGCGTGGGAAGGCCTCACTCAGCGGCGCGCTCTCATCAGATTCTTTAGGCAATGCAACGAGTGAGACTAGTTCAGGAACGCAGACGGCCCGTGCCTCAGGCAGTTCCCTGCAATCCACTGCGGGTCTATCTGAAAGCAAGGCAAAATCACTCTCACCTATGGACATGGCGATGACCATTCGGCGCGCGTTGGAATTGGGGAACTACGTTCACTTCTTTAGGTGTTACAGGGCTGCGAAGCCTATCATGCGCAAGCTCTTGTCGCTGACATTCCTTGAGTCCTGGAGGCTGCGAGCCATGACCTTACTCTTTGCTGCGTACCGACCGACGGTACCTGCTGAGTGGGCCGCGCATCAACTCGCGTTCGATGCCGACGTAGCCTTGGAGATCGAAATCGAACATGGGACTTGGGAGGGTGATGAAAACGAGGATGACGAGGGTCGAGCAAGTGGCGAACCCATCGAAACTAAGAGCGGGGAACGAAAAAGAGGGGTTGACAGGGACGCAACCGAATTCAAACGTGCTGTATTTAACCGATTCTCCGAGTTTCTGAGTAGGTTCGGGATCCAGCTGGAACCTACGCCTGATTTGACCGCAGAGATTGAGCGTGTGAGTGAAAAGGACCCAAAGAAAAAAGCAAGCAAGTCAGAAAAGTCAGAGATTCGTTTGAGACTCAAACGAGAACTTGAGGACAAGAGGACTGACTTGACCAACTACGTCTTGAATGTGCGTGATAACCTAGCAAAGTTTACTGCTTGGCAGGCCGAGCACAACCGAGCCGTAGAGGAGGCACAAATGAGTATATTGCGACCAAATGCGAACACTCCAGCGCCCACCCACGACTCTACCAACAGCAGTACTGGTGTTCATCTCGGCGTTGTACGAAAGGCTGTCTCGGGAGTAGATAACGCACAATCCGACATGAATACTCGTTCGCTCCAAATTGTCAAGCGCCCTATGAGGTAAGTGCGAAGGATCCAAGCGACGCAAGGGGGGAAGAAAAGAGAACGATGTCAATTGATTGATCGATCGATTGATCGAACCACACTGGCTCAATGTACATAGTAAATACAACTTTCCGTGTGAATTAAGCAATGCATTGCAAGCATGCGATATGGTTTATTCGGCATTCTCGAGCATTGCATGGACGGGTCTGGCCACTAAGTGCGAGGTTTGTCACACTTAGTTACCACGCATGATCGAAGCGATCTGGCGATCAATAGGGGAGATGTTGCGGGGGTGACCAATGATGTCGTCAGAACCAGCCCGCACGGGGGCGGTTGCCTCGGAAGAGTAGAAGCGACGGCCCTTCTCACCCATGGTGACGCTGAGCTGGTCGTTGCGGGGAGTTGCTGCAGGAGCATAGTCAGGGACCTGGAACTGATTGGTGTTGTAGTACAACTCAGTTACGGTGGGAGGAACCACGCGAACCGCAACGCTAGGCTGGACCTGGGCAGCACCGTACCACTGAACGCGTGGGTGGGCGTCCACAATCGCAACGCGGCGACGGCGGGTGTCGAGGCGGCTGATGATCACGGGGCTGAGCTTGTGGGTGTTGGCAGCCTTGTTGGCAAACTTGGAGCGTGAAGTGAAAGTGACAGCGTCGGCACTCTTCTTCACCTTTCGGCTCTGGGCAGCAGCGGCCTTCTTCAGAGGCTTCATGTTAGCCCTCTGCTGAGGCTTCTGCTGGCTCTTGTTCTCGACGAGAGCCTTCTCCTGCTGCTCGATCTCAGCCTCGAGCTCGCTCTCGGCGTAGGGGTTCTCCTCCTCGAGGTCAGCGAGCTTCTTGCGGATCATTTCGAACTGGATAAGGGCGGTCTCGTGAACACCGCCACGAGCGTCGAGTTGGGCGGAGCGCATGAGTGCGTCCGTGTTCTTTCGCACACGCTCCTCAGCGCTCTTGTACGAGTTGAGGAACATGCTCTTGAGGCGGTCCAACTGGGAGTTGGGTTCTGCCGCAGCGGGTGCCACAAGGACAGCCGCAGCGCAGAGGACGACAAGCAGCGCAACAAAGACAGCCTTGGGCGACATGTTACTTCTGCGGCGTCTTGTCTAACACCTGAACGACCGGCGATTGTACACAAGTTCGGTTATGTCGAGAGTTCAAGGGACGAGGTTTTCGAAAGAATTTCCAATGAGGACGTTGGCGTAGCGTTAATTTCAAGGGAGATTTGGTGGCACCAAGTTGTACCATAATAGGGATAAAGTGGTATGGCAAAGAGGAGACAAGGAAACGCATGAGATCGAGGCTCTAAGCTCTGAAAAGCAATTTGGTTTGTGACTCCAATCCTTTGTGGGACAAAAATGTCAGACAGAACGCAAATGCACCGCGGTTACACCTAGATATTCATATTCACACTGACCATCATTATGCAATGGAACGAGTCCTCCACTCGGGCATTCACTACGCGGTGCATTATTCCCCTCGAAATCATCCTGTTTTGCCCATGCGATTTATCCGTCCTGGCCCGGATTCAACATTCCAGATTTTTCCATGTCCGGGCCAGGACGGCTAGCGCTCGAGACACGATTGGAAAGAAAGGTTTCCGCCAGGATAACTCGCGATGGGATGGGTGTAGCAGACGTGAAAATCCTCCACCCCCTTGGTATCGACAAGAAGCATCACTGACATCCATTCCAACCCCGCACATATCCCTATAGGATGACTACTGAGCGAGTTCAATTGAAGAAGTGGAACGCAGTAGGTAAGTCTACACTCTTGCACGCCGGTTCGCTGGGCTGGCGCAGAGTCGCCCGCCTGGCTTCATGTGTTTTCGATTAGACCTCATTGCAGACGCTGATTGAGCCTGGCACATTTACCGCAGCCTCGCGGTAGCACCGAAAAATCCATCTGGATCGATGGCCACCACACGTAGTTGATTCGAGAATGGGATATGTATTGGGTTGGGTCTCCGATTCGGGATGTCCTTGGTATGGATTGAGTTGGGGTGGTACACGAGATCGAATAGTATATCAACTCCTGGCGTATCCTGCGTGCGTGATGCTCATTCCGTGGCTGCCTTCTCGCCTGCCTGCTCATCTAGCCATCTGGTCTTGGGACCGCGAGGTCGAGCTCTGCGCGATTTGCCGCAATCTAAACGTCGAACTGTGCCTGGACTGCCAGCAAGGCAAGTCGCAGACGGATTCCTGCACTATGGTGTGGGGTAAGTGCATGCATGCATTCCATCGACACTGCATTGAGCGTTGGCTCACAGCACGTCGCACCTGTCCGATCGATGATAACGACTGGGAAGAGAAAACGTAATGAAGAGGGCAGAACGGAAAGGCAGGATAGGAAGAGCTAAATGGACAACCAGCATCAACTGTAGAATAGCACGCGCATGCACGGAGCATACGTGATGCAGTGGGGTCCTTGGATGCATCGGAGCCGTTCCTGGCTTGGTAAGGAGAGAGCAGAGAGGGAACATGCAAATGGACGTGGAGGGAAGCAAGGCTGTTTGTTGATCGCGTGTTCGTGTCGTCATGACGGTACTCCCACTGAGGGAGCAGGACTACAGCTAGGTTTAATTCCAACTTGGTCTGAACAAGCTTAGCATGGTTGACGTGACACCGCCTGTTAATCAGCACTAGAGATTCGACCTCTGTATCCTCCACACCTAATTTCAATCATCAATGGTGACGCTAATGTATACATACAACAATATAAATCTCCTCAATGTGAAAAAGAGAGTGGATCTGTATGCCTTATCATAATCTTAATCAGGTGGTATTCATTCGGGTCAAACAAGAGTCAAGTCGAGAGTCATTACGTCTCAGACTACGCTCAGGGTGAGGTAGGGAGTACAACAAATTGCGAGTTAGTATAGCTTGCCATGAGGTTATCGAGCGAATGCGTGATGACTCTTGTGAAGAGAACAAGTAGTTGAACGCCGTGTCTTTGGTTACTGAACAACATGTTGACGCACGAACCTTACCATGCTACGTTTCGCGGCTTCATAATACACGAGAGACTCGTGGTTCGAGTTCTCGACATAACAGCTAAAGACTTCACGTACTGATTGCTGGATACCGCCGAGCTGGCCGCGCCATCGCTGCAGCACAACAGCACCATCATGCTTAAAGAATCCGATGACGTGGGGGTTTACGTCATCTTTGTCAATTCGAGTGGAGTGGCTCTCGACCTCTCGCCAGGCGGAGTCGCTCTTGCTCTCCGCGCTATTGAGGCCACTCCAAAAGGTAAATTCGTCCATCTTCACCGTGCAAGCCTTATCGAATAGTCTTGCGGCGAGAATCGGCGGCACGATCCGATCCTTACCCGCAGCGAGGATCAACACGGGGGGCGAGAGAGCTAGGCATACATGCATCTGTTGCTGCAGGAGTGGGGAGCACGGATCAGCTTTAGTCTCTAGGTGTGGATCCCTTTCATTCTTCTGGTTGTCGGACCAGACCCTCATCCATTCCTCCATGTTCCTCACTGAGTCGAAGAGAACATGCTTCATCTTGCCTCGCAGCCACTTGTTGATGGCGACCGAGTTACTGAAAGCACGGGGTAGATACGTTGATGCAGCCACATCTGGGATATTGGTGAAGGGTGTCTCCAGCACAACGGCGGCGACGGGAGGTGACACACATGTCGGTGCCCGGAAGTTGTCGCACATTAGTGTTCGAGAAATCGGACAGGCCTCCGCCATGGCCGATCGGATGCTCGTCAAGAGTTTAATCAGCAGACAACTGACGCCGGTTCCTAGCGAGTGACCGTGAAGAACAATGCGGCTCGGCGATACTCCTTGCACGTAGACTAACCATTCATAGACCGCGAGTGCATCAGAAACGAGGCCCAACTCACTGGGGGTGCCGAATGGGATCTCTCGAGAGCTTTCGTCTCTCAAGCTAAGCAGCTTTCGGAGCTCATTCTTTGTGGCGGCCGCGAACTTGGCGGCCTCAGCTTCTAGCCATGCTGGCCGCATACGCTCATCCTTAGCTACTTGCTCGTATTCAACTTGTCTGCACCATTTGGCCTCCAGATCCAGCAGCGCCTGATTCGCAGCGGTGTTGTCTCCGTATCCCCGATAATCGAAGGAAACGACGTGCGCACCCAAACCAGCGATGCAACCGCTATCATCCACCGCTGCATCCGTACTGAACAAGGTCTCCTGGAACCGAGTCACGTCGAATGACGAGGGCTGCTTCAAGTAGCTCCGGAATGAGCCTTTTGAGTAGAAGGAATACAGATCTGACCTTCGCCATTCGCTACGATTTGAGCAGTTCCCATGGCAATAAAGAATCACAGGTCGTCTATCTTCAACTCCAGTTGCAGGATCGCGTGCTGTAAACATTGGAACATGGGGCCTGAGGATCTCAGATTGAGGCGCATGCAAGACTCCAAACTGAGACGACCGGGCGACGCCTGATCGATGCGCAGTCGCGAGTGCAGAGGTAATTTCCTGAGCAGCTTGGGAGCCCTGGCCAAACGTAATCCACAGCGGGACTGTCACCTGGGATCGAATACCATCCTGACGATCCCCGGCCACCACGGGTGTACTCGTGGCACAGACCCAGTACCTCGTCCGTTCGAGTCCGGGGAAGCCTAGCGCGGGTCGCCATGGTTGGCGCAGGTTGGCAAACGGGAAACGGACACGGTGGAGGAAGACGAGCTCATTGATGAACCGACGGCTCGTGATGAGCCGGTACGCGCCCCAAACGACAGCACCAAGGATGAGAAGACGCCCAATTCTGCTCTTGAGGATATACCGGAGGTGGGTTGTACCAGGTAGTCTTGCTAGGAAACTACGTAGTTTAGTATACAGAGCTAGGAGTGACCACTTGGTATTGTTTTTGACCACCGCTTCGACCGCTTGGCTCATTTCTCAAACATGTATCCATCAAGCACAAACGGATAATTTAGTGTTTGTGTAGGTGGCATTGCGCCCGTGGCATCCATAATTAAACCAAATCTATCGGCACAAAACGTAATGTATTAGCAGATTATTAGGTTTGTTTTACCTATCAGTCAACAGATCTTGAGTATGTTCCAGTGCCAGAGACTGCTCGCTAGAGCAAATCCACTTCTTCGAGGCGTATCTCGCTATGCAGCGGCTGCGGCACTGCGTGCCGGTACTCGCAGCGCCGTACGATCCCAGATCTCCGTACCTGCACAACCACACAGGGTCGTGCCCGTGGTCGTACCTCGAATCCAAGTCCAGGTCAGACATTTCGCAAGTGCTGCTGGCATGGACGAGGAGCAGGCGCGCGAGCAGGGTGACAAAACCGAAAATGTGTTGCCGCCCGGAGCCGAGGGTATCCCGTTCGCCATCTCGCCCGATGGTGTTGTGTATGCCTATTCCCAGTGGTCCTGGAAGCACATCCCCTGGCGGTCGCCCTATCCAATTAAGGCCATCACCCCCATTCTCGCACCGTTCTGGGTGTTCGAGTTCGATGTGACTGTACGAAGCAAGAAGTTCGGTGTGAATCGAACGATATCATACCACAATCGTACTGTGCCCTCCCCTTCAAGTGAGTCGGGTGCAAGATGGCGCGCTGCACAGGTGTATGCTGGAGCTAATTATGCTCCCGAATTGCTCGACTCGCTTAAAGTTCCCGCGACATTTGGACGTGCCTGGGATGGTAGCGTCATGCTTCGTATACCATCGTACACTCCAGGCAACGTATTCACCAATCCTATTCAAGACGTGAATAATCGCGGCCCCGCGAAAACGCCACCTCAGGGTGTCGGCTCAATCGAGATCGACACCTTCATCACTCCAGAAGCCGAGGCGTGGGAAATGGTCAAGGACCAAGTCACTCTCGTTGAGAACATCATTCTTCGCGCCAATGTGCAGAAGAAAGACTCAGCTTCTACGGACTACGGCGGCTCGTTTATCTTTGATGTGCGCGATAACCCGCGCGACCAGTCCTTGAAACGAATCGAAGCACTCGTCGACATTGCGGATCCAGGTGACGTGGAAGTCACGTTTGATAACGTTGTAAGCCGTCGTCTCTACGTACCTGGCTATATTGTCACTTATGAACGCTTCTTTGCGACGTTCAAGGTCTTTGTTAACGGCGTAACTGCACGAACTTTCGGTTACCCCCAGCGTAGCTTCCTACCCGATCTACAGAAGCTTTTTGTCTTGTTGCAGATCAAGATCTCGCCCCAAATGGTCAAGGCTCTCGGCCGTCTCCTGTTCTATCCACCAGTAGCGATTGCGTTGCTTTCATGGCGCTTATACAACGTGTTCAAGGGCTATATCCTGCAGTTCTTCTATGAATTCCGAGCCAAGCGTCGAGCGAGTCAATACTCTGCTAAGCCACAGCCTCAGCGGCAAGCGTGGAACTTCCGCCGCTCTGAGAGAGCCGAATCTAGAAGCTCGAAGCTGGGTGAGGAGGCGTGGGGGAAGTTCTGGCAAGAGAGCGGTTACAGTAGTAGCAGCAGTTATAGTAGCAGCGGTTACAGCCGGGAACGCACCAGTGGTTCCTCCTCCTACTCAAGGACCTCGTCATCTTCATCCAGTAGCTCTTTCACCGACGCGGAGACTGAGCGCCTTCGTCATATGGGCAAGGCCCCCGAGCCCATTCCGAGCGACGTTTATGAATTACTTGGCCTTCCAAGGCCGAGAACTCGCTCTGAGGCAGAGAAGATTGATCTGAAGACCCTGAGTCAGGCCTTCCGTAAACAACTCATGATGTATCATCCAGACACGTACAACGAACAGACGGCGAAGTGGAGTAAGGCCTATGCCACCAGACGCACTGCCGCCATCATCGAAGGCTATGCCAAGGTCAAAACGGCAGCTGCAAAAAGCAGATACGATATGCAGTATCCGATCAGGTAACCTTTCCCGTTGCACCGAAGCTGTTTTTTCCGGGTCCAGCTGAGCGTGACCACATCCTTCCCTTGTTGCGCTTCACCGTAGAAGCCGCAAGGGCGTCGCCAATCCGGGTGCAGACCAGCACTTGGTGGATGGAGTTAATTCCAAACATGAACAAAGAACGTTGAACAAGTGCGGCAAACGCGGGAATGGGTGTGAGCTTTTAATAGATTTGTTTATCATTGTATTCAGACCAAGTGTATGTACTCGAATATTAGATTAATATTGTCTCCCTTTTCCCCACTGCACCGATATTTAGCTTTTCCCATTCAAACACATCGAGTCGCGAAAAAGGTCAGAGGTGTGTGAGTGTTTTTCCCTTGCATTTACCTCCCACGCCCTGAGTGGATCGCGCCGCGGCGATACGAACCAGCTTAGCAATCGAGAGCAAACGAGTCCACACGGTAACTACGCCGATCGTCTCCAATGCAGCCTGTCTTTTCGTCCTCAGGGACACGCCATGCTGACCCAGAAACCAAAGGCGCGATCGACGACAACACAAGAGTGAGGCTCCCCACGGATGACGAGATCCGCAGCCTGATTGCCTCGTGTCGCTCACGCAGTCCTGCATATCCTCCTGAATGCGGAACCGGTAGGATTGAGTACAAATGGAAGCTGTGCTCCAAACAAGCCGAGCGTATCGTGCAGCTTACCACTCAGATGAACTTCCGACTCACGGAGGGCCGCGGTGAGGCAGTGTATCGCATTGGCGTGCATGACGATGGTGTACCCGAAGGTCTGACCGATGCTGACTTGTTTGAGTCATTGGTGACTGTGAGAAGCATGGCGAAGGAGCTTGGAGTCAGTATGGTAATCTCCAGGATCTGCCGAGGCATCGCAGGCAAGGAGGCCGAGGTTTGCCTGCGCCGTGTTTCGGAGCGAGCACGCGATGTTCCCACGACTCGTGTAGCGTTGTTAGGAGCAGAGTACAGCGGTAAGAGTACTATTGCCGGAGTGATTTCGAGTGGTCGTCTCGATGATGGACGAGGACGGGCTCGAACCACAATGTTCCGACATCGACATGAGCTAGCTGCTGGCCGCACATCGAGTGTTGCAGTTACATACGTCGGTTTCAACGCCGAGGGTCAAGTGACTAACCATCGCAGCACTGGCACAGGTCTCCAGACCATCAGTGTTGCATCTTCCGCGACCGGCCAAACCAACTGGGCAGAAATCGTTCGAAACTCTGTCAAGGTTGTAACCTTGATTGATCTTGCCGGTAGCCACTCGTATCAAGGCACCACTCTCTTTGGTTTGACTTCTAGCCGACCCGACTATGGTGTTATTGTAATTCCGGCTGTGGCTGAACCGGGACCATCCAGCAATAGCAATGACGCGACGGTTCTAGCCACCACTGATACTGAGACCGACGTATATATCGATGATGCTGCAGAGCGGATAGCTCTTTGCATGGAGATGGGGTTGCCATACTTCATTGTTCTTTCAAAGACTGATCTGCTCTCACCCGAGGAGCAGGAAGCACTGTACGCATCGACTGACGGTTCAACCATTTATTCTACAGCATCAGCCCCGAAAGATGAGAGCTATTCGTCCTGTAGCGTCACCACATCACCACCCACGGCGAGTGAGGGTGCTAGAGTATCTGCCTCTGCCACGACGACCCCGAAGCTTGGTCGTGCAGAAGCAGCATTGACTGACGTTGAAGGTGCTTTCCCATTGCCCGCCACTGCATACTCGCAGCAAAGAATCAATGGTCCAGAAAGTCCCCTCATTTCTTCATCGGCCTCAATGGGAGCCCCGGCAGCTAGTGAGAGGGATACACATTCAACTCCTTCTCCAATTCCTCTGGAGACAGCTCCATCTGTACTCGAGCGTGTCAGGACACGCCTCAATTCGGCATTGGTGAAAGCAGCTGCACTCGTCAGTCGCGATCGCCGTATGAAGTCGCTAGCTGGTGCGCCAAGGGCTCCATCTAACACGGTTTCTAGTACCACGAACTTCAATCACTCACCCCTGAGCCATATCCCCTCACCGAATCTTCAGGGTGCAGTTGAACCACTGCCCCCACAGCTCGCTCTTTCGGCCAACGCTTACACGGAATCGATCTCCACGGGATCTACGCTCCCCATGCCCAATCTTTCAATCACCCCTTCGATCCTGATCGCGCA
>Ga0182741_1006222_pt1 | contig 10584 bp, 9 predicted proteins | sample eDN5th37CBELigOP_FD_128874 | JGI IMG/M metagenome (GOLD analysis project Ga0182741, IMG submission 128874) | Enriched Organic Plus compost microbial communities from Emeryville, California, USA - eDNA 5th pass 37_C BE-Lig OP (version 2) (version 2) ...
ACGACTGCGCCGACGACGACTGCGCCGACCACCACGTCGGAGCCGACCACCACGTCGGAGCCGGTCATCACGGTGCCGCCGATCATCGGCGGATAGCTCCGAGCCCGCGCTGTCTCACCCCGTGCGTACGGTGGTGAGGCCTCCTCGTTCGATGTACAGGCGATGGAGGTTCGGTCATGTCACAGGCAGACGCGCCGGTCGAGGATGTCAGCCCGGTCTTGAACGTCGCCGTCCTGCGGGGTGCGGTTGTCGGCGTCGATGTCCAGACGCTCCAGTCGGGGACACGGCTGGGGCGCGCGTCGTTACGCACCCGCGCGAGCGAACGAACGACCTCGGTGCCGATCGTGTGGTTCGACCCGCCTGCATGGTTCGAGACCCTCGCCGACGACACCGACCTCGTGTGTGTCGGTGCGGTCCAGCGGCGGTTCTTTCAACGTCCGGGCGGGCTCGGCTCCCGCGTCGAGGTGGTCCTCACCCACGCCGCGCGTCCCACCAATGGCCGAGACCGGCGTGTCTTCGCGCGGCGCGTACGCGCACTCCTCCCTGACGCGGTGGCCTAATGTCCGGTTGTCGCAGCTGCGACGTCAGTGTGGAACACGATGCGATCCGGGGGGACCGCACTGGGGGTGCCGGTGACGGCCGAGACGACTACTCGGGCTCGTCGCCCGGTGGAACGGGTGGTGATCCGTTTCGCGGGCGACTCGGGCGATGGCATGCAGCTCGTTGGCGATCGGTTCACCGACGTGTCGGCGGCGTTCGGAAACGATCTCGCCACGCTGCCGAACTATCCGGCGGAGATTCGCGCCCCGGCCGGAACGATCGCGGGCGTGTCGAGCTTCCAGGTGCACATCGCCGACTTCGACATCCTCACGCCGGGCGACGCACCGAACCTGCTCGTGGCCATGAATCCGGCGGCGCTGAAGGCGAATGTGGGCGACCTCCCTCCCGGCGGCGCGCTCCTGGTGAACCTTGATGCGTTCGATGACCGCAACCTGGCCAAGGCGGGGTACGCAGCGAATCCGCTCGACGACGGCACGCTCGCGGCGTTCACGGTGTATTCGGTGCCGATGACGTCACTCACACAGGAGGCCACCGCTTCACTGGGCGTCAAGCCCCGCGATGCCGAACGGTCGAAGAACTTCTTTGCGCTCGGCGTCATCTGCTGGATGTACAGCCGGCCGTACGAGTCGGTGCTCACCTGGATCGAGCAGAAGTTCGCGAGTCGCGAGATGGTGCGCGACGCGAACCTCGCCGCGTTCAAGGCGGGGTACAACTTCGGCGAGACCGCCGAGATCTTCGAGAATCCAGTCGAGGTGAAGCCGGCTCGCCTGCCCGCGGGCCGTTACCGAAACATCACCGGAAACGTCGCAACCGCGTACGGCTTCATCGCCGCGGCCCAACAAGCGAACCTTTCGCTCGTGTATGCGAGTTATCCCATCACACCTGCGTCCGACGTTCTTCACGAACTGTCGAAGCACAAGAACTTCGGGGTGCGCACGATGCAGGCCGAAGACGAGATCGCGGCGGCGGCCATCGCGATCGGTGCGGCCTTCGCGGGGTCACTCGCCATCACCGGCACGAGTGGACCCGGTGTCGACCTCAAGAGCGAGGCAATGGGCCTAGCGCTGAGCCTCGAGCTCCCGCTGGTGTTGCTCGATGTGCAGCGCGGTGGTCCGTCTACGGGGCTCCCCACCAAGACGGAACAGGCCGATCTGCTCCTGGCGATGTACGGCCGCCACGGCGAATCGCCGCTGCCGATCATCGCCGCGCAGTCGCCGAGCGACTGCTTCGATGCCGCGTTCGAGGCCTGCGCGATCGCGATCAAATACCGCACGCCGGTGATCCTGCTCACCGACGGGTACCTCGCCAATGGTGCCGAGCCATGGCGATTCCCGACGACGAGCGACCTGCCCGACATCTCCACCACGTTCGCCACCGAGCCCAACCACGGCGACGCGTACTGGCCGTACCTACGAGACGAGACCACCTTGGCGCGTCCGTGGGCCCGGCCGGGGACGCCAGGACTGATGCACCGCGTCGGTGGCATCGAGAAAGCGGATGGCAGCGGCAACATCAACTACGACCCCGCCAATCACGAGCGCATGGTCGAACTGCGCGCCGAGAAGGTGGCCCGCGTCGCGAACGACTATCCACCAACCGAAGTCGACGGTGATGTCGATGCTGACCTGCTCGTCGTGAGTTGGGGGAGCACACGCGGGTTCGTGAAGGCGGCGATGCGCGATGCCCGGGCCGCAGGAGCGGCAGTGGCACATGTACATCTCCGCAACATGAACCCGTTCCCGAACGATCTCGGCGACATCGTGGCGCGGTATCCGAAGATCCTCGTGCCCGAGATGAACAGCGGACAGTTGGCCCGTATGTTGCGCGCGGAGTACCTCGTGCCGACCGAGAGTCTCACCAAGATCCAGGGGCTCCCGTTCCGAGCGGCGGAGATCGAAGCCAAGATCATGGAGATGGTGCGATGACCGAGGAAGCGGTGACGCTGACCCGCAAAGACTTCGCCACCGACCAAGAGGTGCGCTGGTGTCCCGGGTGCGGTGACTACTCGGTCCTCGCGGCCATGCAGCTCACCTTGCCGGAGCTCGGGGTCCGGCCCGAGAACCTCGTGTTCGTCTCTGGCATCGGCTGTTCGAGCCGGTTTCCGTATTACATGAACACCTACGGCATTCACTCCATCCACGGTCGGGCGCCCGCGGTCGCCACCGGCGTCGCGCTCACCCGCCCCGATCTCGACGTGTGGGTGATCACCGGCGACGGCGACGCGCTCTCGATCGGCGGGAACCACCTGATCCACGCGCTGCGCCGCAACGTCAACCTCAAGATCCTGTTGTTCAACAACCAGATCTACGGCTTGACCAAGGGCCAGTACTCGCCGACCAGCGAGCAGGGCAAGGTCACCAAGAGCACGCCCTTCGGTTCCATCGACTGGCCGTTCAACCCGCTGTCGGTCGCGCTGGGTGCGGAAGCCACGTTCGTGGCCCGCACGCACGACCTCGACCGCGGGCACATGATGGAAACGTTCAAGGCGGCGCACGCCCACAAGGGCGCAGCATTCGTGGAGATCTACCAGAACTGCAACGTCTTCAACGACGGCGCCTTCGAGCAGATCACTTCCAAGTCGGCCCGCGATGAGATGACCATTCGCCTCGAACACGGCCAGCCGATTCGGTTCGGCACCGATGGGCAACACGGTGTCGTGACCGATCGCCACGGTCAGGCCCGGATCGTCGACGTGGCCGAGGTGGGTGAAGACGCCATCGTCGTACACGATGCACACCGGCCCGACCCCACCTACGCGTTCGCGCTGAGCCGGCTCTCCCACGGTCCGTACTCGCCCACGCCGATCGGGATCTTCCGTCAGATCGAACGGCCGGTCTACGAAGAGCAGCTGAGCCAGCAGCTGCTCGCCGCTCAGGAACGCCACGGCCCCGGAGACCTCGATGCGCTGCTCGAAGGCCCGGTCGCCTGGGACGTCGCCTAGCTCCCGAAGGCGGGGGCGGGGGAGCTCCGGCTTGCCCGCGATATGCCCAAAAACGGACAATAGACCCTTCGGGTCCCAGTGGGGGGCCCGCCAAGGATGGGTCGATGTCTCGAGGGATGGAGCCGCGTCGTGCGACGCGCCGGTCACACCGACGTTGGATGCCGTTGATCGCCGCGGCACTCGCGATCGTGATCGCCGCCGGCGGCGCATTGGTGGCGGCCCGGTCCGACGCCGTCGATGCGGCCGTACAGACGCGCCCGGCTGCCGCTTCGAACGCGCCGACGCCCCCGCCTGAGGGCTATCGCCTCTTTGCATCGGACGGCGGAATCTTCACCTTCGGTGATGCCGGGTTCTTCGGCGGGACCGGCGGACTCAGCCTCAACTCCCCGGTGGTCGGTATGGCCGGGACCCCGACGGGCGACGGGTACTGGCTCGTGGCGATGGACGGTGGCGTGTTCGCGTTCGGCGACGCGCAGTACTTCGGTGGCCTCGGCGACCAGACGCTCGCAGAGCCGATCGCCGCAATCGCGACGACGCCCTCGGGTCGTGGGTACTGGCTCGTTGCCCTTGATGGTGGCGTGTTCACCTTTGGTGATGCCGGGTACTTCGGCGGCCTTGGTGGACAGCGCATCAATGCGCCGATCGTCGGAATGACGGCAACGCCGTCGGGTCAGGGATATTGGCTCGTCGGGATCGACGGTGGGGTCTACGCGTTCGGTGATGCCGAGTTCCTCGGCAGCGTGGGCGACGTCCCGCTCAATGCGCAGGTCGTCGGTATCGCGCGCACCGAGTCGGGTCGCGGGTACTGGCTCGTGGGCCTCGACGGTGGCGTGTTCGCGTTCGGCGACGCGCCGTACACCGGCGGCTTGGGTGGCGTGCAGGTCAACGCGCCGATCGTCGGCCTCGCCCGGACGAGCAACACGAACGGCTACGCCCTCGTGGGCCTCGACGGTGGCGTCTTCACCTTCGGCGACGCGCCGTTCCTCGGCAGTACGGGGGGCATGCAGCTGAACCAGCCGGTGTTGGGAATGGCCAACGAGACCGGTGGCTCATCGGGTTCGCTGTTCCCGTACTTCTTACGCACCCAAGCGAAGAAGCATGTGCGGGTCGGCGAGTGGCCCGGACCGAACCAGGTCGCGCTCACCTTCGACGACGGCCCGAACCCCACGTTCACGCCGCAGGTGCTCGACATCCTCGCCCGCGAGCAGGTCCCGGCGACGTTCTTCGTCGTAGGTGGCGCCGCGGCGCGCGCACCGGAGCTGCTCCAGCGCGCGGTCACGGAAGGTCACTCCGTGCAGAACCACACGTACGGTCACGAGACGCTGACGTCGATGAGCGCTCCCGCGATCGTGGACAATCTTCAGCGAACGAGCGCGGCCATCATCGACGCGATCGGCATCGCACCCACCTGCTACCGACCGCCGAGTGGCCTGAGCAACAGTCGGGTCGTCGAGACCGGTGCATCCATCGGACTCACCGAAGTGAAGTGGACGCACGGTACCGGCGACTGGACCACGGGTGTCTCGACCGGCTCGATGATCTCGCAAGGACTCGCGCCCGCCGACGGACGCCCGCTCGTGATCCTGATGCACGATGGCGGCGGTGCGGCCAGCGCCCGTGAATCCACGGTGGCCGCCCTGCCATCAATCATCGAAGGACTCCGGGCGCGCGGGTATCAGTTCGTTTCGCTCTGCGGCTGATCGTCGAGGCGCCGCATGACCACTCCGGTCAGCGGTTTCGGGGCGAAGAACGTGCTCTTCTGCGGGAAACGCAGTCGCTCGATGGCGGCGGTGCGGATCTGCTCCACGGTGACCGGTCGGAGCAGCACCACCGCGTCTGCCTCCCCCGACTCCACCAAGCGAGCGACGCGGGCGGGGTCGTGGCGGTACGTCACGTCGGCGTCCGCTCCGAGCAGCGGAGCGACGGCGTGTTCGAACCAGGCGGCATCGGTCGACGCGATCGGTTGCGGTTCGTCGGCCTCGAGCGCGCGTCGACTTTCGTCGGTGGCGGTGAGCAGGAACGCGCCGTCGCGATCGATCCACACGGGCCCCCGGGCGTCGGGAGCCGGTGTGCTGAGCGGCGTGAGGGTCGCGACCTCTTCGAGCGAGGTTCGCACGGCGGGGCCGTCGATCCCGCGGACGACGCGTTCGATCGGCTGGACGTAAAGGTCGACTTCGTCGAGCTCGACGATCAACGTGAGGATCGCGTCGGCCCCGTGGGCCGCAGCCGCGTCGCCTGCCACTTCGTCACGGAAGGTGCAGGCGGTCTGGAAGCGGTGGTGCCCGTCGGCGAGCACCACCGGCGCACTGCTCACGAGCTTGCGGATGTCGTCGATCGGGCCGTCGTCGGTGACCACCCAGGCCTCGTGGGTGACCTCCGTTCCGTCGGCGAGATGTTCGGTCGCGGTGGCATCGGGTTCCCGCACCGCGATCGGCAACAGCACCTCGCGCAGACCGGTGGCCAGCGACAGTCCCCAGATTGGATCGAGGTTGGCCCGGGTCGCGCGCAGGAGCCGCAGACGGTCGTCGCGATGCTTCGGGATCGTCCGTTCGTGAGGGAGGATGTCGCCCTCACCGTGGGCGTCGGGGAGTCCGAGTGCTCCGAGGACTCCGATGGTCCGCCGAGCCGTTCCTTCGTGGTCGAGATACGACATCCGGTACACGGTGAAGGTGGGTTCGGGATCCACCGCCAGCACGCCGTCGTTCGTCCATGCATCGAGGTCGGCGCGGGCGCGGGCGTACTCGTCCGCATCGCCTGGCTCCGCCACTGGAAGGATCAACCGGATCACGTTGAACGGGTCGCGCTCGGCCAACGCGATGCGTTCCACGGGATCGATCACGTCGTAGGGTGGCGCGCCGACCTGGTCCAGCCCGGACGAGCCGAATCGCAGTCCTCGGAATGGAAGGAAATCGGGCACAGGTGAAAGCTCCTTCTTCGTCGCCGGAGTCTCGCACGGAACTGCCTCCGGTGATCGGGCTCGACCTCGACGGGGTGATCTGGCGCGGTCGCGATCCCATTCCCGGCGCGGGTGCAGCCGTAGATCGTCTCCGTGCGGCGGGTCATCGTTGCGTGTTCATCACCAACAACTCGTATCGCACGGTGCAAGAAGTCGTTGACCGCCTCGGGAAGGCCGGCGTCGTGGCTGATCCCGCTGACATCATCGGTTCGGCGCACGCCGCGGCCGAAGTCGTGGCCCAGCTCTGCGACCCTGGCGCACGCGTGATGGTGGCGGGCGGTCCCGGCATCATCGAAGCGCTCGGTGCCCGCGGCTACGACGCGGTGAGCGAAGGTCCGGCCGAAGCGCTGGTCGTGGGGTGGCATCCCGATTTCGACTACGCCCGACTCACGGCTGCGATGCGAGTCGTACGTGCCGGAGCGCAGTTCGTGGCCACGAACCGAGACCCGACGTTCCCGACCGAAGACGACCTTCTTCCGGGCGGCGGTTCCATCGTGGCCGCGATCGCGGTGGCGTCGGGCGTCGAACCGGTGGTCGCCGGCAAGCCCGAGGCGCCGCTGGCCCGGCTGATCCTCGACCAGTTCGGTTCCGACGGTCTCATGGTGGGCGATCAGCCGTCGACCGACGGCGCGCTCGCCGGGCGGCTCGACTGGCCATTCGCACTCGTGCTCTCCGGCGTGACCGACGTCGCGCCCGCGTCGGGGGCCGCGTACGTGGCCGCTGACCTGGGCGCACTCACCGATGTGCTTCTCGACGCATCCGCTTCCTGACCGCCGTGGCGGGCGAGGATCGCCGCACCCTTGCACCTCGTCGTATCCTCTTGGTCTTCCGGACGTGAGAGGTGGCGTGGTCATGAGCGATCCCCAACGGGACAACCTGGTCGACACCGGCCGACGCTCGACCGAACGATCGCGCGACGCGGCGTCGCGCCTGGTGGGCGTGGCTTGGCAGTTCGGACGGACCCGAGCCGAAGCCGCGCAGGAGTACATGCGAGACCGGCTGCGGGCCGAGCTCGATGCGCTCGGTGTCGCTTCCCGATCCGATCTGGCTCGGGCCACCGAGGAGGCTCGCCGGGCCGCGGCGGAAGCGGCTGAGGCCGTGCGTCGTCAGGCCGCGCTCACGCAGGCGGCGCGCGACGACGCGGCGCGGGCGATGGAAGCGGCGACCTCGCAAGCCGTCGCGGTGCCCTCATCGAGCGCCAACGAGGAACTGTTGTTCGCGTTGCGCGACACCATGCAACGCGGCTTCGAGTTGCTCGCGGCACGCATCGATGCGGTCGCGTCCGACACCAAGGCCGACATCGATGCCCTTCGGCGCGACCTCGTCGCCCAGGGTGTCGAACAACGCGCGGGTTTCGACCTGCTCACCGAAGAGATCACCGGGGTGGGGCGGGCCACTCGCCGCGACCTCGAGCGCGTGCGTAACGAGATGACGCAGCTCGAAGCGGCGATTCGGGAGGGCACCGACCGCATGGTCGAGGCACTGGCGAGCCCGCGGCCGCTGCTGAGTGCCGTGCAAGACGCCGTACCCGTTCCCATCGAAATCCGTCCCGAGACGCCGGTCGAAGCGGTCGTGGTCGAAGTCGCCGATGTGCCGCGGCGCAACGCTCACCCGGAGCACCCCGCCGGACAGAGCGGGCGCAGCACCGGCCCGGGCGCCCGACCGACCTCGCCTGTCGAACCGGCAGAAATTCGGCCGCTCACCGACAATGGGGCGCGTTCAGGTCGGATCGAGTCGCCCCGGTGGTCGGCGGAGCCGCGGCCGTCGGGTCCGATCGTCGACCTCTCCAAGCCCGACCCCGACGAACCTCCACTGAGCGTCACCGATCTGCGCACCGCTCGGGTCCAGCCGCCGGTGTGAGCACCGTTCGCCGTCGGCTCGATGCGGAGCTGATCCGCCGAGGCCTCGCGGCGACTCCCGAGGACGCACTCGCCGCCATCGCCGCGGGTCGCGTCACGGTCAGCGGTGCCCCCGCGGCGTCGCCGAACCGGCTCGTCGGGCGCGGCGACCCGATCCTGGTCGCGCCCGAGGGTCCGTCGTATGTGTCGCGCGCCGGGTTCAAGCTCGCGGGTGCCCTCGACGCGTTCGGAGTCGATCCCACCGGCGTGGTCGCGCTCGACGTCGGCGCGTCGACCGGAGGGTTCACCGACTGCCTGCTGCAACGGGGCGCGGCCGCCGTCGTCACGGTCGACGTGGGGAACGGTCAGCTCGACTGGTCGCTGCGAACCGACCCACGGGTCGAAGTGCACGAGCGCACCGACATCCGCACGTTCATCGCGCCCGCGCCGTACGACCTGGTCACCGTCGACGTGTCGTTCATCGGACTGGCGTCGCTGGCGGTGGCCCTCTCCGCACTCGTCGCTCCGGGCGGAGCCATCGTCGCATTGGTCAAGCCGCAGTTCGAGGCCGCCCGCGACGACGTCCCGCCCGATGGCATTGTTCGTGACGAAGCGGTACGAACTGCGTGCGTCGAGGCGGTGACCTCGGCGTTCGTCGCCGCCGGACTGGTGCCGGGCGGTACCGTCGAATCCGTACTGCGAGGCGGTGAGGGCAACGTGGAGTTCTTCGTTCACATGACGCGACCCGACGCGGGAGTGTCGGCGTGACGCGCGCCGTCCAGACGGTGGCCCTCGTCCCCAATCGAGAGCGACCCGTCGCCCGCGAGATCGCGCATCGGGCCGCGAGCCGACTTCTCGAGGCCGGCGTCGAGGTGCGCATGCTCGCCGACGACGCGGCGGCACTCGGCCTCGACCCGTTGGCGTGCAAAGAAGATGCCCTCGGTGTCGACCTCGACGTCGCGATCGCGCTCGGTGGCGACGGCACGATGCTCTACACCGTTGCGTTGGTGCACGCACACGGCGCGGCCGTGCTCGGCGTCAACGTCGGGCATCTCGGCTATCTCTCCGCGGTGGAGCCCGCGGAGCTCGACAAGGCGCTCGATCGGCTCGTCTCGGGCGACTACGAGATCGAGGCCCGCACGATGCTCCAAGTCGACGTGGAACGCGCCACGGGCACGGATCGGTGGTTCGCGCTCAACGAGCTCGTGGTCGAGAAGGTCCGAGCCGGACGTCTGGTTCGCCTGGGTGTGCACCTCAACGGCACGCCCTTCACCACCTACTACGCCGACGGCGTCATCGTGGCCACTCCCACGGGATCCACCGCGTACTCGTTCTCGGCGCGCGGGCCGATCATTTCGCCCCGGTTGTCGTGTCTGGTGCTCACGCCGGTGAGTCCACACATGCTCTTCGACCGTTCGCTGGTGCTCGGACCCAACGAGGAGATCCGCCTCGAAGTGCTCGACGGGCCCCCGACGGCGATGACGCTCGACGGTCGTGAATACGGGGAGCTCGTGCCAGGAGACGTCGCGGTGGTCATGGCGGGGGAGCAGCCCGCGCGCATGGTCACCTTCGCCCCGCGCGACTTCCACCAACTGCTGCGCGACAAGTTCCATCTGGCGGATCGCTGATGCTGACCGAGCTTCACGTACGCGATCTCGGCATCCTCGATGACGTGATCGTGCCGTTCGGTGCGGGGCTCACGGCGATCACTGGTGAGACCGGCGCGGGGAAGACGCTCCTGGTCGGTGCCATCCAGTTGTTGCTGGGCGGTCGGGCCGACGCGGCGTTGGTGCGTACGGGGGCCGACGACGCGCGGGTCGAAGGACGGTTCGTCGACGCCGACGGCACCGAGGTGGTGCTCGCGCGAGTTGTGCCGCGCGACGGCCGCTCGCGCGCGTACATCAACGGCCGACTCGCCACCGTGGGGGAGTTGGCAGAGACCGCAGCCACCCTCGTCGACCTGCACGGTCAGCATGCCCAGCAGCGACTGCTCGACAGCGCCGCCGTGCGGGCACTGCTCGACGAAGTCGCGGGCGCGCCGGTCGAACGCGCCCTGGCCACGTACCGCACGTTGCGGGCCGATCGGCGCGCGCTCGACGACGAGTTGCTCGCGTTGGGCGGCGACGACCGAACGCGCGCCCGTGAGCTCGACCTCCTCGCGTTTCAGCTCGAAGAGATCGACCGGGCGTCGCTCGACGCAGTCGACGAGATGGAGCGCCTCGACACCGAGATCGAACAGCTCGAACATGCGGCCGCGCACCGTGAGGCGCTGCGCGATGCCCGCGCCG
>Ga0182741_1006223_pt1 | contig 10581 bp, 8 predicted proteins | sample eDN5th37CBELigOP_FD_128874 | JGI IMG/M metagenome (GOLD analysis project Ga0182741, IMG submission 128874) | Enriched Organic Plus compost microbial communities from Emeryville, California, USA - eDNA 5th pass 37_C BE-Lig OP (version 2) (version 2) ...
ATCGTCCCGGGATACTGAATCTCGCCCCCTCGTGCCTGCTGGTGGCGAAGGCGCCCTCGACGAAATCCTGCACGCCGCCCTCGATGAAAGTCGGCACGTCGGGCAGCAGCGGCCAGCGCCTATCGGAGGCGATGGCGAGGATGCGGCCCTTGCCTTCGCGATGCAGAGGCAGAACGCTCGAGACCTCGAGGAACAGGCCGGTGATGTTCCCGGCCAGGAGGTCGGGCACCGCCTGACCGCCTCGGTAGGCCACCTGCAGCACCTGGATGCCGGCGCGGCGCTGCCCGGGGTCACGGACCATGCCCTTTGTCGCCGGGTTCTCGGCAGCATAGTCCGCAGGGACGGTAGCCGGCGGACGAGCGAATCGTGGCCGGTGTCGTGCGGATCTGCCCTGCGCGGATGGCCCCGTGCTGTGCCAGGCGAGTCAGCGGCGTGGCCAGTATCCACCCGGCATCGCTCAGGTCAGAGGGGGGGCACTGTGAATCCCGATCCGCCCGCTGCTGCTCCGACCGCCAGCTCATCCGAGTGCTCCTGAAGCACAGAGCAACAGCGGGGCACGGAGGATCCGTGCGACCCAAGTCTTTTCCGGAGGGGGCCTGAATTGCTGCGTGCATTGAAAATGTCAAGGCAGCCTTGAGGCGCCGCAGTTCGGTAGCTGACAAAATCCTGCCATAAGGGCGGCGTAACTCGGGCAGCGTTGCTTTCGGGAGAATGGGGGCTGAGGAATCAAGCGGCAGCCCGAGCTTCAAGACTCCAGATCAAGTCTTTCGGGGCTGCGCTCTTGTGTCGCTCCTGTCGGTGGCGCACGCGATAGAATATTCCATTCTGTGGCATCGCATCTGATGGCCGGCACGGTCCTTTCTTGCGGTTAATGTTGCAATCATAGCGTGTAATAATCTATAAACTTCTCAATCCAGAGTGGGAGAAAGGTCGTGTCGATGGCTACCTCGTCTGGTGCTGCGGCGACTGGCTCAGGCCTGCTCGCCAGCCTCTCGCTCGAGAACGCAGGGTCCGGCACGCTGACGGGTGGCGTGGCCACCCTGGGCCAGGTTTTCGCTCAGGGCGAACTTCCCGCCGGCAGCGACCTCGTCGCATGGATTGGCGGCGCGCCCGTTCCGGTCCAGATGGACGTGAAGACCACCTACCCGGACGGCTCGGTGAAAATGGCCGTCCTGTCGATACAACGTCCTGCGCTTCCGCCCGGCGCCTCGGTGGAAGTGGATCTTGCGCGCGCGGATGGCCCTGTTGCTGCCGATCCTGCGATCGACCTCGCCACCGCCATGAAAGGCCATTCCTTCACCGTGGATCTGGCGGTGCAGGGCGAAGCGCCGATCCAGATCGACGTACTGACCGCACTGCAGGACGCGCTGGCCGATGGCACCGCCTCCTTCTGGCAGGAGGGCGGGTTGGCGACGCAGGCGCGCGTCGAGATCCTGGTCCCGGACAGCTCGATGCGCCTGGTCTTCGACGTCACCGCCTTCAAGGGCGGCGGCTTCCAGGTGGATGCCCAGTTCAACAACGACCGCGCCATGGAGGAGGTCGGTGGCCCGGTCAGCTACGACCTTGTCGTCCGGATGGACGGACGCGAGGTGGCGCATGAGACCGTCGACCAGGCGCAGTACCAGAACTGGCACCGGGAATTCTCCTCGAACGGGACGGATGGCGGCCAGGGCATCGGCGATCCCTCCGGCGGCTGGCTCAACATCCGGCAGGATGTGGCGAAGCTCGAACAGCTGGGTGCAGTCGCCGACTATGACCTGACGCTGGACATCCAGGAGTATATCTTCGACGAGTACCAGCAGGTCATGAGCGATCGGAGTTGGGGCGATCCGCTCGCGGCCAATGGCGTGACCCAGTACATGCCCATGACGGGTGGCCGGTGGGATATCGGCTTCACCACCCAGCCAAATACGGTCTGGCTGATGAGCCAGGACCCGCGTGCGGCGGCCCTGGCCTTGGGGCAGGCCGAGGCTGCCGGTTCGATTCCCTGGAATTTCTGGGATACAGCCCAAGGCACCTGGTTCGACGCGGACAACTATCCATCTCGCTGGCTCACTCAGGACGTGGACGAGGCTGCGACAGGCTGGGCGACCGACGTAGCGCACCAGCCCGACCTGTCCTTCGTGCCCTACCTGCTGACCGGCGAGCGCTGGATTCTCGACAACCTGAATGCCCAGGCCGCCTGGAACGCGGTGGACGCCTACCAGAAGATCGTCGTCGATGGTGGCCAGGTGCGTGCTTCCGCCTGGAGCCTGCGCCAGATCGACAATGCGGCCTGGGCCAATCCCGATGGCAGTCCCGAGCAGGCCTATTTCCAAGGCATCTCGGATGCGAACTGGCAATGGCTGGTTGCGCAGATCCCGGAATGGACGGCGCTGCAGGGTGAAGCTTATGGCTGGTTGCCCGGTGCCTATGGCTCCGGCTTCGGCGCGATGGCTCCCTGGCAGCAGGACTACTTCGCCTCGGTCGCGATCGCTGCCGCGTCGCGCGGCAACCAGGATGCACTCACTTTCCTGGAGTGGGCGGCGAATTTTCTCATCGGGCGCTTCCAGCACGCGGCCGACGGCTTCGATCCGCACGACGGCACTGCCTACAACCTCGCCGTCGGCGATCCCGAGACCTGGAGACTCTACACGACCTGGGCCGAGATCGGCGCCATGACCGTGGCGGAAGGCATGTCGAGCGGCAAGGAATGGATGGATGGCGATTACGACCGGCTGGCGATGGCGACGCTGGCCGGCATCTATCATCTGACCGGCTCCACCGAGGCGCTGGACGTCTACAGGATGCTGGCGGCGCTTGCTCCTCTGGGAACGACCGAGATCGATTACACGGAGATGCCGACCTATGCGGTGACGATCCCCGGGATCTATGGCGGCACAGTCTCGGGCGAGACGGGCGAAGACGGCTCCGGCGGACCGGGCGAGGATGATCGGGGCGAGTCGGCCGAGGATGCCGATGATGACGTCATCCTCGCTGCGGCGTCCCGGACGCTGGACATCGATCTGGGCGACGGCATGGATAGCCTGACGCTCGCGGATGGCAGGAACACTGGTGTCATTCGTGACGTCGAGACCATCATCGGCGGTGCGGACAGGGATCGCCTGACACTCGGCGCCCCCGTCTCGGACGCCTTCGTCGACCTCGGTGCGGGCACCGATCTCCTGGTACTGGCGGACGGAGGCAATACCGTCACGGTCAGGCAGGCCGAGAGCATCAGGGGCGGTGCGGGTAACGACCACATCGAGGTCGAAGGCGCCGTGGGAGCCCGGATCCAGGGGAGCAATGGCGAGGACACGATCACAGGAGGCGACGGTGCCGACTCCATCAACGGAGGTGCCGACGCGGACTTCCTCGCCGGGGGTGCGGGCGCGGACACCCTGATCGGCGGCGTCGGTGCCGACACGATCATGGGGGGCATTGGCGCCGATATCATCACCGGTGGTGCTGACGCCGACTCCCTGGTCGGGGACGGGGGCGCGGACATCCTGATCGGCGGGGTCGGTGCCGACACGATTACGGGAGGTGACGGTGCGGATTCCATCATCGGCGGGGCTGACGCCGATTTCCTCGCCGGGGGCGCGGGCGCGGACACCCTGACCGGCAATGCGGGTGCCGACACGATCACGGGAGGCGGCGGTGCCGACTTCATCATGGGCGGTGCTGGTGCCGACGTCCTCGCCGGGGGCACGGGTCCCGATTGCTTTGTCTATGAAGCGCTCAATCAGTCTCCAGCCAGGGCGCCTGACACGATTCTGGACTTTCAGCCGGGCAAGGATTTTCTGGTGTTCGATGGTCTTCTGAAAGGCGAATTCGCCTATCTTGCCGCCGGGGCCTTCTCCGCCGCCGGCAACTCCGAGGCGCGTTTCGACGCCGCGAGCCACCTGTTGCAGGTTGATGTGAATGGCGATGGATCATCGGACATATCCGTCATCCTGACGGGAGTATCCCCAAACGGCCTGTCGGATGGCAATTTCCTCTGGCATTGACCGGCTCCCTGAAACGGCCGCTGCGTGCGGGGGCGCGGTTCAGGGGCGGTCCTGTCGGATGGCGCTGGGCAGCCTGCGCCCGTTCCGCTCGACCGGGCGGTCGCGCCGAAAGCCGTGCGGAACACATGCGAGGCCTGACGAGGTCGCTCGGCATGTCCAAGGCCCGCAGCCCGGATCATCTTCTCCTTGAAGATGCCGTTGCGTTCCGGCGCGCGGGTTCGGGGAGACCGGCATCACCCGGGGACCGAACCCGTGCCGCTCAGAACAGGCGGCCGAAGCGCCCTGTCACCGGGATGCGCAGGGCCATGGCCTCGGGCTGGCGCGGGATCGCCGAACCAGGCTGTGGCCGCCGTCCGCGCAGCCAGCGGTCCGCCGGCAGTTCCACCAGCCGGTACAGCAGCGCGGCCAGCAGCAGGGACAGAGCACCACCCAGGAGGGTCAGCACCACGCACCAGGCGAGCGGCCCCGCCTCCTCCAGCGCCGTACCGCCGAGCGACCAGGCCACCAGGTTCAGCATCGGCACATGCACCAGGAACAGGCCGTAGGAGATCACCGCCACGGGCTTCAGCAGGCCGAAGCTCAGCACCGCACGCCCGGTCCGCGCCAGAACAGCCTCGCGGTCCAGCGCCGCCCAGAAGGTCAGCGTCCAGAGGATCAGCGGCAGCCACAGCAGCAGCCCGCCGACCCGGTCTTCCTCCACCAGCCCCGCGATGGCCGCCACGGCCCAGCCGGCACCCAGCACGGCACGGAGTGTTGGCACCGGCAACCCGCGCAGCACTGGCAGGAGCCACGCCGTTGCCATGCCGATCAGGAACAGCGGCAGATGCTCAGCCAGAGTCGCATAGCCGAAGCTGAGTTCGGCGAGGCTCGCCAGCAGCTGCACGGCAGGGAACAGCCCCGGCAGGGCAAGCCAGGCCACCACCGCCAAGCGGCTGCGGAAGAACACCAGCGGCAGCAGCATCGCCACCACATAGAATTGCCAGATGACCGAAAGGCTCCAGGCGGGACCGAGCAGCGCGATATCGCTGTGCGGCAACCACTGTTCCGGCACCAGCCCGTGCAGCAGCAGGGCGTGGGCCAGGATATGCGCGCGCAGGGATTCGGTCTCGAGGTCGATGCGGTCGAGCACCGTCTCCCGCATCTCCTGGCTGATCCAGAGCGCATCCGCATAGACCTGATGCTGCAGCGGTCGGATCGCCACCGCCAACGCCAGCGCCACCAGGAAGACCGGGAACAGCCGCGCGGCGCGGTCGCGCACGAAGCGGGTCCAGCGCTGCTGATCGCGCAGCAGCAACACACCGATGACGAAGCCGCTCAGCATCATGAACACATGCACCCGGGTCTGGCCGGTCAGCAGCAGCCGCGCCAGCGGATGGTCGAACTCCGCCAGCCCGCTGAGCTGGCCGGCATGCACCAGGACAAGCCAGAGCGCCATCAGGGCGCGCAGCCCGTCCAGCTCATCGAGGCGCGACCTCGGGGTCGCCACCGGAGCGTCAGCAGCCTTTGCTCCGTGCATGGAGCAATCTTAACGAACTTGCGCGTAACGATGAATCACGGCCACGCCAGCATGCAACCAATGCGAGTGGCAACGGGTGCGGCATCACCGCCAGGGCGAAACCAGCGATGCCTGCCAGGCTTGACCTTCGTGATGACCTCATGGACATCGGCCGCCAACGAAAACTTGGCGGCGAAACGCCACCTGAAGGGATGACCGATGCTCCGCTTCGCCCGGCGCACCTTGCTTTCGCTCGCTGCCCTCGGCCTCGGGGCGGGATCTGCGGCAGCGCAGCAATACCCGACGCGCACCATCACCATCGTCGTGCCCTTCGCCGCCGGCGGGCCAACCGACACGGTGGCGCGCCTGCTCGCCGAAGCCATGGGCCATGATCTCGGCCAGACGGTGGTGGTGGAGAATGTCGGCGGCGCCGGTGGCACCATAGGCGCCCAGCGCGTCTCCCAGGCGCGGCCGGACGGCTACACCCTCCTGCTGCACCATATCGGCATGGCGACGATTCCCACGCTTTACCGCCATCTCGGCTACGACCCCGTGGGCAGCTTCGAGGCCATCGGCCTGGTCACCGCGGTGCCGATGACGCTGGTGGCGAAGCGGGATTTCCCGGCGAACACGCTGCAGGAGGCGATCGCCGTCATCCGGCGCGAACGCGAGGCCCTGAACTACGCCAATGCCGGCCTCGGTGCGGCGAGCCATCTCTGCGGCCTGCTGCTGATGAAGGCGGCGGACGCGCCGATGACCACCGTGCCCTTCCGTGGCACCGGCCCGGCGATGCAGGAACTGCTCTCGGGCCGTGTGGATCTGATGTGCGACCAGACCACCAATACCACCGAGCAGATCCGGAGCGGCGCGGTGAAGGTGTTCGCGGTCACCACGGAGCAGCGCGTCGCCGCCCTGCCGGAGGTCCCGACCGCGGCCGAGGCGGGATTGCCCGATTTCCAGGTCTCCGTCTGGCATGGGCTCTACGCGCCGAAGGGCACACCGGCAGAGGTCGCGCAGCGGCTCTCCCGGGCGTTGCGGACGGCATTGCGCGACGAGAAGCTGGTCAGGCGCTTCGCTGAGCTCGGCACAGAGCCGGTGCCCGAGGCCCAGGCGACGCCCGAGGCGCACCGGCAGTTCTGGCAGGCCGAGATCGCCAAGTGGCGCCCGATCATCCGCGCGGCGGGGCAGTACGCGGACTGAGGACGCGCCGTCCCGTCACGGCGGGGCGGCGAACCGGTCCTCCGGCGAGCGAGCGCACACCCCGGGATTGGCCGGTCACGGGCCGGGCGGCCCCGAAGCGGCCGCTGGACAGCCATGGCACCTCCGCGCGAAGCTGCCGCGACGGCGACCGCCCGAGGCGCGCCACGCCGATGGCCCGTCGCCCACCAGGTGACGCGGGAGGACAGACCCCATGGACGGCACGACAAGGCTCGACTGCCCCTACGACCGCACGGCGGAATCGCTCGGCAATGTGGTGGAGCTGCAGCACGTCAATGTGCGCATTCCCGACCAGCTCAAGGCGACCGCCTTCTACATCAGCGGCCTGGGACTGACGCGCGACCCTTATCTGATGACCGGCACCGACAACATGTGGGCGAATGTCGGCATCAGCCAGTTCCACCTGCCCAAGGGTGGGCCGGAGGTGCTGCGCGGCGTCACCGGCCTGGTGCTGCCGAGCCGTCGCCGGCTGCTGGAGCGCCTGGCGCGCGTCCGGCCGGAGCTGGAGGGGACGAAGTTCGGCTTCACAGAGACGAATGACTATGTGGAGGTCACCTGTCCCTGGGGCAACCGCATCCGCTGCCATGAGCCCGATACGGCGCGCTTCGGCCGCGTCACCCTCGGCATGCCCTATGTGGAATTCAACGTCGCGCCGGGCACCACGCCCGCCATCGCGCGCTTCTACCGCGAGATCCTGGGCGCGCCGGCAACTGCGGCCGATGGCGTGGCCCGCGCGCTGGTGGCGAACGGACAGTACCTCGTCTTCCGCGAGACCGATGCGCCGCAGCCCGACTACGACGGCCACCACATCCAGATCACGCTGGCCGATTTCGGCGGGCCGCATGCGAAGCTTGCCGAGCGCGGGCTGATCAGCGAGGAGAGTAATCCCTGGCAGTACCGCTTCCTCGACATCGTGGACCCGGACACGAACCGGCCGCTCTTCCGCGTGGAGCACGAGGTGCGCAGCATGACGCACCCGCTGTTCAACCGCCCGCTGGTGAACCGCAACGCCGCCATCGACAACCGCAACTACATGCCGGGGCATGAGGCGGCTTCCTGGGCCATGCCGCCGGAATAGGTCGCGGCCGCTGGAGCATTGCCCGTTCGTCCGGGCTTACGGCAAATGCTCCAGTTCCTTGTCTGAACGAAGATCTTCACCCATTCAGGCGAGCCCACCTGAATGGGATCCGTTCTAGCCCTGCTCCACCTCGGTTGCGGCGCCGCCGGCCGCAACCGAGCGCACGATCGCCTCGAACACCGCGACGGTGGCGACCATCTGGTCATAGGGCACGGGATAGGCGGGGCCGCCCGACAGCGCCAGCGCGAAGGCTTCAAGCTCCGCACGCAGCGTGTCCACCGGCGGGAAGGTCATGACTTCGGGCGGTGCGCCGGCCGGGCGCAGGATCACCTGCCGATCACCGCTGGCGTCGCCCCAGGTCTCGAGGTTCGCCTTCTCGCCGAAGACATGGATGCGCCAGTAGCGCGGCGTCGCGCGCACCGCCGCCAGCGTGCCGGAAATGCCGCTGGTGAATTCCAGCGCCACCGTCAGGCTGTCGAGCGGGCCGGGCGGCGGCCGGTGACGGAGCAGATGGGTGCCGAGCACGCGGCGTGCGGGCCCGACCAGGTTGGTGAAGGCATCCAGCACGTGCACGCCCGTGCCGGTCAGGCCACCGGCGGGGGATTCCTGCGGATCATGCCGCCAGGGCGCGAAGCTCGACGAGGAGTTCTCGTTCGAGAGATGCCCCTCGACATGCAGCAGCGTGCCGAGGCTGCCCTCCTCGAGGATGCGCCGCATGGCCTGGATGGTTGGCAGGAAGCGCCGGTTGTGGCCGACGGCCAGTGGCACGCCGGCGCGGCGGCAAGCCTCCACCGCCGTCACCGCCTCCGCGCGCGTGAGCGTCAGCGGCTTCTCGCAGAACACCGGCTTGCCGGCCGCTGCCACCTGCTCGATCAGCGGCAGGTGGGTGGAGTGCGGCGTGGCGATGACGACCGCCTGCACGGCGGCGTCCTGCAGCAGCTCGGCGACGTCCGTGGAGAAGCGCAGCCCGTGCCGGGCGGCCACGGGCGCGCCGGCGTCCGCATTGCGGCTCGCCGCATGCACGAAGCGGAGGGATGCGCTGCCCTCCGCGGCCTTGAGGAGCATCTGCCCCCACCAGCCCAGCCCGATGATGCCTGCCGTGATCATGTCCGCATGCTCCGCCCTGGCGGCGCCACGCGCAAGGCCGCGCGAACGGCGTCCCTGCGTGCGGTCCGGCTTGTGTCCGTTGGCACCTCGGAGGGGAGGGCCGTTCAGCTCCGCATCAGCGCCAGCACATGCGCGGCGGTGCTGTGCGCCAGCGCCTCGAGGTCGTAGCCGCCCTCCAGGATCGAGACCACGCGCCCGCCACAATGCCGTTCCGCCTGCATGCACAGCGCCTCGGTCAGCCAGGCGAAGTCGGCCTCGCGCAGCCGAAGCTGTGCCAGCGGGTCGCGGGCATGCGCGTCGAAGCCCGCGGAGATCACCACCAGCCCCGGCGCGAAGCGGTCGGTCGCCGGCAGCAGTGCATTCTCCCAGGCTTCGCGGAAGGTGGTGCCATCCGTCCCGGGGGGCAGCGGCACGTTGAACACATTGCCCACACCGCGTTCGGTCGCGTCCCCGGTGCCGGGATAGAGCGGCGACTGGTGAGTGGAGGCATAGAGGATGCTCGCGTCGCGCTCCACGCAGGCCTGGCTGCCATTGCCGTGGTGCACGTCGAAGTCGAGAATCGCGACGCGCTCCACCCCATGCGCCGCCTGTGCATGGCGCGCGGCGACGACAGCATTGGAGAAGAGGCAGAAGCCCATGGGCCGCGACGGCTCCGCATGATGGCCGGGCGGGCGCACGGCGCAGAAGGCGCGGCGGACCTCGCCACGCATCACCGCATCCACGGCGGCGACCGCCGCGCCCGCGGCACGGAGCGCGGCTTCGGCGCTGCCCTGGCTCATCGCCGTGTCGGCATCGAGCGGCACGCTCTCCCCCGGTCCGGGGCGCACCGACAGGATGGCCTCCACGTAGTTCCGCGGATGCACGCGGCAGAGCTGCTCCAGAGTGGCTTCGGGGGCCTGGTCGCGGATCAGCTCGGAAAACGCCTCCTGGTCCAGCGCCTTCAGCACGGCGCGCAGCCGGTCCGGGCATTCCGGGTGGAAATCGCCGGGATCGTGCGCCAGGCAGGCGCGGTGGGTCAGCAGCAGCGTGCTCACGGCGCGGCGGCCCGCTTGCGCAGCACGAAGCGATAGACCCCGGAGCTCTCCCCGAAAGAGACCAGCTCATGCCCGGTCTCCTGGCAGAAGGCGGAAAAATCCTTCACGCTGGCGGGATCGGTGGCGAGCACCGTCAGCCGCGCGCCCGGCGGCAGGCTGCGCAGCGCCTTGTTGGCCTTCAGCACGGGCAGCGGGCAGGAAAGGCCCTGCACGTCGAGGGTTGTTTCCGACATCCCTGAATTGCAGCACCCGGCGCCGCCGGCCGCAAGGCTTGCGGCCGGCCGGTCGCGGCCCCACCCTGGGCGCATGACGGTGCGCATCGGCATCGACCTCGGCGGGACGAAGACGGAGATCGTGGCGCTCGGTCGCGATGGCGCCCCGCTGCTGCGCCGTCGCGCGCCCACGCCACCCGATTATGCCGGAGTGGTGGCGCTGATCGGCGGCATGGTGGAGGCGGCAGAGCGGGACCTCGGCGCGCGTGGCACGGTGGGGGTGGGCATTCCCGGCAGCCTTTCCCTGACAACGGGGCTGGTGCGCGGGGCGAACTCCACCTGGCTGAACGGGGGGCGGCTGGACCGGGACCTGGCGGCCCGGCTCGGCCGGCCGGTGCGGCTGTCCAATGACGCCAACTGCCTGGCGATGAGCGAGGCGGCGGACGGG
>Ga0182741_1006224_pt1 | contig 10581 bp, 10 predicted proteins | sample eDN5th37CBELigOP_FD_128874 | JGI IMG/M metagenome (GOLD analysis project Ga0182741, IMG submission 128874) | Enriched Organic Plus compost microbial communities from Emeryville, California, USA - eDNA 5th pass 37_C BE-Lig OP (version 2) (version 2) ...
GCCAGTGAGCGATTGGCAGGCCACCAGCCGGTTGAGCGCACCCTGCAGCTCGCGCACGTTCCCGAAGCCGATGCGCGCCAGCGCCTCCAGCACGCCCGGCTCGAAGCGCGTTCCCCGCTCTTCGCAGCGCAGCCGCAGGATCGCGACGCGCGTCTCGTAGTCGGGCGCGGCCACATCCACCACCAGCCCGCCCGAGAAGCGCGTGATGAGCCGGTCATCCAGATCGGCGATCTCCGAGGGCGGCCGGTCGCTCGTGAACACCACCTGCGTCCCGGAGCGGTGCAGAGCATCGAAGAGTCGCAGCATCTCGGACTGCGTCTCCCGGCGCCCGGCCAGGAACTGAACGTCGTCCAGGAGGAGCATCCCCGCACGCTGGTGGCGCTGCCGGAACGCCTCCACCGATCCCACCGCCACCGCTTCGGTGAGCTCGTTCACGAACTCGTCCACGGTGGAATAGACCACGCGCAGGTCCGGCTGGAGCTGGATCGCGTGATTCGCGATCGCGAGCATCATGTGCGTCTTGCCCAGGCCGGAGCTGCTGTAGATGAAGAGCGGATTGTACGTGGCGCCGGGAGACTGGGCGACCGCGCGCGCCGCCGATACGGCCAGGCGATTAGCCGAGCCGACGACGTAGTTCTCGAAACGGTAGCGCGCGTCGAGCTCCATGCGTCAGGCGCTCCCCACCGCGTCGCGCGAGTGCCGGCGAGCGGCGCCCGGCGCCGCCTCCGGCACCGCTTCGGGCACCGCTTCGGGCGCCGCACCGGGCGCCGCACCGGGCGCCGCACCGGGCGCCGCACCGGGCGCCGCGCCGCGCGAAGCAGCGCCGGCGCCGGAACCGCCCGCTGAGCCGCTCAGACGTCGCAGCACGAGCTCCGAGATGCCACGCAGCGTCTCGAAGACGCCGTGGCCGTGCAGCGCATCGGCCGTGAAAGCCGGCACGTCGCGGAAGTTGAGCGCATCATCGAGGACATCCACGCCGAGTATCAGCTCGCGCGGCAGGTCCTGTTTGTTGTACTGGATGACCAGTGGCGTTGCCCGTACGTCCATCCCGTGCTCGGCGAGATTCGCGTGGAGGTCCTGCATGCTCTCGATGTTCTCCTCGAGCTGGCGCGCCTGGCTGTCGGCCACGAAGACCACGCCGTCGGCGCCCTGCAGCACGAGCTTCCGCGTGGCCTGGTAGTACACCTGCCCGGGCACCGTGTAGAGCTGGAATCGCGTCGAGAACCCGGAGATGGTGCCCAGGTCCAGCGGGAGGAAGTCGAAGAAGAGCGTGCGATCGGTCTGCGTGGCGAGCGACACCATCTTGCCACGGCGAGCGCTCGGAACCTGCTCGTAAATGTAATGCAGGTTCGTCGTCTTACCCGACCGCCCCGGGCCGTAGTAGACGATCTTGCAGGTGATCTCGCGCGTGGCGTAGTTGACGAGAGGCACCGGCTGCTCAGGCTGGAGGGATGGAAGACGGAACGGAGAGCATCCCCTCCGGGTCCGGACGGGCGCGTCCGAACAGGATGGCGAGGCTGTGGTCGAGATCCCGCTCCAGGTTCTCGCCGAGGTCCACTCTTCCCGCGGCCGAAGGCGCGGGAGCGACCGCGGGCGCGGCGTTCGCCAGCGCGGTGCAGAGTTCTCGGAAGTACAGACGGACGAGGCCCAGAGAGCTCTCGTCGCCGAACGCGGCGAGGAGCACGAGCGGCCCGCGCGCGGTGTTCGCCTCCGCGATGAAGAGCTCGCGCTCGCGGCCGGCGTGGTGGAGCTCGCGGAAGGGAGTTCCATCCAGCTCGCGTCCGAGCTGCGCGGCGGTGACGTTGATGGCCGCGGCGAGCGAGCAGGCAGCCATCACGTCCATGGCCCGCGTGAAGCCGAACTGTCCCAGCACCTGGCCGCTCGGCTGCAGCAGGAGCGCGAAGGTGACGCGCGCTTCGTCGGCGAAGCGTTGGAGCGGAGCCTCCACCCACGGCTCGGAGACGCGCGCCTTCATACGAGCGAATCCACCGACTGGAGGATCACCGTGCGGAGCTGCGCCACGGGCGCGCCCGCCTCGGCCACCACCACAGCCACCAGATCGTCGCGACCGGCCGCGCATATCTGGCCGTGCTCCGATTCGAGCTGGAGGAAGCTCACCGTGGACAGCCCGGCCGCCTCCGAGCAGAGCCTCGCGCGCCGGTAGAGCGCAGCGGCCAGCGCCGCCACCGCCGCCGCATCCACGCCGGCCCGCACGTCGGCGTCCACCACGATCCCATCGCGCTCGCTCACCACCAGGCAGCCGAGCACTCCGCGCTGCCGCGTGAGCGCGGTGATCAGACCGGTGAACTGCGTCGTGCTCATGACGTGGCCCCCAGCCATGCGCCTGCGCGGCGGGCGCACTGTTGCAGCACGCGCCGCACCAGGCCGAGCGGAACCGAGCGGGCCGCCGCGACCAGGACGAGCGAATCATCCAGCACCGGCGCCATCGCCACCGTGGCGACGTCGGTCTCGAAGGTCACCGATGACCACGCCCCGAGTCCGAGGTGTTCCGAAGCGCGCGCGGCATCCTCGCGAATTCCCGCCAGCGATGCGCCCACCTCCTGGGCCACGTCGCGCCCTTCCTCCGTCATGTACACGCCGGCCGTGACGAGCCCCGATGCATCCAGAAGGAGCGCGGTCTGCTCGCCCTCGCCGAGTATATCGGCGAAGAGGCGCCGCGCCTCCTCCTCCACGCGCCGTCCGGCCTCCGCCAGCGGCGTTCCACCGTTCGTGCCGTTTCCGGAGGCACCCGCCACGTACCCGCCGACGCCGTCCGAGAAGTGCAGCATCCGGCGCACCATGTGCAGCGCGGTAGCGATGGACGGATCGCCGCCGCCCTGCGCCGAGGCCTGGCTCAGGTACCGCTCGGCCTCGGCGAGCCGCCCCTGCTTGAAGAGCACGTAGCCCACTCCCTTTCGCGCTCCCGCGTGATCCGGTGCCAGCTTCAGGACCGTGTCCCACTCATCGAAGGCCGCCGTGAGCTCGCCGCGGTCGACGTGGATCCGCGCGAGAAGATCGTGCGCGTCGGCATCGTGCGGGTGGCGTTCGAGACCGCGCAGCGCGACGCGCAGCGCGAGATCGAGCTGACCGGTGCGGCGCAGCTCCTCGCCGAGCTGGATGAACACGAGGCTCGAAGGATCGCGTGCCAGCTCGTCGCTCAGGCGCCTGATGCCGTCAGACATACGCGTGCTCCTGAAGGATGCCGCGGAGCGCGACCGCGTTCGACAGCGCGGCGCGTACGCCCGGTGCGTGCGCGTCGTCGGGCGCGAGCCGGAGGTACCGCTCCCAGTGGGTCGCGGCGCTCTCCAGATCTCCCCTGCGTGCGGCGCAGTGGCCCATCTCCAGATGGACCTCGGCGTCGAGCGCATCGGCCTCGAGCGCCGTGCGCAGCTCGGCCGCCGCCTCATCGTGGCGGCCGGCACACGCGAGAGCGCGCGCGAGCATGAGCCGCGCCGCCACGCACTGCTCCGAAGCCGCCACCGCCATCCGTGAGGCAGTGATGGCCGAGTCCACATCGCCGCCGCGGAGCGCATCTCTGGCCTGCTCGACGTACGCGGCCGCGCGGGCAGCGGCGATGGCAGGCCCGGTCGCCGGTGCATCTTCCTCCACCAGCTCCACGATCCCGGTGCTGAGCAGCCCGAACACCACGCGCGCCACGTCGAAGTCGCTGCGCGCGAGATTGGCCGCAATCGCGCGCAGGTCGCGCGTGCCATCGATCTCCGCCAGTACCTCCCACTCGTTCGGCAGGAGATCGAGGAGCGCCGCATGCGAGTCGTGCACCGCCGCGAGCGCCGGGACCACGCCCAGGTGCGGCACCTTCCCCTCGATGCGCGACCACTCGTCTATCCGGCGCGCGCCCTCCATGAGGAGCGATTCGGTGGAGATCCGGATGCTCGCCTCGGCGGGAGCGTCGAGCGTGCTCCGCTCCTCGAAGCGGAAGAAGCCCTCGCTCCACGAGAGGAGCTCGAACACTACCTCCTCTACCTGGAAACGCACCTGGCGCTCCAGCTCCTTCCGCGTGATGGCCTCGCGCTGCACGAGGATCTCGCCGAGCCGGCGCTTGTCGGCCGACCGCGTCTGGGCGTCGCGCGCGCGAGCCAGATCGCCTTCGGAGATCTTCCCCGAGCGGAGGAGCAGCTCGCCGAGCGGATGCGGGTTGCTCCGGATGGCCGCGTACACCACGGCCCCATTCTCGAAGTAGACCGTGCCCTGGTTGTCGCGGAGCGACGAAGTGATCGTGAGCGTGCCGGTCTTCCGGCTCAGGTCGAGGAGCTGGAAGACATCGTGGATGCCGAGCTCGCGGAGCGGTCCCTCGATCGCCATCAGGACACCGCCTCCTTCGGCGAACGGAAGATCCGGAGCAGGTCAGCCGCGGTGCGCGCTTCGCGCCGCGCCCGCAGCGCGTAGTCGCCCTCCGGCTCCAGCTCCACCACGCGCTGCCAATGCGCGATCGCCTCGCGATACTCGTGCGCATCGCAGAGGAGCATGCCCCGCAGGAATAGCGCGCCCGCGTGGTCGGGATCGAAACGGAGGAGCCGGGATACCGCCGTCGCGGCGTCCTCGCGCCGCCCCAGCTCCATGAGTACCTCAGCGAGGACGAGCAGGGCGTCCACGTTGTACGGGTCGCGCTTGAGGAGATCCACGAGCGGAGCCACGGCCTGCCGCTGGCGGCCGAAGCGGCGGCGAACATCGGCCAGCGCCAGCGTGGCCTCCACGTAGGTGGGCACGGCTTCGAGAGCGGCGATGAGCTCCCGCTCCGCACCGCTGGCATCGCCGCGCGCGGCGAGCAATGCGGCGAGGTCGTAGCGCACCACGGCGAAGTCGGTATCGAGCTCCAGCGCGTCGCGGTAGGCCTGAATCGCACCGTCCACGTCGCCCACCGAGCGCGCGGTATCGCCGAGCTGCTTCAGCACATCGGCCCGCGCCGGGGCGAGGCGCCGCGCGTCGTCCAGCAGCTCGCGCGCCAGCGCCGGCTCGCCCACTTCGGCGCGCACGCGCGCCACGAGGAGGAGCGATTCGACGTTCGATGAATCCGCCGCCAGGAGAGACTCCGCCGAAGGCCGCGCGTCCGCCGCGCGGCCGAGCGCGAGCAGCGAGCGGACCTCCCCCGCGATAGCGCGCGGCACGTTCTCGTTCACGCTGCGTGCCTGCCGGTAGCGCTCGAGCGCCTCGCCGTGCAGCCCCTGCCGGGCAAACACATCGCCGAGGAGCGTCATGCCCGTGGAGGTGTCGCCCCCGCGCCCGAGCGCGCGGTTGATCTCCGCCGCCGCGCGATCGAGCATCCCCTTCGCCAGATAGTCCTCCGCCATCGCGTACGTCGAGTCGCCGCCGCGCGACGGGCCTGCGGCGCGCCGCGCCGACTCCGAGCTCGCGTTCGCGCCCGCGCCCGCGAGATCGGTGAAGAGCGAGTCGAGAACCGAGGCGTCGAAATCGAAGTCGCCGACGGCGCCGTCCGTGCGCTCCACGCCCTCCAGATCCGGCGCGATGGAAAGATCCGGATCTTCGTACTCCACATCGATGGCCAGCTCGAACTTCTGCGGCACGTAATACGGGTCGAGCTCCAGCGCGCGCTTCGTGGCGCGGAGCGCGCCGGTGAAATCGCCGAGGTTGGAGAGCGTGAAGGCGAGGTTGTAGTGCGCCTCGGCGAAGTCGCTGCGGCTGTTGATCGCGCGGACGAAGGAGTTGCGCGCGTCCTCGAACTTCTTCAATTCGGCGAGCACGAGGCCGATGCCGTTCCACGCGACCGGGTTCTCGGGTTCCACCGCCAGTGCCTGGCGGTACGCCTCGAGGCTCAGCTGCGCTCGCCGCGCGCGGAAGAGAATGAGCGCCAGGTTGAGCCACGCCTTCACGAAGGCCGGCTGCGCGGCGAGCGCGGCGCGGAACGACTCCATGGCCGCTTCCGACTTGCCGGAGTGGTAGGCCGCCACCCCCAGGTTGTTGTGCGCGATGGCGTACGCAGGGTCGGCAGCGAGCGCGCGCCGATAGCTCTCCTCGGCTTCCACGTGGCGGCCGTCCTGGTGCAGCGCCACTCCCCGCTCGCACCAGAGCTTCGGGCTGTCGGGCTGCTCGCCGAGGATCCGGTCGTAGATCTCGATCGCCGCCTGCGGGTCGCGCTTGAGCAGGTGCAGCTCGGCCATCGCCTGCAGCACCAGCAGCCGGTCCTCGTCGCGCTCGAGCGCGATGCGGTACTCGCGCAGCGCCTCGGCGTAGTAGCCCTGACGCCGGAAGGCGAGCCCCAGGTTGTAGTGCGCGAGCCCACCTTCGCGCGCCACCTCCATCCGCTGCCGCGAGTGCCGCTGCTGCCGCTCGGGGACGAGCTCTTCGTAGGTGGACGTGTTGTAGCGGTCGAGCGAGAGGTTGGCCTGCGCCCGGGAGAGCGACGGGTTGAGCTGGATGGCGCGCCCCGTGGCGGCGCGCGCCTCCTCGTGACGGCCGAGATCACCCAGCACGAAGCCGAGGAGGTAGTGCGCGTCGGGGTTCTCGGGGCTCAGCTCGATCGAGCGGCGGAGCGCTTCGATCGCATCCTCGTTGGCGCCGCGATTGTAGAGCACCTCGCCGATGTAGAAGTTGATGAGCGGGCTCTCGGGCTCGCGCTCCAGCGCGCGCGCCAGCCATGCCTGCGCCTCCTCCAGATCGCCGCTGCTCTTCTTGGCGAGTGCGAGCTGCACCATCGCGCCCACGTCGTTGGGCGAGTACGAGAGGAGCGCCTCGAACTCGGCCACGGCCTCGTTCACATCGCCCAGCGACGCGTACGCGCGGCCCAGCTCCCAGCGCGCTTCACGATCGTCGGGGTGCGAGCGCAGCCGCTCGCGCAGCTCCGTGACGCGCCGGTCGTAGTAGCCCGTGCGGAAATATGCAACCTCCAGGTTGCGCTGGGCCACCTGCATCTTGGGGTCCAGCTCGAGCGCCTTCGCGAAGGCGGCCACCGCCTCCTCGTGCATCCCCTTGTGGTAATAGAGGACGCCGAGGTTGTTGTGCGCGCCCGCGTCCGACGGATCTATCCGCCGGGCGAACGACCGCAGGATGTCGCGGTCGCGCTGCGAGGCCAACGACGCTGCCATGATCAGGCGACGCGAACGGCGCGCAGGAGCGTCTGGAGCGAGGCTACGTCTGGAAGAAGCAGGAAGAAGCCGCGCAGGCGCTCGTCGGTGCCCTGGAAGAAGAACTGCGTCTCCACGGCGAACACCATGTCCTTGTCACCACCGAACTGCAGGTACGCCGTGGTGAGAACGGCCGCCGACATGTCGACGGCGAGGCTTGGCGGCGACGGCAGGAGCATGAGTCCCATGAACTCGCTGAGCGCGTTCATGTAGGCGCCCGTGAGGATGTTCCCCGCTTCCTTGATGGCCGATTGCTCCAGCTCCCCGAAGGCGGCGCCGGGATCGTGCGGCCGGCGCAGCATGAGCTGCGCGAGGCGGATCGCCGTGGGCCGCGGGAAGACCAGCAGCGTGCGCCCGGTGAGATCGCCCAGCATGTGCATCAGCACGGCCGCGATGGGCTCCTCGCCATCGTCGATCTGTGACGGCACATCCTCGAGCGCCGCGATCGTGATGGTCGGCACGCTGATCATGATCGTGCCTCCCGTCATCTGCGAGAGCGCGGTGGCCGCGTGCCCCGCTCCGATGTTGGCGGTCTCACGGAGTGCGTCGAGCTGCGGCTCCTTCAACGACATCAGGTCAGTCATTCCCGCTCCTTACATGAGGCTTCCGACATCCACGATCAGCGCCGGAGCGCCGTCGGAGAGGATCGTTGCGCCGCTGAACAGAGACACAGCATCCCGTACCGGATCGAACTGCTTTACGACGATATCCTGCTGCCCCGTGAGCTCGTCCACCACCAGCCCCGCCCGGCGCTCCCCCACTTCCAGGACGATCACCTGGCGCGCATCGTCGCCACCGCCGGGGAGCCGCACCAGCTCATCGAAGCGGATGAGCGGGAGAACCTCATCGCGCATGGTCATCACCTCGCGTCCCCGCACGCGGCGCAGCGCCTGCGGCGCCAGCTCCACCGTCTCGTTCACGTGCGCCATGGGCACAGCGTACACCTCATCGCGCACGCGGGCGAGCAACGCGCGCACGATCGCCAGCGTGAGCGGAAGGCGAACCGTGACCGTGGTCCCCTCCCCCTCCCTCGACCGGATCTCCACCGCGCCGCCCATCGAGCGCACGCGATTCATCACCGCATCCATCCCCACCCCGCGCCCCGAGATGTCGGTGACGCGCTCGGCCGTCGTGAACCCCGACCGCGAGATCAGCCGTACCAGCTCATCGTCCGAGAGCTCCGTGCGCGCTGCCTCCACGAGTCCCGCGGCGCGCGCGCGCTCCAGGATCTTCGGACGGTTCAACCCGCGGCCATCATCGCTCACGCGGATCGTCACCGTGGAGCGCTCGCGCGCCACGCTGAGCGTGAGCGATCCCTTCGCCGGCTTCCCCGCGGCCACGCGCTCGACCGGCGTCTCTATCCCGTGGTCCACCGCGTTCCGCAGCAGGTGCGTCAGCGGGTCGCCGATCTCCACGAGCATCGACCGGTCCAGTTCGATCTCGTTCCCCACCACGGTGAACGAGACTTCCTTGCCGAGCGCGCGCGCCGAATCACGCACCAGTCGCGGGTAGCGATCGAAGACCTGCCCCACCGGCACCATGCGGCAGAGCATGATCTCGTCCTGCAGCTCGCCTATCAGCCGCGACGCCTGCGCCATCGCCTCGCCGAGCGCCGGCTCATCCATCGGCGCCACCAGCTCGGAGAGCCGGCCGCGGGTGATGACCAGCTCGCCCATGAGGTTCATCAGCTTGTCGAGCCGCCGGAGGTCGATCCTCACGCTGCGCGTGGCCGACGGCGTGGCGCGCGTGGTGCCGCCGCTGGCGGCGCCCGCGCCATCCACGCGTGAGTCGTCCCCCCCGCCTCCCTCAGCGGCGCCGGCCGCGCCGGCCTCCCCCTCCGCTCCCGCGGCCGTCTCTCCGCCAGCGCCTCCGATGGCGCGCAGCCGCGCCACCAGCGCGCTCGGGTCGAGCTGCTCGCCCTCGCCCTTGACGGAGCTCTCCACTGCCGCCTCCAGCGCGTCCGCCGATTCGAAGAGCGCATCCATGAGCGCGGGCGTCACCGCCTGCTCCCCACGCCGCACCCGATCGAGCACGCTCTCCAGCTCGTGCGCCAGCGCGGTCACGGCCTGGTAGCCCATGGTCGCGCTCATCCCCTTCACCGTGTGCACCGTCCTGAAGATGGCGCGCACCGGCTCTTCCGCCCCGGGCTCGCGCTCGAGCTCGAGGAGGTGCTGATTCATCGCCGAGAGGTACTCGCGGCTCTCGGTGAGAAAGAGATCGGCGTACTTGGAAAGATCCATGCTGCCAACGGTCCAGTGCTGGAGAGTAGCTCACTGCTTCGCGCCTTCCGCCTTCTGCTCTCCGCCCCGCCCTCTCACCCCATCACTCTCTGCACCGCTTCCAGCACGCGGCTCGGCTGGAAGGGCTTGACCACGAAGTCCTTCGCGCCTGCCTGGATCGCCTCCACCACCAGCGCCTGCTGGCCCATGGCGCTGCACATGAGGATCCGGGCCTCGGAGTCGAACTTCGTGATCTCACGGACCGCGTCTATCCCGCCCATGTCGGGCATGACGATGTCCATGGTCACCAGATCGGGGCGGAGCTGCTTGTAGCGCTCGATCGCCTGCACGCCCGTCTCCGCCTCGCCGATCACCTCGAATCCCGACTGGGAGAGGATGTCGGAGAGCAGAGTACGCATGAATACCGCGTCGTCGCATACCAGAACCGTGTTACTCAACTTCCCATCCTCCATTCAAGCGAGCACTCGCGAGATGATGCCGTGAATGTCCAGAAGCGTGATCACGCCGCCCTCCCTCCCCTCCTCCTCTCCCAGGCGCCCGACGGCCCGCACCGCGGCATCGGCGGCCACCCCGGTTCCGCCTTCGTCGAGCTCCACATCGGTGGTTCTCCGCACATCGAGCACCTCGTCCACGGCGGCTCCCACCACCTTCCCGGCATGCTCCACCAACATCACCGAGGAGTGCTGGCGCGCGGAGGGCGTCCCCTCGAGCTGCGCGCCGAGGTCGATCACGGTGATGATGGAGCCGCGGACGTTCACCAGCCCCGCTACGTTCGCCGGCGCACCGGGGAGCCGCGTCGCTCCGCGGAACGGGACTATCTCCCGCACCGCGTCGAGCTCGATCCCGTAGGTGACGCCCGCCAGCCGGAAGACGACCAGCTGGCGGATGGCAGGTTCAGTTATCGAGAGTGTAGAAGCCAAAGTCGTCGAGTGGATCCGGATGAGACGGCAGATCATCCAGTTCGGCAACCGCGGCAAGCGAAACCCGGAGGTCTTCGGGAAGCGGCGATCGCACATCCACGAGCTCACCGGTCACCGGGTGCGGGAAGATCAGCCACGCGGCGTGGAGGAAGTGCCGCTTGGGGGGGAGCGCCACCAGCCGCCGCCCTCCGCCTCCACCGTACGTGTCGTCGCCCAGCACTGGGTGCCCGATCGAGCCGAGATGCACCCGGATCTGATGCGTGCGCCCACTGTGAAGGTGCGCCCGCAGCAGGTCCGCCGAACCGAACCTGGCGAGCCGCA
>Ga0182741_1006226_pt1 | contig 10580 bp, 10 predicted proteins | sample eDN5th37CBELigOP_FD_128874 | JGI IMG/M metagenome (GOLD analysis project Ga0182741, IMG submission 128874) | Enriched Organic Plus compost microbial communities from Emeryville, California, USA - eDNA 5th pass 37_C BE-Lig OP (version 2) (version 2) ...
CGCCGGGTGGCAGCAGAGGAACATCAGCCGGAGCTGGTCGTCGGGGACGACGTCGACGAGGGCGTCGAGGTCGGCCAGCTCGGGCCGGTCGTCGGGGTCCACGTGGAGGGACTGGAGGTGGTGGGCGGCTCGGTGGCGCTCGTCGCGGGTGGCCTCGCGCCGGAGCCGGTCGATGGCCCGGTTGCGGGCCGTCGTCGTGATCCAGCCCCCCGGGTTCGGGGGCACCCCGGTGACCGGCCACCGCGCCGCGGCGATGGCGAAGGCCTCCGCCACCGCGTCCTCGGCGAGGTCGACGTCGCCGAGGACGCGGATCAGCGTGGCGGTGCAGCGGCCGGCCTCGCGCCGGAAGACCTCGGCGAGCTCGTCACGCACCCTGGAACGGGCGGACCTCGACGGGCTGCTCGCAGGCGAGCGCGCCCTTGCGGGCCCACTCGAGCGCGGCGTCGAGGTCGGGGGCCTCGATCACCCAGAAGCCGCCCATGATCTCCTTCGACTCGGCGTAGGGGCCGTCGGTGATCGACACCTCCCCGTCGCTGGGGCGCACGACGGTGGCCGACGCCGCCGGGTGCAGGCCGCCGGCGAAGACCTCGGCGCCAGCCGCAGCCAGCTCCTCGTTGAAGGCGCTGACCTGGGCGTGGATGCGCTCGAAGTCGGGCGGGAGCTCGTCGAGGCTGAAGTCCTCGTCGTGCCACACCGAGAGCAGGTACTGAGCCATTGCTGGTCCTCCTCGTTCGTCAGGGCCGGCGGGCGCCGGCACCATCACCACGAACGGGAGCGGCCGGATCGACACCCGCGACCGAGAAAGTCCTTCGGACCGGTGAACCCTCCCACATCGGCTGCGCCCTGGCTGGCCGCCCGGGGCGGCGCGGCTGGATCCGCGAGGGCGGCGCGCCCGGGCGGCTCAGGCCTGGTCGGCCGCGTCGGCCGGCTCCGCGGCGTCCGCCTGCTCGGCGGACGCAGCCGCCGACGGCTCGGCGACCTCGGGGGCGGCGGGCTCGGCTGCAGCGGGCTCCTCGGCCTGCTGGGCGGCGGGCGTCTCGCCGGGGTCGGCGGTCATCTCGGGCGTGCGGTCGCCCTCGTCGGTCGGCGGGGTGGGGCCCTCCTCCGGCGAGGACGGGTAGTGCAGGAACAGGCCCCGGATCACGTCGGCCAGGCCCTCCCCACGGCTGCCGCCCGTGAGGGTGACGGTGACCATCGGCCCGTAGATGTGGACCGCCTCGACGCCGCCGTGCGCGAACAGGCGGCGGGCCAGCTCGTCGACCGGCCGGTCGTAGATCTCCGGCGGGGGCGCCGTGTACCGCTCGTGGTCGAGCCCCGACAGCTGCCGGTTCGTCTCGAACCGCACGATGGCAGGGTTGCTGGAGCGCTTCTCGACGACGGTGATCGGCTGTCCCATACGGCCGGCAGGGTACCGATCTGCCCGCAGGGCGAGCCATTCCCCCCGCCGCCGGCCAGGCTCGGCGGTGGCGACGCCAGGGGCGTCAGGCGAGGAGCGCCTCGATCTCCTCGCTGACCGGCACCCGCTCCCCCGCGTCGTAGGCGGCGGCGTTGGCGGCGATGCGCTCGGGGTCGTAGCGGTAGCTGACCATCACGCCCCACGAGTCGGCGAGGCCGTAGTCCGCGGTGTTGGCCTTCCAGCGCAGCGCGTCGACGAGGGCGCCGTTGCTGAGGTGGAAGTTGGCCACCGGATCCCGCACCCGGCCGCCGTCGAGGGTGGTGAGGTAGCGGGCGGTGGCCCGCAGGAGCGGCCCTCGCACCGCCGAGTCGTCCCCGTCGAGCCAGCGTCCGCGGTCGAGCTCGGCCCGCACCTCCGACGGCAGGTCGAGGTCGGCCCGCCGCAGCGTGGGGATCGGCGACAGGGTGACGAACCGCCGGAGGTTCGGCAGCTCGCTGCGCAGCCGCACCACCACGGTCTTGAGGAGCTCGTTGCCGAGGTTGATGCCGGCGAGGCCGGGCTGGCAGGAGGTGATCGAGTAGAAGACGGCGGTGTCGGCCTCCTCGGGCCGCGTGCGGGGGCCAGCGCGGTCGAGGACCTCGGCCATGCTCGTCGGGGTGCCGGTGGTGAGGGCGATCTCGACGAACACGACGGGCTCGCCCGGCATCGCCGGGTGCAGGAAGGCGAAGCAGCGCCGGTCGTCGGCGAGGCGGCTGCGCAGGTCGTCCCAGCCGTGGATCTCGTGGACCGCCTCGTACTCGATCAGCTTCTCGAGGAGGTCGGCGGGCGAGCTCCAGGTGATCTGCTCGAGCTGGAGCAGCCCCACGTCGAACACGGCGGCGAGGTGCTCCTCGAGCTCGAGCTCGGCCATCGGCAGCTCGCCCCGCAGGAGGTGGCGGAGGTCGGCGCGCAGGTCGACGAGCAGCTTCACGCCGCGGGGCAGGCCGGTGAGCAGGTGGAGCAGGTCCGCGAAGCGGGGCGACAGGGCCCGGCGCATCGCCACCTGCGCGGCCGGGTCGGCGGGGTCGGCCAGCAGCCGCTCGGCGGCGGCGCGGGCGGCCTCCGGGTCGACGCCGAGCTCGGTCGCGGCTCGGCGGAGGAAGGCGGCCCGGCCCTCGTCGTCGAGGTGCCGGTAGGTGCGGGCGAGCGGCGCCAGCGCCTGGCGCTGGGTCGAGGTGTCCCGCACCGGCAGGACCCGGAGGATCCCCGAGTAGAGCTCGCGCCAGTCGTCCTCGCTCAGGGCTCCGGCCATGCGGCGATCGTATGCTCGACCCATGGCGACGCCCCATCTGCCCGATCGGGCCGCCTCGCGCCCCGTCGTCCAGATCGGCCCGGACCGCTGATGGCACCGCTTCCCTGGGGCTCGCGCTTCCTCATGTGCCCGCCCGAGCACTTCGGGGTGCGCTACGAGATCAACCCCTGGATGCGGGACCAGGCACCGGTGGACCTCGACCGGGCCCGCGAGCAGTGGGACGGGCTGCGGCGCGCCATCGAGGACGCCGGCGCCGAGGTGCTCGTGATGGACCCGCACCCCGAGGTGCCGGACCTCGTGTTCACGGCCAACGCCGGCATCGTGAGCGGCCGCCGGTTCGTGCCCAGCCACTTCCGCTTCCCGGAGCGCCAGCCGGAGACGGCGATCTACGCCGACTGGTTCGAGGCGGAGGGCTACGAGCTGCACCGCCTCCCGGAGGCGACCGACCACGAGGGCGCAGGGGATGCCGTCGGCGTGCCCCGGACCGAGGCGCCGCCGGTGCTGGTGTCTGCCCACCCGTTCCGCAGCGACGCCGAGGCCACCCCGCTGCTGGCCGACCTGCTCGGCTGCGACGTGGTGCCGATCCGCCTCGTCGACGAGCGGCTCTACCACCTCGACCTCACGCTCTGCCCGCTCGACGACCGCCACGCCCTGTGCGCCCCGTCGGGCTGGGACGCGGCGGGACGGGCCACCGTCGCCGAGCTCGTGCCCGAGCCCCTCTGGCTCGAGGAGGACGAGGCCCTCGCCTTCTGCGTGAACTCGGTGGTCGTGGGCACGACGGTCCTCATGCCGAGCGTGCCGCCCCGGGTGGGTCGCCAGCTCGAGGCGTGGGGGTTCACCCCGGTGGAGGTGCCCGTGGGCGAGTTCCTGAAGGCCGGTGGCGGCTGCCGCTGCCTCGCCCTCGCCCTCGACGTCGACGTCAGCGGCCCACCGTCCCGACGCTCGGCCGGACCCCGCTGAGCGCGCGACGTGCGCGCCTCGCCTTGTGCGGCTGAGTAGCGTCCCTCCCGCAGTCGAACCCACCACACGAATGAAAAGGCGGGCACCGTGGACCCACGACGCACCCGAGTCGCGCTCGGCCTCATCGCCACGACCGCACTGATCGGCGTCGCACCGATCACGACGGTCGGCGCCGAACCGGTCACCCTCACCTACGACGAGCCGGGCGAGCACACCTGGACCGTGCCGGCCGACGTCCGATGCGCCACCATCGCGGTCTCGGGCGCCCAGGGCGGCGAGGGCGGCGAGTTCGACGACGCGGCCGGCGGCCCCGGTGGGCTGGGCGGCCGGGTCACGGCCACGATCCCCGTCACCCCCGGTGAGGTCGTCACGCTGCTCGTCGGCGAGGCCGGCGCTCCAGGTCAGGCCGTGGGCCTCGTGTCGCTCGAACCGGCCGCCACGGCGGTGTCGGCCTCGGGCGGCGCGGGCGCCGGCGGCGCCGGCGGGGGCGCGGCCGGTGGCGATGGCGGCGGCGGCAGCTTCGTCTTCCAGGGCGGCACCGACCTCGACGACATCGTGCTGGCCGCCGGCGGCGGCGGTGGCGGCGGCGCCGGCGGCCCGGCCGGTGTCGGCGGCCGAGGCGGCGACGGCGGCGCCACGGGCGCTCCCGGGGAGGCGGGCGTCGACGGCGAGTACGACGGGCAGCCCGTGTCCGGCCCCACCGGGGGCGGCGGCGGCACGGCGGCGGCCGGCGGCGCGGCGGGCGTGAACACCGACGTCCCGGACATAGGCGACGGCACCGGCGCCACCGACGGCTCGCAGGGCCAGGGCGGTGAGGGCGGCTCGCACGGCGACGGCGGCGGCGGCGGTGGCGGCGGCTGGTTCGGAGGCGGTGGCGGCGGCGCCGGCTTCGCGACCTCCGGCGCCGGCGGTGGCGGCGGCTCGTCCTTCGGGCCCGCCGACGCCACCTTCGCCAGCGGTGTGCAGGAGGGCGACGGCGCCATCACCATCACCTTCGACGCCGAGGTCGCCTGCGGAGCCCCGCAGCCCGAGCCGCAGCCCACGCCGCAGCCCGCTCCGGAGCCGCCGGCCGCGCAGCCCGTGACCCAGCAGCCCCGCTACACGGGCTGACGCCCCGCGCACCCCACGTCCCGAGGTCGGGGCCGGCCGGGATCCCGGTCGGCCCCGCTCCGCGTCAGGAGACCGGCGCGGCGACCGTTCGGGCGGCGGTGGCCCGCACGGCGAGGACGCTCAGCACCGCGGACACGACGGCCAGCAGGAGGTGCACGGCCACGAACCCGGCGTCGTGGCCGGCGGTGGCGATGCCGATCGAGCGCACGACCCACACGCCGATGCTCCAGGCGGCGAGGGCGACGACGGCGGGGCGCAGCCACCGGGCCCGGGTGGCGAGGGCGCCCGCCACGGCCAGACCGAGCACGGTGAAGCTGAGCGCGAGCGCGGTGCGGGCCCACTGCTCGCCGGTGGTGAGCGCGTCGTCGGCCCAGATGTTGCGGATCCGGGTGGTCCACACCAGGAACGTCCAGGCGACGAGGGCGACGACGGGGAGGCGACGAGCGGGTTCCACGGCGGGACCGACCGTACCGAGGGCCGCCGGCGACGGCGAAGTCGGCCTCAGCCCGCAGGCGGCGGGGTGCCGTCGAGCTGCGCCTCGATCCGGTCGATCGCGCCCCGCACCACCGGCGGCGGCGGCTCCGTGGCCTCCTTCGTGGGAGCCAGCGCCTCGGCGCGGCGGCGCTCCATCCGGGCCCGGTTCGAGTGGCTGCCGGCGTAGGCCACGACGGCGATGAACACGGCGAACGCAGCGGTGAGCGCCGCGACGGGCCACCCGCCGATCAGGTAGCCGACGACGACGAGGACCACGGCGCTGACGAGCCCGACGATCGGCAGCGCCGGGCTCGGCTTGGTGGCGGCGACCACGGCCGCGGCCCGCCGGTCGGCCCCGGCCAGCCGTCCCCGGACCTTGCCCTCGAAGGTGGCCTGGGCCACCGGCACGAGCGCCCGGCGTACGGCCGCCTCGTCGGCCCGCTCGACGGCGCCGGCCAGGCGGCCGAGGTCCCCGGCCACGACCGGCCACGCGGTCGAGGCGAGCCGGGCGGCCCGGAGGTCGACCAGGGTGCGACGGACCTCGACGACGAGGTCGGGAGGGAGCGGTGCGGTCATGGGTCAGAAGAACTGCTGCTGGTACCGGTGCTCGGGGTCCACCGGCGGCGGGGGCACGAACCTCGGGACCCCGCCCCAGGGCAGGTGATCCATGAACACCCAGGACCTCCGGTGGATGGCGGACGGGCCGAACCCCTGCAGCGCCGCCTTGTGGCGGGGGCACGGGTAGCCCTTGTTGAGCTCGAAGGACCAGTAGGGGTGGTGCTCGGCCTCCGCCCGCATGATCCGGTCCCGGGTGACCTTGGCCAGGATCGAGGCGGCGGCGATCGAGAGGCAGCGGGCGTCGCCCTTCACGAGGAGGCGGGTGCTCCCCTGGCCGACGAAGTCCCACTTGCCGTCGAGCAGCACGCAGTCGGGCGCCACACCGAGCCCCTCGAGGGCCCGCTGGGCGGCGAGGCGCTGGGCCTCGGACATGCCGAGCTCGTCGCACTCCTCCTCGCTGGCGTGCCCGACGGACCAGGCGACGCACCAGTCCGCGATGCGGTCGAAGAGCGCCTCGCGCTCGCGCTCGGTGAGCAGCTTCGAGTCGCGGATCTTGTTGACCCGCCGGTCCTTCGGGATGACCGCCGCCCCGAGCGTGAGCGGCCCGGCCCAGGCACCCCGGCCGACCTCGTCGATCCCGACGACGACGTCGTGGCCCTCGGCCCACAGCGCCCGCTCGACCGCGGTGGTCGGGGCGGCGCGCTTGAGCGCCTTGCGCAGGACCGGCGCCGAGCGCGCCGATCGAGCAGTCGTCGTCCCGGCCGTCGACATCAGCGCCGAGGGTAGAGCACCCGCCCGATCCCGGGAGGGCAGCCCTACGCTCGGCCGATGACCCCGCACCCGTCGCTGCACCGGATCGAGCCCGGCCGCACCGTCGACCTGGCCGAGATCGACCCGGCGGACACGAGCGCGGCCCCCGGCGGCAAGGAGGCCACCAAGGCGGCGTCGTGGGCCCAGGCCGTCCGGCTCGCCGAGCTGCAGGACCTGCTCTGGGCCCGCCGTCAGGAGCGGCTCCTCGTCGTGCTCCAGGGGACCGACACCGCAGGCAAGGGCGGCACGATCCGCCGGGTGTTCGGCGCCGTGAACCCGGCGGGCCTGCGGGTGGTGTCGTTCCAGGCCCCCACCCGGGCCGAGCTCGAGCGCGACTACCTGTGGCGGGTCCACGCCGAGGTGCCGGCTGCGGGCGAGATCGGGGTGTTCGACCGCAGCCACTACGAGGACGTGCTCGTCGCCCGGGTCGAGGGCCTGGTGCCCGAGGCGGTGTGGCAGCGGCGCTTCGACCACATCAACGCCTTCGAGCGGATGCTCGTCGACGAGGGCACCACGATCGTGAAGGTCTTCCTGCACATCAGCCGCGACGAGCAGGCCGAGCGGCTGGCCGCCCGCCTCGCCGACCCGACGAAGCGCTGGAAGCTCCGACCCGACGACCTCGTGGCCCGCCGCCGGTGGGACGACTACCAGCGGGCCTACGCCGAGGCGATCACCCGGACGAGCACCGAGCACGCCCCGTGGTACGTCGTCCCCGCGGACCGGAAGTGGTACCGGACCTGGGCGGTCGCCGCGATCGTCATCGAGGTCCTCGAGCGGATGGGCCTCCGCTGGCCCGACCCCCACCTCGACCTGCGCGACCTCGACCTGCGCTGACCCGGCGCGGGCGGCGGGGGGAGCGAATACGGTGCCGCGCATGGCTCCTCGGCGCGTCCACATCGTCCCGCACACCCACTGGGACCGGGAGTGGCACCAGCCGTTCCAGACGTTCCGGCTCCGCCTCGTCGACCTGCTCGACGAGCTGCTCGACGAGCTGGAGCGGGATCCGTCCTACGCCCACTTCCTGCTCGACGGGCAGATGGCGGTGGTGGAGGACTACCTGGAGGTGCGGCCCGCAGCCGAGGAGCGCCTGCGGGCGCTCGCCGGCACCGGACGGCTGGCGATGGGGCCCTGGTACGCGCTGCCCGACGAGTTCCTCGTCTCGGGCGAGACCCTCGTGCGGAACCTGCAGCGAGGCCTGCGGGTGGCGGCTCGCTTCGGCGGGGCGATGGAGGTCGGCTACCTGCCGGACATGTTCGGTCACGTGGCCCAGATGCCCCAGCTGCTGCGCCGCTTCGGGTTCGAGCACGCGGTGGTGTGGCGAGGCGTCCCGTCGGCCATCGACCGCAGCGGGTTCTGGTGGTCGTCGCCGGACGGTTCGACGGTGCGGGCCGAGTACCTCCCGCAGGGGTACGGCAACGGCGCCCGGGTGCCGGACGACGCGAAGGCGCTCGTGCGGCGGATCGCCGAGTTCGAGGAGGAGCAGGGCGACCTCCTCGTCGGCCCGATCCTCTGGATGAACGGCACCGACCACCTCATGCCCCAGCCGTGGCTCGGGCGGGTGGTGGCCGAGGCCAACGCCCTGGCCGCCGCCGGCGACAGCCCCTACGAGCTGCGCGTCGCCTCGCTGGCCGACCACCTGGCCGAGGCGCCCACCGAGGGGCTGCCGTCGTGGACGGGCGAGCTGCGCTCGGGGGCCCGGGCCAACCTGCTCATGGGCGTCGCGTCGAACCGGGTCGACGTGAAGCAGGCCGCGGCCCGGGCCGAGCGGGCGCTCGAGCGGCTGGCCGAGCCGCTGTCGGCGCTCGTGCTGCCCCGCGACGAGTGGCCCGCCCGGCTGCTCGACCTGGCCTGGCTCGAGGTGATCCGCAACAGCGCCCACGACTCGATCTGCGCCTGCTCGGTCGACGAGGTGTGCGACGCCGTGCTGCACCGCTACGCCGAGGCCACGCAGATCGCCGACGGCCTCGCCGAGCGGGCGCTCGGCGCCCTCGGGGCGACGGTGGCGGTGGACGGGCGGACCCCGGTGCTCGTCAACCCCTCGGCCCGGGCCCGCGGCGGCGTGGTGGAGCTGCGCCTGCCCGGCGAGGAGGTCCCCGAGGGCTGCCAGCTCGTGTCGGCCCGCCCAGCCGAGCGGGTGCTCCTCGACGCCACCCCGGTGGAGATCGCCACCGTCACCGTGGCCGAGCTCGAGTACCTCCACGCGATCCTCGCCTTCACGATCGAGACGCTCGGCGGCGAGGTGCTGATGACCGTGGAGCGGGGCCCGGAGGGGAACCTCGTGGGCCCGAGCGAGCGCCGGGCGCTCGCCGCGCTGCGCGAGGAGCGGGCCGGCCAGCAGGTGCGGGTGCGGGTCCGCAACCGCCCGGCGGTGACCGTGCTCGCCGCCGCGCCGGTGGTCGACGGGTTCGGCTGGCGGGCCTGGACCGGTCCGGCGGCCACCGACCCGGTGGCCGTGACCGACCGGTCGCTCGACAACGGCCGCGTGCGGGTGGAGGTGGACCTGGCCGACGGGACCTTCGCCGTCGACGGCCACCGGGGCTTCGGCGCGCTCGTCGACGGGGGCGACGTGGGTGACACGTACAGCTGGTGCCCGCCGCCGGACGACCTCCTCGTCGACCAGCCGCTGGCCGTCGACACCCGGGTGGTGGAGGCGGGGCCGGTGCGGGGCCGACTCGAGGTCCGGCGCACCTACGCGCTCCCCACCCACGTCGAGGGCGACCGTCGGGTGGGGCGGGCCGAGGTGGCGGTGCGCACCACGCTCGAGCTCGGCGCCGGGGAGGACCTCGTGCGGGTGACCGTGGCGCTCGACAACCACGGGCTGCGGGACCACCGCCTCCGGGTCCACCTGCCGCTGCCCTCCCGGGCCGACCGCTCGGAGGCCGAGTGCGCCTTCGCCGTGGTGGAGCGGGGCCTCGAGGCCGAGGGCGGCCCCACCGAGGTCGGCCTGCCCACGTTCCCGTCCCGGCGGTTCGTTCGGGCGGGCGGCCTCACCGTCGCCCACGAGGGCCTGCTCGAGTACGAGCTGGTCGACGTGGTCGACGGCACCGCCGGGGCCCTGGCGGTCACGCTGGTGCGGGCCAGCGGGATGCTGTCCCAGGGTCCGATGGCCACCCGCCCGCTGCCGGCCGGGCCGATGACGCCGATGGAGGGGCCCCAGCTCCAGGTGCCGGTGGAGCTCCGGTTCGCCCTGCACCTCGGCGACCGGGATCCCTACGCCGTCGTCGACGACGCCTTCCTGCCGCTGCTCGTCACCCGGGGCGGCGGGTCCGCCGGCACCCGCCCGGCGCAGGGCCGGCTGCTCTCGGTCGAGGGTGCAGAGGTCAGCGCGGTGCTCCGGGAATCGGGCCAGCTGCACGTGCGCGCGTTCAACCCGAGCGACGCGCCCACCGAGGTGACCATGGCCGGGCGGCGGGGCTGGCTCGTCGACCTGCGGGGCCGACCCGAGCGGCCCTTCGAGGAGCGCTTCTCGCTCGGCCCGTGGGAGATCGCCACCGCGGTGCTCGCCGAGCCGTGACCCGAGCCGCGCCGGCGACGGTCCGGGCGGGGCGGCGGCGGGTGGCAGACTGCGCGCTCGACTCGAACACCCGGAGGGGGAGGCACATGGCAGAGGGCAGGACCGAGGTCCACATCGCGCGGCGCCCGGAGGAGGTCTGGGAGCTGATCTCGGACTTCGGCGGGCTCGACCGCTGGATGTCGGGCATCGACCGCTGCGAGGTGGACGGCGACGTCCGCACGCTCGAGACGATGGGCATGACGCTCAAGGAGCGCCTCGTGGCCCAGGACGACGAGGCCCGCACCCAGTCGTACACGCTCTTCGAGGGCCCGATGCCCGTCGAGCACCACCTGGCCACGCTGTCGGTCGAGCCCGACGGCGACGGCACCCGGTTCACCTGGAGCTACGAGGTGGAGCCGGAGGAGATGGCGGCAGTCTTCGGCGGCGTGTACGAGGGCGCGGCCCAGGCGCTCAAGGACCGCCTGGAG
>Ga0182741_1006228_pt1 | contig 10577 bp, 7 predicted proteins | sample eDN5th37CBELigOP_FD_128874 | JGI IMG/M metagenome (GOLD analysis project Ga0182741, IMG submission 128874) | Enriched Organic Plus compost microbial communities from Emeryville, California, USA - eDNA 5th pass 37_C BE-Lig OP (version 2) (version 2) ...
CCGTGGGCAGCCCCCGGCGCAGCGGCACCGCGTTGGTGCGCCGGTCGATCGCCTCAGCGTCGTCGAGGAAGGCGTAGGGGCGGGCGGTGAGGATCTCGTGGGCGAGCAGCGACGGCTCGGTGGCGTCGACGAAGTGCCAGCGCACCTCGCCGGCCTCGACCCGCTCCCAGAGGCGGACGAGCCCGTCGCAGTCCAGGGCCTCCGTGAGCGTGTCGTGGATGGCCTGGCGGGGCAGCGGGTGGTCGGGCACCTCGATCGGGCCGACGATGTTCTCCTGGCAGGCGGCGGCGCCGGGGAACACGGCGGCGAGGAGGTCGTCGCTCTGCATGCGCTGGAACGCCGGCGGCACCCGCTTGCCGCCCCGCTGGCGCAGCACGACGAGCGCCCGGTTGAGGTTCCACCGCCAGCGGCTCTGGAAGACCGGCTGGTCGAGCACGGCCTGCTGGAGCGTGGCCCGGATGTTGCCCGGGTTGAGGAAGCGCGGGACGTCGGAGAGCGGGAACGAGTGGTGGGGGCCGAGCGAGATGACGACGGCGTCGTCGTTGGCGCTGGCCTGCAGCTCGAAGTTGAAGCCGGCGCAGAACCGCTTGCGCAGGGCGTAGCCGAGCGCCCGGTTGAGCCGCCCGCCGTAGGGCGAGTGGACGACGAGCTGCATGCCGCCGGTCTCGTCGAAGAACCGCTCGATGACGAGGTCCTCCTGGGTGGGCATCACCCCGAGGACGGCTCGGCCGGCGGCCAGGTAGGTGACGATCGTGGCCGCCGCGTCGCGCGCCACGCCGGCCAGCTCGACGAGCTCGTCGACGGCGCGGGCGAGGTCGTCGTCCACGATGGCCCGCTCCACGAGCGAGCGGATCCGGGCCACCTCCTCGCTCAACTCGGCGGTGCGAGCCGGCGCCTCCCCCAGCCAGAACGGGATCGTGGGGTGCTTGTCACCGGCGTCGACCACCCGCACCTCGCCGGCGGTGACCTGGCGGATCTGCCACCGGTGGGTGCCGAGGATGAACACGTCGCCGGCCATCGACTCGGTGGCCCAGTCCTCGTTGACGGTGCCGATGAAGGTGTCGTCGGGCTCGGCCACGACCCGGAAGTCCCCCAGCTCGGGGATGGCGCCCCCGTTCTGGAGCGCGGCCAGGCGAGCCCCCTTGCGGGCCCGCAGCTCGCCGTTCACGCGGTCGTAGTGCACGTAGGCGGCCCGGCGGCCCCGTCCGGTCTCGATCCCGTCGGCGACGAGGTCGAGCACCTCGTCGAACGCCGCGCGGGAGAGGTGCCGGTACGGGTGGGCCCGGGTGACGAGCTCGAAGAGCGCGTCGGCCCGCCACTCCTCGGCCGCCGTCTCGGCGACGATCTGCTGGGCGAGGATGTCGAGCGGCGCCTCCGGAAGCTCCACGGCGTCGAGCCGGCCGGCCCGCACGGCGGCGAGCAGGGCGGTGCACTCGACGAGCTCGTCGCGGGTGAGCGGGTAGAGACGGCCCTTGGGGGTGCCGCTGCGGGTGTGGTTGGAGCGGCCGACCCGCTGGAGGAACGTGGCGATCGAGCGGGGCGAGCCGATCTGGCAGACGAGCTCGACCGGGCCGATGTCGATCCCGAGCTCCAGGGAGGCGGTGGCGACGAGGGCCCGCAGCTCGCCGGCGCGCAGCCGGGCCTCCACCCGGAGCCGACGGTCCTTCGACAGGCTCCCGTGGTGGGCGGCGACGACGTCGTCCAGCCCCTGCCCGGCGGGCGCGCCGTCGGCCGCGCCGAGCGCCTCGGCTCGGCTGCGGAGCCGCTCGCCGAGCTCGTGGGCGAGGCGCTCGGCCAGGCGGCGGGTGTTGACGAACACGATCGTCGTGCGGTGCTCGAGGACGAGGTCGGCGATGCGGTCGAGCACGCTGCCCATCTGGGCGGCGGAGGCGACGGCCTCGAGCTCGCCGTCGGGCAGCTCGATGGCGACGTCGAGGGCGCGACGGTGGCCGACGTCGACGATCGTGCAGGCGGGCGACCCGTCGGGCCGGGCGCGGGTGCCGACGAGGAGCGCCGCCACCCGGTCGATCGGCTTCTGCGTGGCCGACAGGCCCACCCGGGCCGGGTCGGCGGCGCACACGTGGGCCAGTCGCTCGAGCGTGAGCGCGAGGTGGCTGCCCCGCTTGTCCCGGGCGAGGGCGTGGATCTCGTCGACGATCACCGTCTGCACGTCGCGCAGGCCGGCCCGGCTGCGGGCCGACGTGACGAGCAGGTAGAGCGACTCGGGCGTGGTGACGACGAAGGTGCGGGGCGTGCGGGCCATCGCCGCCCGCTCGCTGGCGGTGGTGTCGCCGGTGCGGACCCCGATCGTGAGCTCCGGCGCGGACAGGCCCATCGCCCGGGCGGTGTCGGCGATCTCGGCGAGGGGCCGGTCGAGGTTCTCGGCGATGTCCACGGCCAGCGCCTTGAGCGGCGACACGTACACGACCCGGGTGCCGGTGACCGGCTCGCCCCGGGCGTGGGCCACGTAGAGCCGGTTGATGGCCATGAGGAACCCGGCCAGGGTCTTGCCGGAGCCGGTGGGGGCGGCCAGGAGCACGTGGTCCCCGGCGGCGATCGCCGGCCAGGCAGCCGCCTGGGCGGGGGTGGGGCCCTCCGGGAACCGCCGCCGGAACCAGGCGGCGACCGCCGGGTGCAGCCCCACGCCGGGCACGAGCGAGGTGTCCAGCGCGACGCCACCCAGCTCGAGCGGGTCGAACAGCGACGCCTGGCTGGAGACGACAGCGGTCACCCCGCTCACCCTACGCCCGGGCTGAGACACCCCTCCCGGCGCGTCTCCCGGGCGCTCGCACCCGACCGCGGCAGCGCACCTACGTGCCGCAGGGACGCGGCGCTTCAGGTGCGGGTTGCGAGCGGGGTGGGCTCGTGGTCGGGCCGGTCGGCGGGGTGTCCCGGGGCGTGCTCGGCAGGTCGGGCCGCGGGGACGACGCTGGTGCCGGCGGTGCCGGCGATGATGCCGGGCAGGTCCTCGAGGGCACCGATCGCGGCCCGGTGGCCGGTGGCCCGCACGAAGGCGCAGGCCGCCTCCACCTTCGGGCCCATCGACCCGGCCGCGAACGCGTGGCGCTCGAGCTCGTCGGGCGTCACCTGGTCGAGGCGACGGGCCTGCGGGGTGCCCCAGTCGAGGTACACGCCGTCCACGTCGGTGGCCATCACGAACAGGTCGGCGTCGAGCTCGCGGGCGAGCAGGGCGCTGGCCCGGTCCTTGTCGATCACCGCCTCCACCCCCACGAGCCGCTGCGACTCCGGCTCGACGACGGTGGGGATGCCGCCGCCGCCCGCGCAGATCACGACGCAGCCGTGCTCGATGAGGAGCCGGATCGTCGCCAGCTCGAGGATCCGCTTCGGCTCCGGGGACGGCACGACCCGTCGGTGGTGGGGCCCGTCGGGCTTCATCGCCCAGCCCTTCTCCCGGGCCAGCCGCGCCGCCTCCTCCGCCGTGTAGACGGGCCCGATCGGCTTCGTCGGGTCGGCGAAGGCGGGGTCGTCCGGGTCGACCTCCACCATCGTGAGGACCGTGGCCAGCTCCTTCTCGGGCGGGAGGAGGTTCGCGAGCTCCTGCTCGATCAGGTAGCCGATCCAGCCCTCGGTGGCGGCGCCGAGCACGTCGAGCGGCGACGCCTCCTCGGGCGACCAGGCGCTGCTCTGCAGCGCGAGGAGCCCCACCTGCGGTCCGTTGCCGTGGGAGACGACGAGCTCGTGGGTCATCGCCACCGGGGCCAGCGCCCGGCAGGCGGTGCGGACGTTCGCCCGCTGCACCTCCGGGCGCATCGGCTCACCCCGGCGCAGCAGGGCGTTGCCACCCAGGGCCACGACGAGGCGCATCGCTCAGCCCCTCGGGGCGCCGAGCGGCACCTGCTGGGTGATGCAGTGGATGTTGCCGCCGCCGAGGAGGATCTCCCGGGCCGGGATGCCGACGACCTCCCGGTCGGGGAAGGCCTTGGCGTAGATCTCCCGGGCCTCGTCGTCGTAGCGCTCGTCGAGGAGCGGCAGGATCACCCGGCCGTTGCAGACGTAGGCGTTGGCGTAGGAGCCGGCCAGCCGGTCACCGGGCAGGCGGGGGAGCGTGCCCTCCACGGCGTCGACGCCGCGGGACTCCTCCTCGGTGATGAGGATCGGGCCGGGCGACGGCAGGGTCCACACCTCGATGTCGCGCCCGCGGGCGTCGGTCGCCGCCTCGAGGCGACGCCGGGCGTCGAGCGAGATCTCGTGCTGCGGGTCGTCCTCGTCGTCGGTCCAGGTGAGCAGCACGAGGCCGGGCCGGACCACGTTGATGAGGTTGTCGACGTGGCCGTTGGTCTCGTCGTTGTAGACGCCCCGGCCGAGCCAGATCACCTTCTCCGTCCCCGTGTACTCCCGCAGGTACCGGTCGATCTCGTCCTTGGTGAGCTCGGGGTTGCGGCCCGGGCTGAGCAGGCACTCCTCGGTGACGAAGAGCGTGCCCTCCCCGTCGGTGTGGATCGACCCGCCCTCGAGGACGATCGGCGCCCGGTAGCGGTCGGCGCCCTCGATCTCGAGGACCTTGCGGGCGACGGCGTCGTCCTTGTCCCACGGGAAGTAGAGGCCGTCGACGAGCCCGCCCCAGGCATTGAACCGCCAGTCGACGCCGCGCAGCCCGCCGCGGTCGTCGACCACGAAGGTGGGCCCGATGTCGCGCATCCAGGAGTCGTCGTTCGACATCTCGACGACGCGGATGCGCGGCGACAGCACGTCTCGGCAGTGGTCGTACTGGCGGTGCGACACCGCCATCGTCACCTGCTCGGTCTCGGCGATCGCCTCCGCGACCTGGGCGAAGGCCTCCTGCGCCGGCTTGGCGCCGAGGCGCCAGTTGTCGGTGCGCTCGGGCCAGACGAGCCACGTGCCGCGGTGGGGCTCGAACTCGCCGGGCATGCGGAAGCCGTCGGCGGCCGGCGTGGTGTCGTGCGTGGCGACCATGGCTAGGCAGTCCTCTCTCTCGTCGTGGGCAGCGGGGTCGGCGGCGTCGGCGTCTGGGCGGCGCGCTGCTTGCCCATCGCCTTCGCGACGAGCCACTCGCCGACGGCGAGGGTCACGACGACGATCGTGAGCAGCCAGCCCGTGTACTCCCAGTCGACCGGCTCACCCGGGGTCCACAGGAACAGCACGAGCGAGCCGACGATGCCGAAGGTCGTCAGCACGGTCCAGAGGACTGCACCGGCGTGGCCGCCGGGGGCCGTGTAGGGCCGGACGGTGTCGGGGTCGGTCTTCCGCAGCAGCAGGAAGGCCGGGAACATGAGGATGTACGGCAGGAGGAAGATCACCGACGAGGCGGCGAAGATCGCCCAGTAGAGGGTGTCCTTCTCCTCGAGGATGGCCGTCGTGCCGAGCAGCACCGCGGAGGAGACGAGGCCCATCAGTACGAAGGCGACGGTCGGGGTGCGGAACCGGGGGTGCTCCCGGCCGAACAGCTCGGGCAGCTCGCCGCCCTCGGCCGCCTCCACGGCGGCCCGGTTGGCGCCCATGCTCCACGTCGTCATGTTCGTGAAGAACGTGTAGAGCGCCGCGATGCCGAGCACGTAGACGGCGGCCTGGCCGAGGCCGGAGGACCCGAAGATCGCCTCGAACGTGTCGACGAGGCCGGCGACGAGGCTCAGGTCCTCCATCGGCAGGGCCATGAGGATGCCGATCGTGCCGAGGAAGTAGAGGCCGCCGACGATGAGGGCCGACCAGGCGAACGCCCCGGGGATGTCGCGCTTGGGGTCCTTCGTCTCGCCCGCCATCGACGAGATCAGCTCGAAGCCGAGCAGCTGGTACACGAGGACGGGGAGGAAGAACTTCGCGGCGTCCCAGTCGGGGACGAACATGTCCTTGGCGGCGAGGTCGTTGGCGGCACCGTCGCGGAAGAGCAGGACGAAGCCGCCGATGGCGACGGCGCTGATGATCGCCACCTTGAGCAGGGCGCCGACGTTGTTGACCCACTTGCCGAGCTCGAGGCGGAGGATGCCGACGCCGACGACGGCCCAGGTCAGGCCGAGCGCGATCGCCGCCCGCGGCCACTTCCCGAGGTCCTCGGCGAAGAGCTCGGCGAAGGTCCCGGCGAAGAGCAGGAAGACCGAGGGCATCCAGAGGGCGACGTTGACCCAGTACCAGTAGGTCGTGCGCGCCGCCCACCGGGACCCGTACGCCTGCTTGATCCAGACGTAGATCCCGCCCTGGTCGGGGTAGGTGGTGGCGAGCTCGGCGGTGATGAACGCGCTCGGGATCAGGAAGAGCACGAACGCGACGATCCACCAGCCGACGACCGAGGTCCCGATGGACGCGGACGCCGTCAGCTGGTCGATGACGAGCATCGCCGAGACGGTGAACAGGGTGATGTCCCACTTCCCCAGGACCCGCTTGCGCTGGCCCGAGGCGGGACCGGCTTCCGCCGGCGTGGCCGGACGGTCTTCGGTCGTGGTCATGCGACGCCTCCATCTGTGGTCGGGATCAGCCCCATGCGCTCCAGGTGCGCCTGGATGCGCTCCTCGTGCTCGGCGGCGACCGCCGGGGCCGGGGCGGTGAGGTCAGGGAGGGTCGTCCAGACGAGGATCGCCTTCTCCGCGTGGAGGCGGTTCTCGGCCTGGTCGAAGATGATCGACTGCGGGCCGTCGGCGACGGCGTCGGTCACCTCGACGCCGCGGGACGCGGGCAGGCAGTGCATGAAGCGAGCCTCGGGCCGGGTGAGGGCCATCAGATGCTCGTTCACCTGGTAGCGGGGCATGAAGGCGGCGCGCCGCTGAGGGATCTCGTCCTCCTGGTCGACCCACCACCACAGGTCCGTGTAGACGAAGTCGGCCTCGCGGATCGCGTCCTCGACCTCGTCGGTCACCCGGACGGACCCGGAGCCGGCGGCCGCGACGTTCTCCTCGGCCAGCTTCACCCACGCCGCAGGCGACTGGTACGGCTCGGGCCCCGCGTGCACGAAGTGCATGCCCATCTTCGTCGTGATGTGCATCGTCGACGAGCAGACGTTGGTGGCGTCGCCGACGAAGACCACCGTGCAGTCCTCGAGCGACTTCCCCGGCGGCAGGTGCTCGCGCATCGTGTAGATGTCGCACAGCGCCTGGGTCGGGTGGTTGTAGTCGGTGAGCCCGTTGATGACCGGCACCGACGACCAGCGGGCCAGCTCGGTCACGGTCTCGTGCTTCAGCGTGCGAGCCATGATCACGTCGCACATGCGGGCCAGCACCCTCGCGGTGTCGGCGAGGGACTCGCGGTGGCCGAGGTGGATCTCGCCCGGCTTGAGGTAGAGGGCGTGGCCGCCGAGCTTCACCATCGCCACCTCGAAGGACACCCGTGTGCGGGTGGACGGCTCCTCGAAGATCATCGCCAGGGACCGGCGGTGCAGCAGCGGTGGCACGCAGCCGTCCCGGTCGGCCTCCTTCAGGAGGCGGAGGAGCTCGAGCACGTCCTCCAGCTCGTCTCGGCTGAAGTCGTTCGTGTCGAGGAAGTGCCGTGGCATGGGATCCTCCTCACCCGGACCGTCGTCGGTCGGTCCGCTCCGCCATCGCACGGTACGGACGCAGGGGTCGCCGCCACAGGGCCCAAGGTCCCGTCACGGCGCGCCGTCCGGCACCATCCACGGCGGGACTGGGCCGGGGGCGCGGCGGGGGGATAGACCCTTGCCATGGCAGACGCTTTCATCATCGACGCAGTTCGCACGCCGCGCGGGATCGGCAAGGCAGACAAGGGCTCGCTGGCCCACCTCCACCCCGGCCACCTGGGCCGCACCGTGCTCGAGGCGCTGCGCGACCGCGTCGGGTTCGACACCGCCGACGTCGACGACATCATCTGGGGCACGAGCACCCAGATCGGCAAGCAGGGCGGCGACCTCGGCCGGATGTCGGCTCTCGACGCCGGCTACGACGTGAAGGCGTCCGGCGTGACCCTCGACCGCTTCTGCGGCTCGGGCATCACGGCCAACAACCTGGCCGCCCACGGGATCATGGCCGGGATGGAGGACCTCGTCATCGGCGGCGGCACCGAGATGATGTCCATCAAGCACAAGGGCGTGCTGCCCATGGGCGCCGGCAACCTCCACCTGCGCGAGCTGCATCCGCAGTCCCACCAAGGCGTGTGCGCCGACGCCATCGCCACCCTCGAGGGCATCTCCCGCGAGGAGCTCGACGCCCACGCCGCCGAGTCGCAGCGCCGGGCCGCCATCGCCATCGAGGAGGGCCGCTTCGACAAGAGCCTGGTGCCCGTCTACAACCTCGACGGCACCCTCGCGCTCGACCGGGAGGAGTACCCCCGCCCCGGCACCACCGTCGAGACGCTGGCCAAGCTGCCGCCCAGCTTCCCGGCCATCGCCGACTACCGCCACGAGGACAACCCCACGTTCCGCGAGCTCATCAACATGCGGTACCCGGACCTGGAGATCGAGCACGTCCACCACGCCGGCAACTCCTCCGGCGTCGTCGACGGCTCGGCCGCCGTGCTCTGGGCGAGCGAGCGGTACGTGAAGGCCCACGGCCTGACCCCCCGGGCCCGCGTCGTGGCCACCGCAACCACCGGCGACGACCCCACGCTGATGCTCAACGCGCCGGTCCCGGCGGCCAAGAAGGTGCTGAAGCGGGGCGGCATGACCGTGGACGACATCGACCTCTGGGAGGTCAACGAGGCCTTCGCCGTGGTGTCGGAGAAGTTCATGCGCGACCTCGACCTCGACCGCGACAAGGTCAACGTGAACGGTGGCGCGATGGCGCTCGGCCACCCGATCGGCGCCACCGGCGCCATCCTCATCGGCACCGTCCTCGACGAGCTCGAGCGCCGCGACCTCTCGACCGGCCTCGTCACGATGTGCACCGGTGGCGGCATGGCCCCGGCGATCATCATCGAGCGGGTCTGACGCCGGCGAGCGATGGGTCCCGACGCCGCCGCGGCCACGACCGACCGGGCGCTCGCCCGTGTGGTCGTGGCCCGGCTGCGGCGGGCCTACGAGGCGGCCGCAGACCCGGCGCGGGCCGCCGGCGCGGCGGCCTACCTGCGGGACCAGTTCCCGTTCTTCGGGGTGGCCACCCCGGCACGGCGACAGCTGATGCGCGTGGCGCTGGCCGACCTGCCCGACCCCACCGAGGGCCAGCTGGGCGCGATCAGCCGAGCCCTCTGGGCCGAGCCCGAGCGCGAGCTGCAGCAGGCCGGCTGCGACCTGCTCCGCCAGCACGTGGACGTGGCCTCCGCCGACTTCATTGGCGTGCTCCACCACCTCGTCACCACGAAGGCCTGGTGGGACACCGTCGACGCACTCGCCGCGCACGCCGTCGGTCCCCTCGTGCGGGCCCACCCCGAGCTGGTGGCGACGATGGACCGATGGGCGACCTCGGAGGACCGCTGGGTGGCCCGGACCGCGATCCTCCACCAGCTCACCGCCAAGGACGAGACGGACCCCGAGCGGCTGCTCCGCTACTGCCGGCAGCGAGCCGACGACCGGGACGTTTTCATCCGCAAGGCGATCGGCTGGGCGCTCCGCACCTACGCCGCCGTCGATCCCGACGCCGTCGAGGCGTTCGTGGCGTCCACCCCGACGCTGTCGGGCCTGTCGGTGCGGGAGGCGATGCGCGGCGTGGCGAGGAGCCGGCGGTGAGCGAGCCGGTCGAGGTGCTCGACCCGTCGGCCCCGTGGTGCCGGGCGGTGGCGGGCGGCTGGTCGCTCACCATCCGCGTGCAGCCGGGCGCGAAGCGCTCGGAGGTGGTCGGCCCCCACGGCGACGCGCTGCGGGTTCGGGTGGCCAGCCCGCCCGTCGACGGCAAGGCCAACGCCGAGCTCGTCCGGTTCCTCGCCGAGCACCTCGGTCGTCCCGCCCGCGACGTCGAGATCGCCCGCGGGCAGACGAGCCGCACCAAGGTCGTGCTCGTCCGGGCCTGACCCCCGGTCCACGCCGGGCCTAGGCGGGCCGGCGCAGGGTGGCGACCACCGGAGCGTGGTCGCTCGGGCCCTCGGCGGCGCGCTCGTCGACGTCGACCTCGCAGTGGGCCCGGTCGGCGAGGTCCTCGGTGGCGAGCAGCAGGTCGATGCGCAGTCCCTGGCCCTTCTGGAACCCGAGCGTGCGGTAGTTCCACCAGGTGAACCCCACCGCCTCCTCCCCGTGGCACGCCCGCCACAGGTCGACGAGCGGGCCGCCGCCGGCGGTGGTGAGCGCGGCGATCCGCTCCCGCTCCGGCGGGGAGACGTGGGTGCGGCCGCGCCAGGCCCGGGGGTTCCAGCAGTCGAGGTCGGACGGCGCCACGTTGAGGTCGCCGCCGAGCACCAGGGGGCCCTGCGCCGCCCACGCCCGGACCTGGGCGCCCAGCGCGTCGAGCCAGGCCAGCTTGTAGCGGTAGTGGGGGTGGTCGAGCGTGCGCCCGTTCGGCACGTACGCCGACGCCACCCGCACCCCGTCCACCACGGCCGAGGTGAGGCGGGCCTCGTTGCACCACGTCGCGTCCCAGCCCTCGGCGTCGGCCCGGTGCCGGAGCTCGGCGGCGATCGGGGCGTCGAAGCCGTCGAGCGGGTCCTTGAGCGGGCGGGTGGCGCTCACCGCCACCCCGTTGCGCCCACCGGGCCGGCTGTGGTGGTGGAGGTGCCGGCCGTCGTAGAGCAGC
>Ga0182741_1006230_pt1 | contig 10575 bp, 8 predicted proteins | sample eDN5th37CBELigOP_FD_128874 | JGI IMG/M metagenome (GOLD analysis project Ga0182741, IMG submission 128874) | Enriched Organic Plus compost microbial communities from Emeryville, California, USA - eDNA 5th pass 37_C BE-Lig OP (version 2) (version 2) ...
GAGGCCGACGGGCTGACTTGGATCGATATCAGCGCCGGCGCCGATCCGGCCTGCTTCTACCGGATCGATCCGGTCCTGGCCTGCAATGGTGCCCGTGACAATCAAGCCCCGGCCGGCCCCAAGCTCGTTTCGGCACGCTTCCATGACCTGTTCAGCGAAGAGACATATCGCAAGCTGCGCAAGCGTAAGAACCTCATGCACTTCTGCTACCTGACCGCGACGGAGAAGCGCGGCGACTACGACTTCTTCGCGATCACGGCGGGCGCCGCCCCGCTCGAAACCCGCTTTTCATAGGCAAGGCCATGGACACCACGGCACGCCAGTGTCCCATGCGCGCCCTGATCCGGCCGCCGGCGCCCACGCCGCTCGTCAAGCGGCGCGGACTCCTGGAGATCGTCCGGCGCTTCCGTCGAGCCCGACATTCGTCGCTGTCGATGATCTCGGAGCGGGGCTATTCGATGAAGTCGGGACAAGTCGGCCTGCCAGGGCGTGAACTGGTGATGATCGCCGATCCGTCCGACGTGCGGCGGGTCCTGGTCGACGACGCCGAGCATTTCCCCAAGAGCACGCTGATGCACGACATGCTGCATCTGCTGATCGGCAACAGCATCTTCGTCAGCAACGGCCGGACCTGGCGTCGCCAGCGCGAGATGATGAAGCCCGCGTTCGACAACGCGCGCATTCAGAAGGTGTTCGACCGGATGGCCGGCGCCGTGACCGACCTGGAGGCACGGCTCGACGGGATCGCGGACGGAGCACCGCGCCTGATCGACATCGAAATGACCCATGTCACGGCGGATATCATTTTCCGCACCATCTTCAGCCAGCCCATCGACCGGCGGGACGCCGAGATCATCTTCCGACAGTTCAACAGGTTTCAGGAGCTGTCCTATGCCGACAGCATCACGAGCTTGGCCGGCATTCCCGCGCTCCTGCGCCTGGTCGGCCGGTACCGGGCGAAGCGGGCCGCGCGCCGGATCCGGGACATTCTCGACGCCCTCATCGCCGCCCGCCGCGCATCCACAACCGAGGACGAGGACATCCTTGCCAGCCTGATGGCTGCGCGCGATCCGCAGGATGGAAGCGCATTCACCTTCGACGAATTGTGCGAGCAGGTCGCGATGCTGTTCCTTGCCGGTCATGAGACCTCGGCCAGCGCCCTGTCCTGGGCGCTGTACCTGATCGCGAAGTCGCCCGACGTGCAGGAACGATTGCACCGGGAGGCCGTTGCCATTCTCGGAGACCGTCCGGCCCGGTTCTCCCATATGAAGCGCCTCGACTTCACCCGCGATGTCTTCCGGGAGACGCTAAGGCTGTATCCGCCCGTGGCATTCATCGTGCGCGATGCGGCCCGCGCCGAACAAATCCGGGACAAGACCGCGAAGCCGGGCGGCATCGTGATGGCGTCACCCTGGATCAGCCAGCGACACCGCGAACTGTGGTCGCACCCCGAATTGTTCGATCCCGACCGCTTCCAGACGCCGGACGGAATCGATTCCACGCGATGCGCCTATTTCCCGTTCAGCCAGGGACCGCGTGTGTGCCTCGGGGCCGCCTTCGCCATGCAAGAGGCCACGCTCGTTCTCGCCAGCCTTGCCCGACGCTACCGCTTTGACGTGGTTCCGGGCAAGGAGCCGCAGCCAGTCGCCCGCCTGACGCTGCGATCGGACAATGGTGTCTGGCTGCGCATGGAGCCGCGCCAAGACCGGTAAGAGCACATTCACGCGCGATCCTGAATGCGGAGCAGGCCATTCCCATCGATGCGATAGGCAATGCCGGCCCATCGCACGGTCCGACCCCAGCAGCTTGTGAGGAACAGCGCGGCATGCAGCAGGTGAGCCACCGGCGAGGCCCACCGCGCCATCCGGAACACTGGCTCAAGGCGGGCGTAGTCATCGCGATCCAAGATCCTCACCAGGGCGCGGCGACGCAGCACGATCCGGACCTGCTGCGCGATCAGGACTACAGCGATGGCCGCCATGCCTTCGATGCGGCCCTGGGCCGTTGCAACCAGCGCCGCGGCCGCGCCTGCGACAGGAAGAAGCAGCGCGATCGACACGCAAAGCCACTCGCGAGGAGCGTAGTGCCAGAGCAACTGGTATTGCCGGCGCGCATAGGCCGCCAGGCTTGTCCAGGTATGCTCGACCGGCGCCGGCACGCGCGCGACGACATTGGCATGGATGCGAATTCCGGTCGCTCGCGTCGCGAGACTCAGGGCGATATCATCGGACAGAGCCCCCTTCCAGATCCGTTCCGGACCAAGCTTCAGCAGCGTATCACGAAAAATCGCGGTGGCGCAGCCCGCGCACAGGCGACTCGCCGGCGGCACAACCATCGTCGAGACGCCGAGCGACATCAGGCACGCCATCCACGTCGAGAACCCGGGGGCCTCCGGAACCATGACGATATAGCCCGAGCTGATCTCGGAGCGCCCGAGGGCGAGCGGCCGCGTGAGTTGTGTCAGCCAATCACGCGGAGGGATCATGTCACAATCAGCGAACACGACAATGGCATCGCTGGCATGCGACGCCGCGACACCCGCCAGAAGGTTGTGAACCTTCTGGCCACAAGTCTCGGCGCGGCCTGCTATCAGAACCTGCGTCCTCCCGCCGGATCGATGCGCCATAATCAGCGCGGCGGCATAAGCCGGATCGGTGTCCGACTCCAGGATCAGCAGCACACGATAATCGGGGTGATCCTGCGCTCCCAACGCGGCCAGATAGCGTTCGAGGCCGGAGCCAAGGCCCTTGATCGGAGACAGGATCAGGCATGAGGGCTGATTTGCCGGGGCCGGCGGCCGCCCGGCCAGGTTAGCGAACACCGCCACGCTGACCGTGGCAACAACGGTCGAGGCGATCCACAGGGCCAGCAAGAGCAGCATCTATCCGTCATCCCGCCGTAATGCCGGCCTGGTTCCGATATCGATCCACGATCGTCCGACTGCGGATCCACGGCATCGGACGGACAGGATCGCGACAATCCCTTCACAGGGCCTTTGGAGATCGGGCTGGATTAAGAGAAAAATGCCGGAATGGCGGGCTCGAATCTAGGATCGACCGTAGCGATCTTCCAGGCGAACGATATCGTCCTCGCCCAGATAGGAGCCCGATTGCACCTCAATCAGCTCGAGCGCGATCTTGCCGGGATTCTCCAGCGCATGAACCTCACCCAACGGAATGTAGGTCGATTGATTCTCAGTGAGCAGCATCACCTCGCTGGCCTTGTGGACCCGGGCGGTTCCTCGCACGACAATCCAATGCTCGGCTCGGTGGTGGTGCATCTGCACGGACAGTTTCGCGCCGGGCTTGACCGTGATCCGCTTGACCTGATGACGGTCTCCGAAATCGATTGAATCGTAATGCCCCCACGGACGGTAGACCTTTCGATGGCTCAGATGCTCGTTGCGTCCGTTCCGCTTCATGATTTCGACAACATCCTTGACGTTCTGCACCGCTTTCCGATGTGCGACAAGGACCGCGTCTCGGGTCTCGACCACGACGAGATCGTCAACTCCGAGCAGCGTGACCAGCCGATCGCCGGCGTGAACCAGGCTGTTGCCACTGGAAATTGCCATGACATCACCATGCAGCGCGTTGCCGTCATCGTCGCGCGTCTGCGCCTCCCACAGAGCCGACCATGAACCGATATCGTTCCAGCTCGCATCCAGCGGAACCATCACAGCGGCGGAGGTTTTTTCCATGATCGCATAGTCAATGGAATCGGCGGGACACTGGCCGAACGCTTCGGCATCGATGCGCACAAACGGCCCGTCGGAGGTCGTCGCGCCCACCGCCCGGCGACAGCATTCGAGGATATCCGGCCGGTGCCGCCCCAACTCTTCAAGATACACGCTGGCGCGGATCATAAACATGCCGCTGTTCCAGCAATATTCGCCGGACGCAATGTAGCGTTCTGCGGTTTCCTGATCGGGCTTCTCCTCGAAGGAGGCCACGGCGTATCCCTGCCCACAAGCCAGGGCGGCACCGCGCTTGATATAGCCATAGCCGGTCTCCGCCCGGTCCGGAACGATGCCGAACACGACGAGATGCCCGGCCGCGGCGAGAGAAGCGGACGCGCAAATTGCGTTGCGGAACCGCTCAACATCCCCGATGGCATGGTCCGCCGCCAGCATGAGCAGAAGCGGATCGTCGTCGTCACGGGTCGCGAAAAAGGCCGCCAGGGCGACTGCGGGAGCGGTGTTGCGGCCAAACGGTTCAAGCAGAATGGCTGCATCGGCATGACCGATTTCGCGCAACTGTTCGGCGACAATGAAGCGATGCTCCTCATTGCAGATCAGAAGCGGCGGCTGCTGGCTCAAGCCCTCAAGCCGCATCACGGTTTCCTGCAACAGCGACCGTTCACCTGTCAGCGCATGAAACTGCTTAGGAAAGAGCTGCCGCGAAAGCGGCCATAGCCGGGTTCCCGAGCCGCCAGCCATTATGACAGGAAGAAACATGGGCATTCACTCCCGATCGGCAGTTCACATCTGTTCTTCGGCCACCATCCTGACTCCGCTCCAATGAATATTGAATTCTCCACGCATGTACGAAATGCGGCATGTTTCTCGGTGTCCTTTTTAGGCATCGTAAATAGTTAATTCCGCTGCGGCTCTGAATGCACGAACCTCGTTCGTTGACGCGGGTTCCGGTCGCCTGATCGGTGGCAGGCATTTCAGACTCCTTGAGCTTGGCATGGACATCGAATAAGCCGGCTTGGTCCACAGGCATGAAGGAGCTGAGAGCGGTGACAGCCATTCAAGGCGAGGATCGTCATCATGTCGTTGTCGTCGGCGCCGGCTTCGGCGGCCTGGAGACGGTGTATCGGCTTGCCGGAGCACCCGTCCGCATCACGCTGATCGACCGGCGCAATCATCATCTGTTTCAGCCTCTGCTCTACCAGGTCGCAACCGCTTCGCTGGCCACGTCCGAGATCGCCTGGCCGATCCGTCATCTGCTACGCAAGCGCAAAGAGATCGCAACCCTGCTGGCGTCAGTCGAGAATATCGACAAGGAAGGCCGGCGCGTCCTGCTCGATGACAGCTCGACCGTGTCCTACGACACGCTCGTCCTCGCGACCGGCGCGCGCCACGCCTATTTCGGCCATGACGATTGGGAACCGTTCGCGCCGGGCCTGAAGACGCTCGAGGACGCCACGACGATCCGCCGCCGGATCCTGCTCGCGTTCGAGCGAGCCGAGCGCGAGACCGATCCGCAACGCCGTGCCGCGCTTCTCACCTTCGTCATCATCGGCGCGGGACCGACCGGCGTCGAGCTTGCCGGCACCATTGCGGAACTGGCGCGCACGACCCTCGTCGGCGATTTCCGCAGCATCGACACGCGGGAGTCGCGGGTGGTTCTGATCGAGGCCGGTCGACGCGTGCTCGCGGCGTTCACCGAGGATCTGTCCGCCTACGCGCAGCGCTCTCTCGAAAATCTCGGCGTCGAGGTCGAACTTGGTCAGCCCGTGACCGCCTGCTCGGCCGACGGCGTCGTCTATGGCGACCGGGCTCTCGCCGCCGCGACGATCATCTGGGCGGCAGGCGTTCAGGCCTCGCGTGCCGCGCAGTGGATTGACGCGCCCGCGGATCGCGCCGGCCGCGTGCGGGTCGAACCCGAACTGACGGTGCCCGGACACAAGGAGATTTTCGTCATTGGCGATACGGCGATCGTCGCCGGGCCCGACGGCAAGCCTGTCCCTGGCATCGCGCCAGCGGCCAAGCAGCAGGGCAAGCACGTCGCGGCGATGATCCGCGCGCGTCTCGCAGGCAAGGATCAAGACGCTCGATTCGTCTATCGTCATGCTGGCAGCCTCGCGACGATCGGCAAACGCCTCGCCGTCATCGACTTCGGCCGCATCAAGCTGCGCGGCGCGCTGGCATGGTGGATATGGGGGCTGGCTCACATCTATTTTCTGATAGGAGTCCGCAACCGGTTGAGCGTGGCGTTGAGCTGGCTCTGGATTCACACCCGCGATCAGCGCAGTTCCCGGCTCATCACCCAGGGCAATGCCGCGAGCAGACCAGCGAAGCCGGGCCAGGATCCGGCCGATCCGAAACGATAAGGTCTCCCGACCGCCTCTCCGCCGTGCGCGGATTTCCGCTCCATTCCGGTGCGTGCCAACGCACGTTTCCCTTGCTGCCGGTCGTGGCTTTCAACGCCAATCTAGCGCTCGACTGGTATCCACAAACGCGATCCGCGCGCTTCCAGAGCTGGACCTGGGGTCGCCGTCGCGGTGCTGATACCCGGTTCTTCGAGAAGATCCTCGTAGTCGTGCCCCAAGAGGCCGCGGTTGATCTAGTTTCGAATGACGATGATCGGGCCAATCCGTGTCACCGTCACGCCGAGCGCGTGCTCGAGGAAACCAAGCGCGGCATCCGTATCGGCAACGGCCAAGGTGCCGCTCACCCGCCGACGAGACAACTCGTTGCCAGCGACCACGATCCGGCCCGGGAAATGCCGGCTGATCTCTTCGACCACGTAAGAAAGAGATGCATTGTCGACAACGAGCTGGCCGCGCCGCCATGCGAGCGCCACCAAGGCGTCGGACGCTCGCACTTCGCGGAAACCCACGCCGCGGATATAGGCGGTTTGATGCCCTTGCTCCAGACGCACGGGCGGATGCGCGGCGTCCGTGGAATCAACCAACACGGCGTTCTGCGTCACGGTGATGTCGGTTTCGCTCTCGCCACGGCGCACATCGAAGGCGGTGCCCAGAGCGGTGACGCGGGCGTCGCCCGCCTCGACCGTGAACAGACGGTCCGGATCGCGGGCGACCTGGAAGAACGCCTGCCCCTTGAGCAAGCGGACCGTCCGGCGACCGGCGGTATAGTCAGACGCGATGGCGGATGAGGCGTTGAGCTGCACCGTCGAACCATCCGCGAGTGTGACGATCGGCATCTCGCCGACCCCCGACATCACGTCAGCCTGGAGGCGCAGCGGCCCATCCAACATGAAGAACAGCGAGCCGGCCAATGCCAACCCGACGAACGAGCCGACGATCGGCTTGGTCGCGCGACGCGGCTTCACGTCGAAATTTCGCAGCGCGGGGTCGGACTCAATGGCGGCCGTGGCCTCGCCCATCATACGCTCGGCCGCCATATAGACCTCGCGATTCTCCGGATCGCTGTCCAGCCACTCCCGGAACGCGGCCTTGTCGGCTGAGGTCTGTCCCGGCTCCTTGTTACGAAAGATCCAGTCCGCTGCCGCCTCATGGCGTTTTTGCTGCGCGCGCGTGGCTCGCCTGCCCGGCATCGGGGCTCCCCCAACTATGGTATCTTACATGATAAACGAATGAGTCTGACGATTCAGGACTCCTAGAACAGATTTAAGGAGGAACTGAAATGGATTTCCGATATCCGGGTCAGCCGAGCGCCTCACCGCAACATGAGAGGAGTCTCAACCGTCGCGAAGGAGCCGCTCCAGGCAATGCGCCGTGGCGCGGCGCAGATGGCGGTCGACCATGTTGCGCGAGATTTTCAGCCGGATCGCGATGTCGCCGGGCGAAAGCCTGTGGAGCCGGTGAAGAATGAAGACCGCACGGCGGCGCGGCGGCAGTTCGGAAATCGCCTCGCGGAGCACGGCGACGCGCACCTCGATCTCGAGGGCTCGCTCGGGAGAGACTCCCTCAGCCGGGACCGCGTGCGCCTCCTGCTCGGTGCCGGAAAACAGCCTCGCCTCGAACCGTTCACGGCGGAAACGGTCGATGCCCAGATTGATCGCGGCGCGGCACAAGAATGCCTTGAGCGACCGCTTGTCCTGCAACACCTCCGGCTGTGCCGCGAGTTTCACATACAAATCGTGAACGATGTCGAGCGCGGCGTTCCGGGAATGGCCGCGCTGACGCACCGCAGCCTTGATGTCCTGATAATGGGCTTCGATGGCGCGGTTCAGCAGCTCGTTGCTGTCAATCTCGTCCGCACAGGAAGCAGGGCTGGCTAGAATCGACATGGCTATGCTTCCGCCCTGAACCGTCCAGAATTGTCAGGCCGACGTCCAGCGACTCCGAAAGCGAAAAAGGTGCCGCGCTGGCCCTTTCGCTCGTGCTCTTTCTTCCAACCCGCCGATCCGCGCTGATCAGGTGTTTTCCCACCAAAAGGCAACATGGGTAGATGCTTAGCTGGGGCGGAAAAAAGTGCAACACCAAAGGGTTAGAACGGTTTTAAGCTGACGATCGAGCGGCCGCCGACACCGGACAACGCCCGTCATCTTTATATTTGATTTCGTTGTGCGATTCAGACGTGTCGGCCCGCCGAGCCCATTGTGACGCAGCCTTCAACTCGGCCGTGGAAATTTGCGACAGCGGTGCAATCGCGCAACAGCGGCAGAGCAGGATTCGTCCTCATACTGGCGACATCAGGGCTTAATATTGACATCCACGACCCTTTGCCCGGTCTGAGGAGCCGATCGGAACGCACATCGGCGTGCCTGCCACCGGGTCAGCCATGATCACCGCGGCAACGCCGAAGACGGTCTGAATTGTAGCAGCCGTCATCACCGTCTCGGGACGACCGACCGCGGCGATCGTGCCGTCCTTCAGCATGACCATATGATCGGCGTAGCGAGCGGCCTGATTGAGATCGTGCAGCACGGCGACGACCGTCTTGCCGCGCGTCGCGACCAAGTCGGCGATCAGGTCCATGACCTCGATCTGGTGAGCGAGATCGAGGAACGTGGTGGGCTCGTCCAGCAGCAGGATGGACGTCTCCTGGGCCAGCGTCATCGCGATCCATGCACGCTGTCGCTGCCCGCCGGACAAGCTGTCGAGAGGACGATCGGCAAGCTCCCCCATTCCAGTCAACGTCAGGGCCGCCTCGCAAGCCGCATCGTCCTCGACGGACCAGCGACCAAACAACGAACGGTGCGGATATCGACCTTGACGCACCAGATCGAGCACAGTCAGGCCCTCGGGCGCGAGCGGCCCCTGCGACAGGACGCCGATGCGGCGCGCGGTCTCCTTGGCCGACAACCGGGAGATGGGAGAGCCGTCGAGAAGGATCGAACCCTTCTTCGGCACCAGCAGGCCAGCGAGTGTGCGCAGGATCGTGGACTTGCCGCTGCCGTTCGGTCCGATCAGCGCGGTGAATGCTTGCGCGGGAACGGCCAGGTCCAGATCCTCGACCACGACGGTGCGTCCATAGGCCAGGGACACATCCTCAGCAACCAGCCCCTTACTCCCATTCATGTCAGGCCGCGACATGGCGCCGCCCCCAAAGCAGATAGGCGAAGAACGGCGCACCGATCAGCGCCGTCACGAGACCCGCCGGAAGCTGCGCCGGGGCGATGATCGTTCGGCCGACGAGATCGGCCGCCATGACCAGTGCGGCGCCGATCAGGGCGGAGGCCGGGATCAACTTTGCATGAGAGGGCCCGACGAGGCGGCGGGCCATATGCGGGGCGACCAGACCAACGAAACTGATCAACCCGGCCGCGGCCACGGCCGCACCGGAGAGCAGCGTGCAGAGCAGGATCATCAGAGCGCGAGCGAGATTGACGCGTTGGCCGAGGCTTTGCGCGGCGCTGTCGCCGAAGCGGATCAGGTCGAGTTCGCGCGCGGACATGAAAGCGAGGAGAAGCGGCGCGACAAGCCACAGGGCCAGAACCTGCACTCCGCTCCAGTTCGCATGATAGACGCTGCCGGCCAACCAGATCATGGCGCGCTGCACGTCGCGAATCTCGCCGAAGACCGTGAGGGAGGTCGTCGCGGCCCCGGCGAGCGCGGAGAGCCCGATGCCGATCAAGATGATGCGCAGCGAGGTCGTTCCGTTGCGCCAGGACAAAATGTAGATCGTGGCGACCATGGCGCTGGCGCCGGCGAACCCGGCCCACGGGAGAAGCGTGATCGGTGCGGTGTCGAACGCGACAATGAGGATCATCGCAGCGAGCGCTGCGCCGGCATTGATGCCCAGAATGCCCGGTTCGGCGAGCGGATTGCGCATGACGGCCTGCGCGATGGCTCCCGCAACGGCGAGCGCCGCTCCCACGAGCAGGGCGAACAACACGCGCGGCATGCGCAGATCAAGCACGATCATCTCGATCTGCGGATTCGCGCCGGCAGACCGTATCAGAACGGAGACCAGATCACCGATAGTCACGGGATGATCGCCATGCGCGATGCCGGTCAAAAGCAGCAGGACGACGGCAACGAGCAAGGCGGAAACGGTGCGGATCATGGCGCGCGCCCCACCCGGTTGCGGGCCAGCCAGATGAAAAAGGGCGCACCCACGGCCGCCATCGTGACGCCGACCGGGAAGCTCTGGCTGGCGAAATAGGTGCGGCCCAGCATATCCGCGAGCACGACCAGCAGTGCCCCGCCCACGGCACTGAACGGGATGATCCAGCGATAATCTACTCCGACGGTGAGACGAGCGATGTGAGGCACGACTAAGCCCACGAAGCCGACCGGACCGGCGAGCGCCACCGCGCCGCCGGCGAGCAGAATGATGATGACGACCGCGAGGCCGCGCCAGATCAAGGGGTTTTGCCCCACGGACCTCGCCACCTCCGCACCGAGGCTGAGCGTCATAAGCTGGCGACGAAAAACAAGCGCGGCGCCGAGACCGATGAGGATGTACGGCGC
>Ga0182741_1006237_pt1 | contig 10562 bp, 5 predicted proteins | sample eDN5th37CBELigOP_FD_128874 | JGI IMG/M metagenome (GOLD analysis project Ga0182741, IMG submission 128874) | Enriched Organic Plus compost microbial communities from Emeryville, California, USA - eDNA 5th pass 37_C BE-Lig OP (version 2) (version 2) ...
TGGCGATTTACAGTTAGGCATCCTCGGCGGTGGGCAATTAGGTCGCATGCTGATTCAGGAAGCTATCAATTTCAATGTAAACATCCATATCCTCGACCCCGATAAACATGCGCCATGCCGGAACCTATGCAACCGTTTTGTCAATGGGGCGTTGAATGATTTCGACACCGTATACGCATTCGGAAAAGGACTGGATATGCTGACCATCGAGATTGAGAAAGTCAATGTGGACGCCCTGGAAAAATTGGAAGAAGAAGGTGTACTGGTTTACCCGCAATCCCGCATCATCCGCTTGATACAGGATAAAGGGCTGCAAAAGCAATTCTTCAAGCAGAATGATATACCCACAGCTCCTTTCCAACTGATTTCATCCAAAGAAAACCTAGCCACAGCATCCCTATCTTTGCCTTACATCCAAAAGCTACGCAAAGATGGATACGATGGCCGGGGAGTAAAAAAAATAGTAACGGAATCCGATGTAGCAACCGCTTTCGAAGCCCCCAGCCTCATTGAGCAATGGGTTGATTTCGAAAAGGAGCTGGCGATCATCGTTTCACGCAACGAGAACGGAGAAGTGGCTACATTCCCCTGTGTGGAAATGGAGTTCAACCCCGAGGCGAATCTGGTAGAGTTTCTTATTTCCCCTTCTACCCTACCCTTCGAAATCCAACAGCGGGCTGAGTTACTCGCCAAGAAAATTGCGGAAGATCTGCAAATCATCGGACTATTGGCCGTCGAGTTATTCCTGACCAAAGACGGGCAACTACTGGTAAATGAACTTGCCCCCCGTCCGCATAACAGCGGACACCAAAGTATAGAAGGCAATTTTACCTCGCAATTTGCACAGCATCTGCGGGCCATCTTTAACCTCCCTCCGGGCAATACAGCTACGCGCAGCAATGCTGTAATGGTTAACCTACTTGGGGAAGCTGGACACGAAGGCTTGGCGCGTTACGAAGGAATTGAGGACGTCTTGGCGATGGAAGGTGTATATTTGCACCTGTATGGTAAAAAATACACCAAACCTTTCCGGAAAATGGGTCACGTTTGTATCATTAACGAGGATCGTGAAACCGCCATACGGATTGCAAGAAGTGTACAACAAACGATTAGGGTGGTGACGTAGGGAGGAGTAAGGAACAAGGAGTAAGGAACAAGGAGTAAGGAGTAAGGAGTAAGGAGCAAAAGGTAAAACAAAGAAACGAATGACCACACATAATTTAGCGGAAGTAGGCATCATTATGGGAAGTAAATCAGATTTACCCGTGATGCAGGACGCTGTAGAAATATTGAAACAATTGGGTGCGCGTGTAGAAGTAACCATTGTATCGGCTCACCGCACACCGGACCGTATGTTCAATTATGCCAAGAGCGCAGCTTCGCGCGGTCTTAAGGTCATCATTGCCGGTGCAGGTGGGGCTGCTCACCTGCCGGGAATGGTTGCTTCCATCACGCATCTACCGGTCATCGGTGTACCGGTTAAGTCATCCAATTCCATGGATGGCTGGGATTCGGTACTTTCCATCCTGCAAATGCCCAACGGAATACCCGTTGCCACCGTAGCGCTTAACGCGGCAAAAAACGCCGGCATTCTCGCAGCCCAGATACTGGCTATCTCAAACGAACAACTTGCCCAGAATCTACTGAACTTCAAAGCCGAATTGGCCCAAAAAGTTGAGGAAAGCGCCAAGGAAGTAGAAGCAGGGCTGGATTAATTCGCGTCATACGTTCGGAATCCGATATCCATTATGGTATTCAGCAGCCAGCAATTTATTTGCTGCATCGCTACTGAAGCGCCCTTTCTGTTCATTCCAATATATTTTTTCTCCCGTACGGTACGCGATGTTGCCCATTTGCGAAAAAATCGCGATGTGTGCCCCCGCAGAAACAGGTGCGTTTAACGCTTCCAATTGCCGGGAGCGCACCACGTCAATGAAATTGGCCGTATGCAGATCCAATCCATTGTCCTGACTTTTCTGAAAAGGCACTGCTTCCATCCGTTTACCCTCGGGGATCACTTCCCAACCTCCGCGATCTACCACCAACGTACCGAAATTACCGATGAAAGCCACTCCGTGATTACGTCCATAGGGACCTCCATCTATACCGTTCGCATGTTCCCACTGTACCGTAAAATCATCAAACTCATATACCGTGGTCAGTGTATCCGGTGTTTCAGCCGCATCGTCCGGGTAGGCGAATTTGCCGCCCGTGGCCATAATGGATTTCGGAGTAGTTGCTTTCATGCCGATCAATGCAAAATCCAGCATATGTACGCCCCAGTCGGTCATTAACCCCCCGGCATAATCCCAAAACCAGCGGAACTCAAAATGAAAACGGTTGGGATTGAAGGACCGCTCTTTTGCAGGTCCCAACCAACGCGTATAGTCTACGCCTTCCGGGGCCGGCCCATCGGGTTTGACAGGAATGCTTTTCATCCATCCCTGGTATGCCCACGCTTTGACCAAACGGATCTTACCCAGCTTACCCGAATGCACAAAATCCATCGCATCACGGAAATGCTGTTGGCTGCGCTGCCATTGCCCTACCTGTACTGCCCGGTTATACTTCGTGGCAGCTGCTACCATGGCGTTGCATTCTGCGATGGAATTGCCCAGCGGTTTTTCTACGTATACATCTTTTCCTGCTGCGCACGCATCCACCATGATCAGGCAATGCCAGTGATCCGGCGTACCGATGATCACAGCGTCCACATTGGAATCGGCCAATAAATCTTCGTGTTTTGCGTATAACTGGGGGATGATATTCCGTGCTTTCAATTCTTCAGCCCGTTTATTCAGCACATTGGCGTCTACGTCGCAAAGTGCGGTGCACTGCACACCAGGTACCTTTAACATCGAGTTGAGATTGGACCATCCCATACCGTTCGCACCAATCAATCCTACCCGGACTGTTTTCGGCTGCTGCCGCGTTCCGATGGAAAAGGTACCCGGAAATGCCGTTGCAGCACCTGCAGTCGCTGCCAACGTTGTCATTGTACCCAAAAATTTTCTTCTGCTGGTATTCATAATTCGATATTCCATTAATGATTAGGCAACTAAATTAAGAAAAAAATGTAATAAACAGATCGGACGTACGATACATTACACGAAAAAGCCTCCGATGTATACATCGGAGGCTTTTAGCAGTGAACTAGTCACTTGTTGTTTAATAGCCCGGGTTCTGTACCAGCTTGTCATTCCGGTTCATTTCGTCGCGATGGATTGGAATAAAATACATCTTATCCAGCCACTGCCGGTTTTCAATACCCGGATCGACGGTGCCCACGGTATACGTATAGGTGTAATTCTCGGGATCATACCGATACACCGAAACACTGCTGCCGGCTTTCAGCCTACCCAATATGCGCACAATCCCCACCTTTCTGCCAAGGGTTTCTCCTGCAATCATCCACCGGCGGGCATCGTGGAAACGATGCTCCTCATAAGCTAATTCGATGCGCCGCTCGTTCCTGTAGGCGTTCCTGAGCGCATCTCCCGATGCGGTGATTGCTGGCATACCTGCACGGTAGCGGATCCGGTTGAGCCAGTTTCTTGCCTCGGCATCTTCGCCGAGCTCGATGCACGCCTCTACATAGTTTAACACCACCTCCGTAAACCGCAGCACGGGCCAGGGAATGAATTGCCTCGTATTCTGATCGACCACCGCAGGATCGGGATCAATGAACTTACGCATATAATACCCCGTATGGCTGCCGTTCCAATCTTCTACCGGACTGTTTCGGGTATCCAGCCCATAGTGGATCACCTTATTTCCTCCCTGCATAATTTCATATTGTCCGGTTTGGATCTGATTGGCCGGATCACGGCCCGCCACATCGGTTGTACGGGGTTTCCAGTCGGCACCGTCGTATAAAATAGTCGCATAAAAACGCGGATCCCGATTTTGATAAGGCATCGCAGCATGCGCCGGATTATTCCAGTTGAACGCGGTGCCGTCTGCCATCGTATAGTCATCGACCAATTGCTGTATAGGCGTGTTTCCGGCCCAATTGTGGTATCCATTGGGACCGTTGTTCCGGCCCACATAGTTGCCACCTTCGTCTTTCAGGTCGATAAAGAACCGACCCAGTATCAGATCGGCTTTCCCATTGGCCGATACCGCACTGCTGCCACCGCCCATTGAAATCGACAGGTAATTCTCCGTACCCTCTTCGGGCGTAACCGGCTCGGTTAGATCCATCATATAACCGGGACCGTATGCGTCCAGCACGGCTTTAGCTGCCTCTTTAGCCCGTTGCCACCGCGCGGTTTGATTGCCGCTGACATACCCTAGGTATTCAGGGTTTACATACCCACTGATCACTTCAGAGTTCGCCGAAGCCGTAGGAATGTCATGGAGATCGCTGGCTGCTTTGGTCAGTACCCGGGCTTTTAATGCAAGCGCTGCAGCCGAAGAAGCGCGGCCGTCCACAACCGGCGCATCGGTCAGCAATTCCGCCGCCTGATCACAGTCTGATACGATAAACTCCACCTGTTCTTCGAAAGTACTGCGGGCAATGGTATAATCGTCATCTTCCAGCCCATAAACATGATCAACCAGCGGAACGGCACCGTAATACCGCAACAGTTCGGTATAAAAAAACGCGCGCAGGAACAATGCTTCTCCCCTTAATCGGTCTGCAATACCCGACGAATTGTCGAATTCCGGCTCCGCCAGTCTCTCAATTGCCACGTTGGTCGCGCGGATCCGGCGATACAGATTGCCCCAATTGTGGGTTCCTCCGCTGATCTGGCTGTTCCATCCCTGGTCGGCATCGTTTGACCGTGCCTCCGTAATCACATTGATACCCCGGCCCGGGTGGGTAAACATCGCCTCATCGGACAACGAGGCCAGCATCTCTTCATCAAATCCGCCCTGTCCGAAGCCATTGTAGATCTCCGTGACAAAAGCCTCAGCCAGTCCAGCGTCTTGCCAAGCAGCTTCATCGGATACTTCGCCCAATGGTTTGGTACTTACAAAATCATCGTTGCAAGCTACCGTACAGATCGCTATTACCCATAGACACTGTACCAATACTTGATATTTTTTGAATCGTTTCATCTCTTTTTTGGGTTTAAAATGTAACAGCGATACCGGTATTTAACAAGCGTGCCTGGGGATAATATTGTCCCGTTTGGTTGATTGATTCCGGATCAAAAACCCCAGTTTCATCCCATGTCAGCAAATTGAATCCACTTACATAGATCCGCAGGTTACTGATTCCGGCCTGTTCCATCCAACGGTTCGGGAAGGTATACCCCAATTCAAGGTTCTTCAAGCGGACATAATCGGTGCTTCGTAACCAGTATGTATTACCCGATGAATAATATTGGTCGCTCCGGTCGGCAATGCGTGGATGTTCGCTGCTGGGTGCATCCACACGCCAGCGGTTTTTGTAAAAATCAACCAGGAAGTTGCCGATGGCGCCGGATTCGTCCGTACCAACGCGCAGCTCCCCGCCTGCTGCTCCTTGAAAGAGTAGGGTCAGATCGAATCCCTTATATTGAAGTCCGATATTCAATCCGCCCTGAAACGTAGGTATTGTGTTTTTATCACGCCGCACACGGTCGTCTGACGTAATCTTACCATCGTTATTATAATCGACAAACCTCATGTCACCGGGCCGCAGCGAATTGGTAACGGATGAATAATCGAGGGTGTTTGCCGCAATCTCAGCTTCATCGCGGAACACGCCGTCGTAAATGTAATATAACCCCGAATTGATGGTGCGTCCCGTCGACTGCTGCCATTCCGGCGCACCCGGTGCTTCATCCCAGAAAATGATTTTGTTCTTCGCGTAACCGCCATTTAAGCCCACGGTCAGGCTCAGATCGCCGAACTGATCTGTATAACCAACCGCAAAATCCCAACCGCCATTTTCAACAATGCCGATATTTTCGGCAGGCAGTGTCATGCCCGTTGTCTGCGGGATGGACGCATTCCGGCGCCAAAGAATACTCTCCCGCCGGTTCTTGAACCATTCTACCGTAACGTTGAACTTGTTATCCATCAGTTGCCCATCGAGACCAATGTTGTAGTTATTGGCAACTTCCCATGTAATAAACGAATTGGGTACCCGGCTTTCGTAAAGTGACTTCACCAGTTCGTTGCCGACAATGTAGGTTCCGAAACCATAGGTGGAAAAATACTGGTACTCCTGCAACGTACCGTCGTATTCGATGTTGTCATTCCCCATTTGACCGTATGAACCCCGTAATTTCAGGTAGTTGACAAAGGGTACGCCGTCTTTCCAGAAATTTTCTTCGGAAATCATCCACCCGGCCATGACACCGGGGAAAAACCCGTACCGGCTGCTTTCCGGGAACATATAGGACCCGTCATACCGCCAAAGGAACTCGGCAATGTATTTACTCCGGAAATTATAACCTACCCGGCCGAAGTAGTTAAGCCGTGCACGCTCCCATGCCCCTCCTCCGTTATTCTTTTCCGCTTCGCCCCCGGCAAATAGGTAATCAATGCTTGTGGAGATGAAGTAGCGGCGGAACGCATTGAAGTTATCATTCCGGATGGTTTCCCGGTTTACACCGGCCAGCAGGTTCAACGTATGATCGCCGAAAGTCCGGTCATACGTCAATACCCCACCCAGCAATACATTCAACTGATCTTCATCCCCTTGGGTAAGCCGCGGATCAGCCGGACCGCGCTGTCCACGTACCAGTAGCGGCGTTACACCGTCATCTTCATAGTCGCCCTGCCAAGTATACAGGTACCAGGGAATTTCCCAGCGCTTGGTCTTTTTAATATACTTGTCTACCGACGCTGTACCGCTGAACTTCAGCCCCTCCACCCAGGGGATGGTGATGTCTACCTGCCCGTTGGTTTGGAAATAGTACCGTTTATCGCGATCGTATCCCGTCTGGTCGGTGGTAATTACCACGGGATTTTCGCCGTATTCAATATCCGGCCCCGGCATACCGTTAGGCCAGAATGCAGGCTCGGTGGGAATGCCGCGCATCAGCATACGGAAAATGGTTGCCGCCGATTTTGTGGGAAAATGACGATCTTCCTGTCTGCCCAGTAAACCGATTTTCGTACTGATATATTTATTGATATTAGCGTCCAGATTTATCCGCACATCGTATTGCTCATAACCCGTCGCCGATTTTTTATAATAGGCATCCTGAGTCTGGTAGCCAATAGAGGTCAGGTATTTGATATCCTCTGTACCACCGCTGATCTGCAGGTTGTGCTGGGACTGCGGCGACCAGTTTTTCAGTGCCGCGCCATACCAATCGGTATTGGGATGCCCCCAGGGGTCTGATCCATCGGCATATAGCCGCATATCTTCCGGGGAGGCGGGGGCCGTCAATACCGAACCATCGTTCCGTGTGTACGACCCCGATTCCCTGAATGCGGCCTGAGCGGCCGCCCATTCGTCTACCGGCAGTTTGAAAATCTCCAGTTCGTTACGCATCTCGGAATACTGTACCGCATCGGCAAGTTCCGGAATGACCGTCGGCTGTGAGAATGCCTGATTAAAAGTGTACGAAAGCGAGGGCTTCCCCGTTTTGCCCCGCTTGGTCGTGATGAGGATTACCCCGTTGGCTGCACGTGCTCCGTAAATAGCTGCAGACGCATCCTTTAGTACCGAAATATTGTCGATGTCTGCCGGACTGATCCGCTCAAATCCACCGGCACGTGCGGGAATGCCATCGATGACAATCAAGGGGCCGCTGTTGCCCAGCGTGTTGGTACCGCGTATCCGGATGGATGCGCCATCGTAGCCCGGTTCGGCACTCGATTGGGTAGCCACCACACCCGGTAATCGCCCGGCCAAAGCGTTCGATACGTTTACCGTTGGCGATTTCATCAATTCCGCGCTTTTTACCGAGGCCACCGATCCTGTGATGGTTTCCCGACGTTGGGTACCATACCCCACGACCACCACTTCCTCCAGATCTGACGTTGTCGGTTCGAGAATTACGTCAATCATGTTACGGTTACCGACTGTTTCCTCTTTCGTGGTGTAACCGACCATCGAAAATACCAGCACGGCGCCTGTCGGAACATTTTCGATGGCATAACGCCCTTCCTCATCGGTACTTACCCCTTGGCTGGTCCCTTTGATAGAGACACTGACACCCGCTAGGCGTAACCCATCGGATGAAGACGTAACGATACCGACAACCGTCGACTGCTGTTTCGCACCGGGATGTGGGCTTTCCACGCCCATCACCGGTGGATGGAACGGATGCCCAGCGGCCAGTATCGGTGTGATACCGGTTCCGCTGAGAATCATTCCACCAATCACTGCATTAATAGTGTGTTTGAGATGCATACAAATTGGTTTTTAATTGTTTTAACTAGGTAGGGACAAGTATCGATGGTTTGGACGAATCAAATAAGGGGGATTCTCGCCAAAAAAGGGGGGCAAATTCTTAATCCGAACAAATGCATGCAAAGTTTGGTGAAACGATTTTGTTTTTCGATATTTATGATTCCAATTATATCATCACTCGTGATCGATTATGATAAAAAAGAACGTGATTCTGATGATTTTGTGGACTTGTACCTATTTAAACGTCTCGTCAACAATTAACGGTCAGGTAAAATATCTGGGTATTGAACAAGGGCTATCTAACAATTACGTCACTGATATCTATCAGGATCGGATGGGCTTTATGTGGTTTGGCACATTTGACGGATTAAACCGTTACGATGGTTACCAATTCAAAACGTATCGGAACCGTCCGGGACAGGAGACTTCTCTTCCTGACAACCGGATCACCGATATTATGGAGGATACAACCGGAAGGATCTGGGTAGCGACCAAAATCGGCGCAGCGGTGCTTGATTATAACGATCAGACTTTCAGGCACCTGCGCCTCCATCAGGACAAAGCTGGAACGCGGTCAATTGACTTTGCCATAAATGGCTTGGCGATCGATGCAGAAGGCTCCCTCTTTGCCGCAAGTGAAAAACGCGGGCTGCTGGCTATCGAGGCCTATTCAGGAGCCGATCCCATCGGAACTTCCATCCCGTTGGCCCTTCCCGGACACCGCACAACCAATTATCACGTACGGGGAGTGGAGACAGATTTCAGAAATCGCCTGTGGCTGGTCGTTAAAGATGTCGGCATTTGTTATTATGATAAAAAAAATAGAGTAGTCCGTGTAAAAACCGATGTGGTGCAGTCGGCACGGTGCATACAGGCCTCGGCAAGCGGCGATATCTGGGTGGGTACCGAACAAGGCTTATTCCGCTACAACCCTGTATCGGAGCAGCTCACACATTACACTGAACAAACCGGATTATCCCACAACCGTGTCACAGCGCTGCATAAAACGAAGGAAAATGAAATGTGGGTGTGTACAGATGGCGGAGGAATTACCATCATCGACCTAACAAGGCAACGGTTCAGGTATTTGCTTGGGCACGATGATGGCGGTCCCCTTTCCAGTAAGGCCGTTTTTGCAGTTTATGAAGATCATCAATCCCGCCAATGGATTGGTACCCTCCGGGGCGGGGTCAATATCATTGATCCGCAGGCGCAGAAATTCGGGATAATCCGGCACCATACCCCCGAAGGGAAAACTAGCTCAAAAAACTTCATTCTTTCTTTTGCCGAGGGGAAAGACCATTCCTTATGGATCGGAACCGATGGCAGCGGCCTGTCGAGGTGGGATCGGCGTACGAATCGGTTTCATTTTTTCGAGCATCAACCGGGGGTTCCCGGCACCCTCACCAGCAATTTCGTGACCAGTGTCCTGCAGGACCAACAGGGGCAGCTTTGGGTGGGTACGTACGGAGGGGGAATCAACCGATGGGATGCGAAAAACCGGCGATTCATTCCGTATCCCTGCTTCCACCCCCAGAAAGGGAGTGAATACCCCAATATCTGGCAGCTATTGGAAGACAGCAAAGGGCGGATCTGGGCTGCTACATTGGATGGGGGCGGATTATTCGTATTGAACCGCGAACACGGCAGGTTCGAACCCGTTAATGCAGGAATAACCAACGCACTCTGCCTCATCGAGGATGCCGATGATACCTTTTGGGTAGGCAGCTATGCCGAACTTATCCACTTGGACCTCGCACGAGGACGTGCTACGCGTTACCCAATGGGAAATCCGGTACGCTGCATCCGGAGAAACGATCAGCAACAGCTTTGGATAGGTACCGAAGGTGGCGGATTGTTACTGTTCAACAAAAACACAGGTGATTTCAAGCGCTATACCGAATCCGAAGGCTTGCCCAGCAACGTGGTACTGCAACTGGCAGATGACCATCACGGAAATCTATGGCTCTCTACCTACAATGGTATTGCAAAATTTTCGCCCGCCGAAGGCCGGTTCCAGAATTTTTACGAGTCGGACGGTCTGCAAAGCAACCAGTTCAGCTACAACGCAGCATTGGAATTGCAATCGGGGGAGCTCGTGTTCGGGGGAATTGACGGGTTTAACATTTTTTATCCCGATAGTGTCGTTATCGAACCACTTGCCCCGAAAATCGTCATCACAGACATCCGGGCAGGGACCAAGCCACTCCACGATTACAGCGTTTCGGCGACACCGACAACCGCCGCCGCGGTGGAAAAA
>Ga0182741_1006238_pt1 | contig 10560 bp, 11 predicted proteins | sample eDN5th37CBELigOP_FD_128874 | JGI IMG/M metagenome (GOLD analysis project Ga0182741, IMG submission 128874) | Enriched Organic Plus compost microbial communities from Emeryville, California, USA - eDNA 5th pass 37_C BE-Lig OP (version 2) (version 2) ...
ACCCGCGCCCTGGCGCGCGCCGAGCTGGTTGGCGTAGGAGAAGGAGTCCTCGAGCAGCTTCATCACGGGGATGACGCCGGAGGACTGGTTCTCGATCTTCTTGATCGGGGCACCGTGCTCACGCAGGTTGGACAGCAGCAGGGCGACACCGCCGCCGCGCTTGGACAGCTGCAGCGCGGAGTTGATGCCGCGGGCGATCGACTCCATGTTGTCCTCGATGCGCAGCAGGAAGCAGGAGACGAGCTCGCCGCGGGCGACCTTGCCGGCGTTGAGGAAGGTCGGCGTGGCGGGCTGGAACCGGCCGGTCATGATCTCGTCGATGACGCGGGAGGCGAGGGTGGCGTCGCCGCGGCCGATGGTGAGGGCGACCATGACGACACGGTCCTCGAACCGTTCCAGGTACCGCTTCCCGTCGAACGTCTTGAGCGTGTACGAGGTGTAGAACTTGAACGCCCCGAGGAACGAGGTGAACCGGAACCGGTGGGCGTACGCCTGCTTGAACAGGGCCTTGACCGTGTCGAACGGGTAGGCGTCGAGCACCTGCGACTCGTAGTAGCCCTCGTTGACCAGGTAGGTGAGCTTCTCCTTCAGGGAGTGGAAGAACACCGTGTTCTGGTTGACGTGGTCGAGGAAGTAGCGGCGGGTCGCTTCCCGGTCGGCGTCGAGTTGCAGGCGCCCTTGGTCGTCGTAGAGGTTCAGCAGCGCGTTGAGGGCGTGGTGGTCGAGGCCGGGGTCGAACCGGGACTGGTGCCGGTCGGCGGCGGCGAGGTCGGAGACCGTCGCGGCGCGGGCGTCGTGGACGGTGGTGGCGGGCAGGGTGGTGGTCATGCGGTGTGCTCCAGGGTGAGTCGGTGCACCAGTGCGACGTCGTCGGGTGTGCCGAGCAGCTCGAACCGGTGCAGGTAGGGGGTGCCGCACTTGGCGGCGATGATGTCGCCGGCGAGGCAGTACGCCTGGCCGAAGTTGGTGTTGCCGGCGGCGACCACTCCGCGCATGAGGGCGCGGTTGGTGGGGTCGTTGAGGAACTTGATGACCTGCTTGGGCACGGCGCCCTTGCCGTTGCCGCCGCCGTAGGTGGGGACGACGAGCAGGAAGGGGCGGGTGGCTTGCAGGTGCGGGTCGGCCGCGCGGAGGGGGATGCGTGAGGTGGGCAGCCCGAGCCGGTTGACGAACCGGTGGGTGTTCTCCGAGACGGAGGAGAAGTAGACGACGGGCCCGGTCGGGTTGTCGTTGGTCACGTGCTGGTCACCCCTCTCGTGTGGTCGTGGTGGCGCGTCCGGGGTGCGCCGGTACCTGCCCGTGTGTGCGGGTGGGGTGGCGCTGGGCCCTGGGGTGGCGTGTCTGCGTTCGACACGCCGGACACTCCGGTTGGGCGCTGCCGGTGGCAGGTCAGGGGCGGCGCCCGGCTGCGGGACCCGGAGGCCAAGGGTCTGGTCGAGCGCACCAACGGGTACTTCGAGACCTCGTTCCTGCCCGGGCGCACGTTCACCTGCGTCGCGGACTTCAACACCCAGCTGACCGAGTGGTTGGTCAAGGCGAACGGGCGGCACCACCGGTCCCTGGGCTGCAAGCCGGCCGACCGCTGGGCCGCCGACCTCGCCGCGATGGTCGCCCTGCCGCCGGTCGCTCCGACGCTGGGGTGGCGGACCACAACACGGCTGCCGCGGGACCACTACGTGCGCCTGGACTCCAACGACTACTCGGTGGACCCGGTCGCGGTCGGCCGCAAGGTCGACGTCGTCGCGGACCTGACCAGCGTCACCATCACCTGGGGCGGGCGCCTGGTCGGACGCCACGAGCGGTGCTGGGTCCAGCACCAGACCATCACCGACCCCGCTCACCGCGCCGCGGCGCTGGCCATGGCCGCCGCGCATCGTCGACGACCGGTCCCCACCGATGAGCACGAGGTCCAGCAACGGGACCTGAGCACCTATGACGCCGCGTTCGGGTTGGAGGAGGTCGCCTGATAGGCACCACCAAGGCCCGGGACGTCACCGCCGAGATCGCGTTCCTGACCCGGGCGCTCAAGGCACCCACGATGCGCGAGGCCGTCGACCGGCTCGCTGACCGCGCCCGCACCGAGTCCTGGACCTACGAGGAGTTCCTGGCCGCCTGCCTGCAACGAGAGGTCGCCGCCCGCGAAGCCCACGGCGGCGAAGGACGGATCCGAGCCGCCCGGTTCCCGGCCCGCAAGTCCCTGGAGGAGTTCGACTACGACCACGCCCGCGGCCTCAAGCGCGAGCAGATCGCCCACCTGGGCACCTTGGACTTCTTCGCCGGCCGCGAGAACGTCGTCCTGATCGGCCCGCCCGGCACCGGCAAGACCCACCTGGCCACCGGGATCGCGATCCGCGCCTGCCAAGCCGGCCACCGCGTCCTGTTCGCCACCGCCGCCGAATGGGTCGACCGCCTCGCCACCGCCCACCACGACGGGCGTCTGCAAGACGAGCTACGCCGCCTGGGGCGTTACCCCCTCCTGGTCATCGACGAGGTCGGCTACATCCCCTTCGAACCCGAAGCCGCGAACCTGTTCTTCTAACTCGTCTCAGCCCGCTACGAACGCGCCTCGTTGATCGTGACCTCCAACAAGCCCTTCGGCCGCTGGGGTGAGGTCTTCGGCGACGACACCGTCGCCGCCGCGATGATCGACCGCCTCGTCCACCACGCCGACGTCATCGCCCTCAAAGGCGACTCCTACCGGCTCAAGAACCGAGACCTCGGCCGCCCACCAGCGGCCACGACCGACTGACCACACCACGAGAGGGGTCCACTTTCACCCGACGCCAAGGGGTCCGTTTTCAGCCGACGTTGACAATCGCGGCCGCCGCACGGCGGATGCTGCCGCCGAGCGCCATTCTGGCGAGCCGCGGTGATGCGTTGAACGCCTTAGCAGTCACACTCGCGCACGATCCCCAGTACGACTGGTGGGACGCATACCTGCGAAAACGACCGACAAGCCGGCGACGGGATGGATCCGCATGGGCCGGCCGTGCTGATGCTCCGGCCTCGGCACCGGTTGCACCCAAGGGCAGGCATGCGTCCGACACTCCGGAGCTGCCGGGTGATCACGCTGGGGCTGTCGAGCAGCATGGCTCGGATCAGCCCCTTGGGCCGAGCGCCGCACGGCGGGGCAGGCACGCGGCGGATTCCCTCGACGAGCGCAGTACCGCACCGGGACCCGCAGCCCTCGCAGGGGACGAGGCCGACGTAGGCGCGCTCGTTTCAGAGGCGATCGAGTCACTGAGCGACAAGCGCTTGGCGTTCGTCCTGGCTGGCCGGCTCGGGGTCGGGGCCGATCCGCTCACACTCGATGCACTGGGTCAGAAGCCGGGCGTGGCACCGACGTCGACCGCGCGGTCAGAGCCGGTCGACGTCCTCGGTGCTCATGACTTCCAGCGCGACCAACGATGCGCCGGCGACCTCGGCCGCGATGGCAACTGCCATGTCCGCGGCGTGCGGGATGTCGTGGGCGAGGAAGGTCACGTCGGCCTGCGCGCGGCCGAGCGGCGACAGCGACACGGCCGGGTGGTACGCCTGCAGCGTCTCGATGAGCTGATCATCGAAGCCTCGATGTCCGTGCGGTCGAACTCGATCCGGGCGTTGTACTCGGTGAGCATGGGTTCTCCGATCGTCGCGGCGGGCGGCCGCTGGTTGCGGCCTAGCTGCCGACCTGGAGCACGAACATGGACCAGGAAGCCGGCGGCAGGCCGGCCATTAGGCGGCCCCCGTCGAGGGCGACGTCGCCGTGGGCGCGCGGTCTGACGCGATCGGGTTGATCGGCGGTGTTCCTGGCGGAGCGGTCCTCGTCCGCCAGCAGGGCGCTGGACAGGAGGCCGATGACCTCGAGGCCCTGCACGTCGAGCGAGAGCTCCGTGGCCTCGGAGGGGCTCCGGTTCACGACGAAGACCGCGAGGCGACCCGTGCCCGCGTCATGGGTCGCGGCGACGTCCACCACGGGAACGTCACCGAACGAGCTCGTCTCGTACGTCGGCGCCGTGACGACCGGATCGAGCACGTCTCCACGCGCGTTCGCCGCGGTCAGCGCGAACGGATGGAAGATGGACTGCCGCCACGCAGGGCCACCGGGCTCGGTGCGGATTGCGCTGATCGTGTTCACGAGCTGGGCCAGGCACGCGGAGTGCACGCGGTCGCTGCGGCGCAGCAGCGTGATGAGCAGCGAACCCACCACGACGGCGTCCAGGACCGTGTAGGCGTCCTCGGACAGCCGCGGGCCGACCGTCCACTCCCTCGGCATCCCGTCCGCCTGGAGCTCGCGCAGGTACCACACGTTCCACTCGTCGAACGAGATGTTGATCCTCTTGTCCGAGCCGAGCACCCACGGCGTCCGCGGTCGCCACCACATCACTGATGAACCGGTCCATGTTGACTGACGAGGCGAGGAAGCTGGCGTCGTCGTCACCGTCCAGCTGGTAGTAGGCATGGGCGGAGACGTAGTCGACGAGCTCGTACGAGTGCTCGAGCACCGTGTGCTCCCACGCGCCGAACGTGGGCATCGACCGGCCGGAGCTGCCGCACGCGACGAGCTCCAGGCCCGGGTCCAACTGGCGCATCCCGCGCGCCACCTCGGCCGCCAGTCGTCCGTACTCGTCGGCCGTCTTGTGGCCGAGCTGCCAAGGACCGTCCATCTCGTTGCCCAGGCACCACATACGGATCCCGTGCGGCTCGCGTGCGCCGTGGGCCACGCGCAGGTCCGACAGGTGGGTCCCGCCCGGGTGGTTGGCGTACTCCAGCAGGTCCAGCGCCTCCTGAAGGCCCCGGGTGCCGAGGTTGACCGCCATCATCGGCTCCACGCCCGCGGTTCGGGCCCACGCCACGAACTCGTTGAGACCGAACGCGTTGCTCTCGATGGTCCGCCACGCCGGGTCCAGTCGGGTCGGCCGGTCCGCGAGCGGGCCGACGCCGTCCTCCCACCGGTAACCGGACACGAAGTTGCCGCCCGGGTAGCGCACGACCGTCACGCCGAGCTCGCGCACCAGGTCCAGGACGTCGCCGCGGAACCCCGCCGCATCGGCGGTCGGGTGCCCTGGCTCGTAGATGCCCGTGTAGACGCACCGGCCCATGTGCTCGACGAACGAGCCGAAGGTCCGTGGCCGGACGGGCGAGACCACCAGAGCGGGGTCGAGGCGGACGTGCGCGCGGTTCATCGTTCGTTCCTCCTTCGTCGTCGCGAGATCCCCGGCCGTGCCGGCGGGACCCTCACCCGAGCCCCGCCGGCATGACCTTGCCCGCGAGGGCGTCGAGGAGCCCGAGGTCGGCGCCGTCACGACCGAAGAGCGGCACGGTCTCGAGCGGGGCGGCGACGTCGACGACGACGCCTCCCTGGTGAACCTCGCCCGTCCAGAGGTTGGTCCACGTGGCGCCCGCCGGCAGGTGGACCGCCCGCCGGGTCGCCCCCGGCTGGACGACGGGGGCCACGAGCAGGTTCGGGCCGAAGAGGTACTCGTCCGTGACCAGCCACGCGGCATCGTCGTCCGGGAACTCGTGGAACAGGCCGCGCATGACGGGCTGGCCGCTCTCATGGGCCATCCGCATGAGGGAGCGGGTGTACGGCCGCAGCGCCTCCCGGACCCGGAGGTACCTCGCGAGGATCTGGTAGACGTCCTCGCCGAAGCTCCAGAGCTCATTGGGTGCCCCGCTGGGCAGCCGGCGGGACCCGTCGGCGGCGGTCACGGGCGTGGACGGTCCACGGTCGCCGTGCATGCGCAGGACGGGGCTGAAGGTGCCGAACTGGAACCAGCGGACGAGGAGCTCGTGGAAGGCGGGGTCGTCGGTCCGGGCGCCGTGGAAGCCGCCGATGTCCGTCGTGAACCAGGGGATCCCGGCGGCACCCATGTGGACGCCCGCCACGATCTGGCGGCGCAGGTCCTGCCAGGTGGTCCCGATGTCGCCCGACCACACGAGCGCCCCGTAGCGCTGGCTCCCCGCCCACGCGCAGCGGACGAGGCTGACGACGTCGTCCTGGCCCGTCGCCCGCATCCCCTCGTAGAACGCCCGGGCGAACTGCTGGGGGTAGATGTTCGTCACCTGCTGGCCTGGTCCCGCGTGGTAGCGGTAGTTGTCGAGGTCGTAGACGCCGTACTCCGGCTCCGCCTCGTCGAGCCAGAAGATGCGTGCTCCGTGATCGTGGTAGTTCGCCCGGCACAGTTCCCAGACCGCTGCCCTCGTCGCAGGGTTGGTGACGTCCAGGAACATGCACGGCTCCTCGAACGCCATCTGGACCGCGAGCCCACGGTCGGTCTGGACCAGCAGGTTCTCGCGGTGGAACCGCTCGAAGTTCTCCGACTTGACGGACACCTGCGGCCATACCGAGACCGCGAGCTCGATCCCCATCTCAGCCAGCTCGGCGACCATCTGCTTCGGGTCCGGCCAGAACTCCTCCTCGAACCGGTAGTCGCCCATGTGGGGCCAGTGGAAGAAGTCGGCGACGATGACGTCCATCGGCAGGCCGCGTCGCTTGTGCTCGCGGGCGACCGAGAGGAGCTCCTCCTGGCTCGCGTAGCGGAGCTTGCTCTGCCAGTAGCCGAGGCCGTACTCCGGCATCATCGGAGCGTGGCCGGTGGCGTCCGCGTACGCGGCCGCGATCTCCCGGGGTGATGCCCCGGCGGTCACCCAGTAGTCGAGCTGAGCGGTGCTCTCGGCGACCCACTCCGTCCGGTTCCTGCCGAACGTGGCGCGGCCGACGGCCGGGTTGTGCCACAGGAACCCGTACCCGTTGCTGGAGACGACGAACGGCACGCTGGCCTGGGAGTTGCGGTGCGCGAGCTCCAGCACGCTGCCCTTGAGGTCCATGACCTCCTGCTGGTACAGCCCCATGCCGACGAGATGCTCGTCGGGATCGGACTCGAACGATGCCGTCAGGTGGTGGTCACCGCCGACGATCGCCCTGAAGTCACGCGCCTGCAGCTTGAGCGCGCCACCGCTGTCGAGCTCGCGGAACAGGACCTTCCCGGCGCTGTCACGGAACTCGAGGGAGCAGGTGGTGACGACGTACCCGACCTGGGCGTCGTGGCGCTGGTGCGACGTCATGAACACGGACAGGCGGCCCTGATCGAGCCGGGCATGCGTTCCCTCGATGGTGATCGACGGCGCCGTCCCGTCCGAGGGAGCGAGCAGTGCCCAGTCGGTGTCGCGCACAGGACCCGATCGCGACGAGCGCACGCGGACCGCGTCGGCCCCCCAGGGCTCGACGACGAGAGTCTCCCCGTCACCCGTCCAGGTGATGCGGCGACCGTTTGTCTGGAAGTGATCCACTCGTGGGTTCTCCGATGCTGTGTGAGTGCTGAAGAGTTGCCCGCGCGGGCGGGCGAGCCTGCGGCCGCGCCATGCGTGGCCGGAACTGCGGGGCGCAGCCGTGCGCTAGTCCTTGACCGCGCCCGTGGTGACGCCGGCCGCGACGTATCGCTGGGCGAAGACCAGCAGGAATGCCCCGGGGATCGAGGCGAGCACGGCCGAGGCCATCACCGCGTTCCAGTTCGTCACCTCGGCGCCGACGAACCGGAACAGGGCCAGCGTGATCGGGACGATCTCGTTGCCCGTCGTCAGCGTCCGGGCGTTGAGGAAGTCGCCCCAGGCGAAGAGGAACGCGAAGAGGGCAGCGGTCACGACCGCGTTGCGACTCAGCGGCAGGACGATCGACAGGAACGTCCGGATCCGTCCGGCTCCGTCGATGCGGGCGGACTCGAGGATCTCGTCGGGGATCGTGCGCATGAACGCCTGAAGGAGGATGATCGCGAAGGGAACCGATGCCGTCGAGTCCGCCAGCATCAGGCCGGCGTAGGACGTGAGTAGGCCCAGCTGCTTGTACAGCGCGAACAGCGCTGTCACCAGCACCACGCTCGGGATCATCTGCGCGAGAAGGAACATGAAGAGGACGGCGCCGGTCCCGGGTGCCCTCAGCTTGCTCATGCCGTACGCGGCGGGGAGTGCGATGAGGAGCGTCAGGACGACGGTGCCCAGGCCGATCAGGAGGCTCGTCGAGAGCGATCCGAGGTTCTTGTCCAGGGCGAGGCGATACCCGTCGAAGGTCGGATCCACCGGGAAGAGGTGGGGCGGCACGCGGGCGAGGTCCCTCGGCTTGGTGAGGGAGACGTTGACCATCCAGTACAGCGGGAAGAGCAGGAGACCACACAGCACGAACGCCATGACGACGGTGGCGCCGGTGCGGAGGCGGGTGCGGGTCATCCCGTCACCTCCTTGCGGGCGGAGCGCACGTAGATCAGGCCGAACACGAGCGCGACGACGAACAGGAGCGTGGCCACGGTGGCCCCAAGGCTGAGGCTCTGCTCCGTACCGCCCTCGAACGAGAGCTTGTAGGACCACGTGGCGAGGGTCTGCGAACTGTCGACCGGACCCCCCTTCGTGATCACCCACACGATGTCGAAGGCCTTGATGGTGTAGATCAGGCCGAGGAGGAGGGTGACGGCGGTCACCGGCCGGAGCAGGGGCCACGTGATGTGCCGGAAACGACGCCAGGCACCCGCCCCGTCGAGCGCAGCGGCCTCGTAGAGGTTCTCCGGGATGGCCTGGATCCCCCCGTAGAGCAGCACCATGTTGAACGGGATGCCGAGCCAGATGTTGGCGAGGATCACGCCCCACAGCGACCATGCCGGGTCGGACAGCCAGGCGATGTCGGTGCCGAGCACCGTATTGAGAAGGCCCGAGTCCTTGTAGAGCATCCACCGCCACGTGGTCGCGGAGACGATCACCGGGAGGAGCCAGGGCACGAGGATCAGCCCGCGGAACACGGCACTGAGCGGGAAGCGCCGGGAGAAGAAGACGGCCAGCGCGAGGCCGATGGCGAACTGGAACAGCAGCGAGACCGCCGTGAAGAGGACCGTGTTCCGCACCACCGTGGACAAGGCGGGTCGCCCGAAGATCGAGGCGTAGTTCTCGAGGCCGATGTAGTCGGCCTCACCCGAGAAGTACGACTGGAACGTGTAGTCCTGGAGGCTGAGCTGCCCGGTGCGCACGATCGGGTACACGAAGAACACGGCGATGTAGGCGACGACCGGCGCGATGAACCCGATCGCAGCGAGCTTCGACCGCCGGGCCGCCCGACGGCGGGCGGCAGCACGACTGGCGTCGTCCCACTCGCCCGCCGCCGGACCGGCGGCACGGGTGATCGCGGAAGTCATTCCGTGCCCCACCAGGTCACTGCACCGCGGCTGCGGCCGATTCGAGCGCGTCCGCAGGCGACGTCTGACCGGAGACGGCTCCGGAGAGGGCCTCGCCGAGCTTCGTCGCAACCGTCGGGAACATCGACCCCAGATCCTCGGTGCGGCTGCGGGCTGCGGAGACGGCCTCGACCCACGGCACGAGGCGCTCGTCGGCGGCCGCCTGCTCCTCCGCCTGGTCCGGGTACGGGGAGATGTACGTCTGACCCTCGAGCCAGGCGGTGAGGTTCTCCGGGTCCACGAAGCAGTTCACGAACTCGCCGGCGGCGCGGACCTTCGCCTCATCGCCGTTCTGGACGGGGACCATGAACTCGCCGCCCAGCGGGCTCGCGGCGGCGCCGCCGTCCTTGGCCGGGATCGGCACGACGCCGTAGTTCATACCGCCCTCGTCGAGGGCGTTCAGCTGCCAGGTGCCGTTGACCATCATCGCCGCGTGACCCGCGATGAACTGGTCCCGGATCTCCTGCTGGTTGAGGGTGACGTTCTCGGGCGAGGCGTACCCGTCCGCGACCAGGTCGGCCCAGAGAGTGAGCGCCTCGACCGCCTCAGGTGAGGCGACGTCCGTGAGCTCGGCACCGGCACCCCAGAAGAAGGGCAGGAACTGGAAGCTGCCCTCCTGGTCCGGCCGGGCGGAGAAGGCGATCCCGTACGTCCCGTTGGACGGGTTCGTGAGGGTCTTCGCGGCGTCCACCAGCTCCGCCCACGACGTGGGCGGCTCGACCCCCGCGGCGTCCAGGAGGTCCTTGTTGTAGAAGAGGGCGAGCGTGTTCGAGCCCACCGGGGCGCCGTACGTCTTCCCGTCGAGGACGCCCGAGGCGACGATGTTGGGCATCATCGCGGAGACGTCGATGCCGGACGCCTCGTTGTCCGCCAGGATCCCTGTCTCGGCGAACTGGGTGACGTTCGGGTTGTCGAGGATGATGAGGTCGGGGGTGTCGCCCGAGCTGGCCGCCTGGGTGAAGCGGTCGCCGATCGCGTCGGAGACCGTCCGCTCGACCGTGATGCCGGTCGCCTCCTGGCAGGTGTCCAGCACCTGCTCGTACGGCGAGGAGCCGGTGTTGTACTGGGTCCACCCGTCCCACAGCGTCAAGGCCGTCACGTCGCCGCTGCCCGAGTCCTCCGGGGCGTCGCCGCCGTCCGAGCTGCAGGCGGCCAGGCTGAGCGTCAGCACTGGCGCGGCCGTGACCGCCACGAGAGTCAAGCGTCGGTGCTTCACACTTCCTCCTTGAAATCGATGCAGAGCTGCGCACTGGAGAACCGGTTCTCCACGTCGTGACGCCGACAGTACCTAGACAAAGCACCGATTCTCCAGAGGTGGAGGAGAACCGGTTCTCCATCGTTATCGAACCGTGACGTCCGCCATGGG
>Ga0182741_1006239_pt1 | contig 10558 bp, 6 predicted proteins | sample eDN5th37CBELigOP_FD_128874 | JGI IMG/M metagenome (GOLD analysis project Ga0182741, IMG submission 128874) | Enriched Organic Plus compost microbial communities from Emeryville, California, USA - eDNA 5th pass 37_C BE-Lig OP (version 2) (version 2) ...
GGCGCGGGGCAGCTCGATCATCGTGCCGATCGGGATCTCGAGACGGCGACCGGCGCGCTCGAACTCCTCCTCCAGCGTCTCGGTGATGATCGCCCGCATCCGGCGCAGCTCCTCGGCGAAGGCGACGAGCGGCACCATGATCTCCACGCGCGGGTCGCCGCCGCGGTCGGCGACGGCGAACGCCGCCCGCGCGATCGCGCGCACCTGCATCTGCGGGATCTCCGGGTGCAGCAGCGCGAGCCGGACGCCGCGGGTGCCGAGCATCGGGTTCTGCTCGGTGAGCTTCTTGATCTGCGCCAGCAGCGCGCGGGCGTGCTGCAGGTCGGTCGGGTGGCCCTCGCCCGCGAGCTCCAGCCGCTGCACCTCCAGCGCCTGGTCGACGAGGTTCGGGAGGAACTCGTGCAGGGGCGGGTCGAGCAGCCGGATCGTGACCGGGAGCCCGGACATCGCCTCGAGGATCTCCTCGAAGTCGGCCTGCTGCATCGGCAGGATCTCCGCGAGCGCGGCCGCGCGCTCGTCGTCGTCGCTCGCGAGGATCATGCGCCGGACCGCCGGCAGCCGGTCGTGCTCCATGAACATGTGCTCGGTGCGGCACAGCCCGATGCCCTCGGCGCCGAACTCCCGCGCCCGGGCGGCGTCGGGTCCGTTGTCGGCGTTGGCGCGCACCCCGAGCCGGCGGATCTCGTCGGCCCAGCCGACGACGGTCGCGAAGTCGGTGTTGATCTGCGGCGGCACCAGGTCCAGGGCCCCGCGGTACACGGCGCCGGTCGAGCCGTCGAGCGTGATCCAGTCGCCCTCGGCGAGCGTGACGTCGCCGACCGTCAGCGTCCGCGCCTCGGTGTCGATCGCGATCTCCGAGGCGCCCGCGACGCAGGGCTTGCCCATGCCGCGCGCGACGACGGCCGCGTGGCTGGTCATGCCGCCGTGCGCCGTCAGCACGCCCTGCGCGGCCAGGGTGCCCGCGATGTCGTCGGGCGTGGTCTCCCACCGCACGAGCACGACGGCGTCGCCGGCCTTGCCGCGCCGCTCGGCGAGGTCGGAGTCGAGCACGATCTCGCCGACGGCGGCGCCGGGGGAGGCGGCGAGCCCGCGCGTGAGCGGCTCCCGGCCGTGGGAGGGGTCGATCGCGGGGTGCAGCAGCTGGTCGAGCTGGGCGGGCTCGATGCGGCGCAGCGCCTCCTCGCGGGTGATCACGCCCTCCTCGACGAGGTCGCGGGCCACCTTGAGCGCGGCGGCGGCGGTGCGCTTGCCGGTGCGGGTCTGCAGGAGGTAGAGCGAGCCCTCCTCGACGGTGAACTCGATGTCCTGCATGTCGCGGTAGTGCGCCTCGAGCCGCTGCATGACGTCGAGCAGCTGGCCGTAGGCCTCGGGCAGCACCTGCTCCATCTCGGCGAGCGGTCGCGGCGTCCGGATGCCGGCGACGACGTCCTCGCCCTGGGCGTTGAGCAGGAACTCGCCGTAGAGCTCCTTCGCGCCGGTCGACGGGTTGCGGGTGAAGCAGACGCCGGTCGCCGAGGTCTCGCCGCGGTTGCCGAACACCATCTGCATGACGTTGACGGCGGTGCCGAGGTCGTCGGGGATGCCGTTCGCGCGCCGGTACACGCGTGCGCGCGGGTTCAGCCAGGACCGGAACACCGCGTCGATCGCGCGCCGCAGCGCCTCGCGGGGGTCGCTCGGCAGGTCGTCGCCGATGTGCTGCCGGCTCACCTGCTTGAAGGTGTCGACGAGCTCGCGCAGGTCGTCGGTGCTCAGGTCGGTGTCCTGCGCGGCGCCGCGGGCCTTCTTGAGCGCGGTGAGCGCGTCCTCGTAGACGTGCGCGGGCACGCCCTCGACGACCTCGCCGTACATCTGCACGAAGCGGCGGTAGGAGTCCCACGCGAACCGCGGGTCGCCCGCCTCGCGGCCGAGCGCGTCGACCGTGTCGTCGCCGATGCCGAGGTTGAGGATCGTGTCCATCATGCCGGGCATCGACACGACCGCGCCCGAGCGCACCGAGACCAGCAGCGGCCGCTCGGGGTCGCCCAGGCCACGCCCCGTGCGCTCCTCGAGCCGCGCGAGCGCGGCGAGCGTCTCCTCCCACAGCCCGTCGGGCCACGTGCCGCCCGCCGCCATCGTGTCGACGCAGGCCGCGGTGGTGACGGTGAAGCCGTCCGGCACCGGGACCCCGAGGCGCATCATCTCCGCGACGCCGGCGCCCTTGCCTCCGAGCAGGGCCTTCATCGAGGCGTCGCCCTCGGCCAGGTCGTACAGGTAGTGCTGATCCGTCATCGGGTCTCACTCCATCGGGACAACCGACGGCTGGCCCGTGCGCCAGCGTCAAGCGCACCCTAGCGGCGCCGTGCGGCGGGTGTCCGACGGCGTGGGCGTGCGCGAGACGTCGAATCGATCCAGTGTGAGCGAGGTCACGCGAGCTGGTCGCGGCGGTGCTCGACCAGCTCGATGACGCGCACCGCGGCCTCCTCCATCGCGAGGGCCGTCGTGTCGAGGACGGGGCAGCCGAGCCGCCGCTGCACCGCGCCCACCTCCTCGAGCTCGTCGTAGATCTTGGCGAGCTCGGCGTAGCCGTCGCGGCCTGCCGTCGCGCCCAGGTGCCGGACCCGCCGGTGCCGGATCTCCTGCAGCCGCTCGGGGTCGATCGTCAGGCCGACGATCTTCCAGCGGTCGACCTCGAACAGTGCACGCGGGGCCGGGATCCCGGGGACCAGCGGGATGTTGGTGGTCTTGTAGCCGAGGTAGCCGAGGTACATCGACAGCGGCGTCTTGCCGGTGCGGGAGGCGCCGACGAGCACGATGTCGGCGGCGGAGAGCGGGCTGGTGAGCTTGCCGTCGTCGTTGGCGATCGCGAACTCCATCGCCTGGATCCGCCGGAAGTAGTCCTCGCCCACCCCGATCGGGTGCACCGTCCGCGAGGGGGCCTCGCCGATCGCGCGCTGCAGCGCGTCGACCGCGGGCTCCAGCAGGTCGACGTGCACGAGCCCGGCCTCGGCGCACAGCTGCGCGAGCAGCGCCTTGAGCTCCTCGTCGGCGAGCGTCGAGAACACCACGACCGTGCGCGTGAGCCCGGTGAGCGGGTCGACGACGGCGCGCAGCGCCTCGGGGGAGCCGACCCGGGGGTGCCGGATGATCCGGATCTCCCGGTCGGCGTACTGCGCGCGAGCCGCGCGCGCGACGCGCGCGGCCGTGTCGCCCGTGGAGTCCGCGACGACGTGGATGTGGATCACCTCGGCCACCCGGCGATCCTGCCACCGCGGCGCGTGGCCGCGAGGCCGAACCGCGGCCGGGCCTCAGGCGCGGGGGTCGCTGCTGGCGCGCACGACGAGCTCGGGCGTGAACACGACCTGCTCCGGCTCGCCCGCGCCGGAGCGCAGCAGGATGTCGGCGGCGGTCCAGCCGAGGGTGTGCATCGGCTGCCGGACCGAGGTCAGCGGCGTCGTGAGCATCGACGCGAACGACACGTCGTCGTAGCCGACGACGGCCATCTCCTCGGGGATGGGCACACCGTGCTCCCGCAGCGCGCGCAGCACGCCGAGCGCGGTGAGGTCGTTGACGCAGAACACCGCCGTCGGGCGCGGCCCGGGCCGGTCGAGCAGGTCGTCCAGCGCCGCGGCGCCCGCGTCGGCGTTGAGGTTGTCGACGCCGAGCTCGATCAGCGCCTCGGCGGGGTCGAGCCCGTGCTCGGTCAGCGTCTGCACGACGCCGTCGCGGCGGTCGACGCACTGCCGCAACGTCATCGGGCCGTTGACGAACGCGATACGGCGGTGGCCCTGCTCGAGCAGGTGCGTGATCGCCAGGCCCGCGCCCGTGACGTCGTCGACCGCGACCGAGCCGAGCTCCGGCACGGGGGAGACGTGGTCGAGCAGGACGACGGGGATGCCCTTGTCCTGCACCGCCAGCAGCGCGTCGATGCTGCCGTGCGACGGTGTCGCGAGCAGGCCGCGGACGCCGTGCTCGGCGAACAGCCGCAGGTAGCGCGCCTCGCGGTCGGGGTTCTCGTCGGAGCTCGCGAGCATGAGCGTGAGGTCGTCGACCGCGAGCCGGTCCTCGATGCCGCGGGCGATCTCGGTGAAGAACGGGTTGGCGATGTCGAGCAGCACCGCCCCGATCGTCGTGATCTCGCCGCTGCGCAGCTGCCGGGCCGAGGCGTTGCGGACGAAGCCGAGCTCCTCGATCGCGGCGAGCACCCGCTCGCGGGTCGCGCCCGCCACCCGGTCGGGGCGGTTGAGCACGTTCGAGACCGTGCCGACCGACACCCCGGCGAGCCGCGCGACGTCGGTGACGCTCGGTCGCCGCACCCGGCCCGCGCCGGCGTCCGTCTGCGTCGGCATGCTGGCCCCCTCGTTCCTCACGGGCCGTGCGCCCGCGGGGAGTTTATCGATTCAACGCAGCGGCGTCACGCACGCTCGCCGGTGGCGCCTCGCCTCCGGCGGGACCCCCGGGGCGCGGCGCGTCGCGACGGCGGCTCAGCCCGCGTCGCCGGCCGCACCGCTCGAGGCGCGCACCACGAGCTCGGGGACGAACTCGACGTGCCGCTCGGTGCCCTCGTCGTCGCCGCGCAGGAGGATGTCGGCCGCGGTCCAGCCGAGCTGGCGCTTCGGCTGCCGCACCGAGGTCAGCGGCGTCGTCAGCATCGAGGCGAACATGACGTCGTCGTAGCCGACCACCGCGACGTCGTCCGGCACGGACATGCCGCGCTCGCGCAGCGCGCGCAGCACGCCCAGGGCGACGATGTCGTTGATGCAGAAGATGCCGTCCGGGTGCGGCCCGGGCCGGTCGAGCAGCTCGTGCGTGGCGCTCTCGGCGAGCTCGGCGGTCATCGGGGCGGGCAGCGTCACCTCGGTGACCGCCGCCGGGTCGAGCTCACGGGTGAGGAAGGCGCGCTCGACGCCGGCGTGCCGCTCGGCGCACTGCCGCACCGTGTGCGGGCCGTTGAAGAACGCGAGCCGGCTGCGGCCGCCGTCGAGCAGGTGCGCCGCCGCGAGCGCGCCGCCCGCGACGTCGTCGACACCCACCGAGGGGAACTCGCGCGAGTAGGCGTCCAGCAGCACGACGTCGGTGCCGCGGTCGCGGATCTCGCGCAGGTGGTCGAGGTCGGCGCCGGCGGGCGTCACCAGCACGCCACGCACGCCCTGCTGCAGCAGCAGGTCGAGGTAGCGGCGCTCGCGGTCGAGGTTCTCGTCGGAGCTGGCGAGCATGAGGACGTAGCCGTCCTGCGCGAGCCGGTCCTCGATGCCGCGGGCGATCTCGGTGAAGAAGGGGTTCGCGAGGTCGAGCACGACCGCGCCGATCGTCGTGACCTCGCCCGAGCGCAGCCGGCGGGCCGTCGCGTTCGGCACGTACCCGATCCGGCGGATCACCTCCAGCACCCGCTCACGCGTCTCCGGGCTCACCGTCGGGCGGTCGTTGAGGACGTTCGAGACCGTGCCGACGGCGACGCCCGCCAGGCGTGCGACGTCCTTGATCGCCGGCTTCTTGCCCGGCGGGATCCCGAGGTCGTCTGCGGGCTCCTCGCCCGTGGCCATGTCGCTCCCTCACGTCGGCGGTCGTGGGCGACATGGTAGGCGCCTCGCTCCGTGACCCCGACCACACGTCCGCCGTGCAGACGTACCGTCGTCTTGACACCGCGCCGGTGCGGTCACTACGGTCGGAGCAAGCATGAAACGTTTCAACGTCTCGCCGATCCACGCCGTCGTCGATCACCCCCGCAAGGAGCCCCGATGAGCACGCCGTCCGCCGACGTCCGGTCTGCCCTGGAGGCCCAGACCATCGAGCTGCCCTCCTGGGCGTTCGGGAACTCGGGCACCCGGTTCAAGGTGTTCAGCACGCCAGGCGTGCCGCGCGACCCCTACGAGAAGATCGCCGACGCCGCGCAGGTGCACCGCTACACCGGCGCCGCCCCCCGCGTCTCGCTGCACATCCCCTGGGACCTCGTCGACGACTTCGACGACCTCGCCCGCCACGCGCGCGAGCTCGGCGTCAGCATCGGCGCGATCAACTCCAACGTCTTCCAGGACGACGACTACAAGCTCGGCTCGCTCACCAACCCCGACCCGCGGGTGCGCGCCAAGGCGGTCAAGCACCACCTCGACTGCATCGACGTCATGCGCGCCACCGGCTCGACCGATCTCAAGATCTGGCTCGCCGACGGCCTCAACTACCCCGGTCAGGACGACCTGCGGTCGCGCCAGGAGCGGCTCGCCGAAGGCTTCGCCGAGATCTACGCCGCCCTCGACCCGCACATGCGGATCCTGCTCGAGTACAAGTTCTTCGAGCCCGCGTTCTACGCCACCGACGTGCCGGACTGGGGCACCTCGCTCGTGCACTGCCTCGCGCTGGGCGAGCAGGCGACCGTCGTGCTCGACACCGGCCACCACGCGCCCGGCACCAACATCGAGTTCATCGTGGCCCAGCTGCTGCGGCTCGGCCGCCTCGGGGCGTTCGACTTCAACTCGCGCTTCTACGCCGACGACGACCTCATGGTCGGCGCCGCCGACCCGTTCCAGCTGTTCCGGATCATGAACGAGATCGTCGCCGCCGACGCGCTCGACCCCTCCTCCGGCGTCAACTTCATGCTCGACCAGTGCCACAACATCGAGCCGAAGATCCAGGCCCAGATCCGCTCGGTCATGAACGTCCAGGAGGCGACCGCCAAGGCGCTCCTGGTCGACCGGGAGGCGCTGGCCACCGCGCAGCGCGAGGGCGACGTGCTCGGCGCCAACGCCGCGCTCATGGACGCCTACAACACCGACGTGCGCCCGCTGCTCGCCGAGATCCGCGAGAGCAAGGGGCTCGACGGCGACCCGGTCGCCGCCTTCGTCGCCTCCGGCTACGCCGAGAAGGTCGCGCAGGAGCGGGTCGGCGGGACCCAGGCGGGCTGGGGCGCCTGAGGCGACCCGCCGCCGTCGGGCGGACGCACACCATCACCACGACAGCACAGGAAGACCGATGACGAACCAGGCAGCAGCCGAGCTGATCGCGCGTTCCAACGCGCTCGGCGCCGACCCGCGCAACACCAACTACGCCGGCGGCAACACCTCCGCCAAGGGCACCGACACCGACCCGGTCACCGGCGAGCCCGTCGAGCTGCTGTGGGTCAAGGGCTCCGGCGGCGACCTCGGCACGCTGACCGAGGCGGGGCTGGCGGTGCTGCGGCTGGACCGGATGCGCTCGCTCGTCGACGTCTACCCGGGCGTCGAGCGCGAGGACGAGATGGTGGCCGCGTTCGACTACTGCCTGCACGGCAAGGGCGGTGCGGCGCCGTCGATCGACACCGCGATGCACGGCCTGGTCGACGCCGCGCACGTCGACCACCTGCACCCCGACTCCGGCATCGCGATCGCGACCGCCGTCGACGGCGAGGAGCTCACCCGCACGATCTTCGGCGACAAGGTCGTGTGGGTGCCGTGGCGCCGCCCGGGCTTCCAGCTCGGCCTCGACATCGCCGCGATCAAGGAGGCCAACCCGCAGGCGATCGGCTGCATCCTCGGCGGGCACGGCATCACCGCGTGGGGCGACACCTCGGCCCAGTGCCAGAAGAACTCGCTGTGGATCATCCGGACCGCGGAGAAGTACATCAAGGCCCACAGCAAGAAGAACCCGTTCGGCGCGCGCGTCAAGAAGTACGAGCCGCTGCCGAGGGCCAGGCGCCGTGCCCGCGCCGCGGAGCTCGCGCCGCTGCTGCGCGGCGTGGCCTCGCACGACCGGCCGATGGTGGGGCACTTCACCGACGACAAGGTCGTGCTCGACTTCCTCGCGTCCCGCAACCACCCGCGGCTGGCCGAGCTCGGCACCAGCTGCCCCGACCACTTCCTGCGCACCAAGGTCAAGCCGATGGTGCTCGACCTCGCGCCGGACGCGCCGTGGGAGAAGGTCGTGGCCCGGGTCGAGGAGCTGCACGAGGCCTACCGCGCCGACTACGCCGCCTACTACGAGCGGCACGCCACCCCGGACAGCCCGCCCATGCGCGGCGCCGACCCGCTGATCATCCTCGTGCCGGGCGTCGGGATGTTCTCCTACGGCAAGGACAAGCAGACCGCGCGCGTGGCGGGCGAGTTCTACATCAACGCGATCAACGTGATGCGCGGCGCCGAGGGCCTGAGCACCTACGCGCCGATCGAGGAGAGCGAGAAGTTCCGCATCGAGTACTGGGCGCTGGAGGAGGCGAAGCTGCAGCGCATGCCGAAGCCGAAGCCGCTCGCCACCCGCGTCGCGCTCGTCACCGGCGCCGGCTCCGGGATCGGCAAGGCGATCGCCGAGCGGTTCGTCGCCGAGGGCGCGTGCGTCGTCGTCGCCGACCTCGACGAGGAGAAGGCGCAGGCGGTGGCGACCGAGCTCGGCGGCCCGGACAAGGCCGTCGCGGTGCGCGCCGACGTCACGAGCGAGGACGACGTCAAGGCGATGATCGCGGCCGCGAACCTCGCGTTCGGCGGCGTCGACCTCGTCGTCAACAACGCCGGGCTGTCGATCAGCAAGCCCCTGCTGGAGACCGAGGTCGCCGACTGGGACCTGCAGCACGACGTGATGGCGCGCGGCTCCTTCCTCGTCTCCCGCGAGGCTGCGCGCGCGATGATCGCCCAGAAGCTCGGCGGCGACATCATCTACATCAGCTCGAAGAACTCGATCTTCGCGGGCCCGAACAACATCGCCTACTCCGCGACCAAGGCCGACCAGGCGCACCAGGTGCGGCTGCTGGCCGCCGAGCTCGGCGGCCACGGCATCCGGGTCAACGGCATCAACCCCGACGGCGTCGTCCGCGGCTCCGGCATCTTCGCCGGCGGCTGGGGTGCGCAGCGGGCGGCGGTCTACGGCGTGCCGGAGTCCGAGCTCGGCGCGTACTACGCGCAGCGCACCCTCCTCAAGAAGGAGGTGCTGCCCGAGCACGTGGCCGCCGCCGCGTTCGCGCTCGCGGCCGGTGACCTGTCGCAGACGACCGGCCTGCACATCCCGGTGGACTCCGGGGTGGCGGCCGCGTTCCTGCGCTGACGATGGCGACCGAGCCCGCAGCGGTCGCGGCGTTCGCGGCCGTCGACCTCGGTGCGTCCAGCGGCCGGGTGATCCGGGGCGAGGTGCGCCGCGCCGACGGCGACGACGGCCCGGTCGTGACGCTCGCCGAGGTCGCCCGGTTCCCGAACGGGGCCGTGCCCGACGCCGACGGCACCCTGCGCTGGGACCTCACCGCGCTGCTCGACGCGATCCTCGACGGCCTCCGGGCCGCGGGCGAGGCGGGGCCGCTGACGGCGATCGGCGTCGACACGTGGGCGGTCGACTACGGCCTGCTCGACGCGGACGGCGCGCTGCTCGCCGAGCCGGTCGCGTACCGCGACGGGCGCACCGAGGCGGCGGTGCCGCGCGTGCACGCCCGGGTCCCGGCGGCGGAGCTCTACCGGGTCACCGGCATGCAGCACCTGCCGTTCAACACCGTGTTCCAGCTCGAGGCCGAGCGCTCCGGGCCGCTGTGGGGCCGCGCGCAGACCCTGCTGCTCATGCCCGACCTCGTCGCCCACCGGCTCACCGGTGCGCGCGTCGCGGAGCTCACCAACGCCTCGACGACCGCCCTGCTCGACGTCGGTACCGGGGAGTGGTCCGACGAGCTCCTCGAGCGGCTGGGGATCCCACGGTCGCTGCTGCCCGACGTCGTGCCGCCCGGCACCGTGATCGGGACGCTCACGCCCGAGGTCGCGGGGCGCACCGGGCTGGGGGAGGTGCCGGTGGTCGCGGTCGGCTCGCACGACACGGCCTCCGCCGTCGTCGGGGTGCCCGCGCGCCGCCCCGACTTCGCCTACGTCTCCTGCGGGACGTGGTCGCTCGTGGGTGTCGAGCTCGACGAGCCGATCCGCACCGAGGCGAGCCGCGCGAAGAACTTCACCAACGAGCTGGGCGTCGACGGCACGGTCCGCTACCTGCGCAACGTCATGGGGCTGTGGCTGCTGCAGGAGTCCCAGCGGGTGTGGCAGGAGCGCGGCGAGACCCACGACCTGGCGACGCTGCTCGCCGAGGCCGCGCGGGTACCGGCGTGGCGCACGGTCGTCGACGTCGACCACGCGGACTTCCTGCCGCCCGGGGACATGCCGGCGCGGCTCGCCGCACACGCGCGGGCCAGCGGGCAGCCGGTGCCGGGCACGCCCGCCGAGGTGACGCGCTGCATCCTCGACTCCCTCGCCGTGGCCTACCGGCGGGCGGTGCGCGACGCCGTCGAGCTCTCGGGCCGCGAGGTGGGGGTCGTGCACGTCGTCGGCGGCGGCGCGCGCAACGCGCTGCTCATGCAGCAGACCGCCGACGCGACCGGGCTGCCGGTGGTCGCCGGCCCCGAGGAGTCGACGGCGCTGGGCAACGTGCTCGTGCAGGCGCGCGCGCTCGGCGTGCTCGACGGCGGTCTCGCCGAGCTGCGCGAGGTCGCCGCCCGTGGGGTGCGGCTGCGCACGTACGAGCCGGCCACCGACGAGGCGGCGCTGCGGGGCTGGGACGAGGCCGAGCAGCGGGTGCTGCGGAGCCTGCCGACGCACGCCTGACCGACCCGACCGCCGCCACTTTCACCGCACTTTGGAACACGGCCCACTTTCAC
>Ga0182741_1006240_pt1 | contig 10556 bp, 6 predicted proteins | sample eDN5th37CBELigOP_FD_128874 | JGI IMG/M metagenome (GOLD analysis project Ga0182741, IMG submission 128874) | Enriched Organic Plus compost microbial communities from Emeryville, California, USA - eDNA 5th pass 37_C BE-Lig OP (version 2) (version 2) ...
CGCCCATGCCGTCGGATCGGCTCACGCGAACCGATTCGGAGCCATCATCGTGCACGACGACCGAGTCGTCGGTGTGCACACCGTCGAAGTCGGTGACGACGGCGTCCACCGGCACGCGCGGGCGAGAGGCTCGCTCGAAATACGGAGCGAGCCACCGAGCACGATCGAGATCGGCGAGCGCGTCGATCTCGAGCGCCCAGGCCGGATCCACGGGTTGCACGTGCACGCGCCCGAAGAAGCGGAAGCGCGCCGCCCGGAATCCCGCCGCGTCGAGGACGTAGAAGGCACCGGATTCCTGGAACTGCGCCGGCAGGTCTTGCCGTCTCGGTCGTCGTGTCGGGTCGTGGTTGATGGCTGTCGCCAGGCCCTCCGCATCCGCGCCCCAGAGGAATGCGTGCGTCGGGAAGGCGGAGAACGCGACGTCCGCTCGCGAGGCGTTGACGGCCTCGATCGCCGCATCGAGATCCGACGCGAGCACGAAAGGCGACGTGGGCTGGATGAACACGAGCGTCTCGACCGGTTCGCCCCGGCCGTCGATGACGTCCAACGCATGCAGAAGCGCCGACTCGGACGTGCTGTCATCGGCTGCGAGGTCCGCCGGTCGCATGATCGCGCGGGCGCCCGCCCGGTCGGCGACCTCTGCGATCCGCTCATCGTCGGTCGACACGTACGCCTCGTGCACGCCCCGCGCAGCGAGTGCGGCACGCACGGCACGAGCGACGAGCGGAAGCCCGCCGACGGTCGCGAGGTTCTTCCCGGGGATGCCTTTCGAGCCCCCGCGCGCGGGAATGACGGCGACCGTGCGGCGGGTCGACGGCTCCTCAGTCATCGCGCTTCGTCGCAGACTCGAGTCGCCGCAATCGCTCTTCGATGTCACTCATCGCCTGCATGCGGACTCGGACTCGTCTGTGCTCTGCTGCGATCGCCTCGACGAGGTCCCGCTCTACTGCGCCGACGTCGGCGACGCGTCGATCAAATGCTTCATCGGCGACTCGTTGCTCTAGAGCGGCGAGTTGCGAGGCGGCGAATGAGAGTTGCTCCCTGACCACGTCGACTTGGCGCTCGAGTTCGGCGAGCCGGAGAGCGATGCGCTCGAACTGCTCATCGGTGGCGACGGCGTGCTCCCGCAATGGTTGGACCTGCGACCCGATCGCCGCGTGCAGCCGGTCGACGACCCGCTGCAGTCCGGGAAATCTCGAAGGTCGCACAAACCCTCCGTCCCGTCGCGTTTCGAGCGATTGTCTCCGCACACCTCTCGACAAAGCCATCCTGACATGAGCGAGCCCGCTTCGCGTGCTGCAAGGTCAGACGGCCCGGACACGCCCCTCTGCGATCCATCTCAGGAGTAGAGCGCCCTCGCGGGGCAGGTCATGCTCGGGCGTCACGTCAACGACGCGACCACTCGCGTGCCGCCACTCGCTTTGCTCGCGACTCTCGATGCTCGAGAACCCGCCCAGGAGGAGCGTGGCGTCGGGAAAGAGGTTCAGCGCGAGCCAGGCGGTGATGGCACCTGTTGTCGGCCACTTCGCCTCGCGCTCGACGTCGATCCCCATCTCGCGGCCTGCAGGCAACGTCACCTCGCCATTTGGTATCGGGACGAGGCCGAGGTCGCTCGGCCACCACGGCGGCATCCAGGCGGACTCCCAGTGCATCCGGCCTGGCTCCGCGAGCAGGTAGAGGCGTTCACGGTATCCGGCGAACGTCCAGGGTGTCGCGCGAACGCCGCGCTGCAACACGACGACGTCGGCGCGAACGCCGAACGATCGCTCGCCGGCGCGATCAAGGCGGAAGCCGTTCACGCGGAAGACGAGATCTGCCTCGTCGATCGCAGTTGCACGCTCCATTGACGGCTTGAGCGGCGCGTTTCCGACGACGGCGACGGTCTTGATTCGAGCGCTCGGCGAGTAGGCCTCGCAGAGCTGCCGGATCAGGCCCAGCGTTCCCTTGCCGTCGAAGGCCGACATGGCGTCACCGCGCGGCTCGCGCTCGTATGCCCAGCATGCTCCGGAGCGTCCCTTCGGTGCTGTGTGCGCCGTACAGCGCGAGGTACGTCTCCTTCGCAGTTCTGCGGGCGTCGTCGAGCGCGTCCGGCGCGATTGCGAGTTCAACGAGCCGAGAGAGGATTGCCGCGTTCGATTCGAGCTTCATGTCCGCGGGAAGATCGTCGAATCCAGCCGTCGCTTGCCGAGTCGTGACGACCGGCACTCCAAACGAAAGCCCCTCGAACACCTTGATCTTGCGGCCACTTTCGAAGAAGTCGGGATTGAAGACGACGTCCACCGATTCGTAGAACTCGCGCAGGTCGTCGACATCGCCCATCACGCGGACACCATGCGGCAGGTCGCCGTGCTTGAGGATGCGGCACACTCGGCCCGCGACGACGAACTTCAGCGAGGGCGGCACGTCGCGTCCCACTTCCTCGAAGAACTGTGTGATCGCGGTCTTGTTATTGACGTAGGTCGAGCCGATGAAGCCGACGAGCAGCGGTCCTGACCGATCCCGATCGGGAAGGAAGCGCGGCGCGTCGAAGATCGGCAAGGTGTGCACTTCGACGCCGGTCTCCTTGAGGAGGCCGCGGAAGTACTGTGCCTCACCCTCTTGCAGCGCGATGACATGATCGGCGCGACGCAAGCCGAGCGCCTCCTGGTCCTCGCTCGTCGAAAAGAAATGACTGTCGGTCATCCCTCGTTCGGCGAAGCGAGTGTTGCGCCCGGCGAAGCGATCGTGCGTGATGAGGATCTTGGTCGCGTCGTCGCCGACGTAGTCGAGCACCCGCGACAGGAAGACGTAGTGGCACACGACGGCGTCGAATCGCCAGGCGGCGTCGAGCGACCGCACGAATTGGGCGAGGTCGTCGCCGGCCCACTCGTCGACCGTGTTCCCATCCGGGACGAGTTCGCCGTGGTGGTAGTGCAGGCGGCCGAACTCGACCGCGTGAGGAAGGTCGTAGAAGTACGTCCAGCCGTCCCGGCCCGGGTTGCGACCGGTGTCGTTGTAGACCACGACGTGGATCTTGTAGCCGAGGGCCTTGAAAGCCTCGTTCACGAGATCGATGATGCGCGTACTGCCGTTCTCGTCGCTCCAAGGGATGACGACCAGAACGTTGCGGCCAGCGAAGCCCTGCGGCATCGAAATCGCCGGGAGCGTCGCGACGCTCGCCGAGGGGTTCTCTCCGCGCGAGGCGCGGACGGCGCGACGGTAGACATCCAGGACACGTCCCGCGAGCGGGACACGCGAGGCCCGCCCGATCGTCCCGACGAGGAGTCGCTTGACGAGGTTCTTCGCGCGTCGGCGCACGGGCAGCTGTCCGGCCGCTCGCCAGAACGCCGACGCGCTTCTACCGGTGACAAACCGGATCGAGTCGCGCGTGTAGGCGCGGACCCAGAGATCGAATGCGGGCTCCGTCGTCAACTCGCCTGACTCGGCGATGTACGCGCGGATCTCCTCGAGGACCTCGCGGCCCTTGATCGCGAACTCACGCCGGCCCTCGTCGCCGAGGCGACCGAGGTGGAAGTTGAAGTCGATGAGATTGTGCGCGTAGTACAGGCCCACGACGTCGCCGATGAATCGGCCTCGCGACTCCAGCTCGCGCCGGAGATGCTCGTAGTTGTAGAAGTGCGCAAGGGGATTCTTGTTGTTGCGCGAGGAGGAGCCGATCGCGAGCACTCGGTAGTGGTAGACGGGATAGTCAACGAAGTACACCCTCGACGCGAGCGCGAAGGTCATGAATTTCCACACGAGGTCCTGGTATGCGGCCCCGGTGGACTCAAGCATCGTGATGCCTTGATCGCGGATGAACTCGGCCCGATACAACGCGGACCAGATCGACGACTCCATCGTCATGACCCGCGGATTCTCGAGCACGCGGACTTCGCCCTCGTAGCGATTCGTGAGCCGCTCGAGGCTGTAACGCCCGCTCGAGCCGTCGGCGAACTCTCGCATGAAGCCGCCCTTGATGATGTCGTACGACGCTCGACCAGCCCGATCGAGTAGCACTTCGAGAGCAAACGGGTCGATCCAGTCGTCGGACTCGAGGATGAATAGGTACTCGCCCGTCGCCCGCGAGAGTCCATTGTTGATGGCGCGCCCGTAGCCGCCGTTCTCCTGAACGACCGGAACAATGCGCGAGTCCTCAGCCGCGAGCCGGTCGATGATCGCTTGCGAGCCGTCCGGGCTCCCGTCGTTCACGACGATGATCTCGATGTCTCGCTCTGTCTGCGCCATCGCGGAGCGCAAGCATTGCTCGAGGTAGCGCTCAACGTTGTAGACCGGGACAATCAGGCTGACGCGTGGCATGGATTCAGGACCTCGACTCCTCGGGCCGAGCCCCCAGGCGTCCGGCCGACGATCGATTGTACCCGGTCGCACTGCTCGTGACCGGAGTGCGGAACCGGCCGAGCACACGTCGGCTGACGCGCTCGTAGCGGGGACGAAGGTCCCGCGTGATCGAGTCCTCGACCCACCGGTAGAAGAGCAGACCGGCGGCCGTGCCGAGCGGAATGGCGATGAGGAGCGTGACCCACCCCGGGGTCCCGGGAAGGTAGTGGGTGATCGCGCGCGCGAGGACGTAGAACACGATCGGGTGCACGAGGTAGATCGAGTAGGAGGCGTCGCCGAGATACCGCGCGAATCGGCTTGCGAGGTGCTCGCGCGGCTCGGGCAGCGCAATCGTCCCAAGGAAAATGAGCGCCGCGGGGACTCCCCAGATGATGGACCTGAGCCACGTCCCACCCGTGTCGGAGACGTTGCCGTACCCGACGACGATCTCGACGAGCACAATCGCGACGCCGATGGCGCCGGCGGCCAGTCCCGCCGTGCGGAACCATTTGGCGTCAGCCCATCGGCGCCAGAGCGCCCAGATACCGAGCCCGAGCGCGAACTCGAGGAAGAACGGGTTGCTGAACCACTCGAGGAGGAACACCGAGGGCGAGAAGACGGTGCCCGCGACGACGAACACCACCATCGCGACCCCGAGCCACGCAATGTACCGCGAGAAGCCGAGGATGGCGACGAGAGCGACGAGTAGGTAGAACGAGAACTCGTAGGAAAGCGTCCAGCCGATGAAGTGCGGGGGGAAGACGTACTCGCCCGGATTGATCCAAGGGACGAAGAAGAAGGCGTTGAAGAGCCCGTACTTGTTCACGCCCGTGCCATCGACGATGAAGAGGCACACGAATGCGGCCGTCGTGATGTAGTACGCCGGCGCGATTCGAAGCCAGCGGCCCCCGAGGAAGTGCACGGCCTCGGCCCAGCCGTTCTTCCCGAACATGCTCACCGCCATGACGAAGCCGGAGATGACGAAGAACAGGTCGACACCGAAGGCGCCGAAGTTCTCGAAGTAGCCGAAGCGCGTGATCGCCCACTCACCACTGGTCTGGAGACTCGCGTCGATCGCGTGCGTGAGCACGACGAGCAGAGCGGCGACCCCGCGAAGAATCTGGACGTTGATGAGCCGGTGAGTTTTCGGGGCCATAGCCGGTCAAGGCTAGCCGACCCGCCGCCTTCCGCTCGTCAGCCCGCCGGAGAGAACGTGGCGCCGCCTGCCGGCGTCCAGGTCATGCGACCGCCCTCGAACTCTTGATACACGCCTCCGTCCGCCGCGATCTCGGGCGACTTCGGATACCCGGCGACGCCCCACTCGGAGCCGAGGCTGCGCCACGCGTCGCGGATGCCGCCCCGTACCGGCCACACCCCATTCGACGACGAGTAGAGCGTGCCGGTCTGGAACACCTGATAGCAGCCGCCGCCCACGAGTCCGCACAAGGACTCGCTCGTCGGGAATCCGAGCCACGGGAAGCTCGAGAGCGCCGCTGCGAAGGCCGTGGGGACGAATCGCGCGCCGGTGGCAGCGGACCAGTAAATCCGGCCATTCTCGAACTCCTGATACACACCGCCGGCGATGGGGATCTCGCTCGACTTCGGGTACCCGGCCCTCCCCCACTCCTTCCCCAGCGAAGCCCAAGCGTCGAACACCCCGCCGCGGACGGGCCACACGCCATTGGTGGACGTGTACATGACGCCGCCGCGGAAGACCTGGTAGCACCCGCCCCCCACGAGCCCGCACCGATGGTCATCCGTTGGGAAGCCGAGCCAGCCCCCCGTACCGCCCGCGGACTCGACTGCGGACACGGTGGCGGATGGCACGAACCGCGCGCCCGTTGTCGCCGACCAGTACATCCGCCCGCCTTCGAACTCCTGATACACGCCGCCCGGCGTCGCGCGCTCGTCCGAGAGCGGGTAGCCCGCGGGACCATGTTCTGAGCCGCTCCGAATCCAACCGTCGCGCACGCCGCCTCGCACGGGCCAGACCCCGCCCAACGACGTGTAGAGGGAACCGCCTTCGAATACCTGGTAGCACGCCTCGTCGGCGAGACCGCACAAGTGATCACTTGCCGGGTGCCCCAGCCACGGGAAGCTCGCGAGCGCGGCCACCGTTGCTGTCGGCATGTAGAACGCCCCTAGGCGGCTCGAGACGATGCGTCCACGCTCGAATGCTTGCGAGACGGTGCCGTCCGCTGCGGTCGTCTCCGCGCCCACCGGATAGCCGAGTGCTCCCTCTTCGGCTCCAGACCTGTTCCATGCGCTCGCGATGGCGTCGCGGACGACGAAGGTCCCGGCCGTCGAAGTCACTACGGCTCCTCGCTCGAACGACTGAGCGCACCCGCCCTCGAGGAGCCCGCACTGGCGCTCGTTCGTCGGGTGGCCGATCCAGCCGACGGTCGAGAGCACGGCCAGCGTCTCGGGCAGGACGAGCCGCGCACCCGTCGAGGGGGACCAATAGATGCGGCCCCGCTCGAAGTCCTGATATGTGCCGCCGGCTAGAGTCGGGATCTCGTGGGTGCGGGGGTAGCCCAGCGAGCCCCACTCTTTACCCGCTACTGCCCAGCGATCGTGGACTGCTCCCCGCACCGACCAGATGCCTCCCGGCCAGGTGTAGAGGACGCCGCCGGTGTACACCTGGTAGCAGCCCCCTTGCACGAGTCCGCACAAGTAGTCGGTCGTGGGGTAGCCGAGCCAGCCGCCCTCGCCGCCGATATTCGCCCACGCTGCCACCTCGGCGTTGGGCACGAAATGCGCGCCCCCCGCTGCTGACCAATAGATGCGACCGTGCGCGAAGGGGCGATAGCAGCCTCCGCCCGCGAGTCCGCAAACGACGTCCCCGACCGCCGCTCCAGCGGGCCCTCCGGCGCCCCCCGATGCCGCCCAGGCCTCCTGGATGTAGTCATACGCGGCAAATGCCGGGTTGCCGAACCAGTCCGAATAGATCCGCCAGAAATTGCGATTGCCGTACGCCGAACAGGAATCGCCCGTGCCGTAGAGGTTCGCGAGCGCAGCGGCGTTCGGCGTGTACGGCGTGTAGTTGTAGAGCCCTGCCGTCGCCGCACTCCTAATGGTGATCTGCTTCGTGCCGCACGCCCGATTGGGGTTGTAGAGGATGTCGTACGTGCCGCCGACGCGGTAGTTGAACCACTCGGGGTGGAGCCGGTAGCGCTCGAACTGTCGCGCGGCGTAGTAGATCTGATAGAAGAAGTTGCCGAAGCTCGCATCGCAGGGCGCCGTGTCCGGACAGGCGTATCCCATCGCCTTTGCATAGCGCCAGGGAGAGGGCCACGTGTGGGTCACGAGACTCATCTCCTTCTCGAGCGTCACGAGCAAGGCCTTCTGACTGATGCCGCAGATCCGCCCGACCGTTGCGATGATCTCGGCCGCGCTCATCGCCGATGCCCCCGGGAACGCCTCGCAGTACTCGTCGGCCGCGACGGGCGTGAGGTTCCACTGCACGAAGTCCTTCATGCAGACGATCGTCTCGGGATACGCGTCCCGCCACGGCTGGCAGTTGGGCACCCGCGCGACGAGGAAGTCCTGCACCTCTTGCGCATTCATCGCCTGGCCGTCGTAGAACTGCGCGTCAGAGATGATGTACCCCGGGTCGAACGCGCTCGCGTCCGCGGCCCGCGCAGCCGGCGGAACCGGGGACGCGACGACGAGCGGCACGGCGAGCGCGGCGCCGACAAGCAGCGCCACGAGCGAGCGAACGCGGAACGACCGCAGCAATGTCAATCTCCCCAGCGACTCGATTCCGTGGGCAAGGCGCCAAGCCTCAAGTATCACTTGAGACTTACTCGATCAAGCCTACGCGTTCTCGCGGCGGACGGAAGTGCCCGCGCGGGCACGTCGTCGATCTCGCCGGTACGCTCGATCGATGGCCGAATCGCTCCCCACCGAATCGGAGGCGCTGCGCACGGGCCAGGTCCTGCTGCAGCGCGTGCTCGACGCGCGCAACTCGCCACGCCCCGCTGAGCCCCTGTATCAGGACGGCCGCTCATTCGGGACGTACTACAACGCCTTCCCCGCCTCCTACTGGCGGCACTGGACGACGATCGATCGCGTCGAGCTCCGAGTCCGAGCTGCCAGCCCCGGAGTCCTGAGCGTCTTCCGTTCGGACGCCGACGGCGCGACAACGCCGATAGCGGCTCGTTCGCTGGCGACAAACGAACTGTTCGAGATGGCGATTCCGCTCGACGACTTCGGCGATGGCGGATGGCTGTGGTTCGACTTCGACGCCGAGGACGGTGCGGCAGCGCCGATTGAAGCCGGCTGGTGGGCTCCCGCGGATGCGGCGCGGGCGCGCCGCATCCGAGCATCGATCGCTGTCACGACGCTCCACCGCGAGCGATACGTCCTCGCCCTGCTCGAGCGACTCGCGGCCGACCCCGACGTCATGCGCGCGATCGACCGCGTCATCGTCATCGACCACGGATCACGCCGCGTCCGCGACGCGCCCGGCTTCGACGCCGCGGCGACCGCCCTCGGCGAACAGCTCGCCGTCATCGAGCAGCCGAACCTCGGCGGGTCGGGCGGCTTCTCGCGTGGAATGCTCGAGTCGCTCGCCGGCGGAAGTGACGCGGTCATTCTGCTCGATGACGACATCGCGCTGGAGCCGGACGGCCTTCGCCGACTGATCCGATTCGCGGAGTTCGCGACAGAGCCACTCGTCGTCGGCGGACACATGCTCGACCTCAACCGGCCGACGAGGTTGCATGCATTCTCCGAGGGGTTCCGGATGGAGCCGTTCTTCTGGACGGCGATCGGCCCGATCGGTCACGATTTCGCCGAGTCATCGCTACGGGCGTCGCCCTGGCTTCACCGGCGCGCGAGCGCGGACTACAACGGTTGGTGGATGTGCTTGATCCCATCCGAGGTCCTGCGCAAGGTCGGCCTCGCGATGCCGTACTTCATCAAGTGGGACGACGCCGAATTCGGCCTGCGAGCGGGCGAGGCCGGGTTCTCGACCGTGACCCTCCCCGGTGCGGCCGTCTGGCACGTCTCGTGGACCGACAAGGACGACACCGTCGACTGGCAGGCCTACTTCCATGCGAGGAATCGGCTCATCACGGCCCTGTTGCACTCGCCACGACCTCGGGGCGGCCGCGCGATCGTCGCGGACCTCGCCGTCTCGTTCAAGCTGCTGCTCGCACTCGAGTACGGCGCGCAGGCACTCCGAAACGCCGCCATTCATGACGTGCTCGCGGGCCCGGCCGGGCTTCACGAATCGCTCGCGACCGCAATCGGCGAGGTCCGCTCGACCCTCGAGGCGCACCCCAGCGGCGTGACGCTCCAAGCCGCGGAATGGGCGACTGCGAGCGCGCAGATTCCGGTGCACATGCCGACCCAGCGAGCGCTGAGGCGGCCGAGCGGAATCGGGAATGCGTTTGCGGCCGTGCCCGGTTTCCTCCGCAACCTCGCCCCTCGACTTCGATCGAGGACGGAGGCGCAAGCGGTGCTCCGCGCGCCGCACGCCCGATGGTGGATCGTCAGCCGATTCGACAGTGTTCTCGTCGAGTCCGCGGCGGGTGGCAGCGGACGGTGGCTGCGCCGAGAGCGACGAACCTTCTGGACGCTCCTCCGTGAGGCGCTGCGCTTGAGCCGCGAGCTCCGGCGCGAGTGGCCCCGCCTCGCGGCGACCTACCGTGCGGCTCTTCCCGAGCTCACGTCGAGCGATCGATGGCGCGCGACGACCGGCGGCTAGGAAGCATCTCGCTCGCCTCGCGCGAACGCCCGCCGATACAGAGCCTGCCGGATGCGAGACGGCACGAGGCGATACCCCGCTCGAACGACGGTGTTCCGGACACGCTGCGTCCTCGTCGTGAGTCCGACGCTCCGCAGCGCTCGCTGCAGCCGCAGCTCCGCCCGGAACTGCGCCCAGCCGCCGCGCCGCCCGTAGGCCCCGCCCTCGAGCCGGTAATAGAGGAGCGGTTCCGGCAGATTGTCGACGGCGGCGCCGGCGACGAGCATGCGCGCAAACAGCACGTAGTCCTCGAAGCGACCGACGTCGGTCGGGTAGCCGCCCGCGCGGAGGACGGCGGACTTGCGATAGACGACGGTGGGATGGTTGAACGGCTGCCGGAACGCCGCCGCTCGCCGGATCTCGGCCGACCCGGTCGGGGGGATGCGAGTCGCGACGACGTTCGACACGTCGCCCTCGAACTCGGCGAGCCCGGTGCCGAGGACGTCGAGGCCGCGCTCGGCGATGACGGGGATCTGGCGTGCGAATC
>Ga0182741_1006241_pt1 | contig 10554 bp, 10 predicted proteins | sample eDN5th37CBELigOP_FD_128874 | JGI IMG/M metagenome (GOLD analysis project Ga0182741, IMG submission 128874) | Enriched Organic Plus compost microbial communities from Emeryville, California, USA - eDNA 5th pass 37_C BE-Lig OP (version 2) (version 2) ...
AGACCGTCGAAATCACCTACACCGTCGCGGAGAACCAGGTGGACGCAGTCCTCACCGCGGGCATCGAGGGCGGCGAACCGCGCCGCATCGCCACTGCCGTCATCACGATCGGCGCACTCGAGGGGAGCACCGCGTGAGTGACAACCGCGCCGTCTCAGTGATCAGTTTGGTCGATCAGATTGGGGCCGCCTTGGGCGTCCCCGCGGATGAGGCCATCGGTTTCGCCGTTGCGATCGACTTCCGATGGGATGTCCGCGAGCGTGGCCTGTTCGTGAGCGGAACTCCGGCCGACCTCATCGAGCGGGCCGCCGCTGCGTTCGGCGCCACGCTCTCGGCCGGCGGCTCCATCGTGGTGGAAGCGGAGCACTGGCTCGGAAGCGATCGCGACGCGATTGGGTTCGGCCCGGTCCTGGGCACGGCGTCCGGGGCGGGCTTCACGCTGACCCCGACGACGACGACGCCGACCGCACTCGAGGCGCTCCAGGGCCTGCGATCACGCCTGCGCGACTCGAGCACGGCGCTCGAGGCCGGGCTCGAGGAAGACCCCGACGTCGCCGCGTTGGCCGCGGCGCACGCCGCAGATCCCAACGCGGTGGAAGTTGCCATTGGCGACCTCGCCGCGACTCGCCGCAGCGCGGGTCGATACCTGCTCGATGCGGGCGATCTCTACGACGACGAACGTATTGACCAGCTCGGCGACGGCTACTTGCGAGTCTCGGGACTCTGGGACGCAGTCGCCACCCGTCCTGAGAAGGAACTCGTCGCCGACGCGGTGGCCCTCGAACGCGCGTGCCTGGGTTGGATGCGTGGCGCCGCGGAGCCGCCCACGCGTTACGCGTTCTGACGTGACCTCATCACCGCAGACCGGGAACGACGTTGACGGCGGACGCGGCGCCTACGACAACAAGGTGGTGATCGTCACCGGGTCTTCGAAAGGCATCGGCCGGGCCATGGCAATCGGGTACGCGGCCGAAGGTGCGTCGGTCGTGGTGTCGAGCCGCGACGCGCAGCGCTGCCAACCCGTGGTCGACGAGATCCGCGCCCAGGGCGGCGAAGCGCATGTGATCACCGCGCACATGGGTCGACCGGATGACGTCGACGGGCTCGCCGCCGCAACCATCGCGCACTACGGACGCATCGATGTCGTGGTGAACAATGCCGCGGTCAATCCGCATGCGCTGTCCTTGCTCGACATGCCCGATGAGCTCACCGCCAAGCTGTTTGCCGCCAACGTGACGGGACCGCTGCGACTGGCCCGCCTCGCGGCCATCGACATGATTCCCCGGGGTCATGGGGCGATCCTCAACATCACCAGCCACGCGGCCGTGCATCCCGAGCCGAATCTCGGCCCCTACGCCGCGACCAAGTCGGCGCTCACCACCCTGAGCAAGGTCATGGCACTCGAATGGGCTGAGTACGGAATCCGGGTGAACGCCATCGCGCCCGGACCGTTCGCGACCGTGATGGTCGACGAACTCTTCAAGGGCACCTACGGCGACGCGCTCATCGCGTCGACCGCACAACACCGCATCGCGTCGCCCGACGAGATCGTGGGCGCGGCATTGTTCCTGACCGGAGAGAACGCCTCGTTCGTCACTGGGGCCGTGCTGGCGGTCGACGGCGGAATGGTGCCCTAGGCCGCATGGCCGACCCATCGACGTCCACCCCCACCGCGCCGACGGCGTGGCGGAGAGTTCCGGCCGACTGGATTCTGTTGGCGATTGCCTGCACGGCCCAGTTCATGGTCGTGCTCGACGTCTCTGTGGTCAACGTCGCGCTCCCATCGATGCGTGACGATCTCGGACTCTCAACGAGTCAAACGCAGTGGGTCGTGAACGGATACGTCCTCACGTTTGCCGGCTTGCTCCTGCTCGGGGGACGACTCGCCGACGTGTACGGGCGGCGCCGCGTTGCGATGTCGGGTCTCGTGACGTTCACGATCGCCAGTCTCGTCGGAGGCGTCGCCACGAGCCCCTCTGTGCTGATCGGTGCGCGCATGGTTCAAGGTGTCGGCGCCGCAGTGCTCGCACCGGCGTCGCTCACAATCATCGTCACAACGTTCAGTGATCCGGCTCGGCGTCAGCGGGCCATCGGACTTTGGAGCGCGTTCGGTGGCGCCGGAGGTGCGGCGGGCGTACTCATCGGCGGAGCACTGACGTCGTGGATCTCATGGCGCTGGGTGCTGCTCATCAACGTGCCGGTCGGCGTCGTCGCGCTGCTCGCCGCCCTGGTTTGGCTGAGTGATGACCAACGGATCCTCACGACGCGCACCTTGGATGTCGCTGGCGGCATCAGTGCAACCGTCGCGCTCTCCGCCCTCTCACTCGCGCTGATCAACTCGGAGGGTCACGCGCTCATGAGCGCAGCAACGCTCCTTCCACTGACCGTCGCGGTCGGCGCGGCCGCGCTGTTCGTCGTGATCGAGCTGCGCTGGTCCCGCGCTCCTTTGGTGCCGTTCGCGCTCGTACGCGACCGAGCCACGTGGGCTGCGAATCTCGTGATGCTGCTCGTAGCCGCGCCCTTCTTCGCGACGTGGTATCTGCTCTCCCTGTTCCTCCAAGAGGTCGTGGGGAGTTCCGCCCTCGACACCGGGCTCGCGTTCCTTCCGAGCACCTTGTGCGTCATCACCGGAGCACAGATCAGCGCGCGATTGGTGCCGCGTATCGGCGTTCGCCCGTTGATCTTCGCGGGCATCGTCGTGAACGTGGCCGGACTGCTCTGGCTCGCCCAGGCCACGACGAACGGCGCGGCGGCGCTCGACATCATCTTGCCCTCTGCCGTCACGGCGTTCGGTCTTGGCCTCGTCTTCACACCGCTCGCCATCTGCGCCACTGACGGCGTGCCTCCAGAGAACTCGGGCCTCGCATCGGGCCTGCTGACCACTTCGCGTCAGGTGGGAGGTTCGATCGGCTTGGCGCTCATGGGATCGGTCGCGGCCCGCGTCTCCGCGTCTGAGATGGCCAGCGGAATCGACGCCGACGACGCGCTGGTCCTCGGATATCAACGCGGCCTACTGGTGGGCGCGGTCATCGTGGCGCTCGCATTCGTCGCCGCGTTCCCCATTCCGCGCATCAAGCACCGGCCTCAGACCATGACGATGCTGGACTGACGCGCGGTCACCTGGTCTTAGCGAGGACCGTTGAACATCGGCCGGATACCGGCAATCTCGGGCGTACCGAAACGACTCCACAATCGCATCAGCGCTTGCGTGCGCGTGTTGGCGTCGAGCGTGACGAGGATGTGGCGAATATGCGATCGCACCGTGGCGTAGGCGATCGACAACTCGCGCGCGATCTCGCTCGTGCCGAGGCCACTCATCAGCAGGCACGCCACTTCCCACTCACGAGCCGTGAGCCCGAGCGGCGGCAGGTACTCGTGCGGTTCATCGTCGGCGTGCTCATGCTCGACCGTGTACGAGTACACGATGTGCGGGAGTCGCCCTTCGAGCTCGAGCATCATCGATGAGATGTGGACCACCACCGTGGTGTTCGCGTTGTCGCGTGTCCGCAGGACACGTCGTACCGGCGGATTGCCACTGAGGTGCGCGCCAACCGTCGTGATGTGATGACCCCAGTTGGCTTCCCACGTCTCGGGCGTACGCGAGATGTCGGCCAACAGCGACCCAACGGCGCGCTTGCGCGGCACTTTGAGCAGCTCGACCGATGCATCGTTCCAGTACACGATCCGGCCCCGCAGCGTCACGACCGAAAGGCCGTCGCCGGACTGAATGTTGATCAGCTCGGGCGGGAGCGGCTCATCCTGTTCGTCGGATGGCCACTGGATGTCCGGTCGCCAGTTCGCGTTCGGATCGATCATCCGACACCGTCCGCGGTCCGCACGCATCCTGGCGCGTGCAGCCACACCCGTTCACTCCGTTGCATCTCATCCCCCCAGTTGAGAGCACGCGGAACGGCAGCCGCTGGGCGCGTCGTGCCGTTCCTTTCCTTGCACGGTACGACATCGGCGGACGCCCGCGATCGCGGACGCAATGGAGTCGCTAGACGCGGAACTCCGCGACCGTCAGCCACATGCACATCGCCACGTCCCCATCGACGTCGGTGAGTTCGTACTCCACGACGTGGAACTCCTGCACCCGTTCGGTCGGCGGGATCGGTGACTCCAGCCGGCGAATCCGTACGGTGAAGAGTTGCCCGGCCTCGACCGGTTTGCGGTACTCGGTCCGAATGCCGGTGACCACCGCGCCGAATCCCTCGGGCAGTCCAGCCGCATCGCGCGGCGGCGATCCCTCTTCGCACGCCCGGCACGCCAGAAAGAGCTGCGTCTCCGGGACCAAGACGTTGCGGTAGCCCGCGGCCTTTGCATCGCGCGGTACCAGATAGAGCGGGTTCTCTAGCCCGATCTGCTTGGCGTATTCGATCGACAGCCAGGGGTCCACCATCGTGGTTCCGGCGAAGCGAACGGGCGGACGCTCGGCGGTGGCCTGGGATGCAGATGTGGTCGCCACTGGCGTCCTCTCTCGGTGATCCAGCGGCGCGATCGTCGTGCACCCGCCACGTCAGGGTCAATCGTTCAACTGGTGGACCACTCACGCACGCGCCGAAGCCGGCCGCATCCTCCACTTGGCCGATTGACCCAGTACCGGCAGCCCAGCACGCTCGGTTACGCAGGTTGGAGTCGGGAATCCCCAGGGGGACCGGTGCGCGTCGCGCCATCAGATCAACTCGGTCATCGCATCGCCGAGGTCGGCCACCGTCCATCGTCGCCCCGCGTCGATCGTCTTCCCGTACGACCAGGGCAAGAACTGACGTACCTCCCCGCCCTTCACGTAGAAGACCTCGCCGGTGACGGGACACTCCTCGGTCGCGAGCCACGCGACGAGCGGCGACACATTGCCCGGGTGCCACACGTCGAAGTCGGAAGGGTCGGCGGGCGGTTGCACCAGGTCCATTGTCTCGGTCATGCGGGTACGGGCGCCGGGCGTGATCGCATTCACCCGCACGCCGTAGCGGCCCAGCTCCTCGGCGATGATCACCGTCATTGCTGCGATTGCCGCCTTTGCCGCGCCGTAGTTGCTCTGGCCCACCGCACCAATCAGTCCCGACGTGGACGATGTGCTGACCACCGAGGCCTTCACCTCTTCCCCCGCCTTCGCCAAATCGCGCCAGTGCGCGGCGAGGAGCCGCGTGGGCGCGAACGCCGCCTTGAGATGCCCGGCGATCGCCGCATCCCAGTCGTCCTCGCTCATGTTGGCGAACATCTTGTCGCGCAGGATCCCGGCGTTGTTCACGAGCACGTCGACCCGGCCGTACGTTGCGAGCGCGGTGTCGAGCGTCGCTTGTGCACCGTCCATCGTCGTCACGTCGGACGCCACCGCGACCGCGTCACCGCCCGCGGCGACGATTTCGTCGACGACTCCGGTCGCGATCGCGGGATCTTCACCCCGACCATCGACCCCCGCCCCCGCGTCGTTCACGACGACCCGGGCGCCTTCGGCCGCGAAGAGCAGCGCGTGCTCCCGGCCGATGCCGCGGCCGGCACCCGTGATGATCACGACCCGCCCGTCCAATGCGCCCATCGTCCCCCCTCGGACCGCTGAGTCAACCAAGCACTTGTTAGGTTACACCCAACACCTCGTCCCGTCCCAGGGGTGAGCAGACCACTCGGAGCACAACCATGGTCAGCATCGACGAGTACCAGAAGAACGAGAACTTCACGACCGGCGGGAAGTCGAAGTACGGCGTCTCGTTCCTTCCGGAGCCGGAGCGGGCCCATCGCGACCTACTGATCTTCTCCGTCGACGACCACATCGTGGAGCCGCCCAACACGTTCGAGGGCCGCATGCCCGCGAAGTACAAGGACCTCGCCCCGAAAGTCGTCGAGCGCGAGGACGGCAACGAGGTCTGGATCTACGACGGCAAGGAATTGCCCAACGTGGGATTCAACGCGGTGGCCGGTCGCCCGGTGAGCGAATACAGCTTCGAGCCCGCTCGCTTCGACGAGATGCGCCGGGGCGCGTGGGACATCGACTACCGCATTGCCGACATGGACGTGAACGGGGTGTGGGCATCGCTGTGCTTCCCGTCGTTCCTTCCGGGCTTCACTGGCCAGCGCCTGCAGTTCGTCCCCGAAGACAAGGACCTCGCGCTCGCCGCATTCCGAGCCTGGAACGACTGGAATCTCGAAGAGTGGGCCGGCAAGTACCCCGGCCGCATGATCCCGTTGCAGCTGCCATGGCTTCTCGACCCCGAGTTCGGTGCGGAAGAAATCCGTCGCAACGCGGCACGCGGATTCCATGCGATCACGTTCTCTGAAGCACCGGAAAAGCTCGGCCTCCCCTCGCTTCACACCGGGTACTGGGACCCGATGTGGAAGGCCTGCGAAGAGACCGAGACGGTCGTGTGCCTGCACGTTGGGTCGTCGGGCACCTCACCAACGACCAATGAGGATGCACCTCCCGACGTGATCGGCGTTCTCTTCTTCGGGTACGCGATGTACAGCGCCGTGGACTGGTTGTACTCCAAGATCCCGGTGAAATTTCCGAACATCAAGATCTGCATGTCTGAGGGCGGAATCGGATGGGTGGCCGGCCTCATGGACCGCCTCGATCACATCCTCAAGTACCACGAGATGTACGGCACGTGGGACGGCATCGACCTCACACCCCGAGAGGTTCTGCAACGGAACTTCTGGTTCTGCGCGATCAACGACCGTTCCGGTTTCGAACTTCGCCACACCATTGGCATCGATCACATCTGTGTCGAGTCCGACTATCCGCATGCCGACTCGACCTGGCCCAACACGATGGCGATCCTCAAGGATCAGATTGGCCACTTCCCCAAGGAAGACATCGACAAGATGACCTGGCAGAACGCGTCGAAGCTGTTCCGTCACCCCGTTCCGCCCGAAGTCATCGCCAACCCCGACGCCCCCTGGGCGAGCGAAATCGCCCGAGGCGAACGGTGACGCCGCGGTGAACATCGTTCCGCAGGAACACATCGATGAGTACACCGCCAAGGGGTGGTGGGGCACCGAGACACTGAGCGACCGCGTTCGGGCCAACGCGTCCGCTCGCGGTGACGTCACCGCGTTCGTGAACGAATCGGTTCGACTCGATTGGAAGACATTCGACGACCTCGCCGACCGCATCGCGGCGCACTTGATGCGCGAAGGCCTGAGCGCCGGTCAACGAATCGGCGTCCTCCTCGAAGACGGACCGCTCGTGCACGCCACCTATGTCGGCGCAGAACGCGCCGGCGTCGTGGTGGTCGGTCTTGGGGGCCGAGCAGGGGACCGCGAGCTGCAATACCTCCTGACCCGGACCGACGCGGTCTCCCTCGTGTCGCGGGCCCAGCATCGCGGCGACGACATGGAGGCCCGAGCGCAGCGTCTCGCCGTTCCCGGGCTCACATGGCTCGGAATCGACGAAGACCTGCCTCCCGCCTCCGAGGCCGATCGCATCGAGATGCAGGCGCGTCGTATCGGGCCCAACGAGCTGTTCCTTCTCAACTCCACGTCGGGCACCACCGGGATGCCCAAGCTCGTAACCCAGTTTCAGAACCGCTGGTTCTTCTACCTTCAGCTGGCGCAACGCGCCGCGAACCTCACACCGGACGACGTCTTCATGTCGGTCGTACCTGCACCATTTGGATTCGGGCTTTGGACGGCGCACTTCATTCCGACCTTGCTCGGCGCACCGACTGTCGTGATGTCGAAGTTCGACGCGACCGAGGCGCTCCGCATGATCGAACGCGAGCGCGTCACCGTGCTGGCCGCAGTGAGTACGCAGTTCCTCTTGATGCTCAACAGCCCGGAGATGGGCAACCTGGATCTCTCATCGCTGCGCGCGATGTTCACGGGGGGCGAAGCGGTGCCCTACGAGAAAGCGGCGGCGTTCGAGGAGCGCACCGGCGCGGCGGTCCTGCAATTCTTTGGGTCGAATGAAACGGGCGGGTTCAGTGGCACGACGCTCGCCGACACACGCGAGCGGCGGCTCACCTCCGCGGGACGCGTGCTACCCGAGATGAACGTTCGTCTCTTCGACGACGATGGCAACGATGTCACCGCCACCGGCGGACCCGCGCAACCCGGGGGCCACGGCCCGGCGATGTGCGCGGGATACTTCGACGACGACGCCGCAAACGCCGAGCTCTACACCGCAGATGGCGACATGCTCATGGGCGACTACGTCACCATCGACGAGGAGGGCTATCTCACGGTCGTGGGCCGGAAGTCGGACTTCATCATCCGCGGCGGGAAGAACATCAGCGCACCCGCCGTCGAGGCCGAAGTCGCGCAACATCCCTCCATCGATCTGGCGGCGGCGATCGCGGCGCCCGATGAGGTGTTCGGCGAGCGCGTCCTGGTGGTGGTCACGTTGGTCCCCGGAGCGAGCGCAACGCTGGCCGACATCAATGCGATGCTCGCCGAGCGCGGCGTCACCCGCGAGATGTTTCCCGAGTACCTCGCGATCGTCGACGAGATGCCGATCGCCAGCGGCGGGAAGATCGCCAAGTCGGCCCTCAAGGATCAGGTAGCCGATCTGGTCGCACGGGCGGAGACCACCATCAACGCCGCTTCCCCCGTGCGCTGATCAGGGGGAGTTATCGCTCGCCGAGCCCTTTGAGGAAGTCGGGAAGCGCGCCCAACGCCACGCCCGGGCCCAAACGCTCCAACCGACGGCGGAGCACCCACCAGCGGTCGTGCACGAACACGAGGTCGTCGGTCATGACGCCGATGACGAGGTAGTCGATGTTCTGGTCGGACCCACGTTCGACCCCGCCGACCCAGTGCCATCCCTGCATGTAGTACCGCGCGACGCCCGCGTCGCCGTCGACGGTCACGTGCAGGTTCGCGACGGCGTGCGCGGCCCCGTCGAAGCGGGGCATGGACGCGTTGAATCCTCGCTGAATCCCGTCCCGGCCCCTCCACACGTCGAACCCGAAGTCGGCCTCAGGGACCAGGCCGTCCACCTCAGGAGCGAACACGGTCTCCCCCAGTTCGGACCAGCGCCCAGTGTCGACCAAGAAGTGGCTCTGCGCCACCAGGTTCGAGATCGCCCACGCATCGTCCGCGAATGACCGTGCTGCTGCCATGTGCACCCCCCTCGGCGCTCGGTAGGCTACCAAGCGCTCGCTCGGTGGGAAGGGAGACGAATGGCACCAGCGCCCGATCGCACCCGTCTCTTCGTCACGCTGCCGATGGCCAGCGAGCCCGGATCAGACTTCGCAATGCTCCTCCGGATCGCGCGCGCCGCCGAGGCCGCGGGGATCGACGGCCTGATCGTGACCGACCACGTGGTCATGGGCCCCGATACCGACGCCTACCAATGGGGCCCGTTTCCTTTCCCGCCCGAGGATCCCTGGCTCGAGCCCCTCACCGTCCTGTCGGCCCTCGCGGCTGTTACTTCTCGCATCACGCTTGCCACCGGCATCTTGATCGCCCCGCTGCGCCCGGCTCCGCTGCTGGCCAAGACGGTGGCCACCATCGACGCGCTCGCTCCGGGTCGGGTGGAACTCGGAGTCGGCACCGGCTGGCAAGCAATCGAGTTCGAAGCATCCGACCTCACCTTCGAGGAGCGCGGGCAACAGCTCGATCGCGTCATCGAGAACTGCCGCGCACTCTGGGGGCAACAGCCAGCCACGGTTCACACTCGCGGGGGCACGGTCAACGACGTGTGGTGCGTACCCACGCCGCGTGGTCCGAGTGTCTCGTTCTCCGGAACGCTCACGGCGCGCAACATCCGACGCATCGTCCGCTGGGGTGATGGCTGGATTCCGATCATGGGCAGCGCGCCGCGCGCCGTCGCCGAGGGCATCGACAGACTCGGAGCCGCCTTGCGATCTGCCGGTCGAGATCCATCGACGATTCGAATTCGGGTGCCAGTACCGAGCCGATCCCGCGATGGCGCGCTCATCTCACTCGACGCCGCGTTCGACGGGGTCGGCGCCTTGGTCGATGCAGGAGTCAACGATGTGTCAGTTCCCGGGGGACGCTTCGGCGTCGGCAACGAACCCGAACGATGGTGTGAGGCCGTTGCCACACGGTGGTCAAAGCGATGACTGACATGCACGCCGGACGGGTTGCCGTCGTCACTGGTGGGGGTGGATCGATCGGCCGAGCCATCGCCACTCGGCTCGCGGCTGAGGGCGCCGCCGTTGTCGTCGCCGACATCGACGCGGGGCGGGCCGCCGAAGTCGCGGCGCTGATCCAATCGCGCGGTGGGCAGGCCCGCGTGGTCATCGGCGATTTGGCGACACGTCAAGGGGTGGACGAGCTCGCGGCCCAGGTGCTCGACGAGTTCGAACGGGTCGACATTCTCATCAACGCCGTCGGAGAGTTCCTCAACAGCAACGGACCGTTCGAGGAGTCCGACGAAGGCCAATGGAACGCGCTGTTCGCAGTGAACCTGTATTCGGTCCTGCGCGCGTGTCGACACTTCATTCCGGCGATGAAGGCCGCTGGATGGGGGCGGATCGTCAACTTCTCATCGGTAGAAGGCATTCGATCGGCACCGGCGTTGGCGGTGTACACCGCGAGCAAAGCGGCCATCGATGCGTTCACGAAGAGCGTGGGCGTCGACCTGGCGCGCTATGG
>Ga0182741_1006244_pt1 | contig 10550 bp, 8 predicted proteins | sample eDN5th37CBELigOP_FD_128874 | JGI IMG/M metagenome (GOLD analysis project Ga0182741, IMG submission 128874) | Enriched Organic Plus compost microbial communities from Emeryville, California, USA - eDNA 5th pass 37_C BE-Lig OP (version 2) (version 2) ...
GATGGTCAAGTGGAACATCGACAAGGCCCGCCGCGCCTACCAGGGCGAAAAGGTCGACCCGATCCTGCAAAAGCTCGACGTGCACTACCAGCCCGGCCACAACCACAGCACCATGGGCGAAACGCGCGAAGCCGACGGCAAGTGGCTGGTGTCGCTGAACAAGTTCTCGAAAGACCGCTTCCTGAACGTCGGCCCGCTCAAGCCCGAGAACGACCAGCTGATCGACATTTCCGGCGACGAGATGAAACTGGTGCACGATGGCCCCAGCTTCGCCGAGCCGCACGACATGCTGCTGGTGCACCGTTCCAAGGTGAACCCGCTCAGCGCATGGAAGCGCGACGATCCCCTGTGGGAAGAAGCGCGCCAGATGGCCAAGAAAGACGGCGTCGTGCTCGAAGACGCCGCCAAGGTGGTGCGCGACGGCAACAAGGTTCGCGTCTACATGATCGCCGTGGCGCCGATGTTCAGCGTCAAGCACTTCGAGGTCAACCAGGGGGACGAAGTCACCGTGGTCGTCACCAACATGGAAGTCATCGAAGACCTGACCCACGGCTTCACCCTGGAAGGCCACGGCATCGCCATGGAAATCGGCCCGCAGGCCACCGCCTCGGTCACCTTCAAGGCCGATCGCCCCGGCGTCTACTGGTACTACTGCCAGTGGTTCTGCCACGCGCTGCACATGGAAATGTCCGGCCAGATGATCGTGCGACCCAAGAAGGCCTAGGTTCGCATGGATGTTGCGTCATCTCCGGCGGCCCGTCGCGGGGCCGCCATCGCCGCCTTGCTGGCCGGGCTTGTCCTGGCTGGCGGCGCGATGGCCGCCATCGTGGCGGTGCCCGCCGGCGCCAATTTGCAGCAGGCGGTGGCCTCGGCCGCCGCCGGCGACACACTGCGCCTGGCGCCGGGCAACTACCCCGGCAACCTGGTCATCGACAAACCGCTTACCCTGGAAGGCCCGCCCGACCGCTCGGCCGCCATCGTCGGCGAACGCAGCGGCCGCACCGTATGGGTACGCGCCGCCAACGTCACGCTGCGCCAGCTGACCATCCGCCAATCCGGCCTGAGCCTGCCCGACATGGACGCGGGCGTCTTCCTGGACCGCACGGCCCACCACGCCCTGATCGAGCACAACGATATCCTCGACAACCTGATGGGCGTCTATATCTGGGGCCCCGAGGCCGCGCTGGTGCGCGCCAACCGCATCGTCGGCAACACCGAACTGCGCGTGGCCGAGCGCGGCAACGGCGTATCGCTATGGAACAGCCCCGGCACCCGGGTGCTGGACAACGACATCTCGGCCGGCCGCGACGGCATTTTCTCGAACACCAGCAAGCACAACCTGTTCCGCGGCAATCGCTTCCGGCACCTGCGCTACGGGGTGCACTATATGTACACCAACGACAGCGAAGTCAGCGACAACATCGCCGAGGACACCGACATCGGCTATGCCATCATGTATTCCCACCGCCTGGCGGTGCGCAACAACATCGCCCTGCGCAGCGTCGACCAGGGCCTGATGTTCAACTACGCCAACGACGCGGCCATCACCGGCAACGTGGTGCGCGGCGGCGGCAAATGCGTGTTCCTGTACAACGCCAACAACAACCGGTTCGAATCCAATCACTTCCACGATTGCGACATCGGCATCCACTTCACCGCCGGTTCCGACGGCAATGCCATCGCCGACAACGCATTCGTCAACAACAAGAACCAGGTCAAGTACGTCGGCACGCGCGTCATCGAATGGTCGAAGCAAGGCCGCGGCAACTACTGGAGCGACAACACCGCGTTCGACCTGGACGGCGACGGCATCGCCGATACCGCGTACCGGCCCAACGGCATCATCGACCAGGTATTGTGGCGCGCCCCGGCCGCCCGCATCCTGCTCAACAGCCCGGCCGTCTCGGTCGTGCGCTGGGCGCAGTCGCAGTTTCCGGCATTGCTGCCTGGCGGCGTCATCGACAGCGCGCCCCTGATGCGTCCACCTTCCCTGCCCGCCGCCGCCGCGGGGGTATTGCAATGAATCCCGTACACGTTTCCCTGACGGGCGCCAGCAAGCACTACGGCTCGCATCGCGCGCTCGATTCCGTCGACCTGGAACTGCGCGCCGGCGAATGCGTCGCGCTGGCCGGCCACAACGGCGCCGGCAAAAGCACGCTGATCAAGCTGGTGCTGGGCCTGACCCGGCCCACACACGGCCAGGTGCGGCTGCTGGGGCACGATGCCGCCAGCCGCGCGGCCGCCCGCCTGCGCCACGACATCGGCTACCTGCCCGAAACGGTAGCGCTGCATCCCGCCATGACCGGCGCCGAAACCCTGGCCTTCTACGCCCGGCTGAAGCGCCAGCCGCTGGCGCGCAACGCTGCGCTGCTGCGGCGCGTGGGCATCGCCGACGCGGCCCATCGCCGGGTCGGCGGTTATTCCAAAGGCATGCGCCAGCGGCTGGCGCTGGCCCAGGCCCTGCTGGGCCATCCCCGCATCCTGCTGCTGGACGAACCCACCACCGGGCTGGACCCGGCTTCGCGCCTGATGTTCTACGACATCGTGCATGAACTGCGCGATGCCGGCGCCACGGTGCTGCTCAGCACCCACGCCCTGGCCGAAATCGCCCATCACGTCGACCGCGTCGTCGTCATGAAGCGCGGCAACAAGGTCGCCGACGGCACCCTGGCCCAGCTGCGCCGGGACATCGGCGTGCCCATGCGCCTGCGCCTGACGCTGGCCGCGCCCGCGCCATCCACGGCCCTGCCCGCCCCCTGGTATCGCCTCGACGAAACCCGTTTCGAACGAACCTGCCACGAACCCGAGAAAGTCGACGCCATCCGGGCCATCGGCGCCATCGGCCTGTCCATCGCGGACATCGACATCCACATTCCCAGCCTGGACGAGATCTACGCCCACCTGCTTGAACGGAACGACCCATGAACGCCGTACTGACCATCATCGGCAAGGAAATCCGCGACGGCCTGCGCAACCGCTGGGTACTGGCCACCGCATTGCTGCTGGCGGCGCTGGCATTGTCACTGGGCCTGCTGGGCAGCTCGCCCACCGGCGCGGTCAAGGTCGACCCGCTGACGGTCACCGTGGTCAGCCTGTCCAGCCTGTCGATCTTCCTGGTGCCGCTGATCGCCATGCTGTTGGCCTACGACGCCATTGTCGGCGAAATCGATCGCGGCACCCTGGCGCTGCTGCTTAGCTATCCAGTGTCGCGCTGGCAAGTCATTGTCGGCAAGTTCATTGGTCACCTGGCCATCCTGGCCCTGGCCACCACGGCGGGCTACGGCTTTGCCGGCCTGGCCCTGCAGTGGCTGCATGGCGGCGGCAACGCGGCCGCCTGGCAACCCTTCGCTTTCCTGATCGTCGCCAGCGTATTGCTGGGCGCCAGCTTCCTGGCCATGGGTTACCTTATCAGCACCCTGGTGCGCGAACGCGCCACGGCAGCCGGCATCGCCATCGCGGTCTGGCTGTTCTTCGTGGTCATCTACGACATGGCGCTGCTGGGCCTGCTGGCCGCCGACCAGGGCCGCACGGTTACGCCCGGGCTGCTCAACTCGCTGCTGCTGCTCAACCCGTCCGATGTCTACCGGCTGATGAACCTGACCGGCTTCGAGAATATCTCGATGTACGCCGGCATGGCCGGCGTCAGCGGCCAGGCCAACCTGACCCTACCCACCCTGGCGGCGGCGCAGGTGCTATGGATCGCCGTGCCCTTCGTGCTGGCCGCCGTCTGCTTCCAAAGAAAATCCCTATGAACCGCGCCCTTCCCACCCTTGCCCGCTGCCTGGCCGGCGCGGTACTGCTGGCCAGCCTGGCCGCCTGCAGCGGCGACGAACGCCATGCCGGCCCAGCGCCGGCCCCGCAGGCCGTCACGCTAGAGGCCGTCGGCCACTACTGCGGCATGGCACTAAGCGAGCACACCGGCCCCAAGGGCCAGATTTTCCTGGATGGCCAGGACACGCCCGTGTGGTTCTCGGCCATCAAGCAGGTCTTCGCGTATACCGTGCTGCCGGAAGAACCCAAGACGATCCGCGCCATCTACGTCAACGACATGGCCGGCGCCGAGCGCGGCCAGGCAGCCGACCCCACCGCCTGGATAGACGCCCGCCACGCCTACTACGTCATCGAAAGCCGCTATATCGGCGGCATGGGCGCCGAAGACGCCATGCCCTTCGCCCAGCGCGCCCAGGCCGAGGCCTTCGCCCAATCCCACGGCGGCCGGGTCGTCGCTTTCCACGACGTACCCGAAAGCTACATCTTCGCGAACGACACCCCGCCGTCCGCCTCTTGACCGTCCGGACACCATCATGAACGCTTCCGTCCGCGCCCGCCGCCGCTTCATCGGCATCACCGCCGCCGCCTCTGCCCTGGCGCTGGTTCCCGGCGCGATGCGCCTGGCCCACGCCGCCACGGCCACCCGCCCCATCCCCGACATACCGCCCGTGCGCTGGCGCGGCATAGCCCTGGGCGCCGACGCGGAACTGCGGCTGTACCACCCCGACCCGCGCATCGCCCAGCGGCTGCTGGACCAGTCCCTGGCGGAAATCCGTCGCCTGGAAGCCCTGTTCAGCCTGTACCGCGACGACAGCGCCCTGGCCACCCTGAACCGGCAAGGTCGCCTGGACGAACCGCCCGCCGACCTGCTGCGCCTGCTAAGCGAAAGCACCCACTACAGCCGGTTGACCGGCGGGGCGTTCGACCCCAGCGTACAACCATTGTGGCGCCTGTACGCCAACCACTTCTCGCAACCCGGCGCCGCCCCCGCCGGACCCGCGGCGGCCGCCTTGCGCGCCGCATTGGCACGGGTCGACTACCGCGCCATCCACACCGAACCAGGCCGCATCCTGCTGCAGCGCCCAGGCATGGAACTGACGCTGAACGGCATCGCCCAGGGCTACATCACCGACCGCATCACCGAACTGTTGCGCGCCGGCGGCCTGGACCGCGCCCTGGTCGACCTGGGCGAAATCCGCGGGCTGGACACCCACCCGAACGCCGCGGTACCGCCCTGGCGCGTCGGGTTGGCCCAGCCGCAATCCCCCGACCGCGTCCACACCACGGTGGACATCCGCAACCAGGCCCTGGCCACCTCTGGCGGCTACGGCACCCCGCTGGACCCCGCCGGCCGGCATACCCACCTGTTCGACCCCCACACCGGCCGCGCCCAGCCGCGCTACCGCAGCGTATCGGTACTGGCCGCCAACGCCACCACGGCCGACGCCCTGTCCACCGCGTTCTCGAACATGAGCCTGGAACAGACGGCACCGCTGGTGCGGGATCTGGGCCTGAGCGCCTGGTTCGTCCTGGCCGACGGCAGCGTCCGGCGGCAATCGGCCCTGCCGGAAAGCGAAAACCCCAAAGACCGCATATAATGGCGAGCTCTCCGCCACGCCAACCCCCTTTACAGGTTGCGCGCCCCCCGTGCCCGGGTGGTGAAATTGGTAGACGCAGGGGACTCAAAATCCCCCGCCGCAAGGCGTGCCGGTTCGATTCCGGCCCCGGGCACCAGAATTTGAAAAGCCGCTACTGCAATGCAGGGCGGCTTTTTGTTTGGCGTTTCCGATATGCGGGCCTCGTCACTCGACGTCATGGCGCGTGGGCAGCGCCAAGGACACCAACAAGAGCAACTTCAAGGCATACCTGGATACTCAGAAAGGCCTGTGCGCTGCGATTCCTGCAAAGGGCTTGCCGTTCACCCTGGCGAATCAAGACATGCTGGGCGGTCAGCGCAAGAAGCGCGCCGACGCGCTGGTCGATGCCGGACTGCTGACGAAGCGAGACACCGCAGTCAAAGCCATGTTTGGCAACAAGATGGAGCCGGCCACCGAGTACCAAATCACTGACACCAGCAAGAAATTCCTCGCCGCCAATAGTGCCAACACGATGGCTGGACAAGATGCCTTCTGCACCGGCAAGTACACCGTTGTGGAAGTGAGCAACTTCACTGAACCCAGCGACATGATGGGCGTAAAGCTGTCGCAGGTGAACTACCGCTACAAGGTAGAGAGTGCAGATGATTGGGCAAAATCGGAAAGCATGCGTGCCAATTACAAGAATTCTGCGGAACAGACTCAGGGAGATATACAGGGTAAGGCGGCTGTCATCCTGACCAACGATGGATGGATGCACGAGCGCCTGTTCAAGCGCGGATAAACCACCAGTCTTTATCTAAAACGAAAGGCCTTTCAACCTATGATTAAAGGGCCTTTTCTTTGGTTCTACGTCGATCTGCGGGGTGGTCGGAGGTCGCGGAACGACCCATTGCCATCATCGGAGTACGTTAACGCAGTTAGTGCTTCAGCCTGGGGGGGCGGCTCTTTCCATATCGGATAAAGTGCCAACCGCCGCCGAAATTGCACACAAAAACGGGTATCTAAGGTCGCCGGAGCGCTACAGGCAGGTATTAGTGTTCATCTATGACGACTCCTGCAGTGTCCAGGAACATGAGACCACACGCCATGCGCTCATCACAGTGCCAGGCGTTGCCGACGTACTCATCGTCAGCCGGCCATCCCATTTACCCCAGTCTTCCGACCGCACAGCATGGGAGCAAGCGACAGTGTCGGTGGCGGTGCAAGGAGCAGATGCATCGCCGCAAGTCAGATCAAAGAGGAAAAAAACCGATGGTTGATTTCGCACAGCTCAGAACACAGAAGAAGAAAGCAACACAGACAGAACCGTTGGAGATATTCCGTCGGCTGCCCAAGCCTCCCGGAATCAATGATCTCTATACCAGTCAAGCCGAAGTATTGGACACATGGTACCAACGGCGCAAACAGCGCGACATTGTTTTGAAACTCCACACTGGTGGCGGCAAGACGCTTGTCGGTCTACTAATGGCGCAATCGACCATTAACGAGACGAACGAGCCGGTTCTCTATTTGGCTCCGACGACACAGTTGGTCAGTCAGACGCTTGAGAAAGCCAAATCGCTTGGAATCGCAGCGGTTCCATATCAAAGGGGGGCGTCACTCGACGACAAATTCGTCAATGGGAAAGCTGTCATGGTCGCAACTTACAAAGCCCTTTTTAATGGGCTAAGCAAGTTCGGCGTCCGAGGAGGAGCGCAGCCCCCATTGAAAACAGCTGCGATTATTCTCGATGATGCTCATGTAGCATTTTCCGTTGTGCGTGACACCTTCACACTTGAAGTCACAGCCGAGGACGAGCGAGCACGCTATAAGGAACTGACAGGGCTGTTTCGCAAAGCGTTTCGCGACATGGATCGACTCGGAACCTTTGATGATACGTTGTCCGGTTTGAGCTACGGCGTGCTAGAGGTACCGTATTCGGCCTGGAACGACCAGCTCGACGCGGTGCGTGAACAACTTCGCTCCGATGCGAGCAAGTATGCTCTAACTTGGCCTCTGCTACGAGACAATCTGCATCTATGCCACGCGTTGATCAGCAAGGACGCATTTACGATCACACCGGCGCTCCCTTTGGTGAATCTCTTCCCCACATTCTCCGAGGCGCCCCGGAGGATCTACATGTCCGCCACCATTGCCGATGACAGCGAGATAGTTAGAACCTTTGACGCCGACCCGAAGTTAGTTAATGAAGCGCTTACCTCGAGGTCCCTGGCGGGCATCAGCGAACGCATGATCCTTATTCCGGACCTCATGCCGTTCAAGTTCGATGCCCGAAAGGCAGCGGACAAGTTATTGAGCTGGACGACAGAGAAGAAGGATTGCGGCGCCGTGGTTCTTGTTCCATCTGATGCAGCAGCGGAACGATGGGCGGATGTGGCAACGGTAGCTAAAGGTTCGAAGGAAGTTCAAGAGCAAGTCAGCAGTCTGCAAGACGGATCGTCGCGCGGGCCCGTCGTGTTCGCTAGTCGCTACGACGGAATCGACTTGCCCGCAGACTCTTGTCGGCTATTGATCATGGATGGTTTGCCGGCGGGAACGTCTGATTACGAACTCTTTCGCGCTAGTGCCTTGTACGGCGGCGCCACGATTTCTCGCATGCTTGCACAACGAATTGAACAAGGGATTGGTCGGGGCGCACGTGGTTCCGGCGATCATTGTGTGGTGCTACTAATGGGCGCAAGCTTGGCGAGTTGGGTCGCTAAAGATGCCAACTTCAAACTGCTGACCAGCGCGACCCGTGCCCAGCTTGACATGGGATCGACGGTTAGCAAAGCGGTGAATAGCCTTAAAGAGCTCGCTGGCACTATTAGCAAAAGCTATGACCGTAACTCCGATTGGGTTGAATATCACGCAGAAACCCTGGCCGAAAACGTGGAGGCCGAGCAAGCTGATTCTGAACGTTTTTCTCAGGCTGCCGACGAACGCAAGGCTTTCAACCTTTGGCACGACGGCTACCATCAAAAATCCCTAAGCCGCATTGAGCGGATGCTCTCTGAATCGAAAAGCATGGACGCTCAAACGCGCGGATGGTTGCAGCAATTTGCAGCACGCGTTGCGGATCAGTGGGGGCAGCGGGACCGCGCGGAGGATTTTCAGCGGGAGGCCTACGCAAACAATCGGAACCTCGTACGACCGAAGGTCCCCTCCCCGTATAAAGCACTTCCCGTTCCCGGCGCCCAGGCCAGCGCAATCGCGGATGCGATCAGCAGCTATCGCATGCGACGGGGTTTTCTCCAGCGCTTCGAGGAAGTGATTTCTCACCTACATGCCGAAGCGTCCGCCAATCAATTCGAACAAGCACTTGGAGAGCTTGGCACGATGATCGGCATCTCGACGGAACGCCATGACTCCAACGGACAAGGCCCAGACGTATTGTGGTTGCTGCCAGACGCCGAAGCATGGGTGATCGAAGCAAAAAGTCGTAAGAGCGGAACAAAGGCCCTCACAAAAGAGGAGCATGGGCAATTGCTCGTGGCTGAAGAGTGGTTCCGAAAACACTACAAAGGGGCACACTGCCAGCGCGTGTCCGTCCATGCAAGGAGCGTAGCCACCAAGGCTGCGGCGGCAACAGATTCCTACGCTCTGACTTATGAAAAGCTTACCTCTTTGATTTCGGACGCGCGCACACTTCTCACACAGTTGTGCGAATCACAACTTCCGTCGACAGAACTGGTTGCTGAGTGCGCACGGCAGCTTGTCAATTCTCCTGTCGAAGCACGCAGGCTATCCAAGTCATTTCTCACTAGGTTTGTTGATGAATGAAGGGTCAGAAGTAAGTACCGTGCCATGACCGTGTTCTGACTCGATCTCCACCGCTAATGTATCTAATCGGGGTACCGACACACACCGGAGAGCGAGTATCCGCCGAGCCGGTCCAAAGTACAGGCGCTATGCATGGAGCATATTTTCGGTACAGTACAAGTACAGCGACCAGTTTTCACCAATTCAGCTAAAATACGCTAACCTATTGATTTGAAACTGGTTTTACCTATTTCAACCTACGCTAGTATTCGCCCCATTTCCCTGTAGAAACACTGTAAATCACCAACTCAAAATCCCCCGCCGCAAGGCGTGCCGGTTCGATTCCGGCCCCGGCACCAATTTCGGAGGCCGTCTCTGTTAATCAGAGACGGCCTTTTCATTTCTCTCTACATACACTGTGTAGCTACAGAGCTATGACATGGTTTGACGCTCCAACAAACCGCGTGTCGCTATGGCCTGCTTCCTGTATACGTAAAAAATGAAACGGACTTAACTCGCGAGGCCAACACATAGGGCACTCCTGAAAGTAAGCAGAAACATACATAAAAAAGCCACCCATGCCTAGAAACTTACCGTCTGCTGCCGAAGCCCCGCTAAGAAAGGGTGAATAGCAAAATCAAGAGCAGCGCAGTCCGCACAGCGGAGATGCCATGAACTGTTCATGCAATTGGTCTTCGAAGGCAATATCACCATTTATTGCTACATTCTTAAACATTAATGGTGCCCCCTTTGAGAAGCATCTGAATAAGAGAACATTCAGAGCTTCTGGTGAAGGCCTTCGACATTTTCTAAAGCTCTACACAAAATGGAAAAAGACGGCTTCAAGTTCGATTTTCATACGCAGCGTTTTCTGATAAATCGCTGGGAGACGGAAATCGGCGCTAAGGTGCGAGATGAGGTGCTCGCAGGACTCAAAAACTCGATTGAAATCAGAGCCATACTTGACCCTTATGTCTTAAATCACGAAGACAACAAGGAACCCTATGGCTATCCAATCTACCCACCCGACGCGATGATCAAAAGCGAGTTTTGGGTACTAACGCACGACGACCTACGCGGCATTAAATTCTACAACGAGGATATATCAAATACGCCATCTTTTGAAAAAAAATCGCTGAATTACGCGTCGTTCTACAATTGCAATCTTGCCGGATCAAATCTGGAAAGAACCGATCTCTCATACGCCAGATTTGAAAAATGCAACCTCACTGACGCCGTTTTCGCAGATTCTGGGGGCTTCTGTACACGAATGACAGACTGCGTGGCTATCAACGCATGTTTCTGGCAGTCAGGCTTTCGGGGAGTGTCCGTATTTTTGTGGGCGAGGCGTTTTAAAAGTTGTTATCCCCGCGCCGCAGTAAACCGTTCGCCGAACAGGATAGCAAACTGGTTCATTGCGACTTTCCAGTCGAAGGTGGC
>Ga0182741_1006248_pt1 | contig 10546 bp, 8 predicted proteins | sample eDN5th37CBELigOP_FD_128874 | JGI IMG/M metagenome (GOLD analysis project Ga0182741, IMG submission 128874) | Enriched Organic Plus compost microbial communities from Emeryville, California, USA - eDNA 5th pass 37_C BE-Lig OP (version 2) (version 2) ...
GCGGTGATCTCGTCCAGCGGGGCGATGAAGCCGTCCATCGAGAACACGCCGTCGGTGGTGATCAGTTTGGTACGGCAGCCGGCGGCGTCGGCGGCCTGCAGCTGCGCCTCCAGATCGGCCATGTCGCAGTTGGCGTAGCGGAAGCGTTTGGCCTTGCACAGGCGCACGCCGTCGATGATCGAGGCATGGTTCAGTGCGTCGGAAATGATCGCGTCGTTCTCGCCGAGCAGCGGCTCGAACAGGCCGCCGTTGGCGTCGAAGCAGGCGGCGTAGAGGATGGTGTCGTCCTTGCCGAAAAAGTCGGCGATCTGTTTCTCCAGCTGCTTGTGCAGGTCCTGGGTGCCGCAGATGAAACGCACCGAGGCCATGCCGAAGCCGTGGCTGTCCAGCGCGTCCTTGGCGGCCTGGATCAGGTCCGGGTGGTCGGCCAGGCCCAGGTAGTTGTTGGCGCAGAAGTTCAGCACGGTGCGGCCGTCGTCCAGGGTGATCTCGGCCGACTGCGGGCTGGTGATGATGCGTTCGGACTTGAACAGCCCCTGCGCGCGGATGGCGTCCAGTTCCTCGGCGTAGTGCCGGGTGAGCGGGGAAGTGTTCGCGGTTGCGGTCATGGCAGGGTCTTGCGGTGGAAGGAGTGCCGATTCTAGCGGTCGGGCGGGGTCGCCGCCGGTTTCATGGGGAATGGCTATAAGCGCCGCGGCCGAAGTCATTTCCCGGCCGGCGTGTGCGCCCGCAGCATCGACGCTCCCTCCCCACCCAACTAAAGGAGCCGCCGATGAGCGCGTCCCCCCTCCCGTCCACCGTGCCGACCAGGAAGCTGCTGTGCCTCAGCCTGGCCGTGGCGCTGTGCGGGACGGCGGCATCGGCGCACGCGCAGCAGCCCACGGTGGAACAGCTGCAGCAGCGCCTGGAGCGGCTGGAACGCCTGGCCGGCGTATCCGGTGACGCCGCCGTCGAGGGCGGCGGCCTGGCCGACCTGGACCAGCGCCTGCGCATCCTCGAGCGCCGCCTGGAACTGCAGGAAGAAGAACGCGTGGCCGCGGCCAGGGCGGCGCCGAAGATCACCGTCGACCAGAAGGGCGCCGCGTTCAAGTCCGGCGACGGCAATTACGAACTGAAGCTGCGTGGCCTGCTGCAGGGCGATGCGCGGGTGTTCCTCGGCGACAGCGGCCAGAACGACACCTTCCTGCTGCGCACCGCGCGGCCGACGCTGGAAGGTTCGCTCGGCACGCTGGTGGCCTACCGCTTCACCCCCGAGTTCGCCGGCGACAGCGCCAGCATCGTCGATGCCTATGCCGACCTGCGCTTCGATCCGGCCTATACGGTGCGCGTGGGCAAGTTCACCTCGCCGGTCGGGCTGGAGCGCCTGCAGTCGTCCTCGGCCCTGGTCGATGTCGAGCGCGCGCTGGCCAGCGAACTGGCGCCCAACCGCGATCTCGGCGTGCAACTGCAGGGCGAGGCGGCCAAGGGCAGATTCAGCTACGCCCTGGGCGTGTTCAACGGCGCGGTCGATGGCCGCGACGCGGTGACCAGCAATCCGGACGACGATTTCGAGGTTGCCGGCCGCGTGTTCTTCGAGCCGCTGAAGGGCACGGACAGCGCCTGGGCGGGGCTGGGCTTCGGCCTGGGCGCCAGCAGCGGCGAGAAACACGGCACCGGCAGCAACTTCCTGCCGCGCTACCGCACACCGGGTCAGGCGACCTTCTTCAGCTACCGCGGCACGGTGCTGGCCGACGGCAGCCACCGCCGCTGGTCGCCGCAGGGCTGGTTCTATCGCAACGGCTTCGGCCTGCAGGGCGAGTACATCGTCTCGCAGCAGCAGGTGGCGCGCGACGGCCGGCGTGCGGAACTGGACCATCGCGCCTGGCAGGCCACGGCCAGCTACGTGCTCACCGGCGAGGACGCCGGCTACCGCGGGGTGACGCCGTCGCGGCCGTTCGGCAGCAACGGCGGCCTGGGCGCCTTCGAACTCACCGCGCGCTACGGCGTGCTGGACATCGACGATGCCGCGTTCCCGTTCTATGCCGACCCGGCCGCCTCCGCCTCGCGCGTGCGCGCCTGGACGCTGGGCGCGAACTGGTACCTGACGGCCAACCTCAGGCTGGCGACCAACTACCTGCACAGCCGCTTCGACGCCGCAGCCGGCGGCGCCGCCCTGCCTGCCGAGAAGGCCGTGTTCTCGCGCCTGCAGGTTTCCTTCTGACGGAGCTTCCCCCATGACGCAGATCTTCCGTTCCCGTGCCGGCCTCGCCTCGCTGGCCTTCCTGCTGGCCCTGGTTGCCGGCGGCGCCTTCGCCCGCGACGTGCAGCTGCTCAACGTGTCCTACGACCCCACCCGCGAGCTGTACCGCGATTTCAACGCCGCCTTCGCCCGCCACTGGAAGGAAACCAGGGGCGACACCGTCACCATCGAGACCTCGCACGGCGGTTCCGGCAAGCAGGCGCGCGCGGTGATCGACGGCATCCAGGCCGACGTGGTGACGCTGGCGCTGGCCTACGACGTGGATGCGATCGCGCAGAAGGCGCGGCTGCTGCCGGCCAACTGGGAATCGCGCCTGCCCGACAACAGCGCGCCGTATACATCGACCATTGTGTTCCTGGTGCGCAAGGGCAACCCCAAGGGCATCCGCGACTGGCCGGACCTGCTGCGCGCCGGCGTGTCGGTGGTGACGCCCAACCCGAAGACTTCCGGCGGCGCGCGCTGGAACTACCTCGCCGCCTGGGCCTACGCCGAACACATCTTCAACGGCGACCGCGCGCGCATCCTCAACTACATGCGCGCGCTGTTCCGCAACGTGCCGGTGCTGGACACCGGTGCGCGCGGCGCCACCACCACCTTCGTCCAGCGCGGCATCGGCGACGTGCTGCTGGCCTGGGAGAACGAGGCCTTCCTGGCGCAGGAGGAGCTGGGCCCGGACAAGTTCGAGATCGTGGTGCCGCGGCTGTCGATCCTGGCCGAACCGTCGGTGGCGCTGGTCGACCGCAACGTGGACCGTCACGGCACCCGCGAGCTGGCGCAGGCCTACCTGCAGTACCTGTATTCGGCCGAAGGCCAGCGCATCGCCGCGCGCCATTACTACCGCCCGCGCCATCCCGAACTGGCCGACCCGGCCGACGTGGCGCGCTTCCCGCAGGTGCGGCTGGTGACCATCCGCGAAGCGTTCGGTTCGTGGGAGAAGGCGCAGGCCGAGCACTTCGCCGACGGCGGCGTGTTCGACCAGATCCAGGCGGGCAAGTAGGTGAATGCCGGCGTGCAGGCATTGCCGCCCGCGCGGCGCCAGCGCCGGGTCCTGCCCGGCTTTGGCATCGGCATGGGCATCACCGTGTTCTGGCTGGGGTTGATCGTGCTGATTCCGCTGGCCGGCGTGTTCCTGCGCGCGGCCGGCCTGGGCGTGGACGGCATCTGGCGCATATGGGGCGAGCCGCGCGTGCTGGCGGCGCTGCGGCTGAGCTTCGGCACCGCGTTGGCCGCGGCGGCGTTCAACACGCTGATGGGCACCTGGGTGGCCTGGGTGTTCGTGCGCTACCGCTTCCCGGGCCGGCGCCTGTTCGACGCGATGATCGACCTGCCGTTCGCCCTGCCCACCGCGGTGGCCGGCATCGCGCTCACCGCGCTGTACGGCGGGCGGGGCTGGGCCGGGCGCTGGCTCGAACCGCTGGGCCTGAAGATCGCCTATACGCCGCTGGGGATCATCATTGCGCTGGTGTTCGTCGGCCTGCCGTTCGTGGTGCGCATCGTGCAGCCGGTGCTGGCCGAAGCCGAACGCGAACTGGAGGAAGCGGCGGCCACCCTGGGCGCCAGCCGCTGGCAGACCATCGGGCGCGTGGTCGTGCCCGCGCTGTGGCCGGCGATGCTGACCGGTTTCGCGCTGGCATTCGCGCGCGGCGTGGGCGAGTACGGCTCGGTGATCTTCATCGCCGGCAACCTGCCCAACGCCACCGAGATCGCGCCGCTGCTGATCACCATCCGCCTGGAGGAATTCGACTACGCCGGCGCAACCGCCATCGCCGCGGCGATGCTGCTGCTGTCCTTCGCCGTGCTGCTGCTGGTCAACACCCTGCAGGCGCGCCTGCAGCACCGGGGCGCGCGATGAACGAGCTGGTGTCGGAACTGCCGGTGCAGGCTGCGCATGAAACGGCGGCGCGCGCCCCGCGCGGCGTCACCACCGAGCCGGGCTGGGTGCAGGCGCTGCTGGTCCTCGGCGCGCTGGGCTTCCTGCTGTCGTTCCTGCTGCTGCCGCTGCTGCTGGTATTCGCCGAGGCGCTGCGTGGCGGCGTGCAGGCGTTCTGGAGCGCGGTGAGCGATGCGGACGCGCTGTCGGCCGTGCGCCTTACCCTGCTGGTCACCGCCATCGTGATCCCGCTGAACCTGGTGTTCGGCGTCGCCGCGGCCTGGGTGGTGAGCAAGCACCACTTCCCCGGCAAGCGCTGGCTGGTGACCCTGATCGACCTGCCGTTCTCGGTGTCGCCGGTGGTGGCCGGGCTGGTGTTCATCCTGCTGTTCGGCCGCGACGGCTGGCTGTGGCCGCTGATCGAGGACGGGCTGCGCCTGCACCTGCCGGTGGCCGGCGAGGTGCTGCTGCAGCTGCCGCGCATCGTGTTCGCGCTCCCCGGCATCGTGCTGGCGACCACCTTCGTCTCCTTTCCGTTCATCGCCCGCGAGCTGATGCCGCTCATGGAGCAGCAGGGCAGCGACGAGGAACTGGCGGCGCTGACCCTGGGCGCCAACGCCTGGCAGATGTTCTGGAAGGTGACCCTGCCCAACATCCGCTGGGGCCTGCTGTACGGCGTGCTGCTGTGCAGTGCGCGGGCGATGGGCGAGTTCGGCGCCGTGTCGGTGGTGTCCGGGCACATCCGCGGGCGCACCAACACGCTGCCGCTGCACGTGGAGATCCTCTACAACGAGTACGCCTACGGCGCCGCGTTCGCCTGTGCTTCGCTGCTGGCCGGTACCGCGCTGCTGACGCTGGTGCTGAAGACTTTCCTGGAATGGCGCCACGGCCAGTCGCTGGCCGCCGCGCATCGCCCGAGGTGACATGAACATCCGCATCCAACAACTGGGCAAGCGCTTCGGCGCGTTTCCCGCGCTCGACGGCGTCAGCCTGGACATCCGCAGCGGCGAGCTGCTGGCCCTGCTCGGGCCGTCGGGGTCGGGCAAGACCACCCTGCTGCGCGCGCTGGCCGGGCTGGAACAGCCCGAACAGGGCCGCATCCTGTTCGACGGCGAGGATGCCACCGCGCTGAGCGTGCAGGCGCGCCGCGCCGGTTTCGTGTTCCAGCACTACGCGCTGTTCCGGCACATGGACGTGCGCGCCAACATCGCCTTCGGGCTGGAGGTACGGCGTGGCGCGCAGCGCTGGCCGAAGGCGCGCATCGACGCGCGCGTGGAGGAACTGCTGGCGCTGGTGCAGCTGGACGGCCTGGGCGGGCGCTATCCCACGCAGTTGTCCGGCGGCCAGCGCCAGCGCGTGGCGCTGGCGCGTGCGCTGGCGATCGAGCCGCGCGTGCTGCTGCTGGACGAGCCGTTCGGCGCGCTGGACGCGCAGGTGCGCCGCGACCTGCGCCGCTGGCTGCGCGAACTGCACGACCGCACCGGCCTGACCACCGTGTTCGTCACCCACGACCAGGAAGAGGCGCTGGAACTGGCAGATCGCGTGGCCATCCTCAACCGCGGCCGCATCGAGCAGGTCGGCAGCCCGGGCGAGGTCTACGACCGGCCCGCATCGCCCTTCGTCTACGGCTTCGTCGGCGAGGCCAACCGCCTGCCGGCGCGGGCCGAGGGCGACGCGCTGGAGGTCGCGGGCGCGCGCTGGTCGCGGCCGGCGGGCCTGCCGGAGGCCGCTGCGCTGGAGGTCTACGTACGCCCCGAGGACATGCGTGTCGGCGATGCCGGCGATTGGGTGGGCACGGTGCTGTCGGTGCAGCGCAGCGGCGCCCGCGCGCGACTGCGGGCACGCCTGCGCGCGGCCGCCGTGGACGTGGAGGTCGAACTGCCGCCCGATGCGCCGGCCTACGCGGCGGGGCAGCTCGTCGCGCTGGCGGCGCGGCGCCATGGGGTGTTTCCGGCATCCGTTGCCGGTTAGCGGGAAGAGGGGCATGCCGGCTGTCGGGTCCCGGCACGAAACGCTGGCGCCGCGGTTCATTCTGGTTAAGAATTCGTGAATTCTGCGCCGTGGCGGCGCCGAACCCCCACCCCGGAGACCCCCGCATGATTCCCTGCAAGCGCCTTGCCGCCGTTGCCTGTGCCGGCCTGCTGTCCCTCCCGTTCGCGGCCTGCGCCGAAGACGCCGCATCGCCCCTGAGCTGGGAAGTCGGCGCGGTCTCGGACTACCTGTTCCGCGGCGCCTCGCAGACCGACGAGAAGCCGACGGTGCAGGGCAGCATCACCTGGACCTCGGCGAGCGGCCTGTACGTGGGCGGCTTCGCCTCCGGCGTGGATTTCGGCGAAGGCAGCCCCGACGTCGAGGTCGACTACTTCGTCGGCTATGGCTTCGACCTCAGCGACAAGGTCAACCTCGATGTGATGCTCAACCGCTATACCTACCCGGGTGCCAGCGAGATGGCCTACAACGAGCTGGTCACCACCACCACCATCGCCGAGCACTGGAAGGTCAACGTCAGCTACACCAACGACGTGTGGGGCAGCGACACCACCGGCTGGTACTACGGCGTGGGCGGCGAATGGGGCCTGCCGAACGACTTCAGCCTGAACGCCAATGTCGGCCGCAGCGTGTTCAACGACAGCGACGTGGCGCAGGACTACACCGACTGGGGCGTGGGCGTCGGCCGCAGCTTCGGCATCGCCGATGTCTCGCTGGGCTACTACGGCACCGACGGCAAGGGCCGCGACAACTTCGGCAAGCTGGCCGACAGCCGCGTGGTGCTGGCGGTGAAGATCGCGCGCTGAGCGCGGCACGGGTGCGCTAACGAAAAACGGCAGGACAGCCGTTTTTCACGGCGCAGCCGCCAAGGGTGACGCACAGGGATGTGCGTCATGAAAAAAGACGCCGTCAGGCGCCTTTTTCCTTTCGTCGCGTCCTGGGCGGGATCAGTTCCAGCTCAGCACGACCTTGCCGGCCTTGCCCTGTTCCATCAGGTCGAAGCCTTCCTGGAAGCGGTCCACCGGCAGCTGGTGGGTGAGTACCTTGCCGAGCGGGAAGCCGGACAGCACCAGCTGGGTCATCTTGTACCAGGTCTCGTACATCTTGCGGCCGTAGATGCCCTGCACGGTCAGGCCCTTGAAGATGATCTTGTCCCAGTCGCAGCCGGCGCCCTTGGGCATGATGCCGAGCATGGCGATCTTGCCGCCGTGGTACATGCAGTCGAGCATGTCGTTGAACGCGCGCGGGTTGCCGCTCATCTCCAGGCCCACGTCGAAGCCCTCCATGTGCAGGTCGGCCATCACGTCCTTCAGCGACTGGTTGGCGACGTTGACCACGCGCGTGGCGCCCATGTCGGCGGCCAGCTTCAGGCGGAAATCGTTGACGTCGGTGACCACCACGTTGCGCGCGCCGATGTGCTTGCAGATGCCGGCGGCGATGATGCCGATCGGGCCGGCGCCGGTGATCAGCACGTCCTCGCCGATCACGTCGAACTCCAGCGCGCAGTGCGCGGCGTTGCCGTAGGGGTCGAAGAACGCGGCCAGTTCGGACGGGATCTGGTCCGGGATCGGCCACAGGTTGCTGGCCGGCATCACCATGTATTCGGCGAAGGCGCCGTTGACGTTGACGCCGATGCCCACGGTGTTCGGGCACAGGTGCGGGCGGCCGCCGCGGCAGTTGCGGCAGTGGCCGCAGACGATGTGGCCTTCGGCCGACACGCGCTGGCCGATGTCATAGCCGGTCACGCCGGGGCCGATGCCGGCGATGCGGCCGACGAACTCGTGGCCGATGGTCAGGCCCGGCTTGATGGTGCGCTGGCTCCACTCGTCCCACAGGTAGATGTGCAGGTCGGTGCCGCAGATGGCGGTTTTCTCCAGCTTGATCAGCACCTCGTTGGGGCCGGGCACCGGCACCGGCACCTCTTCCATCCAGATGCCCTTGGTCGCCTCGCGCTTGACCAGCGCGCGCATCGTGTTCTGTGTCATTGCCGGAAAGCCGCAGTGGGGAAAGAGCGGCGATTATATGCTTTCGGCGGTAACCGCCCGCACCGGCAGGCGGGGCTGCGGCGACGGTTTCACCCGCTACAATCGGGGCTTCCATTCTTCGGGGATACGCCTCATGCGTCTGAATCTTCTCGCTTTTTCCGTCGTCGCCGGGCTCGGCCTGGCGCAGGCGGCCAGCGCCGCCGAGGGCATGTGGGTGCCGCAGCAGCTGCCGCAGATCGCCGGGCCGCTGAAGCAGGCCGGGCTGAAGCTGGACCCGCAGCAACTGGCCGACCTGACCGGCGACCCCATGGGCGCGGTGGTGGCGCTGGGCGGCTGCACCGCCAGCTTCGTTTCGCCGCAGGGCCTGGTGGCCACCAACCACCACTGCGCGTATGGCGCCATCCAGCTCAACTCCACCGCCGAGAAGAACCTGATCAAGGATGGTTTCAGCGCGGCCAGCTTCAAGGATGAGCTGAGCGCCGGCCCGAACGCGCGCATCTACGTGCTGGACGACATCACCGACGTCACCGCCCAGGCCAGGGCCGCCATCGCCGGCGCCGGCAGCGACCCGCTCAAGCGCACCGAGGCGCTGGAGGCGCTGGAGAAGAAGCTGGTGGCCGAGTGCGAGGCCGACGACAGCTACAGCTGCACGCTGTACAGCTTCTCCGGCGGCAACACCTACCGCCTGTTCAAGAACCTGGAAATCAAGGACGTGCGCCTGGCGTACGCGCCCCCGGGCAGCGTCGGCAAGTTCGGTGGCGACGTCGACAACTGGATGTGGCCGCGCCACACCGGCGACTTCTCGTTCTACCGCGCCTACGTCGGCAAGGACGGCAAGCCGGCCGCGTTCTCGGCCGACAACGTGCCGTACCAGCCGAAGCACTGGCTGAAGCTGGCCGACCAGCCGCTGGGCGAGGGCGATTTCGTGATGGTGGCCGGCTACCCCGGTCGCACCGACCGCTATGCGCTGGTGAGCGAGTTCGAGAACACCGCCGGCTGGAGCTATCCGGCCGTTTCCAGGGCCTACAAGGACCAGATCGCGCTGGTCGAGGCCGCGAGCCGGGACAACAAGGACATCGCGGTGAAGTACGCCGCGAGCATGGCCGGCTGGAACAACACCAGCAAGAATTTCGACGGCCAGCTGGACGGCTTCAAGCGCAACAACGTGCTGGCGCAGAAGCAGAAGGAAGAGGCCGCGGTGCTGGAATGGCTGCGCGGGCAGGGCGAGAAGGGCAAGCCGGCGCTGGACGCCTATGCGCAGCTGCAGGCGCTGGGCACCCAGGCGCGCCGCACCCAGCAGCGCGATTTCACCCTGGGCATGTTCAACCGCACCGGCACGCTGGGTACCGCCGTGCGCCTGTACCGCCTGGCGATCGAAAAGGCCAAGCCCGACGCGCAGCGCGAAGACGGCTACCAGGAACGCGACCTGCCGGCCATCGAGGGCGGCCTGAAGCAGATGGACCGCCGCTACGTGGCGGCGATGGACCGGCAGTTCCAGCAGTACTGGCTGCAGCGTTACGCCGAACTGCCGGCCGACCAGCGCGTGCCGGCCTTCGACGCGTGGCTGGGCGGCAGCGACGCCGCGGCCGTGGACGCCGCGGTGGCGCGCCTGGACGGCTCGCGCCTGGGCGACCTGGCCGAGCGCATGAAATGGTTCAACGCCGACAAGGTCGCGTTCGAGGCCAGCACCGACCCGGCCATCCAGTACGCGGTGGCGGTGATGCCGGCGCTGCTGGAGATCGAGCACCAGAACAAGGTCAAGCGCGGCGAGGAACTGGTGGCGCGCCCGCTGTTCCTGCAGGCCATCGCCGACTACAAGCAGAGCAAGGGCGAGTTCGTCTACCCGGACGCCAACCTGTCCCTGCGCATCACCTTCGGCAACGTGAAGGGTTACACCGGCCTGGACGGCAAGGTGCAGCAGCCGTTCACCACCATCGAAGGCGTCGCGGCCAAGGAAACCGGCGTCGATCCGTTCGACTCGCCGAAGGCGCTGCTCGATGCGGTCAAGGCCAGGCGCTACGGCGGCCTGGAAGACAAGCGCCTCGGCAGCGTGCCGGTGGACTTCCTGTCCGACCTGGACATCACCGGCGGCAACTCCGGCTCGCCGGTGCTGGACGCGCACGGCCGCCTGGTCGGCCTGGCGTTCGACGGCATCTGGGAATCGGTGGCCAGCAACTGGGTGTTCGACCCGGTGATGACCCGCATGATCTCGGTGGACCAGCGCTACATGCGCTGGATCATGCAGGAGGTGGCGCCGGCGCCGCAGCTGCTGAAGGAACTGGAAGCCGCGTCGAAGTAAGCCGCGCCCGCGTTCGATCGAAGGCCCGGGGCGGGAACCGCCCCGGGCTTTTTTGTTGCCGCCATTCCCGACGGCAACTTCCAGCACCGATGGCCACGGCCCGGCAGGGGTGTGAGGCTCGCCCCCACACCGGGCCTTCTGCGGCGGACATGCGGCGCAAGCCC
>Ga0182741_1006255_pt1 | contig 10533 bp, 8 predicted proteins | sample eDN5th37CBELigOP_FD_128874 | JGI IMG/M metagenome (GOLD analysis project Ga0182741, IMG submission 128874) | Enriched Organic Plus compost microbial communities from Emeryville, California, USA - eDNA 5th pass 37_C BE-Lig OP (version 2) (version 2) ...
GTCGCCGATGAACACGCGTCCGTGCGTGCGCACCTCCTCCCCGACCTGTACGGCCAGCCACACGCTCCCCACCGGCTTCTCCGGCGATCCGCCACCCGGGCCGGCGATCCCGGTTATCCCGATCCCCACGTCGACGGCGAGGCGGGCCCGCGCGCCGGCCGCCATGGCCTTGGCCACCTCCTCGCTCACCGCGCCCCTGTCGCGGATGATCTGCCCCGGCACATCCAGCAGCGACTCCTTCACGCGGTTGGAGTACGCCACCACACCGCCCACGAAGACGTCGCTCGACCCCGGCACCGCGGTGAGCCGCGCTCCGATGAGGCCGCCGGTGCAGCTCTCGCCGGTCGCCACGCTCAGCGAGCGCTCCCTGCAGAGGTCGAGGACCACGGCCGCCAGATCCGCCGAGCCCTCGCCGTAGACGTACGGGCCGGCACGCGCACGGAGACGCTGCGTGGCCTCGGCGAGCGCGCGCGCGGCGGCTGGTGCCGGCATCCCCGCGGCGGTCACCCGAAGGTCCACGCCCTCCCACCCCGGCAGATACGCCAGTGGGAGACCGGCCACCGTGTCACCGCCATCCTCGCCGAGCAGCTCCGCCAGCGCCGACTCGCCGATACCCGTGGTACGCACCGTAGCCGACGCTACCACGGTGGGCGTCGTTCTCTCGCGATCGCGCAGGATGGGAATCACCGTCTCGGTGAGCAGCCCGCGCATCTCGCTCGGTACCCCCGGAAGCGTCACCACCCAGCGCCCGCGCTCATCCTCCAGCCAGAGCGCAGGCGCCGAACCGAAGCGGTTCTCGAGGACGCGCGCGCCGCGCGGTACCAGCGCCTGCACGACGTTGATCCTCGGCATCTCCCTGCCGAAGAGACGGAAGCGCCGCTCCACCTGCGCGAGCGCTTCGGCGTCGGTCAGCAACTCGCGGCCGAAGGCGGCGGCGAGGCCGTCGCGCGTACGGTCGTCCGCGGTGGGCCCGAGTCCGCCGGTGGTGATCACCGCCCCCGTGCGCTCGAGCGCATCGCGCATCGCGAGGGCGATGAGCTCGGGATCGTCGCCGACGGTGTCGTGCCGCACCACCACCACGCCGATCTCCGAGAGCGCCCGCGCCATGAACGCGGCGTTGGTGTCCACCGTGTAGCCGAGCAGCAACTCGGCGCCGATGGTCAGGAGCTCGACGCGCATCTCGATTCGAAGTCGGACATCATCGTCAACTTCCCGGATGATACTCGCGCTCCGTGTGTCCCTCGAGCTGCGACGGATAGTAGTACACCGGCCGCAGATCCCCCGTGGCGTAGCGCTCGGCTTCGTCGTTGAAGTGCGGCGAATCGGGGTGGCCGCTCTCGCCGCCGGCGGTGATGGCGATCGCGCGAACGCTGTCGCCGAACTCCACCACGGCCACGAAGCTGTTGCCGCTCGTTCCGTACCACTTCTTCGTCCCGGGATACGGCCTCGCACCGAACGAGGCGAGCGATCCCCAGCGCGCCGAAGTGAAGCCCACCGGGATGCTCGGCTTCGAATCGTCGAAGTCCTGCACAATGTCGCCGGTGATCCGCTGGTAGCGGTTGATGTCGCCCCACGGCGTGCGCCAGCTGCCGAAGTCGGACTGCAGCCGGTCGGACGCGGTGGCCAGCGCCTGGAGGAGCTGGCCCGCCGGCGCGCGCGACGCGATGTAATCGTTGGCCGACAGCCGCGCCTTGCGCGCGTCGTCACGTACGTCGCGCGAGATCTCCTCGCCCCAGAAGACGGCGAGTGACGTGGGCACCGACTCCACGCCCCAACGGTAGTCCCAGCCGCGGAGAGCCTCGATCTGCTCGGCGACCTTCTTCTTCAGCGGGCTCGAGGCCGGCGTGGCGTCGTACGCCTTCAGCAACGGCGGGATCATCGTGGCGAACGCCGGGAGGTAGCTGTCGTAGGCGGCCGCGCGCAGCGACTCCACGGTGAAATCCTTCTTGTCCTTCAGCAGCATGATCGCGTGCTCTCCGCGCGGCGACTCCTCGGTTCCGGTCTCCACGTACCGGGGAAAGTCGGAGCGCTTCCGGCTGCTCGGCCCGGCCGCCGACCAGGGCCAGTTGTTGCTGTTGTAGATCCAGCCGCTCTTGGGGTTGAGGAGGTCCGGGCTCTCATCCAGCGACAGCACGCCGTTCCAGTCGGTGCGCGGATCGCTCCCGTCCACCGGCTTCGTCCAGTCCAAGCTGGTGTCGCGCTTCGGGATGAAGTTCGAGTGGAAGTACGCGATGTTCCCGTCGCGGTCGGCGAAGATGGTGTTGTTGGAGGAGTTCGTGTGCAGCTCCATCGTCTTGCGGAACTCCTCGTAGTTGCGCGCCTTGGTGCGCGTGTACGACTGCGTCAGCGCCTTCACCGGCGCCTCCATGAGGCTCACGCTGATCCACTTTCCATTGGCCTCGCGGACGATGGGGCCATGCCGGGTCTTGTAGACCGTGAACTCTCTGCTCGCCATCCCGGACTCGGTCTTGTAGGGGACGGTGATGGTGTACGTGGTCACCGGCAGCTCCTGGTCTCCGTGCCTGTAGAAGACCGAGTCGCCCTTTCGCGTGATCGTCTCGTAGAACTCGTCGATGTTGTCGACGCCGCTCGACGTGTGCATCCAGCCGGCGCCATCGTTGAAGCCCTGATAGATGAAGAACTGCCCCCATGTGACCGCGCCGTACGCGTCGAGCCCTTCATCGCTCGTCATCTGCAGCTCGGAGCGGAAGAAGAACGAAGTGTGCGGGTTGATGAGGAGCAGAGCGTGCTTGTCCCTGGTGTTCGATGGCGCGATCGCGATCCCGTTCGACCCCGAGGGCTCGGGCGGGGGGCCGTCGCCCGATGCGGCGCTCCGCGCTGCCGCGGCGGGGTCGTGACCATAGAACGCCTCGAGCTCGCCCAGGTCGATGCTCTCGATGTCGCCGCCGATGCTCCCCTCGCTGAAGGTGAGTGCCATCCACGGCTCGAAGCGCGTGATCACTCTGGGCTTCGCCTCCGGATGCTCGTGGAGGTAGAAGTTGAGCCCGTCCGCCCACGCATCCATGAGGTCCTTCAGCCACTGCGGGCTCGCGGCGTACTGCGCCCGCATGCTGTCGGGATCGATGAAGAGCTTCATGCGCAGGTCGCGATAGATCTGCTTCTCGCCCTCCGCCTCGGCCAGCCTGCCCATGGAGTTGATGTAGTTCGTCTCCACGCGATTGAAGTCATCTTCCGCCTGAGCGTAGATCATGCCGAAGACGGCGTCCGCGTCGCTCTTGCCGCGGACGTGCGCGATCCCCCAGTCGTCGCGGGTGATCGTGACGTTCTGCGCCCTCTTCTCCCAGCGGGCGACGTCGTCGTTCGCGGCCTCCGCCGCGCAGGATAGCGATGTGGCGGCCAGCGCGAGAACGAGGAGTAGCTTGTTCATGATATTCCGAGCGGGAGTGAGAAGTGGTCCGATCCGCAAAGATGTGGCGTGGTAGTCGCGCTCGCCAGACTTGGACGAGCATCCGCACGGTGCGCGATGCTACGAGCCCCGCGCCAGCCGCTGCAGCGCCCTCGCGAGCTCCGTCACGCCGCGCTGGCTCTCTCGCTCATCCACCGCGTAACGCGGGGAGCCGGCCGCGAGCCAGCGTCCCGCGGATGCAGAGAACGCCGGGGCGGTGCCTCCTGGCGCCACCCCGGCGTTCTCCATACGCCAGCTATCCGGCGGGCGGCTCGTGCCGCTCGCCATTCGTCCTGCCGCTTACGAGGAAGCCAGCTCCTTCACGGCGCTCGCCAGCTTCTGCACCTTCGCCGAGTCGCCGGAGCCACTGGCCTCACCCTCGAGCTGCGAAGCCAACCCCTTGAGCGCGGCGCTCCGCTTCGCGCCCTTGCTCTTCTCCGCGCCGTCGAGCGCCTTCCGCACCGATGCGATCCGCTCCGGCTGGAGGCCCTTCGAGCGCTCGAGCTGGTCCACGTACGCGCGCGCCAGCGAGAAGCTGGCCGGCCACACGTACTTGGGCTGCCCCTGCGGGTTCAGGTAGTCGAGGCGCACGGTGTTCGCCGCGTCGATCTCGTTCTGCGTGAGGAACTCGCTCGGCGCGAGCTGGAAGATGTCGAGACCGCGCGCGATCTCGGAGCTCACGATCGAGCCGTTGTACCAGTACACCGACCACGAGCCGCCCGACTCCATGCGCGTCGCGTCGATGGGTCCGCGGTCGAAGAAGGCGATCTCGCGAGCGTGGTTGGGGTCGGTCCAGTCGAAGACCGAGATTCCGCCCTGATACCAGGCCTGCACCATCACGTCGCGATCCGGGATCGGGATGAGCGAGCCGTTGTGCGCCACGCAGTTCTCCTCCTCCGTCTGCGGAGCGGGGAGCTTGTAGTAACTCTTGAAGTTCATCTTGCGATCCTCGAGCGTGAAGATCGCATCGGCGCCCCACTCGCGCGGGTCGCTGGCGCGGCACTTCGGCTGTCCGCCGCCGCCCCACTCGTCGGTGAAGAGAACCTTCGTCCCGTCGTTGTTGAAGGTGGCCGAGTGCCAGTAGGAGAAGTTGGAGTCGGCCACGGCCTGCAGACGCACCGGGTTCGCCGGATCGCTGATGTCGAGGAGCATGCCGTACCCCTCGCAGGCGCCGCCGGCGAGGCCGAGCTCGGGATACACCGTGATGTCGTGGCACTGCGTCGGACCGGGGCGCGGACGGTCGCCGTTCCCCTGCTCGCCGAACATCTTCGCCATCATCGCCGGGAGCGCTTCACGCAGCGCGGCGCTGTCCGCGCTCGTCGCCGCTCCGCTTCCGCCCCGCGCGGCCACCACGCTGTCGAGCATCGGCTTCACGAGGCGGTCGGGGAGCACCCGCTCGCCACCCATGATGTTGGCCACGAAGGCGCCGCGCGCGCGGGCCGCGGCCACCCGCTCCGCGTTCCGCGCCGCGTCCTCCGGCGTCTCGCCATGACGCTGCGGCGCCGTGAGGTCGTTGAAGATGCGCGGCGAGCTGACGATCTTCGCCTGCTCCGGGTGCGCCAGCGGCACCTTGATGACCTCGATGCGGAAGAGCGCCGTGTTGGGATCCTCATCGGGGCTGGAGCTCACGCAGCCGGCCAGCTCGCTGGGCGAGCGCACGCCGGCCGAGCCCGAGATGTAGACGTAGACGTTCTCCTCGTCCTTCGGATCGGCGAGCACCGTGTGCGTGTGCGAGCCACGGCAGGTCTGCACGTTGCCCACGTTCTTCGGGTGCTTGATGTCGCTGATGTCGAAGATGCGGAGACCGCGCAGCCGCTCGGTGCTGACCGTGTCCTTCACGCCCTCGGTGCCGCAGTCGATGCGCCCCGTCAGCCCCTCACCCGAGACGAAGAGCAGGTTCTTGTAGACCGACACGTCGCTCTGCGATGCCGGGCACACGTACGCCGTCTCGAGCACCGGCTTCGCCGGGTTACTGATGTCCCAGATCTGCCAGCCGTGGTAGCTCCCCTGGATCGCGTACTTGCCGGTGAAGGCGAGGTCGGAGTTGGTCTGACCCTCGAAGTCCTTCGACGGCTTGCTCTGCGACACGACCTTCAGGTTCCAGACCGCCTCCGCGGCGTCGTACAGGCCGGCGCGGAGACCCACGCGCGGATCCGGATCCGGCGCACCGGGAGAGAGGTTCGCCGCCGCTGGCGAGCTGCTCTGCGACCGCGCGGCGCTCTGGGCGCGAAGTCCGGCGGGCAGCAGTCCCAGCGCGAGCGAGAGCGAGAGCAGCTTCAGCGCGGTCGCTCGCGAAGCGAGACGGCGAGTTTGGTACGGGGGTGCCATAGCTTGTTCCTCTAGATGGGACGAAGTGGGCTTACTGTCTTTCCGATGCCGGGCCATCGGCCGGAGCATCACCGAATATCACGGCGGCGAGCATCTTCCGCATGCGTTCGATCTCGGTAGTCTGGTCCACGTTCACGTCGCTGGCGAACTTGAACACCAGCTCATCCTGCGCCGCGCCGTAGCTGCCGAAGAGGTCCTTCACCATCGACACCGCACCGCTGTGGTGCTGGATCATGAAGGTGAGGAAGAGCCGGTCGAACTCGGCGCCGCGCGCGGCGTCGAGCTCCTTCATCTGCGCGGCGGTGAGCATCCCCGGCATCAGCGCATCGTGGGAGCCGTGGTCGCCCTGCGCGCCGCTCGCGGCGTGCATCCCGGCCATGTCGTGCATTCCCGCCATCCCGTCGTGCATCGACGACATGTCCATCGCGCCGTGCTCGGGATCGGGTACCGGCTGGTTGCGGACGCGGAGCCAGCGCTGCATGGTGCCTATCTCGTCGCGCTGGGCGTTGATGATCCGCGCGGCCAGTCGCCGCACCTCGGCGCTCGCGCCGTGCGTGGGCGCCCACTGCGACATCTGGATGGCCTGCCCGTGGTGGTGGATCATCCCCGTCATGAAAGCGACGTCCGCCTTCGTGTACGGATAGCGCGCGCTGTCGGCCCGCGCTTTCTCGATCGCGGCCTGCAGGCTGGCGCTGTCGCCGGCCCCGTGTGCGGCGCTATGTGCCGCGCCCTGCGCCGTGCCGCGGCCGGCGCAGAGCGCCAGCGCAACGGCGGCCGTCAGGCCGGCGACGATCCCGCGCGTGGGTAGTACTGTCATACCGATCGCTCTCCCATGGAACCGAGGCCGAATCGCCACCCGATCCGGCCGGACGATTGGTGGTTGAGTGGCGGCGTTCCGCAGCCGGTGATAATGGTAACAGGTGCACCAGGGGTCAAGGGCGTCGAAGCCCGAGCCCCGCTCGCGCTCAGCAGTGTCTACGTACCCGGAAGCGGCCCCATGGTGCCGCGCCCCCGCGCCCCCACCTCAGAGCTCCCACCCCGCGCGGTACTCGCGCGTGAGCAGGGCGTTGGCATCCGGGAAGTTGGTGATCCTCATGGCCGCTCCATCGTAGAGCAGCCGGCGCCCCTGCCCCGCCCTGAGCGCCACCACGCCGAGCAGCATCGTCTCGGTCAGCCGCGCCGAATAGTCGAAAGGCGCGCTCGCCTTTCCCACTCCTTTGCAGGCCCGCGCCCAGTCGATCTCGTGTGGCACCTCCACGCGCGGCAGCGTCGCGGGCACGGCCGCGGCCGCGGCGCGGAGCGACTCCGGATGGACCATGGGATGGTCACCATACGTCTCGTAGGTGAGGTAGCCCTTCTCGCCCACGAAGATCCCGCCCCCTCCGTCGCCCTGCGGGCGCGGGACCTCGGGCGCCACGAAGGGTGCGAGGCCGCCATCGTACCAGGTGAGCGTGACGGGCGGCCTGCTCCCGCGCGCGGCGAACTCGTAGCGCGTGGTCATGGCCAGCGGATAGGAGCCCGGCTCCGACGCCGGCGATCCCCACGGCGTGGACGTCGAGACGATGGACGTGGGGAAGCCGAGATCGAGCGCCCAGAATGGCTGGTCCATGAGGTGCGCGCCCATGTCGCCGATCGCGCTCACGCCGAAGTCCACCCAGCCACGCCAGCTGAAGGGGTGATACACCGGGTGGTACGGCACCTCCTTCACCGCACCCAGAAAGAGCTCCCAGTCGAGACCGGGAGGCGGCGTGCGCGGGTCGTCGGCCATGGAGGTGAGGATCGCATCGTCCACCGTGCGCATGCTCCAGCGCCGCGGTGGCGCCGGCGGCGCCACCGGCGCGCCCGCCGCGCTGTCGCTCGTCGCGGATCGCGCTGCCCGGCTGGGCGGCTTCCCCGACCCGGGACGCGGGATCCCCTGCGCCCAGTAGCGCTGCGGGCGGTCGGTCCACACGTGCACCTCGCGCACGGGACCGATCACGCCCGCCCCGATCAGCTCCACTATGCGACGCGTCCCTTCACCCGAGTGTCCCTGATTCCCCATCTGCGTAACGACGCCGGTCTCCCGGGCCGTGCGCGCGAGGAGCCGCGACTCGTACACCGTGGCGGTGAGCGGCTTCTGCACGTACACGTGCTTCCCCGCCTTCATGGCCGCGTGCGCGATGGTGGCGTGCATGTGATCGGGAGTCGCCACCACCACGGCATCGAGATCCTTCCGCTCCGCGAGCATCTCGCGGAAGTCGGCGTACTTCGCCGCCTTCGTGTACGCCTCGCGGATGCGCAGCGCGTCCGCCTCGTCCTCGGCGGTCTTCCCCTCCCACGGTTCGAAGCGACGGGCGATGGAGCGCTCCACGTACGGGAAGTCGACATCGCAGATCGCCACGATGCGTTCGCCGCCCTTGGCGAGCGCGTTCATGTTGTTCATCCCCATCCCGCCGACTCCCACGCACCCCACGGCGAGCGTGTCGCTGGGGGCGAGAAATCCGCGGCCCAGCACGTGGCGCGGGACGATGGTGGGTGCCACCGCGATCGCGGCGGCCGCTCTTGCGGCATCGGCCACGAACTCGCGCCGGGTGAGTTGCTTCGAATCGGAAGGCGCCATCGAGATCGGGGCTGAGGGTGGAGCACGCAACGCCACGCGCAGCGCCACGCGCAGCATCGCGCGCAACGTCGTGCGGTATCGCGCGCGGTCAGTCGAGAGGTCTGATGCGGATGCCGCGGAGCGAGAGAGTGCCGTCGTGGTCGCCCTGGATCCCGATGTAGCCGGCGCGGGCGCGGCCGTAGTCCCGCCACTCGGCGAACTTGCTCTTCTCCACGCGCGCCTTCCAGTCGGGGCTCCAGAGCTCGAGCTCCACGAGCTTCTTCCCGTTGAGCCAGTGCTCCACGTGCGCGCCGCGCGCGACTATCCGCGTGGAGTTCCACTCGCCGGCCGGCTTCACCACTCCCGCCTCCGCTGGATAGAGCGCGTACGACGAGCCGGCGGCGGTGAGGCGGTTGCGTCCATCGGGGTGGCCCGCATCGTCGAGGAGCTGGTATTCGGGGCCGCTCCAGTAGACGTGATCGTACTCCTCGGTGGCGCGGTAGAAGATCCCCGCGTTGCCGCCGGCCGAGAGCTTCCAGTCGAGCTCCAGCTCGAAGTCGGAGTACGGCTCGCGGGTGATGATGTCGTCGGTGCTCTCCGACTTCGTGAGCGTGTCACCCACGAGGTGCCAGGCGCGCGGGATGCTGTCGGCGCGGTAGCCGCGCCAGAGCGCGTCGAGGTCGGGGCCCATGAGCGAGCGCCAGGTAGACGTGTCTGCGGTCATCGTCGTGGTAGACGCGGCGCCGCTGCTCGGCGCGCACGCAGTGGTGAGGTAGGACAACGCGGCGATCGCGAGCACCGCGCGCGCCACGAACGTCACGCGCGTCATACGCGCCACGCGCGGCGCGATTGGACCGATCATTCGTCAGCTCGTCGAAGGTGTCGGCACCATTATCCGGCACGAGGCCGGCTCGCACAAGGGCGGGAGCCGCCCGAGGCGCGCGATCCGCGATTTCGCCCGGCACGCCGCCGCGGCGGCGTGCCGGGCGAAATCGCCGGCGAATCAGCCGCGGAAGAGGTTCGTCCGCTCGTCGCGCGCCAGGACCAGTGCGAGGAGCAGCGCGCCCACCGTGATCGCCGCATCGGCCACGTTGAACACCCAGAAACGGTGCGGGCCGAAGCCGACGTCTATGAAGTCCACCACGCCGCGAGCGAAACGCAGCCGGTCGAGGAGGTTCCCCACCGCGCCGCCGCACACCAGCGCCAGCGCGGTGGCGGCCACCAGCTCCGAGCGTCCGGCGCGCCGGTAGAGCAGCGCCAGGAAGACGAGCATCGCCGTCATCGCCGCTATGAGTACCGGTCGCGTCCACTCTCCCAGATACGGCTGCAGGTCGAAGCCGAAGGCCGTACCCGGATTGTAGACGAGCGTGAACTGGAGGAGAGAGCCGAATACCTCGTGCGAGGTGTACGACGGGCTCAACCGGTCCACGGCTATCTCCTTGGTCGTACAGTCGGCGAGCACGAGGAGCGCGGCGAGCGGCCAGAAGATGCGCGACTTCGACATACGAGAATTATGGCCGCGGGGCAGACCCCATGCCACGCCGCGCCGGCCCGGCGCGTCGCCTTAACGCGCCCGGAGCTCGCTCGTCTTACCTGTCGGGGCTCGGCCCCTCTGGCAAGCTCGGCACACTCGGCCGCAACGAGCCAGGCAGGACACGCGTACGGTTGCAACGCGTCCGGCGCACCGTGCGCCGGGGGCGTCCACTTCCCGGAGGGAACCTCGTATGAAGAAGCTCGGAATTTCAGCGCTCGGCGCCGCGCTCGTGCTGGCCGTCGCTCCCATGGCGAACGCTCAGGCGAACGGCGGGATGCGTGGTGAAGGCCGCGGCGGTCGCGGTGGCGCGCGGATGATGGAGACGCTCTTCAAGGGAATCGACCTCACGGACGCCGAGAAGAGCCAGGTCGACTCGATCCAGGCGGCCTACCGCGCGAAGATGCCGGCGATGACTCCCGGCCAGGCGCCCGACCCATCGGCGCGCGCCGCGATGCGCGAGAACATGCAGAAGGAGACCGCCGACCTCCGCAACGTCCTCACCCCCGACCAGCAGAAAATCTTCGACAAGAACGTCGCGGACATGCGCAACCGGCGGCGCGGCGGGAGCGGCAACTGAGCCGATCAGCGTACGCCAGCGGCGTCCAGCGGCGTACGTAGTGATGTAGTGGCGGAATGGTAGTGGCAGCTCGCCTCCGGCGCGTGCGCGCCGGAGGCGAGCTGCCACTA
>Ga0182741_1006263_pt1 | contig 10526 bp, 9 predicted proteins | sample eDN5th37CBELigOP_FD_128874 | JGI IMG/M metagenome (GOLD analysis project Ga0182741, IMG submission 128874) | Enriched Organic Plus compost microbial communities from Emeryville, California, USA - eDNA 5th pass 37_C BE-Lig OP (version 2) (version 2) ...
AGAACCGTAAACGGCCTGTGGGGCCTCATCGGCAAGCTCGTCGACATCTTCCAGCCAAGCGAATGCGCCAATTACTTCAGCTCGTGCGGATATGATCCAGATTGATCGGAAACCGCTCTAATTTATTATTGACGATGCGAGGGGGGGACCTGACGCGAGATTTACTTCACACACCGTGGGTGCCCATCACCGAGACGAAGACGGCCGAATAGTGAATGCTAGCGCCCGCCAGTACAAATCCGTGCCAGATCGCGTTCTGGAACCTGAGGCTGTGCCAGATGTGAAAGACGACGCCGACGGAGTAGACTACGCCGCCGGTCAGGATCAACCACAGCACGGTGGGCGAAAGGCTGTTGACCATTGTGTCAAACAGGAAGGCACCACTCCAGCCGACTCCCAGGTAGAGGAGGATCGTGAGCCGATCAAAGCGGCCGGGAAAGAAGATCTTCAGGAACATGCCTGCGGCGGCCATGAGCCACATACAGGTGAGGAGCCAGGCTCCGGCGGCATCCATCTGCAGTGCGAAGGGAGTATAGGTGCCGGCAATGAGCAGGAAGATCGCGGCATGGTCATACTTGCGCAGTCGCCACTTGGTGGGGTTCACCGGCCACATGTTGTAGATCGCAGACATGGTAAGCGCCGCCACCAGCGTCAGGGCATAGATGCTTGCGGCGACCGCGACGCGCGGCTCCGCGTTCCAGAAATTGACGATGATGAGGACAGTCGCCCCGGTCAGACCGAGCAGTACGCCGACAACATGGATTGCACCATCCGCGACGGATTCCGTGCGATCATAGTGCCAGGACAACTCGTTCATGCGAACCCTCTCTCCACCTCCCAGTCTCACCAAAGATTATGGCGGCAGAAGGAAAGCCCTGTGGCAAACCTTTGACACAGGTCCATCCCGCTGGGAGATATGGTGACTGAATGAGGAAGATGCGCCGGAGGTTCCATGCGTGGGTCTCCATCATATCACCTGCGGCTGATCTGAAAGCTCGATGGCTGATCTCGACATGATGCCTGGAGCAACAATATCGAAGAAACTCACCACCACTCTGGACCGTGGAGACGGTGCAGGTACTGATGAGCGAGCGTCCTTGACAACGAGTCGGTCCCAAAACTCGGGCCACCAGGCTCGATAGTCAAATATCTGGAAAATGGCGCACCCGACAGGATTCGAACCTGTGACCTCTGCCTTCGGAGGGCAGCACTCTATCCAGCTGAGCTACGGGTGCCTGTTCCAGCGCATCGCCGGAAGCCGAACTGCCGCCTTCATAACCTAAGCCTCCCCATGCATCAATGGAGAATGTGCGTTTCTCCCAAGGCAGCGGTCACAGGTTCGAAGCCTGTCGGCTGCGCGGTGGTGGAGGTGCCGGGAGTGGCGGGGTTGTGGCTGTTGGGGGCACTGATATCGTTGAGACACGTCACAGCCTTCGCTACGATGCTCTCCATTAAAATCTGTCCGGGAGGGAGGGGCATGTCTCAGCCATTTGAACCCTATATCAGTATCACTGTGGAGACGTTCATTGATGCACGGACAGGAAAGGTTCGGGTTCGCCCTCTTCCTGATGAGGGATATCCTCCCAACATTGTGGTTGAGTGTCCTCGTTCAGTGCGCTCTCAGTATCCGGTTGGAACCAGGTTCAAGATCTCAGCGAAACTCACGGACAGAGACGGTGGTCAGCCTTACCTCTATTCGCATCACAGCTGGCCGATGACAGTGGTCGAGACGCCACGGCGCAGTGGGCCGCGATAGTGGTTGGTCCCAAATACGACCAAGGGCAACCAGTGCGTCCGATGCATCCCATTGACCGCACGAGCTGCCTGTGCAGCTATTCATCCGATCTGATCGAATCGGAATTATTGGTGGGACAGCGACCTTGGCAACTCTGACATTATCGCAGCTGGAGAGTCATCTTTGGCGCGCGGCGGACATCCTGCGCGGCTCGATCGATTCAGGCGATTACAAGCACTACATCTTCGGCCTTCTGTTCTTCAAGCGTCTCTCAGACGTCTGGGAGGAAGAGTATGAGGAGCGCCTGGCGCGCTACAAAGACGCCGATCTCGCAGCGGATCCGGATGAGCACCGATTCGATATCCCTAAGGGCCATTTCTGGAAGGACGTGCGCAAGCACACCACCGATATCGGGACGCACCTGAACGCTGCCTTCCGCGCGATTGAAGACGCCAACATGAAGCTGCGCGGCGTCTTCCAGGACGTCGATTTCAACAACAAGGAGCGCTTCCCCGACGCGATGCTGGAAAGGCTGCTGCAGCATTTCGAGACCTATCGGCTGCGCAACTCAGATGTTGAGCCGGATGTGCTCGGCCAGGCCTATGAGTATCTGATCGCACAGTTCGCGGATGATGCCGGGAAAAAGGGCGGGGAGTTCTACACGCCCAAGATGGTCGTGCGTCTGATCGTTGAGTGCCTCAAGCCTGAAGAGGGCATGTCGATCTATGACCCCACCTGTGGCTCAGGTGGCATGCTGCTGCAGGCGGTGCATTACCTGGAGCGGCAGGGCAAAAATCCCAAGAGCCTTTCGCTGTTCGGCCAGGAGAAGAACCTCAACACCTGGGCGATCTGCCAAATGAACCTGTTCCTGCACGATATTGACGATGCCAATATCGCGCGCGGAGACACTTTGCTGGATCCAAAACATCTTACCGGAGACGCTGTAAAGGCTATCCGGACCTTTGACCGGGTCTTGGCCAATCCTCCATTTTCATTGAAAAGCTGGGGCCATGAGGTCTGGTCGAAGGGCGATGCCTATGGCCGTGACCGCTACGGCTGCCCGCCCAAATCCTATGGCGATCTGGCCTTCGTGCAGCACATGATCGCGAGCTTGAAGGAAGATGGCATGTGCGGCGTGGTGCTGCCGCATGGCGTGCTGTTCCGCGGAGGTGCAGAGGGCAAGATCCGCGAGGGCCTGATCAAGGATGATCTGATTGAGGCTGTGATTGGCCTGGCACCGAACCTGTTTTATGGCGCCGGCATCCCTGCCTGTATCGTGATCCTGCGCAAGAAGAAGCCGGAACTACATAGGCGCAAGATCCTCATCGTCAACGGTGCGGAGCACTTTGTTGAAGGCAAAGCGCAGAACTACCTGTCCGAGGCCAATGTCGCGACGTTAGCAGGAGCATACAACGACTTTACTGATGTGGATCGCCTGGCGCGTGTGGTTCCCCTCAGTGAGATTGAGGCGAACGACTTCAACCTCAACATCAGCCGCTATGTTCACCTGGGAGACGAGACTGAAGAGGTGGATGTCGCGGCCGAAGTGGAGAAGTTGGTCGAGCTCCAGGCCGAGCGCGATGCTGCTGAAGCGCGGATGATGAGCTTTCTACGGGAGCTTGGTTATGTTGCTTGACGTGCCAGAGGGATGGAAGCGATCAAATCTTGGTGACCTTATCCATCTCGAGTATGGCAAAGCACTATCTAGCCGTGACCGCCGCGATGGTGCAGTTCCGGTCTTTGGATCTAGCGGAGTTGTGGGGTTCCACGATGCAGCAGCTGCCATCGGGCCTAGCATTGTCATATCTCGCAAGGGCTCATTGGGTGGGGTGTTCTATGTCGAGAAAGATTTTTGGCCAATCGACACGACTTACTTTGTCGTCCAGAAACAAACCTGCGACTGGCATTGGCTTACTTATCTCTTGAGCTTTGCCTCATTAGACCGTCTGAATGAAGCAACTGGCGTGCCCGGCCTAAATCGGGACAAGGCCTTGGAAGTATTAGTTCCTGTTCCTCCACTCCACGAACAGCGGCAGATTGCTGAAATCCTGACCAACGTCGATGACGCCATAGCCGCGACGCGGGCGGTGATCGAGCAGACCAGGAAGGTCAGAACCGCAATCCTAGCGGCGCTCTTTCCTACAGATCTACGGGTCGGTCCTGTTACCGGGTCAGATCGGTTCGATGGGTGGACTGTGGAACCGGCGTCCGAAATCTGCAGCAGCATTGTAGATTGTAAAAATCGGACCCCTCCGACGTTCGACCAAGGCTACGCTGTTGTTCGGACACCAAACGTTCGCAGTGGCCGATTTCGGCCCGACGGACTTCAATTCACGGATAGGGCGAACTTCGAGGTGTGGACAGCAAAGGGGTTACCCGGCGCTGGCGATATCCTCTTCACCCGCGAAGCGCCATACGGCGAGGTCTGCCTGGCTCCCGATTTAGACTTCTGCTTGGGACAGCGCATGATGTTCCTTCGCCCAGACCTTTCGCGCGTCAGCCCAGAATTTCTCTTGTATGCGCTCCAATCGGGTGCAGTGAAACAGGAAATGTTCAGACGTGCTGGTGGCTCCACGGTCGGGCATCTGAGGGTCGGTGACGTTAGGGAACTTCCGCTTCCCGTGGCACCCAAACCTATCCAGATACGAGTTGCCGAAACGCTCGGGTCGTTGGACCAGTCTTTGGACGAGAACGAAGCGAGCTTGAAGGGTATGGAGGCTCTTAAATCCGCCCTGATGTCCGACCTCCTCACAGGCCGCAAGCGTGTCACCGACGCCATGCCCATAGCGGCGGAGTAAGCCTATGAGCCACGGTCCCGAATGGCATTTTGCTGAGCGTCCAACGATCGAGCATCTGAAGGCGATGGGCTATGGCTTCGTCGCCGCGGGAGAGCACACCGCTCTGCGCGATGGCGAGAACCAGGTTCTTTTTCGGCCGCACCTCATCGACGCGCTGATGCGAATCAATGGCATTGACCAATTGTCTGCGGAGGCCGCTTACGGAGAGCTGGCTTCGATCAGCGACAATGAGACTTGGCAGAACGTGCTACGTGGCGATTATGCGCGCAAGGTGACAGGGCAGGAAACGCGGCAGACGCTGCGGGTGATCGATTTCCTGAAGCCGAAGAACAACCAGTTCGCGGTCACGCATCAATTGCGGGTAAAGGCCGAGAAGCCTCGCAAACCCGATGTTGCGGTCTATGTCAACGGCATCCCCCTGGTTGTAATCGAGGCCAAGAGCCCGCTCAACGTGAAGGACAAGACCGGCGAGGCTTTTGAGCAAATCCGGCAATACGAGCGGGACATTCCGCGACTGTTCTTCTCCAACGTGTTCAACATCGTCACGGACGGAGCGCTGGTGCTCTATGGCGCAACCGGATCCAGTTCGAAATACTATGCCGAGTGGCGCGACCCTTGGCCAAAGAACGACGCCGACTTTCCCAGCACTCTCGCCAAAGGTCTCTGGTGTCTTCTGGAACCGAGCCGGCTGCTCGATCTCATTGCCCACTTCATCGTCTTCGAAAAGACCGATAGCGGCACGATCAAGAAGATGTGCCGTTATCAGCAGTTCCGTGCGGTCAACCGCATCGTGGAACGTGTAGTCGAGGGCAAGCACCGGCAAGGGCTGATCTGGCACACGCAGGGCAGTGGTAAGTCGCTGACCATGGTGTTTGCTGCCCTCAAGCTCAAGACACACAGAACGATCCAGTCTGAGGCACTAACCAACCCGAACATCCTGGTGCTGACGGATCGCGTTGACCTCCATGGCCAGATCAGTGGAACCTTCGTGGCCTGTGGCCTGCCGAACCCCACGCCGGTTGAGAGTATCAAAGACTTGCACGCCCTCATCCGCAGCGGCAAGGACGGACACACGGTTCTTTCCACGATCTTCAAGTTCCAGGGTTCGAAAGAGCCCATCGCGAATTCGGAGAACTGGATCGTGATGGTGGATGAGGCCCACCGCACCCAGGAGAAGGATCTTGGCGCCTATCTGCGGGCGACGCTCCCCAATGCGCGCTTCTTCGGCTTTACCGGCACGCCGGTGAAGAAGGACGACAAGGACACCTACGCCAATTTCGGAGTTTCAGGCGAAGGCTATCTCGATAAATACGGGATCGACGATGCCGTGGCCGATGGTGCGACGGTGCCCATCTACTACACCGGCCGCAAGACCGACTGGCATATCGATGAGGCCAAGATCGATATTCTGTTCGACACTTGGTTTGCGGAACTGGATGACGACAAGCTGAATGAGATCAAGAAGCGCGGCGTGCAGATCGAAGATCTGGTCAAGCATCCGCGTCGTGTTGAGCTGATCGCCTACGACATCTGGACCCACTTCAAAGCCTATGCACGACCGGATGGGTTCAAGGCTCAGATCGTTGCGATCGATCGTGAGGCGGTGATCCTCTACAAGCGAGCGCTAACCAAGGTGATCGCCGAGGATCTCCAGGCCGAGGGGATGACACCAGGTGAGGCGCTGGCGCGAGCCGATGCAATGGCGGCGTGCGTCTATTCGCTCAATCAGGAAGACAGCAAGCCAAGTGACGATCCGCACAAGCAGGCGATCCGCGATGAGCTGAAGGCCAACTATCTGGACTCTGAAGCCGAGAAGCTGGCGAAGAAGGCCTTTGGCCGCAAAGGTGACGATCCGCAGTTCCTGATCGTTTGCGACAAGCTTCTGACCGGCTTCGATTGCCCAATCGAGAGCGTGATGTATCTCGACAAGCCGCTGAAGGAGCACGGACTACTGCAGGCGATTGCCCGCACCAACCGTGTTGCGGACGCGAAGAAGCGAAACGGGCTCATCGTTGACTACATCGGCGTGTCCAACCACCTGGAGGAAGCGCTTTCGTCCTATCGCGCTGACGACGTCAAGAACGCCATGCGCAACCTGGACAATCTGCGCAACCAGCTGCGGGCTGCGCACGCGGCGGTTGCTGCGGTGATGAAGCCGCTGAAGCGAAATGCGAGCGACAAGGACGGTCTGAAGGCTGAATATGATGCCTTTGTGAAGCTGCTTGGCACCGAGGACAAGTGGTTCGAGTTCAAGGCAAAGGCCAGAAGCTTCATCGCAGCCTATGAGACGCTCAGCCCAGATCCGAGCGTGCTGGAGTTTACTGCGGATCTGAAGTGGGTCGCCAGCTTCCTCCTCTATGGCACGCAGCACTTCGAGAAGCGCCAGGCGTTCGACCAGATGAACTACAGCGCGAAGATCCGCGAGATGCTGGAGAAGCATCTGGAGGCGACGGGACTGAGTGTTACGGTCAAGCTGCGCCATATCACGGATCCAGAATTCTGGAATGATTTCGACCCGGTGGGGAAGACGGAAGACGATCTGATGACCGCCGCGATCCGCAAGACGACCGAGTTGCGGAAGACGGTCACGGAGCGGATTGATGACAATCCGCATCAGTATGGCAAGTTCTCAGAGCGCCTGCGGCAGTTGCTGGAGAGGTTGGAAAGCGCGCAGCTGACCTGGGCCGAAAAGCTGAAGGCGGCTGAGGACCTGGCGAAGGAGATTGCGGCAGAAGACGCTGCTCACGTCGATGCAGGCCTATCGCCTGGTGCCTATGGTATCCTGCAGATTCTGAGCAGCTTCAGCGAGGCGCCAGAGAACAGGGATCTGGCAATCCAAATGGAAGAGCTCTACACCAACCCGCAGACCGCCCCTGCCGGATGGTGGGAGAAGGACGGGCTGCGTAAGGACTTGCGCCAGGTAGTCCGTTCCATGGCGCACAAGGCAGGACTAACGCAGCTCAAAGGGATCTCAGAGGAAATCGAAGCCTACGCGTTGAAGCACCTGGTGAGGCAGTGAAATGCCCGTCTATCGCATTGGCGACCGGGAGATAGAATACACTCTGCTTCGTTCCACAAAGGCGAAGAACGCGAGTCTCAGTATCACGCCCCAATCGTTCGAGCTGGTGGTGCCGGAAAATGCAACAGATGATCAGATCACCGCTGTGCTGGAGCGACGGCGCTCCTGGATCATCCAGACCGTTCAACACATGCAGGAGCGCGCGAAGGCACAGACGCGCGTCTATCGTTTCGTTTCAGGTGCGAAGATCCCCTACTGGGGTCGGATGGCAAGGCTGACGGTTGAACCGTGTGATTGTTCGTATCCGGAGGTAACTTATCGCAACGGGTTCAACATCAAGCGGCCATTGGGCTTGGAGCCCGCCGAAGCTGACGCGGCCATAGAGATCGCTTTGCGCTTGTGGCTGAAGAAGCGTGTCCGCACAGAAGCACGGCTGTTCGTTTCAAGGCATGGTGCTCCGAACGGACTGAAGCCGCGCGGAGTCCAGATCAAGGACCAGAAGCACATGTGGGGGAGCTGCGGAGCCGACCGACAGATCAATCTGAACTGGCACCTTGTGTTCGCTCCCAAGCCGGTGTTCGAATATGCCGTTGTGCATGAGCTGTGCCATCTCAGGGTCCGGAACCACGGATCTGAGTTCTGGCAGCTGGTAGGCTCGATACTGCCGGACTGGCAGATGAGGAAAAGCTGGCTCGATCAGAACGAGCATCTCCTGGGCTGGGAGAAGGTGCAGCCAACGGATTGAGCTGGGAGGCAATGCCGGAATGCTCTGGTGGACTCGAGGAAGCTCGCTGGCAAGCGTCCATGGTTCGGATGCTGACGGGGTGCTGTTGCGACACGGATCGCGCCAGGGAGCTCGCATGAGGCAATGGCGGCCGCTCATGCAAGGAGACCGCGGCTATGGCTGATCCACCAGACGAGGCGGAGACTGGCTGACTATTCGGTCTGCGGCGTCCTACCTGGTTGATCGCGCCAGCCCTGCTCATGCGTGCAGCCGTCCAAGCGGTGAGGTCTTCCGGAAACATTAGGCAGTTGGTGCTGGAGTATGTCCTGGTTGACTCAGGGAAGCTCGCTGGCGAGCGTTTGCTGTCCGGACGGCCTCTGACCGCTCCTGACGCATGGATCGCGCCAGTGAGCTGCCCTGAGAGGGCGGGCGGCTGGTATAGGATCAAATCCGAAATCGTTTCGATTTTGCCGAGCGTCGACGAGGCTATATGACTCATTAAGGACGCCAAGGCCCAGATCAGGACGCGTTTGCGGTGCGGCTCCTCGGTTGGACCCTTGGAAGAAAATGAGCAAGCTGCAGCGCGCTACACGTTGCGGCGCGAACGCGCTTCCTACTTGCCGGGGCAGAACCGACCCGCCGGTGGTGAATTAAACCGGAACAGCCTCAGCCCGACAAATCCGAAACTATTTCGGATTTTCCCATTGGACGACGTTGTTGTGTTCACCGGAGGTATTGTGACAAGACCGACAAATGCTTTTCCTTCCGTGTTCTCTCCTTCTTAGGAACGCAAGATTCCTTTCGCCGGGAACTCTGTCGAAGCTTTGTAACGCTTCCCAAAAACTTTTTTCTTCTATATTTAGATAATAGATTATATTGGAGAGCGTTACATGTCTCCGGCTTCGCCGGAGCATGTAACGCTTCCCAATGTTATTATGGTTTACTAAAAAAGAAACTTAGAAGGCGTTACTGCCGGCGATATGATATCTGTGCCGCGGCGAATAAGAAACTGTTCCGGTTCTGCAGGTATCACCGCGCAGATGAGGATGAAGGGCGCCCGCGGAGTAATGACTTTCCAACCTTCCGGCGGTCTCGAAGCCTCTTAACGCGGTTCCTGGTCTGCTCGCGCCTTTTAGCAAGTATCGGATCATCCGACCCAGTCTGCTTCCTTACCTTTAACAGTATATGTTCTGCAACTCTTTCACAGTTAGACTGCTGTGGGCATTCGCGGCAGGGCTCTGCAGCTTTATTCCGAGCGGCGTGGATCCCAAAGCAACTCTGCCAGAGCTGATCCTGACTGATTGTGGGACAGGGCTGAGGGATGGTCAGTCCCAGCTTCTGGTCGACGTCGATGCTTTGTATGGCTGCCTCATAAGCTGCGGCGGACCGGCAGTCCTTAAAGCTTTCCATAGGCAGATGGTTTAGTTCAATTGAGTATCGGTTGATGTGAGATTTTAGGGGCCTTGTATCGCGGCAGCAGCGCTGGATAACGAGCTGGCGGTAACGTTCCTGGGCAGGAAGTTGTCGATAGTATTCGAGACGATATTGAGGAAGCCCCTCCGGTCGAATAATGCCCTCGACAAGATACTCGTCCCACTTCGGTAATACGAAATTGCGCCAAGCATACTCAGATTTTTGTGAGTAATGAAGTTGGTTGGGTTGAGGAAGGTTCTTACGCTTTCTGTTCATTGCAAACTCGAAACACAATGAGATGTAGCTCTCGTATTTCATGCCCAGTTTGTCAGCCTTCTGACGTGCTCTCCACAAGGATGTGAGTAATCCAGGACTGGATGAAAGTTTAGATAGATCAATACCCTTTGAGTTCTTAGAAAGTTCGATATCTACATGCGTGGCGATATTCCTGCGGAACTCATTCTGGTATATCTTGCCAAAGTGGATTGTTGCTTCCCATGGCGAAAGGAAGCTGTAGTCGGGCCACTTACTGAGCAATAACACCGATTCCTTCTTGAGGTCGGCGCCGCTCACCAGTGAAGTCGTCTCGATAAGGTTGAGGACACGAGTCCTGGCTGCTTTTTTGTTCATATCCATGTATTCGCCTCGCTCGATCAAGCAAGCAATAAGGTTCCCTTCAGGGCGGAAGACCCATCCGATATACGGTGTCTAAATCAAAAGAGAGGGCTCCATGCGGTGCGGGCTTTATGCTTCCGCACTGAAGGTCGCAAAATGTCAGGTCAGACTGCTGCTGTTAGTTCTTCTGAGGGTGACGGCTCCGTGATGTCTTCAAAAAGG
>Ga0182741_1006264_pt1 | contig 10523 bp, 8 predicted proteins | sample eDN5th37CBELigOP_FD_128874 | JGI IMG/M metagenome (GOLD analysis project Ga0182741, IMG submission 128874) | Enriched Organic Plus compost microbial communities from Emeryville, California, USA - eDNA 5th pass 37_C BE-Lig OP (version 2) (version 2) ...
CGCGAGGCGGCGGGATAGAGCGGCCGGCCGGTACGGGCCCGATCCGCATCGCGTAGGGGAGCGGAGGCATTCGCTTGCTGCGCCGCTCCCACGGCAGAAGGCTTTTCCTTGGTGGGAGATTCTACGTTCCGGCACAAGCCTGCCGGGCTTTGGGGTGGATAGTCGGTCTGCGGCGTCTTCCTTAGCCTCTCCTGTGCCTTTCCCTGTGGGAGCGGCTGCGCCGCGAATGTCTTTTTTAAGTTTTCACGGATTTTTCAAAGCGATAGATTCGCGGCGCTATTCGGGCGCATGACCGGTTCTTGGCCTGCCGGCTTCGTTCCGACGTTCGGTACGTGAGAAGCGAAAGGCATTCGCGGCGCAGCCGCTCCCACAACAAGAGCGTTGCCATTCCTTGTGGGAGCGGCGCAGCAAGCGAAGGTTTTTTCTGCTTGCTCAAACAAACGCGGTATGCCGACGGTGCCCGCGCAGGCCTTTCTCATGGGGGGACCAGCGCAAGCCATCTCCCTCCGCTAGCCTTGCGCCGCCTTCGCCACCGTCGCCTCGGCACTGCGCGCTCGCGCCACGGCATCGTCGATGGTACGCAGCAAGCCGTCGCGCACCCTTACCCGCGGTTGCCAATGGAGCAACTGGCCGGCGCGGCTGATGTCCGGCCGGCGCCGCAAGGGGTCGTTCTCCGGCAACGGCGCGAACACGATCTCCGACTTCGACGCCACCAGCTGGCGGATCAGCCGGGCGATCTCCAGCACGCTGCATTCCTCCGGATTGCCGAGATTTATCGGTCCCGGGTCGTCCACGCTCATGTAGCGGACGATGCCCTCGATCAAATCGTCGATGAACTGCAGGCTGCGCGTCTGCGAGCCGTCGCCGTACACCGTGAGCGGTTCGTCGGCCAGCGCCTGGCGCACGAAGTTGGTCACCACCCGGCCGTCGAACGGGTCCATGCGCGGGCCGTAGGTGTTGAAGATGCGGATGATTCGCGTCGACAGCCGGAATTCGCGCCGGTACGACATCACCGCCGCTTCGGCGTAGCGCTTGGCTTCGTCGTAGACGCTGCGCGGTCCGATCGGGTTGACGTTGCCCCAGTAGCTTTCCCGCTGCGGATGCTGCTCGGGATCGCCGTAGACCTCGCTGGTGCTGGCCAGGAAGAAGGCGGCGCCGTGGCAGCGCGCCAGTTCCAGCAGCAGGTGCGTGCCCTGGCTGTTGACCAGCATGGTCTCCAGCGGCCAGCGCAGGTACTTCGGCGGCGAGGCAGGGCTGGCGAAGTGCATGACCCAGTCCAGGCGCTCGTCCAGCGCCAGTGGCTGGCTGATGTCGTGCTCGATCAGGCGGAAGCGTGGGTGGTCGGCGAGATGGGCAAGGTTGTCCTTGCTACCGGTGATGAAGTTGTCGACGCCGATGACGCGGTAACCGTCCTGTAGCAGCCGATCGCTCAGGTGGCTACCGATGAAGCCGGCGGCTCCGGTCAGAAGCACCGTGCGGGGGCGGTTGCTGTGGATGTAGCGGGTCTTTCTGACCTTCATCGCCGACCTTCTCCTTCCTTGGTAAAGCGCTCGGCATCCGAACGGCGGATTGGCCCGAGGGACGCGCGGCTTGGATCGCCTGGACCGGGCCTACATAAGGCCGTGGATTACCTGTTCAAGATGAAGACCGGAACGCATGGGCCGGCCTAACTGCTTGCCGCGCCTTATCAATACAGGGTTGGCGCGACCACCCGGAGCAGCCACGAAAATGTCGGAGGACGCGGTTCCCCTAAGGGGGCGGTGCGTGTTGATCAGCGGCGGCGCCTCGGGCATCGGCGCGGCCGCCGCCGCCCATCTGCACGGCCTCGGCTGCCGGGTGGCGGTGGCCGACGCGGCATGCCCGGCGCGGCCGCGGCCCGGCGTTCACTACCACGGTGTCGATCTGCGCGAGCCGGCGCAGGTCGATGCGCTGTTCGCCAAGCTGGAGCGTGCCGCTGCCTTGCCCGACGTGTTGGTAAGTTGTGCCGGCGTGGGGGTGCACGAGCGCCTCACCGAGGGCGATCCCGCGAAGTGGGCACAGGTGTTCGAGGTGAATGTGCTCGGCGCGCTGCGCTTGATCCGCGCCTTCGTGCCGGCGATGTGGGCGCGCGGCGGCGACGTGGTGGTGGTGGGTTCCGTGGCGGCGCGCCAGGCCTATCCGTCCGGCGGGGTGTACGCCGCCAGCAAGGCGGCGTTGGAGTTGGTGGCGGAGACGCTGCGGCTGGAGGTGCAGCCGCGGATACGAGTAACCACCCTAGCTCCCGGCGTGGTTGACACCCCCTTTTTCGCCCACATGTTGGCAGGACACCAAACCGTCCAAGAGATCGGGTTCGGCAGCCTTGAACCTCAACAGGTTGCGGAACTCATCGCTTACGCGATCAGCCGCCCCCCGAACATGGCGCTCAATCACGTCGTCGTCCGGCCCCGGGGGCAGCCGTTCTGAAGCGGCGAGCGTAGGCCGTCCCACAGGGAGCTCACAATGAATAAGACCATTCTGATCACGGGCGGCGCCGGATTCATTGGCTCCCATCTGGCCGATGAGCTGCTGCGCCGCGGCTACCGTGTTCGGGCGCTCGACAACCTATCGCCGCAGGTGCACGGCGAGGAGCGGCGACGACCCCGCTACCTCGATCCGGACGTGGAACTGGTCGAGGGCGACGTGCGCGACCCGCTGGCCGTGGCCAAGGCGCTGGCCGGGGTGGACGGCGTGTTCCACCTGGCCGCCGCGGTCGGCGTCGGCCAGAGCATGTACCGGATCGCCGACTATACCGCGGTCAACAACCTGGGCACCGCCGTGCTGCTGGAGGCGCTGATCAAGCGCCCGGTGGAGAAGCTGGTTGTAGCCTCGAGCATGAGCATCTACGGCGAGGGCCTGTATCGCGATGCCGATGGCGGGCTAATGAGCGGCGCGCGCCGTAGCCGTGCCCAGCTCAAGCGCGGCGAGTGGGAGCCGCGCGATGCGCATGGGCGGCCGCTGACGCCGGTCGCAACGCCGGAAACCAAGGCGCCGGATCTGGCCTCGGTCTACGCCCTGTCCAAATACGATCAGGAGCGGCTGTGCCTGATGAGCGGCGAGGCTTACGGCTTCGCTGCCACCGCGCTGCGCTTCTTCAACGTCTACGGTCCGCGCCAGGCGCTGTCGAATCCGTATACCGGCGTACTGGCGATCTTCGCCTCGCGCCTGCTCAACGACAACCCGCCGCTGATCTTCGAGGACGGCAACCAACAGCGCGACTTCGTCAGCGTCTACGACATCGCCCGCGCCTGCCTGCTGGCGTACGAAAGCGACGCCGCCAGCGGCGAGGTGTTCAACATCGGCAGCGGCAATGCCTACAGCATCCGCGCCATCGCCGAGCGCATGGGCGAGGTATTGGGCAAGCCGCGGATCGTGCCCGAGATCAGCGGCCAGTACCGGGTGGGCGATATCCGCCACTGCTTCGCCGATATCGGCAAGGCGCGCAGCGTGCTCGGTTTCGCGCCGAGCGTGCGGCTGGAGGACGGGCTGCGCGAACTGGCCGAGTGGCTGCCGCAGGAGCGGGCCGAGGACCACGTCGGCCGCGCCCGGGAAGAACTGATCGCCCGTGGGTTGGCCATCTGAGCGGGAGAGCGGAGACGATGGACATCCGGGGGAGCGAGCGGCAAGGCGGCGGGCCCGAGGTCGGTCTGCTGGAGTGGTTCTGGATCAACGACAAGGCGGCGGTGGAGCAGACCATCGCCGACATCAAGGCGCTGGGGGTGAGGCATCTGCGCTTCGGCTTCTCCTGGGCCGACTACATGCGCGAGGACGGCCCGGCTTGGTTCGATTGGCTCCTTCCCCGGTTGGCCGAAGTGGCCGAGCTGCTGCCCTGCTTCGTCTACACCCCGCCCAGCCTGGGCGAGCAGCCGTACACCGCCTCGCCGCCGAAGGACCTCAAGGCTTTCGCCGACTTCATCGACCTGGTCATCAGCCGCTATGGCCGGCACTTCGACTACGTCGAACTTTGGAACGAGCCCAACAACATCCGCGAGTGGGACTCCTCCCTGGACTGGTCCTGGGAGAAGTTCGCCACGATGATCATCAACGCCGCCCACTGGGCACGGGTGCGCGGCAAGAAGACCGTGCTGGGCGGCATGAGCCCGATCGAGCCGAACTGGCTGCACACCATGTTCCGGCTCGGGGTGATGCAGCACATCGACGTGGTCGGCATTCACGGCTTCCCCGGCAGCTACGACGTCACCCATGAGCCGTGGGGCAATCAGATCAAGCTGATCCAGGGCATCCTCGACCACTACGGTTCGCCGGCCAAGATCTGGATCACCGAGGTCGGCTACCCTACCTGGCGCAACGACGACTTCGAGCAGCTGCAGGTGTTCGAGGACCTGCTCGACCTGCCGGTGGAGCGCGCCTATTGGCTGTGCCTGCTCGATCTACCGCGCGAGCGGCCGTCCACCGCCGGCTTCCACAAGGATCCGCGCGACTACCATTTCGGCCTCAAGACCGAGACCGGCGAGCTGAAGCTGCTGTATCGCATCTGGCAGAGCGGCGGCCTCGACGGCATCCGCCAAGTATCGTCCTGGGCGCATCCGGTGGCGGCGGTCAGCCGCGCCGAGGACATCGTGCTGGTGACCGGCGGTGCCGGTTTCGTCGGCGCCAACCTGGTCGACCGGTTGATCGAGGCCGGCCGCCCGGTGCGCATCGTCGACAATCTGTCCCGTCCCGGCGTGGAGAAGAACCTGGCCTGGCTGCGGCAGCGCCACCCCGGCAAGTTCGAGTTCGTACCGGCCGATCTGCGCAACATCTTCGCGCTGGAGCCGGCGGTGGAGGGGGTGAGCCAGATCTTCCACCTGGCGGCGCAGGTGGCGGTGACCACCAGCCTCCAGGACCCGCTGCGCGACTTCAACGTCAACCTGCGCGGCACCTTCAACCTGCTGGAGGCGGCGCGGCGCCAGCCCAAGCCGCCGGGCATCGTGTTTTCGTCCACCAACAAGGTCTACGGCGGCCTGCCCGACGTGCCGCTGCGCCTGAGCGATCGCCGCTACGAGCCGGAGGACGAGACGCTGCGCGCGCACGGCATCGGCGAGTGGCGCAACCTCGATTTCCATAGCCCCTACGGTTGCTCCAAGGGCGGCGCCGATCAGTACGTGATCGACTATGCCCGCTGCATGGGCGTGCCCTCGGTGGTGCTGCGCATGAGCTGCATCTACGGCCCGCGCCAGTTCGGCACCGAGGATCAGGGCTGGGTGGCGCACTTCCTGATCAAGGCGCTCAGGGGCGAGCCCATCACCATCTACGGCGACGGCTACCAGACCCGCGACATCCTGTTCGTCGACGACCTGGTCGACGCCTTCCTGCTCGCCGAGCGCCGGCGGCAAGACCTGAGCGGCCAGGCGTTCAACATCGGCGGCGGGCCGGCAAACGCGGTGAGCCTGCGCGAGGTGCTGGACCTGATCGCCGAGTTCACCGGCGAAGCGCCGGACATCCGCTTCGCCGACTGGCGTCCCGGCGATCAGCGCTACTACTGCTCGGATACCCGCAAGTTCCAGCAGGCCACCGGCTGGCAACCGAAGGTGGCGGCGCGCGACGGTATCGGCCGGCTGCACGAGTGGCTGTGCGATTCCTACATCGTCGCCGACCGCCGGCCGCGGTTGCGACAGGCACTGTGAGGCCGGGCCATGCGTATCCTCATGAGCGCGGACACCGTCGGCGGGGTCTGGAACTATGCCCTGGAACTGGCGCGCGGGCTTTGCCGGGCCGGCGATGAGGTGGTGATCGCCGCCTTGGGCGGCCGCATGAGCGCCGCGCAGGCCGCCGCCGCGGCCGCGGTGCCGGGATTGACGGTACGCGACAGCGATTTTCCGCTGGAGTGGATGGATTCGCCCTGGCAGGGCCTGGCGGAGGCCGGCGCGTGGCTGGCCGAGTTGGCCGCGGAGGCGCGGCCGGACCTGGTGCAGCTCAATCACTTCGCCCATGCCGACGTGCCCTGGAACGCGCCGGTGCTGCGGGTGGTGCATTCCTGCGTGTACTCCTGGCACTGGGCCGTGCGCGGTCACGCGCCCGAGCCGGAGCGCTGGGACCGCTACCGCCAGGAGGTGCGGCGCGGGCTGCGCACGGCGCGGATGGTGCTGGCGCCGAGCGCGTTCATGCTGCGCCAGGCCGAGCGCCACTACGGCCCGTTCCGCGACGGCGGCGTCATCCACAACGGCCGCCGCGGCGAGGACTTCCCGCCGCGACGCAAGCGCAACGAGATCCTGAGCGCCGGCCGGCTTTGGGACGAGGCCAAGAACGTCGCGGCGCTGGCGCGGATCGCGCCCGCCCTGCCGTGGCCGGTGCGGGTGGCGGGCGCGAGCCGGCATCCCGACGGCGGCGCGGCCGGGATGCCCGGCGTCGAGCTGCTCGGCCTGCTGTCGCCGGCGGAGCTGGCGGCCGCCTATGGCCGCGCGGCGATCTACGCGCTTCCCGCCCGCTACGAGCCGTTCGGGCTGTCGGTGCTGGAGGCGGCGCTGGCCGGCTGCGTGCTGGTGCTGGGCGATATCCCGAGCCTGCGCGAGCTGTGGGAGGGGGCCGCGTTGTTCGTGCCGCCGCAGGACGAGGCGGCGCTACGGGACACCCTGCGCTGGCTGATCGCCGATCCGGAGCTGCGCTGCGTCTACGCGCAGCGGGCCCGGGACCGCGCCGCCGTCTACGGCGCCGAACGCATGGTCAGTGCTTACCGCGACATCTACCGCCAACTCACGGACGAGTCCCGTGCCCGGCCGGCACGACAAACAGGCTAACGAGGCCAAGGAGAGCCCCATGCGGATCGTGATGTTCTACCACTCGCTCTTGTCGGACTGGAACCACGGCAACGCCCATTTCCTGCGGGGGGTAGTCGGCGAGCTGCAGGCACGGGGCCACGACGTGGCCGTGTACGAACCGGCCGGCGGCTGGAGTCTGAGCAATCTGCTCAAGGACCAGAGCGAGCAGGTGATCGTCGACTTCAAACGGGCCTATCCGACGCTGGAGAGCTGGTTCTACGACCCGGCGCGGCTCGATCTCGAGCGTGTGCTGGACGGCGCCGACCTGGTACTGGTGCACGAGTGGAACGACCACGACCTGGTGGCGCGCATCGGTCGTCACCACGCGCTGCACGGCGGCTACACGCTGCTGTTCCACGACACCCATCATCGTGTGGTGAGCGACCGCGACGGCATCGCCCGCTACGACCTGACCCACTACGATGGCGTGCTGGCCTTCGGCGAGGTGATCCGCGACATCTACGAGCGCGCTGGCTGGTCGCGCTGTGCCTGGACCTGGCACGAGGCGGCCGATGTACGCGTGTTCAAGCCGCTGCCGGAGGTCGACAAGAGCGGCGACCTGGTGTGGATCGGCAACTGGGGCGACGACGAGCGCGCCCAGGAGCTGCGGACTTTCCTGATCGGCCCGGCCACCGCGCTGGGGCTACGCACCCTGGTGCACGGCGTGCGCTACCCCGACCTCGCGCTCAAGGCCCTGGCCGAGGCCGGCATCGAGTACGGCGGTTGGCTGGCCAATTTCCGCGCGCCGGACGTGTTCGCCCGCCATCGTGTCACGGTGCACGTGCCGCGCCGCCCCTATGTGGAGAAATTGCCGGGAATACCGACCATACGGGTGTTCGAGGCGTTGGCCTGCGGAATTCCGCTGGTGAGCGCGCCGTGGCGCGACGACGAGGGCTTGTTCAGCGCCGGGCGCGACTACCTGCTGGCGCGCGGCGGCGAGCAGATGCGGCAGCACTTGCACGATCTGCTCAACGACCCGGCCATGGCCGCCGAACTGGCCGCGCACGGCCGCCGCACCATCCTGGAACGGCACACCTGCGCGCACCGGGTCGACGAGCTGCTGGGCATCTACAGCGCCATCAACCGTGCTCCGCTCAAGGAGATGTCGGCATGAGCAAGGGTCTGCGCTTCGCCTTCTTCGGTTCCAGCCTGGTGTCGGCGTACTGGAACGGCGCCGCCACCTACTACCGCGGCTTGATCCGCGAGCTGCACGCGCTCGGCCACCGCATCACCTTCTACGAGCCCGACGCCTTCGAGCGACAGCGGCATCGCGACCTGGCCGATCCGGACTGGGCGCGGGTGGTGGTCTATGCCAACGACTTGAATGCCACGCGTCAGGCGCTCAGCGACGCCGCCGACGCCGATGTCATTGTCAAGACCAGCGGCGTGGGGGTGTTCGACGAGTTCCTTGAAGGCGAGGTGCTGGCGCTGAAGCGGCCCGGCAACATCGTGATTTTCTGGGACGTGGACGCGCCCGCCACGCTGGATCGCGTTCGCAACAATCCCGGCGATTCGTTCCGGCCGCTCATTCCCCGCTACGACCTGATCCTGACCTATGGCGGCGGCCAGCCGGTGGTCGACGGTTACGAGCAGCTCGGCGCGCGCCGCTGCGTGCCGATCTACAACGCGCTGGATACCTCTACCCACTATCCGGTGCCACCCGATCCGCGCTTCGACGGCGATCTGGCCTTCCTCGGCAACCGCCTGCCCGACCGCGAAGCCAGGGTGGAGGCGTTCTTGCTCGAGGCCGCGCGACGGCGGCCGCGCTACCGCTTCCTGCTCGGCGGCAACGGCTGGGACGACAAGCCGATGCCGCCCAACCTGCGCTACCTGGGCCACGTCTATACCCGCGACCACAACGCCATCAACGCCACCCCACGCTGCGTGCTCAACATCAGCCGCGACAGTATGGCGCGCTACGGCTTCTCGCCCGCCACCCGCGTGTTCGAGGCGGCCGGCGCCGGGGCCTGCCTGATCACCGATGCCTGGCGTGGCATCGAGCTGTTCCTGGAGCCGGAGCGCGAGGTGCTGGTCGCCAACGACGGCGAGGAGGTGGCGGAGCTGCTGGACCGGGTCGGCGCCGAGCAGGCCAGGCGCATCGGCGCGCGCGCCCTGGCGCGGGTGCGCGCCGAGCACACTTACGCGCACCGCGCCGCGCAGGTGCAGGCGCTGCTGGAGGGGCGGGACGTGGAGTCGTTCGGCGTGGTGCGGAGGCGCGCGGTATGAAGATCGTGATTCTTGGGTTGTCGATCACCTCCAGCTGGGGCAACGGCCATGCCACCACCTACCGCGGGTTGATGCGGGAGCTGGTGCGCCAAGGGCACGATGTGTTGTTCCTGGAGCACGATGTGCCTTGGTACGCCGCGCACCGCGACCTGCCCGAGCCGCCGTTCGGCCGTACCCGGCTGTACCGGACCTTGGATGAGCTCAAGCGCGAGTACGCCGGCGAGGTGGAAGCGGCCGACGCGGTGATCGTCGGTTCGTTCGTGCCGCAGGGCGTGGCGGTGGGCGAGTGGGTGCAGACCATGGCCGCCGGCGTCACCGTCTTCTACGACATCGATACGCCGGTCACGCTCGCCAAGCTGGAGGCCGAGGACTACGAGTATCTGCATCCGTCGCTGATCCGCGGCTACCAGCTGTACCTGTCCTTCACCGGCGGACCGACGCTGACACGGCTGGAGCGGGAGTTCGGCGCGCCGGTGGCGCGGGCCCTGTACTGCTCGTTCGATCCCGAGCTGTACTACCCGGAGCCGACGCCGCCGCGGTGGGAGCTCGGCTATCTCGGCACCTACAGCGCCGACCGCCAGCCGCGGCTCGAACGGTTGCTGCTGGAGCCGGCCCGGCGCCTGCCCGAGCGGCGCTTCATCGTCGCCGGCGCGCAATATCCGGCCTCGCTGCGTTGGCCGGACAACGTCGAGCACCGCGAGCACATTCCGCCGACGGAGCACCGCGCGTTCTACAACGCCCAGCGTTACACGCTCAACGTCACCCGCGACGACATGATCCGCGCCGGCTGGTCGCCCAGCGTGCGGCTGTTCGAGGCGGCGGCCTGCGCCACGCCCATCATCTCCGACACGTGGCCGGGCCTGGACACCTTGTTCGTGCCGGGCGAGGAGATCCTGCTGGCGCAGGACAGCGACGAGGTGCTGGCCTATCTCCACGACATTCCCGAGGACAATCGGCGCGCCATCGGCGAGCGGGCGCGGGCGCGGGTACTGGCCGAGCACACCGCGGCGCATCGCGCGCGGGAGCTGGTCGGCTACATCACCGCGCTGATGGCGCACGGCGAACCCGCCGCCGCACGGACGGTGCCGCGGCCGAGCGGCGCGCCGGCGTCGGTGCGCCCCGGTTCTCCGCCGCCGGCCTCTCCGTCGCTATAGCCGCGAGCGTTCGACTGCCGCGCAGCATCCCCCGGAAGCCTCGACTTCATCCCGGAAGACTCTATGCTCCCACGCCAGCCTGCCGGTGCCTTGGGGCGGGTAGCCGGTCTGTGGTGTCTTCTTAGCTTCTCCCGTGCCTTTCCCTGTGGGAGCGGCTCCGCCGCGAATGTCTTTTTCCAGTTTTCGCCGAGTTTGCAAGGCGATAGCTTCGCGGCACTATCCGGGGCATGACCGGTTCTTGGTCTCCCGGCTTCGCTCCGAAGTCTGGGAAGTGAGAGGCGAGAGGCATTCGCGGCATAGCCGCTTGTATGTTTCTCCCCGGCAGGTCAGAAAGGGCTTGCCGGGGCGGAGGGACGCCAGCCGCATCTGC